>Ga0302324_100008665_pt1 | contig 21398 bp, 16 predicted proteins | sample Palsa_T0_1_FD_201949 | JGI IMG/M metagenome (GOLD analysis project Ga0302324, IMG submission 201949) | Peat permafrost microbial communities from Stordalen Mire near Abisko, Sweden - Palsa_T0_1 | ecosystem: Environmental > Terrestrial > Soil > Palsa > Peat permafrost | place: Sweden: Abisko...
GACGAATCAACGCGCTCACCGGCCACGCCAGAGTGGTCAGCAATAGTGCGACGACACTGATCGCAATGACCGGCAGCCACCACCCGGCGGACTTTGGCCACGGTGTCCGGTCGTATACCTCGATGGGAGATTCCTCGCCGAAGGCGAAGCGCACGACCCTGCCATCCTCGACTCGTGCGGCGAGAAGATCCTTGCCGTGTTCCGCCCGCCATACAAGGGGGGCAATCTCTCGCCATCGCAGCGGCACGCCTGAGGGGCTGGTGGCCGAGGACACCGAAATCGTGCCGTCACCATTGTCGGCAACCGTTGCCTGAAGGGAGAGATAGAGCAGACTCAAGAAACTCGATTCAGCACGGCGTGAAACGCTGTACCGGCCGGCGATCATGCGTGCATGTTCGGCTGAGGTTTTCGCGTCGACCTTTCCGTCGGCCGACGGGCCGGGCAGATAGCGATCCGCGAACTCATGGAACAGCTGCGAGCGAACCTCCTGCGCCGCGCCATCTTTGCCCACGCTGTTGACGGAGACCAGCAGTCCGACGCCATCATCGATGAATAAATGCATATCGCTGTGGAACCACTGGGTGTCGCCGCCATGGGCGATGACGCGATGACCGTCATAGTTGTCCTCGTAGAACCCGAGCACCATGCGATTGACCTGAGGGAGAAGCGTGAGTGCCGTGTCGTGCATTTGCTCGGCCGTCCCGGATTTGAGGATTTGCCCCGATCCGTAGCGCCCGTTCTGCAGGTGCGCGATCATGAAGTGCGACATGTCGTCGCCGGTGGACGCGAGACTGCCGGCCGGCGCGGGTCCGACGATTTCGAATGGCTTGGCAGGTAACGATGCCGCTTGATAGCCCCTCGACAGCTGCGGCCTTAGGCGTTCGGGGAGGGGCTGGCGAAACGTGGAATTGGGCATCTGCAAAGGCTCGAAAAGATGCTGGTCCATATAATCATCAAAAGGCATACCCGACACGCGCGCGACGATATAGCCGGCGAGCGCCGCCGCATAGTTGGAGTAAGCGGGTGTCTCGCCCGGCGCAAAAATTCTCGAGGGTACATATTGTTTCAAGAATCGATCGAGCGGCTGGACACCATCAGCCTCGACCCCGATGAGACCCTGCAACCTTTCCTCGAATCCCGCGGTGTGGGTCATGATGTTCCGCATCGTCACCGGTTTCCCCTCACGCGGTGGAATTTTGAAATCGAGGTATTGGTTCACATCGGCGTCGAGATCAATCTTGCCCTGCTCGACCAATTGCATCACCGCGGTCCAGGTGAAAAGCTTCGACGTGGAGCCCCAGCGGAATAACGTGGTTTTCGGGTCGACGGGGATGCTCCGGCCATAGTCGGCATAGCCGTAGCCTTTTTCGAGCAACACCTGGCCGTCTTTGACGATCACCACCACGGCACCGGCGATATCAGCCGCGTGTAGTGCATAGGGGAAGTATCCGTCGAGCCATGCTTCCGCATCGGCGGCGTTCAAGGCGTGCGTTGCCTGTGCATGAGCGTTGCGCTGAATCGCACCCGATACCAGCAATAGGGCAGCGAATGCCCACCATCTTTTGTTTTGCATGATCATATCCCTGAAACGCGATTTATCAGATGCAACATTAACTCAGTCTCGGCCTGCGGCATAAAGATGATGGCGAACGGTCGAAACGCGCTGATGGACGGTCCGGCATCGGGCACGGATGCACGACGTCGCGATTCTTGATCTTCCCTGGGCCCGTGATAGGCTTCGACCCACACGATGGGAGGCGAAATCGCGGGAGGAGGGGATGAAGAAGGCTCGCGTTAGACATTCGAAGGTGAAAGCGAATGCACAGAGCACGCTGGGGCGTCTGATCCGCCTCGTACGCCAGCAGAACGAGTGGACGTTGCGCGAGATGAGCGAGAAAGTCGGAATTCCGCTCTCGACACTGGCGAAGGTGGAGGCTGACAAGCTCTCCCTCACCTACGACAAGCTCCAACAATTTACATCGCGGCTCGGCTTGACGATGACCGAATTCCTGGCGCAGGGCGAAGCGCCCGTTGCGGGATCTGTCGTGACGGCGCGCCGGAGCCTGGCGACCGGCGAAAATTCCGTCCGGATCTCTACGCCGAACTACGACTATGAATATCTGTGCGCCGATCTACGAGAGAAGCGCATGGTTCCGATCATCACTCGCGTCCGAGCGCGAGACATCGCTGAATTTGGAGAGCCGGTCCGACATCAGGGCGAGGAATTCGTCTTTGTTCTGGAAGGCAGCATCGAAGTCCATCTGCAGTTCTACACGGCCATAACTCTGCGCGCAGGCCAGGGTGTCTACCTAGACAGCACGATGGGGCACGCCTATGTCGCAAAGGATTGCGACACTGCGTTGGTGCTCGGCATTTGTTCCAGTGAGGACCCTAATCTCGCCCATCACCTGATGAACCTTGCAGAGACCGAAAGCACCAAGTGAGCTGGCGGCCCTTGTCTCTCTTCCGGTCTGGATATTATTGTTTCTTGTTGACATATATTCTCTATTCAGGCCACTATTGTGCCACCAGGATTGTTGTGTCGTAAACGGGAAAGCCGGGACCGGAGCGCGATGTCTTCGCCCACTTCGCTCTCGGGATGGCCTTGCAACCGGTCAAGACTTAAAAAATCAATATTCGAGGGGATGCAATATGAATCGAATAGCACCTCTACCATGAATACCTTGCCCCCTGTCGCCTGCTGAAACTGCGCTTTGAATACGAGGATAACGATGCGAATGCTCAGATCATTGTGTTTGACGAAGAGTGTTTTCGGTACGGCTCTTTTTGCGGTTGCCTTGTCTTGGCACGGTGCGGCGCAGGCGGCCCAAACACCCGCTTTCACGATCGAGCAATTAATGAGCGCGCCTTTCCCCTCGTCCTTGGCGGCGGCCCCGGCACACGGGCGCTTCACCTGGGTGTTCAATGCGCGCGGCAGCCGGAACGTCTGGGTCACAGAGTCTGATCAAAAAGGCGGCTATCAATCTCGTGCGATCACCTCCTATGTCGGCGATGACGGCTTCGATTTGGGCGAATTGAGCTGGGACGCGAAAGGCGAGACGGTGCTTTATGTCCGCGGCGGCAGCCTGGAAGGCGGTGGTCCGGTGAATGTCCTCAGTAATCCCGCGGGCGCAGCGCTCCAGGAGATTTGGGCCGCCTCGGTGGCCCAGGCGGCGCCGCGTAAACTCGCGGTGGGCCATTCGGCGGTCGCCGCCCCGAATGATGAGCGAATCGCCTACATTTCGAGCGGACAGATTTGGATTACCTCGCTCGATGATTCGGCCAAACCCCGGCAGTTGCTGCACGATCGCGGGGCCGATGAGGACCTGCACTGGTCGCCCGACGGCTCTCGCCTGGCATTCGTGAGTGCCCGCGGTGACCACAGCTTCATCGGCGTCTATGATTTCGCGCAAGATTCCGTCACCTGGCTGGCTCCCAGCGTCGATGGAGATGGCTCGATTGCATGGGCTCCGGACGGCGCGAATATCGCATTTATTCGTGTTCCTACGCACGCCGCACTCGCAGAGTTCAAGCGCGAAGGTGCGCCGTGGTCGATATGGTCGGCCGACGTTCGCACAGGCCAGGGCCACGAGATATGGAAGGCCCAGGCCGGCCCCGGCAGCACATTCTCTCCGAGCCAGTCGGCCGACAATTTAGTGTGGGCGGAGGACAATCGATTGGTCTTCCCGTGGGAGTCTACCGGGTGGCTGCATCTTTATTCCATCTCGACGCGAGGCGGTGACGCAACATTGTTGACGCCGGGGCAATTCGAAATCTTTAGCTTTGAACTCAGCCGCGACCGGCGTCACATTGTCTATAGCGCGAATCAGGATGATCTCGACCATCGACATCTATGGAGTGTCGCGCCGGCCGGCGGACCACCGACGCAATTGACCCGCGGCGACAGTATCGAAGATTTTGCGGTTCTTGCCGGCGATTCAAAGACCGTGGCCGCTTTGCATAGCGATGCACGCCGCCCGCTGCGGCCCGGGGTTCTGACGGCTAACGGTCACATCCAGGATTTGGCGCCCAGCAGCACGCCGCCGGAATTTCCCGCCGACAAACTCGTCGTTCCGCAACAGGTCGTATTCCGCAGTCCGGACGGTCTCAGCGTACATGGCCAGCTCTTCGCAACGACTGCGAAGAATGGCGAGCATAGGCCCGCGGTGCTCTTCTTTCATGGAGGGCCTACTCGACAGATGCTCCTCGGCTGGAATCCGATGGATGCGTACAGCTATATGTATGGGATGAATCAATATCTTGCCAGCCAAGGTTATATCGTGCTTTCCGTGAACTACCGCGGCGGCACGGGGTATGGATTGGATTTCCGCGCGCCTGAGAAATTCGCATGGGCTGGAGCCAGCGAGCTGAACGATATCAAGGGTGCGGCCTACTATCTTCGGAGTCGCGCTGATGTGGACCCGGCGCGCATCGGCATTTGGGGAGGCAGCTACGGCGGACTGATGACCGCGCTTGGCTTGTCCCGCCTGTCCGATCTTTTGGCCGCGGGTGTCGATTACGCGGGTGTCCACGATTGGAGCGCGCTCATGGCGGCCCATAGCTCGTTGAGTGCGCCGGATGCAACGCAGGATCAGGCACGGCTGGCGTTCGAGTCTTCCGCGCTGGCCTCGATCGAGACCTGGCGGTCACCGGTATTGCTGATTCAAGCGGACGATGATCGCAATGTTCCGTTCTCCCAGACGGTGGATCTGGTGCGCGCTCTGCGTAAGCAGGGCGTACCGTTCGAGCAAGTGGTCATTCCCGACGAGATTCATGACCTATTGCTATATCGCTCATGGCTGACGTTCTTTCACGCCACGGACGATTACTTCGATCGCCATCTCTACCAGCCCTCACCGCCGCGACATTGATTGGCCAGCCGGACTAACGGGTGATCATGGCTCTTCGACTGCAATTGAGAACAGCCATAGCGAAAAGGTACTCTCTCAAAGATGTTTCGTACATCGATCTGGCCGTCGCGAAATGAAGGCAAATATGCAAATGGGAAGATCATGTCGAGCATTGCTGCTCTCCTTGTCCCTATCCGCAGCCGCACCTGCATTGGCGAGTCCGTCAAAGATCGACACGTCTGCGCTCGATCATTTCATTCAGTCTTCGATGCTGGATTGGAAAGTGCCCGGGGTGTCGGTGGCGATCGTGCGCGACCAATCCGTGCTATACGTGAAAGGGTTTGGGGTGCGCGACATCCGCAGCAGCCAGCCGGTGACGCCCGACACAATTTTTGACATCGGGTCGTGTGCGAAGGCATTCACCACCGCCGCGATCGGAATCTTGGCCGACGAAGGCAAAATGCAGTGGGATGCGAAGGTAAGCACCTATGTGCCGTATTTTCATTTGAAGGATCCGGTGGCCGATCAGTACGCCACGATTCGGGATATCTTGACCCATCGCACCGGACTGCCCGGAGCAGACCTGATGTGGGCGGGATCGAACATCCCGACCGAAGTGCTGATTCGCCGGCTTGCGTTTCTTGAGCCCGAGTCGGAATTTCGGACGCAATTCGAATATCAAAACATGATGTATGCGACCGCGGGCCAGGCACTCCTGCACGTTACCGGAATGCAATGGCGCGAAGTGCTTCGGCAACGAATCTTCCGGCCGCTCGGAATGGACGAGACCGTCGCAAGCGCCACCGAAGCGCAGCAAGCTCCTGATCACGCCACACCCCACACGAAAAGCCCGGACGGATCGATCAAGGCGGTGTCGTGGTACGACCCGGACAATGTCCAAGGGGCCGGCGGCGTCGTTTCCAGTGCGCGTGATATGACGAAATGGCTCATGCTGCAACTCAACGACGGCGTGTATGACGGCAAGCGCCTGATTTCTTCGGCGAGCATGCGCGAGATGCATACCCCTCAGATGGTCATTGCACCCGACAGTGAAATCCCGACAGTGTTCTTCCCTGGCTCGACCCAGATCAGTTACGGGCTCGGCTGGTTCGTTCAAGAGTATCGCGGCCATCAGCTCATTCTGCACGCGGGTGACATTCGCGGATTCGCGACGATGGTGGTGCTGATACCGGAGATCCACGCCGGTTTCTTCGCGGTGATCAACCTGAGCAGCACCTACCGGCAGGTCTTGGCCTATCAAATCACCGATTGGCTGTTGCATCTTCCCGATGCCGCCTGGAGTGCGCATTACAAGAAATTCGAGGCGGACGAAAAGGCAAAACAGCAGGCCGCCGACGCCCGCCTGTCTCTGCCCGATCATCCGGACACTCGCCCTTCCCGAGGGCTGTCAGCTTATACGGGTGGCTATGCGAATCCCGTCTATGGCGATGCTGAGATCGCGCTCCAAGACGGCAAGCTGACGTTGCACTTTCACGCGATCAGCTCGAGCCTCCAACCTCTCGAGTACGATACATTCCTGGTCGATTTTCAGGGCAAGAAGCGTCTGACGTTTTTGCCGGACGACGACGGTGATATTGGGGAATTTACCGTTGCGAGTATCCCCTTCAAACATCAGCGATAGAGGTCTGCCAATGGTCCGTTTCTCATCCCGCTGGCTGGTTTTGGTATTTTTGACGTCGCCCGTTCTGTGCTTTGCCGCTTCAACGACAGCGGACTACGCGGCCCGCGTCACGCATGTCCTGAAGCAGACGCCACTCATTGACGGCCATAACGATCTGCCGTGGGAGATTCGCCAACGCTTTCATAGCAAGCTTTCGGCGATCGACCTGCGCGGCGATACCCATGCGTTACCCGTTACGGCGGATGACGTGGCACTGATGACGGATATCCCGCGTCTGAGACTCGGACAAGTCGGCGGTCAGTTCTGGTCCGTGTATGTGCCCGTGGAAATGCACGAATCGGCCGCCGTGCAGGCGACGATAGAACAGATCGACATCGTCCGACAAATGACCCAACGCTATCCGGCCGATCTGGAGATGGCTTATACCGCGGCCGATATCCGGAGAATTCATCAGTCGGGCCGGATTGCTTCGCTGGTCGGAGTCGAAGGCGGACATCAAATCAATAATTCCCTGCCCGTATTGCGGGAACTGTATGCACTCGGCGCCCGATACATGACGCTGACGCATTCGCTCAATACCGATTGGGCGGATTCGGCCACCGACACGCCAAAGCATCACGGGCTCACACCCTTCGGGCGCGAAGTGGTCCGCGAAATGAATCGACTTGGAATGCTGGTTGACTTGAGTCACGTGTCGCCGGACACGATGCGCGCGGCGCTCGAAGTCGCCGAAGCACCCGTCATTTTCTCGCACTCCTCGGCGCGCGCACTGGTCGACCATCCCCGCGATGTGCCCGATGACGTCCTCGGGATGCTGGCGCGAAACGGGGGCGTGGTGATGGTCAATTTCTACCCCGGCTACATTTCGGCGGCACGCAACCAGTGGGACGCCGAGTATGCCGCGGAGCAGGCGCGCCTGAGCAATCCTCCCTTCGCCGGGCTCTATATCGGCCAGCCCGATCGAGCCCGATCGGCACTCGATGCGTGGCTGAAGGCACATCCGGCCCCGCAGGCAACACTTTCGGATGTTGCCGATCACATTGAGTATGTCCGGCGCGTTGCGGGCGTAGACCACGTCGGCTTGGGCTCTGATTTCGACGGCATTCCAGTGACGCCGCGGGGATTGGAAGGGGTCGACAAATATCCTGCGCTGCTGGAAGAGCTGTTGCGGCGTGGTTGGACGGACCAAGAGATTGCGAAACTCGCGGGCGAGAATGTCCTGCGGGTGCTCACCTCCACGGAGGCAGTCGCCGCTCGATTGCGCTCCACGCGCATGCCGTCGGAGGCAACGATCCAGGAACTGGATGCGAGTCCAAAAGCCGGTAAATGAGTCGAGAAACACGCCGCGGAGAACGATCGATGATTACCCGAATACTCCTCCTCCTGCTCTGCTGCACCAGCACCCTGGCTGCCGCCGCGCAACCCTACGATGTCGTGCTTTCGGGCGGCCGCGTCATCGATCCGGAGTCCGGCCTGGACGCAGTCCGCAACGTGGGCATCAGCGGCGATCGGATCGTGCGGATCTCGGCGGAGCCTCTTGCGGGCAAGCGAGTGATCGACGCGAAGGGTCTCGTCGTGGCGCCCGGCTTCATCGACGTGCACCAGCATGCCCAGGATAATAACAGCGGACGGCTCAAAGCCTTGGACGGCGTGACCACCGGGCTGGAAATGGAAATCGGCGTGCCTGACGTGGCCTCATTCCTGCAGCGAAAGAAGGACCATTCGCTGATCAATTACGGTACTACTGCGAGCCACGGCGCGGCCCGATCGCTGGCTTTCGGCACCCCGTTCCGCGAACCGGTGATTGTGGCTCCCTCGAGCGCCGCGACCAATCAACCGGCAACGCCCGAGCAGATTCAAAAGATGGAGGAGCGGCTGAACTCCGAACTGGATGCCGGCGCCATCGGCATTGGCATGGGGATTCAATACACTCCCGGCGCTACGCACTTCGAAGTGGTCGACATGTTCAGGCTGGCGGCGCGCCGGGGGGTGCCGGTATTTACGCACGTCCGAAGCTTTGGTCGTCTCGAACCGGGCTCGAGCATCGAGGCGGTCAGCGAAGTCATCGGAGCGGCCGCGGTGTCGGGGGCGTCGCTGCAGATCGCGCACATCAACAGCAGCTGCATCGCGGACGCGCTCGAGTGTGTCGCGATGGTGTCCGGCGCCCGCGCCCGTGGTCTCGATGTGACGACCGAGGCATATCCCTATGTCGCGGGATTTACCAACATCAACTCGGCACTGTTCAATCCAGGATGGCGGGAAAAGCTCGGCCTGGGGTATGACGCGCTCCAGATGCCCGATACCGGCGAGCGATTGACCAAGGAGCGATTCGACCAGCTGCATGCGGACCCGGCCCCTCAGGAGGTTCTGATCTTCATGAACACGCAGGAGAGAGTGGACGCCGTGATCGCGGCACCGCTCGTGATGATTGCAAGCGATGGAGAGGACGGACACCCGCGTAACGCGGGGACATTCTCGCGCATTCTCGCGCGTTACGTACGTGAGCGCGGCAACATCACATTGATGGATGCCATTCGAAAAATGAGTCTCATGCCCGCCCAGCGCCTGGAAAAAGCAACGGCGGCGGCGCGGCTCAAGGGGCGGCTCCAGGAGGGTGCGGATGCGGATGTCATTGCGTTCGATCCAAACACCGTCTCGGATCGATCGACCTATCAGTCGCCGCGCGAGCCCAGCGTTGGGATGCGGTACGTGATCGTGAATGGCACGGTCCTCATCGACCAGGGGAAGCTCGTTCCTGACAGATATCCGGGTCGACCGATTGAACTCGATCAGGCCAAACGTACAGCCCGGTGACCCGGGTGCGTTCCGCTACGTCAGTTGAAGATTCCAGTGCAAGGGGAAACACATTAATAACCCAATGAAAGCTCGTATTGCTGCCGCGGTCGTCACTGTATTTACGATGCTGGCGGCCCAAGCCGCACCCACTGACAAGGGCAGTCTCGCGGCATCGATCGACAAGGCCGCCGCCGCCGCCGTTGCTGCGGGCGAGAGCCCCGGTCTGCAGGTCGCCGTATTCAAGGATGGCAGCGCGGTTTTGATGAAGAGCTACGGCTCTGCCAACCTGGAGCAGGGTGTTCCGGTCTCAAATGAGAGTGTTTTCCGCATCGGCTCTGTCACGAAGCAATTCACTGCCGTGGCGTTGCTTTTGCTCGCCGAAGAGGGAAAGTTGTCGTTGCAAGATAAGCTGTCGAAGTACTATGCGAATTTTCCGCATGCCAATGACATCACCTTGGAGGAAATGCTGCATCACACCGCCGGCATCTACAACTACACCTCGGAATCTAATTTTACGAATGATGGAATGGAGCACCGGACGACGGACGAGATGGTTGAGTTCATTGCGAAGCTGCCAAAAACTCAAGATTTCGAGCCGGGAACGGATTGGTCCTATAGCAATTCTGGATATTTCATCCTGGGTGGCGTGGTGGAGAAGGTGGCCGGAGAGCCGTTGGCAAAAGTGTTCAAAACCAGGTTTTTCACGCCACTCGGTATGACTCATAGCGCTCTGGATGATGAGACCGAACTCGTGCCCGGTCGAGTCAGAGGCTATGCTGCCACCGCCCCGGGAAAGTTCACGAATGCCCCCTTCATATCGATGTCGATTCCCGGCGGCGCAGGGTCGGTTCGTTCGACCGCCGGCGATCTTGTGAAATGGAATGCGGCCCTTTTTGGCGGCAAAATTCTCCAACCTGCTTCGCTCGCGGCCATGTTGACGCCGGGTAAGCTCAAGAATGGCGAGAATGCGGGCGCGGCTGTGACCCGGACAATGGCAGCGGCCGGCGCCTCCGTGAAATCCAAAGAAGAATACGGCTACGCACTATTTCTGACGCAAGAGGAGGGTCATCGGAAAATCCATCATGGCGGCGGGATATACGGCTTCAACGCGTCCTTGTCGGAATTCCCGGATGACAAGACCACTGTCGTAGTGCTGTCGAACACAATTGGCAAGGACGTCGGTGTTACAAAGATTGCAGATCAAGTTGAGCACCTGGCCATCGGCCTGCCTGCGGTCGGAGTCAAGTTCTGATGCCGAGCCACACATGGTTGACCAGAGCGGTGAGAGGGTTTACGCGACTCACTTTGCGGCGTTCTCCGGCAATAGCGGTCGTTCTGCTCATCCTCAGCTGCGCTGACGTCGACGCGACGCGCGCCGGGGATGCCACTGCGGCAGGCGCAGTCGACATTCAGTGGGCGGTCCGCATCCCGTTGCGGGACGGAATCGCACTGAATGCCACCGTCTACCGGCCGAAGGGGCAGGGCGCCCCCGCGCCATGTGTCTTCACGCTGACTCCGTATATCGCCGATAGCTATCACGACCGCGCAATGTACTTCGCAGCGCATGGCTTGCCTTTCCTGCTCGTCGATGTCCGGGGCCGCGGTAACTCCGATGGCAAATTCACACCGTTCAGCCAGGAGATCAACGATGGCTACGATGTCGTGGAATGGCTGGCTGCCCAGCCCTATTGCAATGGCAAGGTGGCGATGTGGGGCGGATCCTATGCCGGCTTCGACCAGTGGGCCACGGCGAAGAATCACCCGCCGCATCTGGCTACCATCGTCCCCGCGGCTGCGGCGTTCCCCGGCGTTGATTTCCCGGCGCGCAACAATATCTCCTTCCAGTACTTGTTCCAGTGGTTGAACTACACCGCCGGCCGCGCATTGCAGCCAAAACTCTTTGCAGACGATGAATTTTGGCCTGCCTTATGGCGCGAGCGGTTCACGACGGGCCAGCCTTTTTCGAACCTCGAGCATGCGCTGGGCGGCGAACAAACGACGCTTCGCGAATGGCTGCGTCACCCGGCGGTTGATGACTATTTGGATCAAATGACGCCGACGACCGAACAGTTCAAGGCCTTGGATATTCCCATATTGACGATTACCGGAAGCTACGATGATGACCAGCCCGGTGCGCTCGAGTACTATCGCGATTTCATGCGCGTGGCGTCAGCCGCGCAGCGTGATAGGCACTTCTTGATCATAGGCCCTTGGGATCATGCGGCGACGCGCACGCCGCGCAGCTCAATCGGTGGAATGGAGTTCGGTCCGGCCAGCCTGGTTGACCTGCCGCAGCTGCATCTCGCCTGGTACCGTTGGACGATGGCCGGCGGTCCGAAACCGGAGTTTCTCAAGGATGCGGTCGCGTACTACGTCATGGGGGCGGAGGAATGGCGCTACGCCAGTAGCCTCGAGAAGGTTACCGCCGAGATGCAGCCGCTGCTTCTCAACTCTTCGGGGAATCCGACGCAGATTCTGAATTCGGGCATGTTGCAGAGACAAGACTCGAAGCGCGCGTCAGGTGCGCCCGATCACTTCATCTACGATCCGCGCGATGTCTCGACGGCGGAACTCGAGTCGCGCATCGATCCCAGCGATCTGACCGATCAGCGTCTGCTTTTCGCCCAGGAGGGGCATGAGCTTGTCTATTATTCAGATCCGGTCGATAAGAATACCGAGGTTTCCGGTTTCTTCAGATTGTCGGCGTGGATCGCGCTGGATCAGCCCGATACGGATCTTCAGGCGCAGGTGTATGAGATCACTGGCAACGGGCGCAGCATTTTGCTGACAACCGACCGAATAAGGGCTCGCTATCGCGAGAGTCTGCGAGTCGCGAATCTCGTGACGACACACAAACCGCTGCTGTACGATTTCAAACATTTCACGTTTGTTTCACGTCAATTGGCTCCGGGAAGCCGGCTTCGATTGGTTATCGGTCCCATCAATTCGATCTATACGCAAAAGAATTACAACTCCGGGAAAGCGGTGTCGGATGAGAGCATGGCCGACGCACGCGCTGTGACCGTGACGCTGCTGCACGACCAGGCTCATCCCAGTGCGTTGTACGTGCCGCTTGCGCCGCCACGGCGGCCAAGCGCTGCAAATTGACGTTATCGCCTGCGTTTCTTCGCCGATCCATGTGCCGGGCGAGCCGGATTGGCCAGTTTTTGCGGCGGAGACGGACTCACTTCCACTTCTCCGTGGAGAGCCATCAACGAATCCATCAGCCCCTCATCCGGGCTCGAGCATACGCCGAGCACCGTCGCTTCATCCCAATTCTCGGCGGTGACATATGCATGCCCCATGGTGCTGTCGAGATAAATGGACTCTCCGACATTGAGAACGACGGGGCCGTAGAATTCGGTAAGAACTTTGATGCCGCCTTCCAGGACGTAGATGTATTCCTCACCGGAATGCCGGACGAGATCACCAAACTCTTGTGCGCTCTTGGCGCGGATACGCGTCAAAATCGGGATCATGCGCTTTCCGCGCAACTCAGAACACAGGTAGTGATACTCATAATTCTTCGTGTTCACGCGAATCGCATCGTCAGTGCGGCCGATGCTGCGGCGCGCAGTCACTGCCGGTTCGACCGTGTTGTCGACGGGCTCGGCGAACAACTCAGAAATTCGAATATGCAGTCGTTGGCTGAGTTGTACCAGCTTGTCATAGGTCAAGGTCAATCGGTCATGTTCTACTTTTGAGAGCGTCGACACGGGAATGCCGGTGCGCTGACTCATTTCCTTCAGCGTCCAGCCATTTCTGGAGCGCAGCGAGCGCAACAGGCTTCCCAGAGTCGAATGATGTGTCTTCACGTCCATAACAAGCCCCTATTCATGGAATCGAATTCGTTCTTTGCACTGTCCTGAACAGGATCACTCTGCCATTCAATCCGCAAGTCGCCGCTGCGCCGGGGCATGATTCAGGAAGTCCGCAAGGTCATAATTTCCAAGCAGGACCAATTGCTCAATCAGGATAGCGACCGCTGTGAAGCTTACATGCGGCGCGTGGAGGGTCAACAATCGAAGGACGGCCCTCATAAAAATCGAGGCTTTCAATCGCAACCAGGCGATTCCTTGGCCGGGCGCCATGTGCTCATTGGCCTAAAACCGGAGTAGTTGGGCCTAATCAGAGAAAAAAAATTGACAATTTTCCATTTAGGACGATACTGGCTCGGTCACGACATCGTCGGGGGGGCGGAGCAGTGTCGTCGGATCCCAATAAGAATTCGTCTCGAAGGGCATCGATCTCGTCGGGCGGTCGCTGGTTATCGACCCCGCGTAAAGAACTCTCAAGAAAAGTTTCAAAATAAAGGGAAGAATCATGAACGGTGCGGCAAAATCAGCGGTGCTCGGCTTGTTGGGTGTGGTTACCCCTTTCATCTGGCAACAAAGTGCGGCGCTCGACGCGGCCGGCTCGGCGGGGGGCGGCGCCAACTCTCTGGATGAGATCGTGGTCACGGCGGAGAAGCGTGAAGAAAAACTCAAGGATGTGCCCATGAGCGTGACTGCGTTGGGCGGCAGCAAGCTCGACAATCTGCAGGCCGTTGACTTCGCCGACTACGCAGCTTTGGTGCCGGGCCTCTCGCTGCAAGCGATCCAGCCGGGGAATACCCGTCTGACCTTGCGCGGTCAGAACGCAGGCGGCGTGGGTTCGACGGTAGCCGTCTATCTGGACGACGCACCATTCGGATCGAGCAATGCATTGCTCAACGGCTCCATCAACACCGGCGACTTCGATACCTGGGATATGCAGCGCATCGAGGTATTGCGTGGCCCTCAAGGCACTCTGTACGGAGCCAATAGCGAAGGCGGTCTTCTGAAATTCGTCACCAACGCCCCGGTGCTCGGCAGCCTGTCGGGTGCGGCCGAAGTGTCGGGCGAGAGTGTCGATCACGGCGGTAACGGCGGAGAGTTGCGCGCCATGGTGAACCTGCCGCTCGGCGATAAAATGGCCTTTCGCATCAGCGCCGTTGACCAGGATGTGCCCGGCTATATAGATGATCCATCGAACGGTGCGCGCGACTTGAATGATGGTCACAAGCAGGGCGGGCGGGCGTCTTTCCTGGCCGTGCCGACGGATGATCTTTCCATCCGGCTGACCGCCACATCGCAGCAAATGAAGTACAACGGAACGAACTCCGTCGATATCAACCCGGTCACTCTACAGCCGCTGCACGGCGATCTTGCGCAGGAACGCCTCTTATCGGAGCCGAGTAACTACAAGTACGAGAACTACAATGCGGCCATCGATTGGAATGCCGGACCTTTCCGTGTTTTGTCGAGCACCAGTTACGGCTTGTTGACCTCGGATACGGACTCCGATGAGACGCCCTTATACGGCGGATTGGCCGGCGAGATTTTTGGCGGGGCTCCCGCTGCCCTTCTCGACGACAACGTGGCCTCGAAGAAATTCACGCAGGAGATTCGTCTGGCATCGCCGGCTTCGGATCTACTGGAGTGGCAGGTGGGCGGCTATTTCACTCGTGAAACAGGTGTGTTGAACGAACATTTGAATGCGATACAGCTTCCCGGCGATGCATTGCTCGGCTTGTTGGAGCAGCCTGTCATCGAATCTACCTACAAGGAGTCGGCCGGGTTTGGCGATGTGACCTATCACTTCATCCCGCAATTCGACGTCCAAGTCGGCGGACGCTGGTCCCACAATGAGCAGACCGAGACGCAGGTTACCAATTTCAATCCTCTGATATCCCCCGTCCCGCAAATCATCAACGCAGACTCGAGCGCCAATGTGTTCACCTATTCGGTGGCGCCGCGTTGGCACGTGGACGCGAACACCATGGTGTATGCGCGCTTGGCGACCGGCTACCGCCCCGGCGGCCCCAACGCAATTCCGCCGGGCGCCCCGGCGAGCGTGGAGCGGCAATACGGCGCGGATAAAACTACCAACGTAGAACTCGGAGTCAGAACGACTCAGCTCGACGGGACTCTTTCCGTCGACGTGGCGGCTTATCATGTCAATTGGAAGAACATACAGCTCTTCGAATTGGTCGACGGCTTTGGTGTCAACGGGAACGGCGGGACGGCGCGAACTCAGGGCCTGGAATGGACTTTCGAATATCTTCCGGTGCATGGGTTGACCTTCCAATGGACCGGTGCTTTTACCCAGGCGAATCTGACCTCGCCCGCGCCGGCCCTGAACGCCAATTCCGGCGACGAGTTGCCCTATGCCCCGAAGTGGAGTACCTCGCTCGACGGTGACTATGAGTGGGCTGCGTTCGCCGACTACAAGGGTTTTGTGGGTGCCACCTGGAGCTATATAGGGGCGAAAACCAGCGATTTCGCCAGTTCCTCCGCCGCAACGCCCGGCCAGGTGGTCTTGCCGAGCTACAACACCACCGCTGTTCGTTTCGGCCTGGAAAACGATCACTACAAGGTAACGATTTACGGCAAGAACTTGAGCGATTCGCGCGGTATCACCAACTACGATAGCTTCGGCTCACCTTACTCCACCGTGAGTGTCATTCAGCCCCGCACGATCGGCTTCACGCTGTCTGTGAAATTCTGACTCCCCTCGCATAATGAGCGCGAAACAGGAACTGCCCACTCGGACGGTACAATTTCCGCAGGTCGCGGATCTGCCTTTTCCGTATTTGTTATTTCTCGGCGACACTACGCAGCGCGGCTATGCGAAAACCGCATTCGGACTGCGCGATTGGGCTCGCGATCGCTGCGTCGGCGAATGGTCGTGTGACGGTGCAACAATCAGCGTAGACCTGCCGCGGCTGACACCCAAAGAGGCGCACACCCGCGGTGCGCGCGCGCTCCTGATCGGCGTCGCCAATATCGGGGGCATCATCGGTGACCATTGGATGCCATCGCTGATCGAAGCGCTCGAAGCGGGTCTCGATATCATCGGCGGCGCGCACACCAAGCTCAACGATATACCTCTGTTGAAGAGCGTGGCGGAGCGGTGTGGCCGCAGACTGATCGACGTCCGCACGCCTCCGGCGAAAATACCGATCGCGTCAGGCCGCAGGCGATCGGGCAAGCGCTTGCTCACTGTGGGCACGGATTGCGCTCTCGGTAAAAAGTACAGCGCTCTGGCCCTCGCCCGCGCGTTCGCCGGGCGGGGTGTGGACGTGGATTTTCGCGCTACCGGACAAACCGGGATCCTGATCGCGGGCCGCGGAATTCCAATGGACGCAGTGGTCGCTGATTTCGAGGCCGGGGCGGCCGAAATGCTCAGCCCGGATTCACCGTCGGATCATTGGGATGTGATCGAAGGTCAGGGTTCGCTGTTCCATCCCGCATACGCCGCAGTTTCGTTGGGGCTTCTGCACGGGAGCCAGCCGGATGTCATCGTCGTCTGCCACGAACCCGGGCGCCCGCACGTCATGGGCTATCCCGACTATCCGATGCCGGACATCGCCGAGACCATTGACCTCAACCTGCGCCTCGGCCGCCGTACGAATCCGGCGATTCGCTGCGCGGGTGTCAGCTTGAACACATCGGGGTTCGATGAGAGCGCTGCGAGTCGAATTCTTGCCGAGGAGAGTGTGCGCTGTGGCTTGCCGGTCGCAGATCCGATACGCGCCGGCGCGGAATTCGAACGGCTGGTGGATGCCTGTCTCGCCTGAATGATTGGGTTTGTAATCAAACAAGAGAAATCATGCCTACGATCAAGATACTGACAGCGGCTCTGCTGACACTGGTGATGGCATCTGCCGACGGAGCCGATGCGCCGCCGCCCGTGGACCAACCCGCCGGCGTTGCGATGACGGCGCAAGACGTGAATGCGTGGCTCGACGGCTATCTGCCCTATGCGTTGCACACCGGCGACATCGCCGGTGCCGTGGTCGCCGTGGTGAAGGATGGAGCAATCCTGACCGAACGCGGCTACGGTTATTCGGATGTCGCCAAGCGCACGCCCGTCGATCCGAAAACCACTTTGTTCCGGCCCGGATCGGTGTCGAAGCTGTTCACCTGGACCGCCGTGATGCAGCTCGTCGAGCAGGGCAAGATCGATCTGGATGCCGACGTGAATCGCTATCTGGATTTTAAGATTCCGCCCCGCGACGGCCTGCCGATCACGATGCGCAATCTCATGCAGCATACGGCGGGCTTCGAGGAGCAGGTCAAGGGCCTCATTTCCGAGGATCCCAAAGCTCCCGGGTTGGAGGCTTTGCTGAAGCAGTGGGTGCCTGAACGCGTCTTCGCGCCGGGGTCGACCCCGGCGTATTCCAACTACGGCGCGGCGCTTGCCGGCTACATCGTGCAGCGGGTATCGGGCGAGTCGTTCAATGACTATATAGAGAAGCACTTGTTCGCGCCGCTCGACATGCAACACTCGAGCTTCCGTCAGCCCTTGCCGGAGACGCTAGCGCCGCTGATGTCCAAGGGGTATGTACTGAGCTCCGGCGAACCGCATCCCTTCGAGATCGTGGGGCCGGCTCCCGCCGGCGCGTTGTCCTCCCCGGCAGAGGACATGGCGCATTTCATGATTGCACAGCTGCAAAACGGCCAATATAACGGCAACCGCATCCTCGGTGCCGAAGCCGCCGAGACCATGCACAATAGTCCGCTGACCGTTCTGCCGCCGCTCAACCGGATGGAGCTGGGCTTCTTCGAAACCAATGTCAACGGCAGGGAAGTGATCGCACATTTGGGCGACACAGAGTATTTCCACACTTCCTTGCACTTGTTTCTCAAGGAAAACGCGGGTTTTTACGTCTCGTTCAACAGCAGGGGCAAGGACGGTGCCGCCGGCCCTCTGCGCAACGCCCTGTTCATGGATTTTTCGGACCGCTACTTTCCCGGCGACGAAAAGGACGGACGGGTAGACAAAGAGACCGCGGCTCGGCATGCGGCGATGCTGAGCGGCCGCTGGGTCAATTCGCGCGGATCGCAGTCGAACTTCTTGGCCTCGGTTGGGCTGCTCGGGCAGATCAAAGCCGGCGTCGATGCCAAGGGCGAATTGACGCTGCCGTTCCTAGGGTTGAACGGCAAACCGCGGCACTGGGTCGAGACTGCGCCCTTCGTGTGGCGGGACAGTAATGGCCATGATCGTCTCGCCGCCAAAGTGGTCGCCGGCAAGGCAGTGCGTTTCAGTTTCGATGAGATTTCGCCCTTCATGGTGTTCGATCGTGTGCTCTGGTACAAGGACGGCGCGTGGCTGACACCGGCTTTGTGCGCCGGCTTGGGGGCGCTTGCGATCACCGCACTGCTGTGGCCGATCGCTGCCATCGTGCGCCGCCGCTACGGCGCGACTCTGGCGCTGGACCCCGGCGCGCTACGCGCCTATCGCTGGAGCAAGATCGGCGCGATCGCGATCCTCGCCGGTTTGGCGCTATGGGCTTGGACGATCAGCCGGATGCTCAATGACAACAGCAATCTCAGCGCCAAGTTCGACTCATGGCTGCTCCTTACGCAGGCCTTCGGCGCCATCGCTTTTATCGGCGGCTGCGCCGCGATCCTGTGGAATCTGCGGACGGTGTGGGCGGGAAATCGACGCTGGCCGGCCAAGACCTGGAGCATCGTACTTACCTTAGCGGCCTTCGTCGTACTGTGGGCTGCCTTTGCGTTCAAGCTGATCAACTTTGGGGCGAATTATTGATGCCCGAATACTACGTTGATGGCGCGGAGTAGCGGCGAGCAGGCATGGGGGCAACGCGCGCCGCTTTACCATGACGATAAGGCGATCGATCCTTGTCTAAATATCGAATAGGTGCTACTTACGGGGACCTCCATAGCACTGGATCAGGGTTCGATATGCAAATAACTAGACTCATCTGCCTTGTTGCTTGCGCGCAGCTGGCCGTCGCAGCGGCATGCGCTGCCGAAACCACTATCGTGAACAACGTTCTGGGTCCCGAAGGTCCGTTGTACGTTGACGGCAACCTGTACTTCGTGGGCTGGGTGTCGAACACGATGTCGAAATGGGACGGCAAGACCGTCACCGTGCTCAACTCGCTGCCGGGCTGCAGCCACAACGGTCTGGCCCTCACCAAGGATAGAAACCTCCTGCTTGCGTGCACCGCCGAGCATGGCGCGATCCTCGAAGTCGATCTGTCGGGTAAGCAGTTACGCCGGTGGGACACGGATGACCGGGGCAATAAATTCGAGGGCGGCATCAACGATGTCATGGTGACGGCCAACGGCGGCGCCTACGCGACGGTGTTTGGGCACGATGGCACCCTACCGACTACAGTGACCGGAAAGATTGTTTATCTTGCGCCCGGCGGCCAGAAGTGGGTCGAGGTCGCGAACGATCTCAATTATGCCAATGGTATCGGCATTTCTCCAGACCAGAAAACACTGTACGTCAGCGAAACGGTGGGAAATTGCATACTGAAATTCAACGTGAATGGCGATGGTTCGCTCAGTCACAGAGCAAATTTCGCGCTGCTCAATGTTCTGACGCCAAACAAAGTCAATACCTGGTGGCTCGGGCCGGATAGCATGAAGATCGACCACAAGGGCAATATGTATGTCGCCCAATGGTCCGGCGGAAAGATCCTCAAAATATCCCCCGAAGGGAAGCTCCTGCGGCAGTTCGAGATCGCGGCCGGCGACGGCACGACCAATGTGGCGTTCGGCCCCGGCGAGAAGGAATTGTACGTAACGGTGGTCAAAGATCCGAATGATTCCCAGGCGAAGGGCAGTATCGTGAAGATTCCCAATGCCGATTGAATGGCGAAAGCACCGGGAGTAATGCATGCATCTTCGACCATCGATCTCAGCGGCTTGCGCGGCGCTCTTTACCTGCGCGGCGCTCGCGGCCGGAACGCACGACATGCCGACGGCAAAGCCGGAGAGCGTCGGCATGTCGACCGAGCGCCTGGCGCGGCTCAACAATGGCATGAAGGAGTTGATCGATTCGGGGCGCCTGGCGGGTACGGTGACCATGGTCGCGCGGCACGGCAAGGTGGTTGAATTCGAGTCGGCAGGCAAGCGTGATTTGGCGTCGAATTCCCCGATGCAAAAGGACAGCATCTTTCGCATCTACTCCATGAGCAAGCCGATCACCGGCGTCGCGATGATGATGCTGTTCGAGGAAGGCAAGTGGCAGCTGAACGATCCCGTCGCCAAATACGTGCCCGAGTTTGCGAATCTCAAGGTCTACGGCACCGATGCCGCCAACAATGTGGTGCTCAAGGACCCGGTCCATCCGGTCACCATGCGCGAGCTGATGTCGCATACCGGCGGCTTCACCTACGGGTATTTCAGCAACACGCCGGTCGATAAATTGCAGCGCGACGCGGATGTGCTCAACGTCGGCAACACGCTGGATGAATTCATCAGCCGTGTCGCAAAACTTCCTCTCAATGCCCAGCCCGGCAGCGAATGGCATTACAGCATTTCTGTCGACATTCAGGGATACATCGTGCAGAAGCTGTCCGGTATGCCTTTCGATGAATTTCTCGAGAAGCGCATCTTCAAGCCGCTCGGCATGGTCGATACGGGGTTCTACGTTCCGAAGGAGAAGCTCAATCGCTTCGCGCAAATGTACAGCTATGACAAGGACGGCAAGCTGCATGCGGTCGGCACGAGCGAGGGTCTGAATCACGATTTTAGTGCGAAGCCGGCGCTGTCCTCGGGCGGAGGCGGCCTGGTGTCGACGGCGAGCGACTACATGCGCTTCTGTCAGATGCTCTTGAACGGCGGCCAATTAGACGGCGTGCGGCTGTTGTCGCCGCGCACGGTTGAAATCATGCGTACGAACGTGCTGGCACCGGACATGTCCATATTCGGTCCCGGCGCAGGCTTTGGTCTGGATTTTGCCGTGTACACCGAGCCTGTGGCGGCCGGGGGCTACTACAGCAAGGGCACCTTCTGGTGGGGCGGGGCGGCGGGCACCTGGTTCTGGATCGACCCGGCCAGCGATCTGATCGTGATCGGCATGATTCAGCAGGTTGCGGGGACCGGTGCGGCGCCCGTGGCCGATGTTCCGGACGTGCGCGGCCTGTCGCACGCCTATACCTACCAGGCCATAGTCGACTGATCAGAACGAGCGCGGCAAACCCAGTCCTTCCGCAATCATGCCGCTTCGATCAGCGGGGCCGCACCTGAGCGGCACGGCCGCGTGCGCGGCGCGCGGACCCCTACAGAGTCAGCGGCTTGGACTCGGCGGTCGTCACGGAGATCTCC
>Ga0302324_100008666_pt1 | contig 21398 bp, 19 predicted proteins | sample Palsa_T0_1_FD_201949 | JGI IMG/M metagenome (GOLD analysis project Ga0302324, IMG submission 201949) | Peat permafrost microbial communities from Stordalen Mire near Abisko, Sweden - Palsa_T0_1 | ecosystem: Environmental > Terrestrial > Soil > Palsa > Peat permafrost | place: Sweden: Abisko...
CCGCCAGCGGAGCCGATATCAGACTGGTTTTGTCTCCCACTCCGCCCGTGGAATGCTTGTCAACTTTGATTCCGGGTATGGAACCGAGGTCAACGATTTCCCCGGAACGGACCATGCAGTCCGTTGCCGCGCTAACCTCGCGGTCCGTCATTCCCGCATGGAAGACAGCCATGAGGAAGGCGGACATCTGATAATCCGGAATTTCATTCCGGTTATAGCCCTCCACAAGAGCGGCAATTTCCTCTGGCGACAGCTCTTCACCATCTCGTTTTCGGTGGATCAAATCGACAGTTCGCATTATGAGTCCTTCAGCGTACCATCTTATGTATTTGAAAGTAAAGGATTGTGTGACCCGGCGTGACGACTATGATCCGCTTGACATTCCGAGCAGGATGGCGTCACGATATAATCCTCAAACAGCGCGGCAATGAATGCGGCAGCGAGGTCAATGTGACGACCTTAGGTTCAGCTCCAAGGAGAAGAGCAACCATGGCAAAGTTTTGCGCAAACGGGCACCAGATTGAGGACTCTTGGGAGGTGTGTCCGTACTGCCAGCGGACGGGGTATCAATCGGTTGGTTCGGCTACGAGTTTGAAATCGCGACTGGAGCCGCATGCTCTGGGCGAAGGCTCCGCTCCGCACGAAGGCGCCCTGTGGCGGGAAGCGGATGCGGGCTCTGGCGGCAGGCGGACCGTGCTGCTGGCCGATAAGCGCAAGCTTCCGGTAGTGGGATGGTTTGTGGCTTTGACGGGCGAGCAAAAGGGCGAGGATTTCCGCATTCGCGAGGGGCCGAACACCATCGGGTCGGCCCCGGATGCCGACATTGTGCTGCGCGACGCCGCGATCTCGGGCAAGCACGCCAGCCTGCGATATAAGGATGAGAGGTTCACGATCACGGACTTGGACTCCACCAACGGAACTTTCCTGAACGACCGCGCCGATCCTATCGCGCGCGAAGAGCTGAAGGACAACGACGTCGTTCGAATCGGCGGGGTGAGCTTGAAGTTCAAATGTTTCTGACGGCGCGGGCGCGATTAGCGCGAATTGGGCGCCGTGAGGCCGGCTAGGACGCGCTCGTCCGGCACGGGTTTGCCGAAGGTTTGAATCACGGGAACCACACCGCCCCAAATGGGCAGCGCGTAATCCTCTTCATCGTCGATGGGCGGACCGGTGCGCACCTTCGCCGAGACTTCGTCGAGCGGCAGAGCCAAGACGCCGGTGGCTTTGAGCTCTTGATCCGTCGGCTGCTTGGCTTCTTCCCAGCGGCCGGGGATGAGGTGATTAGTGAAGAGCCGCAGCGCTTTGCGCTTCTCTTCAAGATCGGTGAGCTGGCGCGCCCTGCCCAGCACCACCACCGAGCGATAGTTGATGGAGGTGTGAAACGCCGAGCGCGCCACAACCAGCGCGTCCATCAATGTGACCGTCAGGCACATGTCCAATTCCCGGTGGGCCACTCCCATCACGCGGCTGGCGGGCGCTCCGTGAATGTAGACCTCTTCGCCCGAGCGCGCATAGGCAGTCGGGATCACATAGGGTTGCCCGTCGATCACGAATCCGATGTGGCACAGGAAGCCTTCGTCAAGAATGGCGTGGACCTGTGCCTTGTCGTAGACTCCGCGCATGGCGCGGCGCCGCACTTGGGTGCGATCGGTGGGCGGATAGGACGGGGTAGAGTTTTCCATCATTTAATAATCGGCATCTCGTAGCGGTACTCCCGGCGAAACACTTCGCCGAAGACTTCGAGCATCGCTTCGTGAATCGAACCATTATCGGCCAAAAGATGCGGCCCGCGCAGGCTCGCCGGGTCGCCGTGCATATCCGAACAGCGGCCGCCCGCTTCCGTGACCAACAAGATCCCGGCGGCCATGTCCCACGGATGCAGGCCAAATTCCCAAAACGCGTCCAAACGGCCACAAGCGGTGTACGCGAGGTCGAGGGCAGCGGCCCCGGCACGCCGCACGCCATGCGTGATCATCGCGAGCTGATAGTAGAAATGCACATTCACGTTCTGGTGCCGCTTGCGGCTGGGAAATCCGGTGGCGACCAGCGCGTCCTCCACCTGGCGCACTGTGGAGACGTGAATCCGGCGATCGTTCAACCATGCGCCCGATCCGAGTTCGCACGCGAACATCTCGTTGCGCTCGGGATCGAAGATCACTCCAGCGATGATCTCGCCGGCTTTTTCGAGCGCCAGCGTGACGTTATACATGGGGAAGCCGTGCGCGAAATTCGTGGTGCCATCCAATGGATCGACGTACCAGCAATATTCCGGCGATTCGCCGGCGTGCCCGCCACTTTCTTCAGCGACGATGGAATGCGTAGGAAAGTGCTGGTGCAGCCGTTCGATGACGAGCTTTTCGGAGGCGCGATCGGCCTCGGTGACCAGGTCGTATTCGCCCTTGAGCTCAAAGCCGATGTGGCGCTCGAAGAAGCCGTGCAGCAACGCTCCAGATTCGCGGGCGATCTCCGCGCTGATCTCGAGATAGGAAGGCAAGGGTTTAGTATCCGATGTGGCGCACGCACTCATGCGTGCCGTGTTGGCACTCCTGCCAACTCCCGCGGGGAATTACCGAAACGTTCGCACGAGTGTGAACGCGGCACGCATGAGTGCGTGCGCCACAGGTGGCTTGGAATTCCATCAGGCTTCCGGCTCTTCGTACAGATACTTGATGTCGTGTTTGTACAAAAAGAGGTTGGGGGAGCCGTCCCGCGTCACGCGGATAAAGTGAACGTCGTAGAATTCGATCACGCCCGACACTTCTTCATTGCTGCTGAGCCGGATCCGTACCGGGATGGCCTTTTCAATCAGGTAACGAAGGTACTTCACTTCTTCGAAGGTTTGCTCCGGGGCTTTGGTTTTGGCTTTCACTGCGTCCTCAACTTCACTGCCCCAGGCTCGATCTGGACTCATTGGAATCCCCATAATAGCCACTGCGCGTGCTGACGCGCAAACCGCGATTCGCCGCGTTGCTCTGCACTGTCACCTTCAAAGTATGAAAGCGATCCTTAGTAGGCGGGACGCCTTTGGGATAAAAGCCGATCAGATACTGCGTCCTGAGTTCGCGCAAGATGTCGTCGAATGCCCGATCGAGCTGCGCGCCAAGATTGGGCGTGAACACGTGGCCGCCGGTACCCGCGGCGAGCGTGGTGAGCGCGTGTTCACCGCCGACATTGCGGCCGGCGTCGTTGGTGATTGGGACCACCAGGATCGGATAAAGGATCGCGTCGGCCAGCTGCGCTGCTTCGAGAGCCTGGTGAAAATCCTTGGAACTAGTGGTGTCGCCGCCATCCGTCACCATCACCATGACGTGCCGGCCATTGCGGTATTGCAGTTCGCGCGATGCCAGGAAAAGCGCATCGTACATCGACGTGCCGCCCTCCGATTTCATTTGTTTCAGCATCTGGTCCACGCGCGCAAAACGCCGCGTATAACTGCTGAGCAGCGTGATTTGCCAGTTGAAACTGTACAGTGCCACGGTGTCGTCGGGATTGCCTTCGCCCAGCAGCACTTTGAGAAATCGGCTCACCGAGTCCAGTTCGTAATGCAATTCGATGCCGGTGGAAGCGCTGGTGTCCACCAGCATCGCGACCGACAAAGGCTGCTCGGTTTGGCGATCGAAGACCGCTATCTCCTGCTGTACTCCGTTATCAAAAACCGTAAAATCGTTCTTGTTGAGCGAACCGACGAGTTGGCTGGCAGCGTCCTTCACTGTTACCAGCATGCGGACCAGGCGCACGTTGACTTTGATGACGGGATCCTGCGCCGCGGCCGGTGCGGCCAGGCAGAGCGCCGCGAGGAACAAACTGGCGGCCGGGCGGGTCACTTCTCCTCGGAGGGTCACTTCTTTAGGACGGACTCGTCCCAGTCCCCTTCAACCCAGACTTCCCCATCCGCGAAGTGTTCTTTCTTCCAGATGGGAACCAGGCGCTTCAGCCGGTTGATTCCTTCGAGTGCGGCCTCGAACGCCGGCTTGCGATGCGGAGCGGTGACTACAATAGCCACGCTGGCCTCGCCGATCTGAAGGCGTCCCAGGCGGTGCACCATGGCGATGCGGCCGATGGCGTGCGTGCCCACGATCTCGCGGCCGATTTCAGCCATCATCTTTATAGCCATGGGCTCGTAGCATTCGTAATCCAGGAACTGGGTGGCGCGGCCTTTGGTATTGTTTCTCACTACGCCTTCAAAATCCACCACCGCTCCGTCTTCGCCGCGCAGCAATTGGCGAGCCAGGCCGCGGGTGTCGATGATCTCGCGCGTCAGTGCGAAGAAGCATCCCGTCTCCGTATCGAGGATCTCATGGGTGTAGCGGCCAGAGCCTCCGGCCCCCCCGCTTACCGGTGGCAGGAAGGCAATCTCATCGCCTTCCCGGATGGCCGAGGAGCGGTCGCAAAATTCATGATTGCAGGCCAGCACGATGCTCGATTCCAGATCGGTCAAGCGCGGAAAATCGCTCGCGTAGCGCGTGAAGACGGACTCAACGCGCGCGCCGTCGGCTACTTCGATGTGGTCTTCCGAGCGGCCGACAATATCCTTCAACATACCGAAAAACAGCACCTTCACGCGCACGATTGTCATAGTAACAGACGGTCCGGGCGCGTTCGGGTTTCAACACTTAGGACACATGCTACAATCCGCCTCATGCGCCGCTTTGCCGTGCTGGTTCTATCCGCCGTGGGCATCCTATCTGGCTTGGAAATGCCAGGCGCGGTGATGCCGCCGGACACGGATCGCCAGCTCGCGCGGGAAATTTACAAGGAAATGATCGAGATCCGTTCCGGCTACAGCACCGGCTCAACCACCCCCGTGGCCGAGGCTGTGGCTGCGCGTTTACGTGCCGCGGGCTTTCCCGACGCGGATATCTTTGTGGGCGGCGCCAGCCCGAAGAAGGCCAATCTGGTGGTGCGCTATCACGGCTCGGGCGCCCGCCGGCCCATCCTGCTGCTCGCTCACACCGACGTGGTGGAGGCGAACCGCGAAGACTGGACCACCGATCCGTTTCAATTCATCGAGAAGGACGGCTACTTTTACGGCCGGGGCACCGCCGACGACAAGGCGCAGGCAGCGGTATGGATCGCGAACCTGATTCGGTATAAACGCGAAGGATATAAACCAGCGCGGGACATCATCGTGGCGTTGACGGCGGACGAAGAGGGCGGCGGCCCCTACAATGGCATCACCTGGCTGATCAAGAACAAACGCGAGTTGATCGAAGCAGACCTGTGCCTGAACGAGGGCGGCGGGGGCGTGATGGTGGGTGGCAAAAAGATCGCAAACAACATTCAAGTGAGCGAGAAATCGTACGCCGATTTCAAATTCGAGGTCCGCAATAAAGGCGGGCATAGCTCCGTGCCGGTGCCCGACAATGCTATCTATCGTCTGGCGACGGCGCTCGAACGGCTCTCCCGCTACGGCTTTCCGCTGAAGACGGATGAAGTGACGCGCGCCTATTTCCGCGAGATGGCGAAGGTGGAGGAGGGCTCATTTCGAGCGGACCTGGCAAAGATCGCCGATGGATCCGGGGACGTTGGCAGGGAAGCGATGCAGCGCGTGGCGGCCGCATCTCCGCGCTGGAATTCGATGCTGCGAACCACCTGTGTCGCTACCGAGTTGGCCGGCGGCCATGCGCTCAACGCGCTGCCGCAGCTCGCCACCGCGAACATCAATTGCCGCATTTTTCCTGGGGATTCCATCGAATCGGTACAAAAAGCTTTGCGCCAGGCAGTGGCGGACGATCAGGTCGCAATCCACGTGCAGGGCGACGTCGAAGTGGGGCCGGCGTCTCCGATGCGGCCGGATGTTCTCAAAGCCGTGGCGCGCTGGAGCGACACGCTGTGGCCCGGCGTGCTGACGATTCCGGTGATGAGCACGGGCGCGACAGATGGGCGTTATCTACGCATCGCGGGCATTCCAACCTATGGAGTTTCGGGCTTCTTCGGCGATCGGGACGACGTGCGCGCGCATGGCCGCGACGAGCGCATGAACGTGAATGCGTTCTACGAAGGTCAGAATTTCTTGTATGAGGTGGTGAAGGAACTCGCGAATTGATCGCTAGAGAACGTCGCTTACTGACGTGCGCGGTTCAGTAGCTCGAGGCGCGTTACAGAACCGCGCGCGTGAGCAAGCGGTCTTAATCATTGCAAGTTGACGTGCAAGCGCTCGTCTAACGGACCTCCCAGCATCGGTTGGAGCTTTTCTCGAAACTGTCTCGTGTGGTCGGCTTCGAGATGGGCATCAAAGGCCGCTTGGTTTTCCCAGACGCTGACGATTGTGAAATGGTTCTTCCTCCCCGGTTCCTGGAGGAGTTCGAAGCGTGCCACGCCTTTGTCCTTGCGGCTGTCGGAGGCGAATTTCAACAGTAGCGGGGTGCCGTCCACAATGTAGCTGGGCGAGAGATCCACGTGCGTAACGACGTAAAGCCTGGTGTCTTGGCCAAAGGCGGCAAAAGACGCGAGCAGCAGCACGATGATTGGCAGTCGCATAGCTTCTGATAGTCTACTCCCGATGGAACTGGATCGCCTCGAAGCCTTGAAACGCGCATTTGGTTTGAAGGAGCAAAGGTCTCTTCCGGCGTTGCTCCTAAAGCTAGGGCGGACGAAATTCGATGATGCCGAGTCGCTCATTCGCTTTCACGAGGCGCTGCTGTTTTTTCGGGCGTATCCGCCGAATCGGGAGGTTCTGCTTCTTGCCGATTTCCTGCTTGGGTTCATGCCGAAGAAGATCGCGCAGCTGCGCCGGGCAGGGGTGGACCTCACACCTTTTGAGGAGCCCGATGTTTCCGGAATAGCCGGGACGGCGCTTTCGGCGCAATTTACGTACGAAATCACGCGCTGGCTGGCTGAGCACCATCCTGAGGGCGTCGAGATCGATTGGGACGGTTATGATGCTGCGCTGCTGGGACCCTTGCTGCGCCGGCTGCATCCGTTTGCCAACGAAGATTTGTTGGTGGAAGCAAACATTCCTTATATGGATTGGTTTCGGGCGGCGAAATCGGCAGCAGGCTCGGATCTGCGCTGGCTGCTGTCAAAAATCGACAGCGCGGAGCTGTTCGCGCAGGCCAAACTCTTCGTCCGCTGGCAGCTGGGCGAATCGGGCAGCACGCGAACGAATGGACGGTTACCAGGGCGCGGCAAGCCGTTCTTCCACGATGCTCCGCTGATCCGCCGGGCTGATGTGTCGCTCGCCCGCGAGCTTCAATCGCCCAAACTGCCGATCGAAAAGCTCAGCCGCGCCGACGGCGAAAGAATTCTGGACTTCGCGCGCGAGACTTCGGCTGTGCGGTATCGCGAGCTGCATGGGTTCACTTTCGGCGATCCCGCTCACGTGGTTCGCGCCGCCTTCGGCCGCGGTGTCGAGGTCTACGTCTTCGGCGTCTCTCGCGAACATCGCCTGCCGTTGCGCGCCTATCATGCCGGAATGTTCTTCAAGAACTCAGTCCCGTTAGGCTATATCGAATGCCTGACTTTGTTCGAACACATGGAAGTCGGATTCAACCTCTATTACACGTTTCGCGAAGGCGAGACCGCGTGGCTTTATGCGCGCCTGCTGCGCTTGTTTCACCAGTTGCTGGGCGCGACGTGTTTCGCCGTCGATCCGTATCAAATTGGCCATCACAACGAAGAGGCCATCGAATCCGGCGCGTTCTGGTTCTATCGCAAGCTCGGATTCCGGCCGGCGAATCCGAAAGTGGCCCGGCTGCTGGAGGGCGAGGAATCGAAAATCCGCGCGGATCCTGGGCAGCGCACTCCGGCGCGGATGCTCGAGCGCCTGGCCGAGGGCTGGATGATTTACGAAGCGCCCGGTTCGCGGGTCGGCGATTGGGATCATTTCGAAACACGCCGCGCCGCGATGGCGCTGAAGCAGTCACCGTTCCCGCCGGAAATTCAACGGGCGAAGAACGCGGCAGAGGAGTCCACGTATGTGCGCGCACTGCAAAACGCCCCCGCGTTGCGCCGCCGCATCCTTAAAATGGGGAGCATCTAACTTCCTAGCGGGGCCGTGGATTTAGTGCCACGGTGGTGCCGAGCCCGGCGTAGAGATAACCATCGCCGAACGCCTTCTTCAGGGCCGTGAACGCGGGCTCACCGGTGCAGTGGCCGGGCGCAACGTACCTCACTTTGAACGTGTCGCGTAGGGCCGTAACAATCTTCTCGATGTCTGTGTCGCTCGACACGACGAGGTGAAACCCGCCGGCGATAAGGTGAATGCGTGGATTAATCGCGGATGCCGCTTCCACGATCTTGTCGATGCCAGGATGCGAACAGCCGACAACGATCACCATGCCATCAGGCGTGTTGATGGCAAGCGACAGCTCGCGCAATTCAAGCGTGCCGGGTTTATCAGAGACCAGTGCGAGCAGCTGGATACCGGAAGCGATCTCCGCGTTCTTGTCGATGAGCTGGAAGTTAGCGCCGGGCCACGCAGATCCGAACCGCATCACTTCGGGCGGAGCGCCATTGTAGTAGCGCTGTTCCAGCGGCAGAGAGGGGTCCTTGCGATAAAAAGTGCTCGGCAGGTCGGCACCATAAACGCCGAACCCCTCTTTAGGTGCGTAGATCTTCACCTTGGGGTTCACCCTCAATAGGTAGGCTAATCCTCCCATGTGGTCACCGTGGCGGTGCGACAGAACAACGAAGTCCAGCTTCGATAGGTTGATGTCTTTTGCCTTCGCGTTCTGCGCAAGAATGCCTGGGTTGTTGCCGGCGTCGAACAGGATGCGCTTTCCGCCATACTCGACTAGCGCAGCATAACCCCAGTCTTTTTGCATGGCGGACGGCTTGCCGAAGGCGTCATAGAGGATGGTGATCTGTGCCTTGGCGGAGTTGACGCTTGCCGCGGATGTCGTCGTGGCACATCCCACGAAGATCAGCAGTGCTGCCAAACAGAAAGCTACCCAGGACTCTCTTGCCATTTTGTTCTCCGCTGAGTGCCTCGCGATATTCGTCGTACATTGAATACCAGAATTCGCCGCCTTTCGCCTCTGCTGCGCTAGGATGAAAGCCGTGGAGCGACACGACCCGCTGCCGGCGGCGCCAGAACCGCCTTCCGGGACGACCCCGACCTGGGTGACGCTGAAAGACGACGATCTGCTCGAAAAGCGCATCTGCGATCTCGGCGTGCGCATTCCCGGCAGCGAGCTGGAAGGCCGCGTGGAGCAACTCTACGAGGAGCTCGCGGCGCGAGGATTGGCGTTTCGTCCGGCCTGTTATCTCGGTGATGAGTGGTTCTCGCCCGCGGGCGTGCCCGACATCGCCATCCCGTTTTACCTGGCGCATCCCCGGCTGAAGACGCTGGAAGTCCATCAGATGCTGCAGGTGGAAGGTGGCACGCCCGAATGGTGCCTGCAATTGCTGCGGCACGAGAGCGGACATGCCATCGATCACGCCTATCGCTTCTCGTCGCGCGACGATTGGCGCGCGGTATTCGGCAGCCCGGAAACCGAGTACGCTCCCGAGACTTATCAGCCGCGCCCCTACAGCAAAGGCTTTGTGCGCAATCTTCCGAACTGGTACGCGCAGGCGCATCCCGACGAAGATTTCGCCGAAACGTTCGCGGTGTGGCTTTTGTTGACGCCCGAGCAATGGCGCGAGCAGTATCGCGGATGGAAGGCGCTGGACAAGCTCGAATTGGTGCATTGCCTGATGGAGGAGGCCAAGAACAATCCGCCGAAAGTAAAGCGCGGCCGCCGCATCTATGAAGCCAGCCGGCTGCGAAAAACGCTGGCGCGCTACTACACCGAGCGACGCAAGCTGTACGCCGAGGATTTTCCCGACTTCTACGACGCCGATCTGCGCGTTATATTCGGAAATGGCGAACCGAACGGGGAATCGGCCGCCAAGGTTATGCGCAGCAATCGCTCGGCGCTGGTAGGATCGATCGTTCGTTGGACGGGACAGCATAAGTACACGGTGGACATGTTGGTGCGCAAGTTGATTGAGCGCTGCAAGGAGCTAAGGCTGACGATTCCGCCGCCGCTCGGGCGCGAGCGTGTCTATTTCGAACTGGCCGCGTATCTGTCGGCGATGATCACCAATCATCTGCACACGGGCCGTTTCAAGAGGTCGGTTTAACCGTGAAGGTCTTGATCCTCTTCGATATTGCTTATCGCAAGGCGACGGCTGGTACATACTCCCCGCAGGCGCTCAAGGAAGAAGAGGACAAGCCCACCGAAGCCGATGTGCTGGCCTGCCTGCAACGCCTGGGGCACGAAGTGGACACGCTGGCGGTCTTCGACGACGTGACGTGCATGGTGGAAAAGTTGAAGAACTTCGCGCCGGAGGTGGTTTTCAATCTCACCGAATCGTTCCATTCCAGCCGCGCCCACGAGCCGAATATTCCCGCGCTGCTCGAACTGATGCGTGTGAAATACACGGGCGCGCGACCGGACGGCCTGATGCTGTGCAAAGACAAGGCGCTGGCGAAAAAGGTGCTGGCCTATCATCGCGTGCGCGTGCCGCATTTTGTCATCTCCACCGAGCTGCGTCCGTTGAAGCGTCTGCGCCGCTTTGTTTACCCGGCATTCGTAAAGCCGGTAGGCGAGGAATCATCGGATGGCATCGCCAAGGCTTCCTTCGCCAAGAGCGAGGAGGAAGCGCTGGAGCGCGCGCGCTTCATTCACGAGAAATTTCATTGCGACGCGCTGATCGAGGAATATATCGAAGGCCGTGAACTGTATTTGAGCGTGATGGGCAACCGCAAGCTCAGCGTCTTCCCTCCGCGAGAAATTTTCTTCCACGACGTCCCGGAAGATATGCCCAAATTCGCTACCTTCAAGGCCAAGTGGGACGACACCTATCGCAAGAAGTGGGGCATTCAAAACGGGCCCGCGAATGAGCTGCCCGCGGGTGTCGAGGAAAGGCTCGCCCGGCTGGCACGGAAGGTTTATCGCGTGTTGAAGATCACCGGCTTCGGCCGAGTGGACGTGCGTCTCACGCAAGCCGGCGAAGTTGTGGTGATCGAGGCCAATCCGAATCCTGCGCTAGACTGTGAAGGCGACTTCGCGCAAGCCGCGGGCGCCGCCGGGTTGCCGTATGATGTGCTGATCCAGAAGATTCTGGACACGGCCGGGGCGTGAGTAAGGCGGATTTCCACCTTACGTAGTACCAAGTTCTCACTATTCCTTTCCCACTCCATCAACCGATCTCTATTGACTAGAGGAGCACCTCTGACGTGACTCGGCTAGTGGCAGGGTCCAGCGGTCAGGGGCAGCTCGATAGCGTCTTGTGTCCATTTCGAGGGGACGGTTCCCTTGGCTGTCCCCTCGCTTTTTTCTGTCCCACCTTTCCCGACTCACATGCTTCTGCCGATCTAAAATGGTCTTTGCGGCCCTTCGTTCCCTTCTTTCGGAATCCTCACCTGCTCACCATCGCCGGCAACTACTGGCGCCGGAAGCTGGACCGGCAGCGCTTCCCGGTGGAGGCGAAGCTTTATGAGACGGAGCCGGGCGTGCAAGTCCGGGTGGAATCTCAGGCGCCGGAAGGCGAGCCACTCGCTCATCTGATTCTGGTGCACGGCCTGGAAGGCTCCAGCGAGGCCGGTTATGCGCGCAGCCTTGCGCAGGCCGCACTCGAAGCCGGTTGCGCCGCGCATCGCTTCAACATGCGTAGTTGTGGGGGGACGGAGCACCTGAGCGGCCGAACCCTGTACCATTCGGGCCAGACGTCCGACTTGCTCGTGGTCATCCGCCAGCTCCGCAGCAGCGCCCCGATTTTTCTGGCGGGCTTTTCCCTGGGCGGTAATGTGGTGTTAAAGCTGGCCGGAGAGCTCGGCGAATCCGCCTCCGGGCCCATCACCGGAGTCATGGCAATCTCAACGCCCATCGATTTAGCGGCCTGCGTCCGCCAGCTCGACAAGCCATCCAACAGCATCTACGCCAGACGGTTCGTCTCGCGCCTGAAGGAGCGCGTCCGCGCCAAAGAGCGCCTCACTCCAGGCCTGTTCGACCTGAGCGGCCTGCAGCAGGTGCGCGACATCTACGGCTTCGACGACCGCTTCACGGCCCAGGCTTTCGGCTTCGGGAGCGCCGACAATTATTACGCCACGCAATCGGCCAATCAGTTTCTGGATCGCATCCGCGTGCCCACCCTGGTCGTGCAAGCCAAGGATGATCCGCTGATCCCGTTCGCGGTCTTCGATCACCCCGCTTTTTCAACGAATCCCCACCTGCGCCTGCTGGCCACCGAGCATGGCGGGCACCTCGGCTTCATCTCGAAAACCAAGCCGCGCTTCTGGCTGGATCAGGTTCTCGTACACTGGTTATTGGAAGTACGGAACAAGGTACACGCTGGTTTCGTCTCTTGATTGTGGGACATAGCTCACGACAAACCGCGTCATTTCGCGAAGCGGCGGCTATCGCGGCGGATTCGCTTCGCACCAGCAAGCTGCGCAGTTTCCTGACGCTGCTCGGCATCATCCTGGCTACCACCACGTTGATCGCGGTGATGGCGATGATCCATGGGATGGATGTTTACATCGCCAACACGGTCACCAGCATGGGTTCCGATGGTTTTCGAATCGTCAAAATCGCCTTCCTGGGTAACTTCGATCCGAAGAAATTTCTGCAAATGCAGAAGAGGAATCCGGAACTGAGCCCCGACGAATTCCAATATCTGAAAGATCACGCGACACTGGTTCAGGATTTCGGCATGAGCGCCAGCCGCAGCGTGACGGTTTCCTTGGGATCGCGAACTTTGACCGAAATCACGCTCGAGGGGGGCACGGCCGACTGGGCGGCGCTGAGCGACACTGAGATCGCGAATGGCCGTTATTTTACCGAGATTGAAGATCGCCATCGCTCCGCGGTTGCGATCATCGGCGCCGACGTGGAGTCCAACCTTTTCGCGGACGCCGATCCCATCGGCAAGGAGATCAAGGTTGAGGGCCGGCCGTTCACTGTCATCGGCGTTGCCAAAGCCAAGGGCAGCGTGTTCGGCCAGTCGCAGGACGGTTTCGTCGACGTTCCTATTGGCGCCTATTTTCAGATTTACGGCTCGCGAACCGGAATTCGTTATGCAGCCCGGGCCGCCGATCAGAAAGTTCTGGAGCAAGCCAAAGACGAAATGAGCATGCTCATTCGCGCCCGGCGGCATGAACAGCCGGGGCAGGACGATACCTTCTCCATTCTCTCCTCGGACTCGCTGGTCAGCGCCTTCGACCAGCTCACCAATGCTATCGCCGCCACCGCCGTGGCGATCGTGTCGATCTTTATGGTGGTAGGCGGGGTCGTTATCATGAACATCATGCTGGCCGTAGTCAGCGAACGCACCCACGAGATCGGCATTCGCAAATCGGTGGGAGCGCGCCGCCAGGATATCCTGAATCAGTTCCTGGTGGAATCGTCAATGCTGGCAGGCATGGGTGGGCTCATTGGGGTGGTGTTGGCCTGGATCGTCTCGACGCTGGTGCGAAGCTTCACGGCGGTTCCCATGGCAGTTCCCATTTCAGCGGTGTTGATCGGCCTGGGTTTGTCTACTGCAGTAGGCCTGTTTTTTGGAATTTATCCGGCGCAGCGCGCATCCAAGCTGGATCCCATCGAGGCCCTGAGGGTGGAAAGATGACGGAGGAACAATGACCTGGGTAGAACTCAGCGCGGCGATTGGGCTGGCTCTGGCCACCGTGCGCGAGCACAAAATGCGTTCGTTCCTCACGGTCCTGGGCGTGATTATCGGCACCGGGACCATCATCGGCGTCGGATCCATCATCGCGGGCCTGGACGGCGCAATCACCGGAATCATTCGCAGCTTTGGAACCAATACCGCGATCATCTTCAAGTTTCCGATCGGTTTTCAGAGCCGCACGGCCGAAATGCTCCGGCGAAAACCGATCACCTATGAAGATGGCGTGGCCATCGCAACGCGTTGCCCGTCGGTGGCGTATGTGAGCCCGTATTTGATCCCGAATACCCCCGGAAGCGGTCCGCAAATCAACATCGCGCGTTATAAAGGAAACGAGCTTTACCAGGCGGATGTCTCCGGCACCGAAGAGTCTTACGCACAGAGCGGCCAGGCCGAAATGCAAGAGGGGCGCTTTTTTACCAACGTGGAGAACCAGCACCGCATGCCGGTGGCCGTGGTGGGGGCCGACGTCCCGCGGGCTCTGATGAACGGCGAAGATCCCATCGACAAGTGGATCGACGTCAATGGCCACAAGTTCCAAGTCATCGGCGTCATGAAGCGGCCTGGGGCGTCTTTCCCCGGCCAGGACGACATCCGCGTCATGTTGCCGTACTTTAGCATGCACAAGCTGTTCCCGGCGTCCAAGGAAACTCTGCTGATGGTGACCGCCCGGCCTGGCCAAATGGCGGCCGCCATCGACGAAGCCACGGCCGTGATGCGCATCCAGCGCCACGTTCCGGCCAATAAGCCGGACGATTTCTCCATTTCCACCTCCGATCAGTTGGTGGAGCAGTTCCACAGCGTGACGGCAATCGTCGCGCTGGTGATGGTGGTGATGAGCTCCATCGGACTGCTGGTGGGTGGCATTGGGGTAATGAATATCATGCTGGTCTCGGTGACCGAACGCACGCGCGAAATCGGAATCCGCAAGGCCATTGGCGCCAAGCGCGCGGACATCGTGCTGCAGTTCCTCACCGAAGCCGTGGTGCTGACCGGTTTGGGCGGCTTGATCGGAATGACCATCGGCTGGCTGGTGTCGTTTGCGTGCCGCCTGGTTTTCCCGGCGTTGCCGACGGCCGTGCCATGGTGGGCGGCTGCGCTGGGCGTGATTGTTTCGGTGGCTATCGGTCTGTTTTTTGGCATCTGGCCCGCCAACAAGGCCGCGCGGCTGGATCCAGTGGTGGCACTGCGCTATGAATAGCCCGGCGTGGCGCGTCAGTGCGTGCGGGCCGAGGATTTCGCTTTGCGAAGCGTTCGCTTGGGTGCGGGCGGCGCTGGGTTCAGCGGACGGTTGCAGTGCAGACAGCGCACCATATCCGAGCGCGTCGATAAATGGCACGTTCGGCAGTAGATTTGAGGCAGCGAAACTGTCGTAAGACCAGGTAGCATGTTCACCTTATGCCGGTACTATCGGCATAAGCCATTTTTCCTTTAGGCTGACGGCCCCTGCGCTGCCTGCAATGCGATGATGGTTCAGTCTATGGATGCAAACGCGCCGGCCTCCGCCTGGCTCGAAGCCGCCCGGAAGGCCATGCAAATTGAATCCGACGCGGTAGCTCGCGCCTCGCGGCGTCTGGACGGCAATTTGTCCTGCGCAGTTGAAATAATCCTCGCGCATCCGGGCAAGCTGGTGGTCACGGGCCTCGGTAAGTCCGGCCTGGTGGGGCGCAAGATCGCCGCCACATTGTGCAGCACGGGAACCCCCGCCGTGTTTCTGCACGCCGCGGAAGCTTTTCATGGCGACCTCGGCCTCTATTCGCCGGGCGACCCTACTCTGATGGTCTCCAAAAGCGGCAATTCGTTTGAGCTGCTCCAGCTGATCCCGTTTTTGCGCCAACTGCCTTCGCGGCGCATCGGAATTGTTGGAAATGCGTCTTCACCGCTGGCCGCCGAGATGGACGTGTTGTTGGACGCCTCCGTGGAGCGCGAGGCCGACCCGGACAATCTTGCGCCCACGGCCAGTTCCACGGTGGCATTAGCGCTGGGCCACGCGTTGGCGGTCGCGCTGATGCGCGCGCGCAACTTCAGCGCCGAAGATTTCGAGCGGTTTCATCCGGGCGGCCACCTGGGCCGCAGTTTGCGGCTGACGGTCCGCGAAGTGATGCACGGCCGCGACGAGATTGCCTGGGCCCATCCCGAGGATTCGCTGAAGCAAGTGGTGATCGCGCTGACACACTACCCGCATGGAGCGGCTTGCATCGTGGACTCCGCCCAGCATTTGCGCGGGCTGATCACCGATGGGGATGTGCGGCGCGCGCTGCAAGCTCACGAGGATATTCGCGGCCTGCTCGCAGCGGCCGTCATGACCGTGAATCCAGCCACCATCGATCCGGACGCGCGCTTGCAAGAGGCGCTGCGGCTGATGGAGGATCGTCCCTCGCAGATCTCGGTGTTGCCGGTGGTGGATCGAGCGAGCGGCGCGTGTCTGGGGCTGCTCCGCTTGCACGACATCTATCGCTCGGGCATGGCGCGATGACCTGTGTAAATTGACCGGTTCGCCGCCGTTCCGTACAATGGTTCCGGTAGCCGGAAACTGCGCGCTGCTGCGATTTGCGGGGTTGGCCTAGCGGTCGGGCGTCAGCCTTCCAAGCTGATTTACACGGGTTCGATTCCCGTACCCCGCTCCAAGTTTTCGGCAACCAGGCAACCAAATGACGGGCGAGGACGCGATCGACAAGTGCTGGCGTAGCTCAGTTGGTAGAGCATCTGATTTGTAATCAGAGGGTCGGGGGTTCAAGCCCCTCCGCCAGCTCCAAAATACACTTTATCCAACCCGGAGACAAGGGCCGTAGGGGCGCTCCCACGGCATTTCTGAGATAAACTCGATCATAATCGAGCATGTCAATCCGTACTAGCCCTGCGGCCAAAACGCGCCGTAAACGCACGAAAGTCCCACCCGTTGGCGGCCGCGCCTGCGCCTTATTCGTGAAGATGTGGGCGCTAAATCCAGATATTTTGGCACCCGAGGCTGTCGCCCTGATCGATCGGCTGGATGACGCCTTGCTTTCGCACGTCGACAGGGAGGGATACGATTGGTTTCCTAGCCCTTACGGCGGCGCTATTCGCATTACGGCGGCGGAAAGTGCCGTCACAGCCGCGCAGAGTCTTATACGGGACTTGACGCAGGCGGGCATCGAAGTTTCCATCGGCCTAAGCTGGGGCCGCTTCGAACGCATCTACAACGTGAGCAAATGGAACGTCACCGCTCCGGCAATGAATATCGCCGCCCGGATGGCGAGCGCGGAGGATTTGAAAGGACATGTGATCGTCGACCCCAAGGTCAAGCGCGATGCGATGGCCGCCAGTGCGAAATTCAAGGGGACCTTCGGGCCTGAAGCTTCCTGCCAGGTCAAACGCACAACCTTCAACTATCACCTGGTCACGGCCGACGGCGGTCAGCAACCCAAAAACCCGGCCCTGCGGGCAGCCAGATCGCGACGGGAAGGCAAGGCTTTCAGCGCCGACATCGTGGTCTTCGATATCGAGCGCTATTCCGAGCAAACCCAGCCGCAGCAAACCTCCTTGGCCGAAAAACTCTCGCGCATCGTGGAAAACCTGGTGTCCAGCTTGGAGACGCAACCGGATCATTTTGGACCGGCTGGCGATGGCGGATACCTGGTGTTCGATTCGAGAAAGGGGGACAGCGCATCCCGGGCATGGCTATTCGCCGATGCTCTCAGGGTTGCGGCGCTCCAAGAAAAGATTTCCATCCGCATCGGTGTTTCGAACGGACCAGTGATAGAGACCCGCCACCGCGCGGCCGCCGGGGGCGCCGTGCTCCGGGCAGATCAGGTTTCCTCCAAGGCTGCTTCAGGCGGGCTGGCGGTGACGGTCGATTTTTGGAGCTCTTTCGACGAGCGCCACAAGTCCGGCTGGAAAACCACCCACTCGGAAGCCGACCCTTCTATCCTGCTGCTCGAGGCGGGCCCGCACGCTGCCGCGAGCCCCGCAGATTCCGAACTGCATTCAATCAATCTTCAGCTGGCCGAGAAGGAATTGAACAGCCTGGTCTACTCGACGATGCGTATCGTAAACCGGCTCTATCCGCCTCATGAGAAAGTCCACAAGACCTTCACATTCGTGCAAGAAACTTGGACCATCTATAAGAATGGGAACCTGCACGCCGACCGGCTATTCCACATCAAGACCGCTAAAGAGAGAATCTTCTATTGGGAGATCACCTTCCGCCCGGAACCGGAGGCCCAGCCGGTCAACTTCGTTAGCGAACTTGATTTTCAGGTCAGAAGAGACCGGAAGGGATTATGAGATCGTCTACCTGATCTCCCGGAACGACCCCTTGGCCAAGCATGTTGTGCTGTTCTTCTTGCCCGCGATCGATCCGGCTGAGCTGGAACCAAGAAAGATTTGGGTAACCACCGCTGGCCGAGATACTGGATGCGCCTACTCAACAAGGGCTCCAAGCTCTCTACCTTCAGTCTTCGGTCTCCGGTAGAGCACCTGCTGCGCGCTTACAGGATCGAATCCGATTCCGGCGAGCTTTTGGTCACGCCTGAACAGAAGGTAGTTGGCGCCCGGATTACACGCTATGGGCCGGACGCATCCAATTTTTTGGGGTGGACTTACGAGGCGAAGAACTACACAGACGACCAACTCCAGTTCACGCTCAAAGTTAAAGCAAAATGAGCGGATCGGCGGCTAAGCCGCGTATTTAGCCGCTCACTCCGTCGCCGTTGTTGTCGAAGGTATAGATCATAGAGTTTCCTTAGAAATCTCCAACCACAGTCTACCATGGAGGGTCTCTGGATTCAAAGCAGCATCGAGCTTTCTCATGCAGTTACCTTGAAACTTGACCCCTGCGCATGAGATGCTGCGCTAGACTCGTTGGTTACGACCATGTCCAAGCCTTTTGACGTACACCGCGCTCTTATCCTGCCTCTGTTTTGCGCCGCCGCTCTGGCCCAAACCCAGTCCGCTAAACCATCCCTGACTCTCGACGATTTCTTCAATTCCGTGGACATCCCGACGGTGCGGGTCGCACCCGACGGCCGCGCCGTTGCCATCGAGACCACGCGAGCCGATTGGGACGGGAATCGTTTCAGAAACGACCTTTGGCTGTATCACGAGGATCCGGACGGCTCCGGGTCGCTGGTACAACTCACCCAATCCGGTCACGACCGCAGCCCGGAATTTTCGCCCGACGGCCGCTGGATCGCCTTCCTCTCTGATCGCGGCGGCTCATCTGAAAAGTCATCCCAGGTTTATGTCATTTCGATAAGCGGCGGCGAACCCTTTCCGGTGACGCAGACCGAGGACGAAGTCCACGCTTTCGCCTGGTCGGCCGATTCGCGCCAGATTTATTTCGCTGCGCGTCAATGGGCCAAGGCCCAGGACGAGGCCTACAAGAAGGACTGGAAAGACGTTGTTCAGTTCCGCGAATCCGAGCACGGCGATGCCATTCACGGCGTCGAAATCTCAGAAGCCCGAAGCTGCATTACCGAAAGCCCCTCCAAAGCTTGTGACCTTTCTACACGCGCCAGGCAGCTAGCGTCCACGCCGTGGCGCGTCAAACAACTGGAGGCATCTCCGGACGGCAAGAGCATCGCCTTGCTCACCGACTCGCGCACCGAGCGCTGGGAATCGCTGGACGCATATGGAATTTATCTCATTGACGCGGCGGCCGGCGGCGAACCGCGCAAGCTGCTGCAACGCGAAGCGATCCTTGATGTGTTGCATTGGTCGCCCGACAGCCGGCACATTTTTTTCTCGTTCCTCAACGGTTCGGTCGAAGGAAAATATCAGGACGCCCAATCGCGAGTTTACTGGGTAGAGGCCCAAGCCGATGCACCAGGCGCCGCCGGTCCGCTTCTGGCCCGCTGGGCTCCCGAATTCCAGGGCGCGATCACCGGCTTCGCGGTGCTGCCGGGGGGCGGACTGATCGCCGAGGGCCGTTTGGGAACCGAAGTCCAGATCTACTCCGCGGAAAAACCCGCCGGCGATTTCGTCATACACTCCGGCTCGCCCGGAACTTACGACAAGCTCTCCGCCGCGGCGCACGCCCCGCGCCTGGCGTTTGTGCATTCTTCTCTGCAGGAACCAGCCGAGGTCTGGCTCGCGAACGATCCCAACGATCTCTCGCACGCCCGGCCTATCACTTCCTTCAACCACCTCTTCACCGAGCGCGCCCTCCCCGAAGGCAAGCCTTACCGTTGGACCACCGAGGACGGCGCGACCGCGGAAGGCATGCTGATCTATCCACCCGGTCAGTTCGGCGCGAAACACCTGAAGATGTTTACTCTGATTCACGGCGGGCCAGCCGATGCCGACGGTAACCAGTTCGGCGCCGACTGGTATCGTTGGGCGGGTCTGGCCGCTTCCCAAGGCTGGCTGGTTTTCGAGCCCAACTATCGCGGCTCGGTCGGCTATGGCGACAAATTCACTCTCGGCATCATCCAAAAGATCGTTTCCAGGCCCGGCCAAGACATTCTGGAAGGCGTTGACGCACTGGTGAAAGACGACATCGCCGACGCGGATCATCTGGCCGTCGGCGGGTATAGCTACGGCGGCTACATGACCAACTGGCTGATCACACAGACCACACGTTTCAAAGCCGCGGTAACTGGCGCGGGTGCGGTGGAGCACGTCGCCAATTGGGGCAACGACGACACCACCTTCGACGACGCGTACTTTCTGGGCGGACTTCCGTGGGAAACGAAACAAAACTACGACGCTGAGGCCGCGATATGGCAAATCAATAAGGTGAAGACTCCAACTCACATCGTGGCCGGCGCCGAAGACATTCGAGTCTACGTGGGCGAAGCCTATCTCCTGGAGCGCGCCCTGCACATCCAAGGTATTCCGTCGAAGCTGCTGATCTTTCCGGGCGAGGGCCATGAGCTGGATAAGAACCCTTGGCACGGCAAGATCAAGGTCCGGGAAGAACTGAAGTGGCTTGAAATGGCGGCGCATTGATGGGTTCGCCGCTGAAGGCTGGAACCGCATTCGGAAACGTGGCGATCCGCCCTAACGACCCCAGCTCCGCCGCGCCTGTGAACAGGCCGAGCCAGGTGCTGTTCGCCAGCCTCATTGGGACCACGATCGAGTTTTTCGACTTCTACATCTACGCGACGGCCGCCGTACTGGTATTTCCCAAATTGTTTTTCCCCGCGTCGGACCCGGCCTCGGCCAGGCTCGCCTCGCTGGCGACGTTTGCGATTGCGTTTCTAGCGCGGCCGTTCGGTTCGGCGCTCTTCGGTCACTTCGGCGATCGCGTAGGGCGCAAGACGACATTAGTGGCCGCGCTGCTTACCATGGGACTCTCGACCATCGCGATTGGTGCCCTGCCCACCTACAAAACCATCGGCGTGGCGGCGCCGCTGCTGCTGGCGCTCTGCCGCTTCGGCCAAGGCCTTGGTCTGGGTGGCGAGTGGGGCGGCGCGGTGCTGCTCGCCATAGAAAATGCGCCGCCTGGAAAGCGCGCCTGGTACGGGATGTTTCCGCAGCTTGGCGCGCCCATCGGATTCCTCTTTTCCGGGAGCGTGTTCCTGTTGCTGTCGAAAGGACTCACCGACCAACAGTTCTTCGCCTTCGGCTGGCGCATTCCCTTTCTGGCCAGCGCCGCGCTGGTGTTGGTAGGCCTGTATGTGCGGCTGAAGATCACCGAGACTCCCGTGTTCCGCGATGCCGTTCGCCGGCGAGAACCAGTGAAGGTGCCGATTTTCGTGGTGTTCCGGGACCATGCCGGGACCCTGCTGGCGGGCACTCTGGTTTCTCTTGCAACGTTCGTGCTTTTTTACCTGATGACGGTCTTCGCTTTGTCCTGGGGTACC
>Ga0302324_100008668_pt1 | contig 21397 bp, 15 predicted proteins | sample Palsa_T0_1_FD_201949 | JGI IMG/M metagenome (GOLD analysis project Ga0302324, IMG submission 201949) | Peat permafrost microbial communities from Stordalen Mire near Abisko, Sweden - Palsa_T0_1 | ecosystem: Environmental > Terrestrial > Soil > Palsa > Peat permafrost | place: Sweden: Abisko...
AGCATGCGTCCGAGCTCGCCGCGATCGTCGATGGCGGCCAGCACGAACAGCTCGCTCGATATGAACTGATCGCCGCGCTTCTGCGCCAGCTTGTCGGTCACGTTGAGCAGCTTGTTGAGATCGTTGCCGATCAGCACCTCGCCGCCGGCGCCCTGCACCGTGGGCAACCGATCGAGCGCCGCCGAGAGCTCCGAGCGCAGCTTCGGCACATTCACGCTCGCCTTCTCGAGCAGCGGCCGGGCGGTTCCGCCCTGTTGATCGAGCAGCGCCGCCATCAAGTGAACGGGCTCGATGTACTGATTGTCGCGACCGACCGCCAAGGACTGGGCGTCCGCCAGGGCCGCCTGGAACTTGGTCGTCAGCTTATCCATCCGCATGGGAGCACCTTCGAGATCATCGGAATGGTCACTAGGTGGGGGCCGACCCCCGCAATTCAACGTCCCGGGCGGGGCGGACGGCCTATTTTTCGAGCCATATCAGGGTCGCCTGCCGGCCGGTCCGGCCGTCGCGCCGATACGAGAAATAGCGCTCCGGGGAGGCATAGGTGCAGGCATCGCCGCCGTAGATTCGCACGACGCCGAGGCGCTCGAGCCGACGGCGCGCGAGAGCCGCGAGGTCGGCCATGTACCGGCCGCCCGCGTTCGGCAGGAACGCATCCTCGGCCTCCGGATCGGCGCGCAGCAGCGCCTCACGGACCTCGGTCCCGATTTCGAAGTGGCCCCGGCCAATGCCCGGACCCAGCCACGCCAAAAGCGAGGACGGCGGCAAGGCGAGCCCCCGAACGGCCGCCTCGATCACCCCCGCGGCCAGCCCGCGCCAGCCGGCGTGGGCCGCGGCCACACCAGCGCCCGACTCGGACGCCAGCAGCACGGGCAAGCAGTCTGCCGTCAAGATGGCGCATACCCGTCCGGCGCACCGGGAAAACGAGGCGTCCGCGGCACGAGGCGCGTCCTGCGGTCCGTCGAGATCGAGCACCTCCACGCCGTGCTGCTGCGACAGCCACACGGGTTCCGCAGGCAGCCTGGCGAGGGCACGCAGGCGCAGGCGGTTGTCCGCGACCGCCTCGGCGCTGTCACCGACATGCGCGCCCAAGTTGAGCGACTCGAATGGGGGGGCACTCGCGCCGCCTCCGCGCTGGGTAGAGAGCGCTCGAACCTCCGGCGGTGCGGGCCAATCGGGGATGATCCAGCCAACGGACACTCAAACTCCCCCGGAGCGAAGTGTCCCCGCGTTGCCGCGCACATCGGCGCGCAGAGCCGCGAGCAGGCCGGCGAAGTCGGGAGGGAGCGGCGCCGCGAACGAGAGCCGTGCCCCGCTCACCGGGTGATCGAAGGCCAGGGCCGCGGCATGCAAGGCTTGGCGCTTGAACCCGCGCAGTGCGGCGATCAGCGGCTCGCCGGCCCCGCGGGGGCGTGCCAGGCGGCTCCCATACACGGGATCGCCGACCAACGGGTACTTGAGATGCGCGAGGTGCACACGGATCTGGTGCGTGCGTCCCGTATCGAGCTTCACCTTGAGGTAGCTATGTCCGCGAAACCGCTCGAGCACCCGATAGTGGGTGCGCGCCGGCCGCCCGTCGCTGCGAATCGCCATGCGCAGCCGATTGCTGCGATGGCGGCCGATGGGCTCATCGACGGTGCCCCCGCTCGTCATCACGCCGACGCAGATCGCGAGATACTCGCGTGCCACCGCGCGCGCGAGCAGCTGCCGGGAGAGCGCGGTCTGAGCGCGCGGTGTGCGCGCGATCACCAGCAGTCCGCTGGTATCCTTGTCGAGGCGGTGTACGATGCCGGCTCGAGGCAGCGCCGCGAGCGCCGGATCCTTGCCGAGGAGCGCATTTTGCAGGGTGTGGCGCGTATTGCCGGCGCCCGGATGCACCACCAGGCCGGCCGGCTTGTCGATAACCATGACCTCGGCGTCTTCGAAGACCACATCGAGCGCAATCGCCTCGGGCAGCACCCCGCGATCGGGCGCCGGCGTGCTGATGGTCAAGCGGATGCGGGTACCACTCTCGACCTTGTCGCGGGGCTTCGCAGGCAAACGTCCGACCTGGGCTTGCCCCGCCTCGATCCAGGCCTTGATGCGGGTGCGGGAATGCTCCGGGAGCAGGCGCGCGAGTGCGCTGTCCAGCCGCAGTCCCGCCAACTCCTGCGGTATTTCGAGCTCGAGAACCTGGAACTCGGCATTCATGGAGCGACTCGAAGGTAGCGGCAGGGCTTCGGGTATACTGCCGCGTTTTTGCAATCCGGCCATTGTAAGGAATCGCATGTGAGACTGCGTGATCTAGTTCGTCCAGGCGCCGTCGCTGCGCTATCCCTCGGGATCGCCCTGCTCGGCACAGGCTGCCGCAGCCATCGGGCGGACGATGCCAGATCGGGTCCCGAGACCATCTACGCCCGGGCCCAGAAGGCCATGAAGAACTCGAGCTATGGCGAGGCGATCAAGCAGCTCGAGGCGCTCCAATCGCGCTTCCCGTTCTCCGAGCCCGCGCACCAGGCGCAGATCGATCTGATCTACGCCTACTACAAGAACCACGAAACGGACCCGGCGATCGACGCGGCCGATACCTTCATCCGGGAAAATCCCACCAACCCCCGCGTCGACTATGCGTACTACATGAAGGGCTTGGTGTACTTCGAGCGCCAGGCGAACTTCCTGGAGCGCTGGTTCAACGTCGACCTGTCGCGCCGCCCGCCGATCAACTCGAAGAAATCGTTCGACGCCTTCGACGAGCTGCTCAAGCGCTATCCGCACAGCCAGTACGCCGGCGATGCCCGCCAGCGCATGATTTTCCTACGCAACCGCTTGGCCGACTTCGAGCTCTACGTCGCCCGGTACTACATGCGCCGCGGCGCTTACGTGGGGGCGCTCAACCGCGCTAAATTCTGCATCGAGAACTACGACGGCGCACCCGCCGTGAAAGACTCCCTGAAGATCGTCGTCCAAGCCTACCGCAACCTCGGCATGACCGACCTCGCCGCGGACGCCGAGCGCGTCTACGATGCCAATTACTCGGCGAGATCCACGGATGTCGAGAAGAAGAGATCCTGGTGGCGGCGTATCCTCTAGTCGCCTGATCGGCGAGCGAGCCCTCTGGGCGCCAAGCTTATGCCGGCCTTGGGAAGCGAATCTGGACTAGTTGCAGTCGCCGTCGCATCTCCTCACTTGCGTAAGCGAGAGAGGCAATTAGGTTCAGCCGGTCCCGAGTGGCCTCGCCAGTGAAGAACGACGAGTGGCTGCCGAGCCGCTCGAGCTCCTCGAGAACCGCAGCGAGAATCCAATCCTTCATGTCGGAAACGGGAGCAATCACATCGAACCGCTTTCCCGGGGCGAGGAATGGCTCACCGAGATCCAGCCGCTCGTTCTTGGCGAGCTTCTCGGAAAGCTGAGTGAGCGCCCCTACGGCAACGGAGCGCGCGCCATAATCGCGTGCAACGCGTGCGAGGCTCGCAAGGCGTAAACGCTGTGGCCTGCGCTGCCAAGCACCCATCAGCGTAACGAAGCTGTGCTCCAGGGCGCTGAATCGCTCGAGCGGACTGAAATCAACGTCTTGACTGATCGCATAGCAAGCCAGGGCATCGCAAATAATCGCATTATCGTCGCTCGCCAGCTGCCAGAGTGGCGCACATGCGACTCCGTAAGGCAATGTAGCGAGTTCCTTTTCCCAACGGTATTGGTGTCGATGCTTTATCAGAAAATCGTCAAATCGATCTTCCGCTTCGTAGGAGGCGATGGATGAGGAATCGAGAAGCAGTCCCCTGTCGCAAAGCAGCTCCGCCCGATCCTGCTTGCAGCAAAACAAGTTGAGCAGATAGCCATCAGGCTGCGCAGAGGGATCGAAGGGAACCAACAGGTCGAGACCCGGAACCAACCGATATGAATCGAATCCGAGGGCAGCAAACTTCTCTACCAGCTCGAGATGCATGGTCTCGCTTGCCTTTACTTCGTAAAGTACCAAAGGGGACAGATCTGCAAAGAATCGTCGCCCTCCCTCGATGATGTTCGACTCCTCACCCTCTGCATCGATCTTGAGGAGGTCGATCTGTTGCCAGTTATATCGCTGCAGACAGTCGTCGAGGGTCACCAACCGGACCGTTTCGCTGGCGCTGCCGGACTGCTCGTCCCGCACCAGCGCATTCAGCTCGGCATTCTCATTGACCGTCAGTTTCGCCGTCCCGCAGTCACGGGACAGAGCGCTGCGCTCGAGCACGACATGAGCGAATTTATTGGCCGCTATGCCTTGCTCGAGGAATGCGGCAGTGCTCGATGCCGGCTCGAATGCCCATACGGCTCCCGTGGGACCGACGGCAGTCGCGATGGACAGAGTATATACACCGTAATTCGCGCCCACGTCGATGGCCCGTTGTCCGGGAAGCAGCAGACGACGCAAAAAAACAATCTCGTCCTCGAACCAGTCTTGCTGCTCGTAGAGGACATACGGCGTGATCAGGTTCACCGAGTCCGGCGTGACCACACGTGTGCCGCCAGTAATCTCGAGGGTGGAGATCCGAGTCATGCCGTCACCATTCTATACGGACCGGGTGAATCGTTGTTGCGCTACTGCGGCTTCACCTCAGCGCGACTGGTAGCCGTTGGTGATGGGATAGCGCCAATCGCGCCCGAACGCCCGCCCGCTCACACGGACCCCGGGCGGCGCCTGGCGCCGCTTGTATTCGTTGCGCCTCACCAGATCGAGGATGCGCCCGACGGTGGATCGGTCGAAACCGCGGGCGGCGATCTGATCCACGGACAAATCCTCCTCGATGAAGGCTTCGAGAATTGGATCGAGTACTTCGTATGGCGGCAAGCTGTCGGTATCTTTCTGATCGGGCCTGAGTTCCGCCGAGGGCGAGCGTTCAATCACCCGGGGAGGGATGGCTTGCGAACGGGAGTTGCGCCAGGCGGCCAGTCGATACACCAAGAGCTTACTGCAATCTTTTATGGGCGCAAACCCACCCGCCATGTCCCCATACAACGTCGCGTAGCCGACGGCCATTTCGCTCTTGTTGCCGGTGGTGAGGAGCATCCGTCCAGTCTTGTTCGAGATGCCCATGAGAAGCACACCGCGGCAGCGCGATTGGATATTCTCTTCAGTCGTGTCCGCGGGCCTTCCCGCAAACTCATCCCTGAGCGCCCGTAGCGTCGCCTCGAACATGCCCTCGATGGAAATCTCGCTGTGCTTCACCTTGAGCCATGAAGCTTGTAGAGCGGCATCATCCTTGCTCATCTGCGAGGTGTAGCGGGACGGCATGGCGACCGAGTGAACTCGATCGGGGCCGAGAGCGTCCACGGCAATGCATAGCGTCAAGGCCGAGTCGACCCCCCCCGAAAGTCCGAGCACGACGCCGGGAAATCGATGTTTGTTCACGTAGTCCCTGGTGCCTTGCACCAAAGCACCGTAGACGCTCTCTTCCTCGGACTGAAGCGGCACAACGATGCCGGACCGCGGCGCCGCCCTGCCGTCCGCGGCCACGTCGATATCGACGGAAAAGAGACCCTCCGTGAATGCGGGCGCCCGCGTGGTAACTTCACCGCTCGCGTCCATGACGAAGGAATTCCCGTCGAACACCAACTCGTCCTGGCCGCCGATCAAGTTGACGAACAGCAGCGGAATGCCCGTCTCTGCCACGCGCGGTCGGACGACGTCGCACTCACGCTGGCGTTGCTTATTGACCTCATAGGGCGAGGCATTAATGACCAAGAGCAGTTCGGCGCCGGCGCGTCGCGCCTGCGCGGCCGGCTCCGGCTCCCAGACGTCCTCGCACACGAGGATGCCGGCGCGAATGCCGTTCACGTCGATCACCGTAGGCAGGGTCCCGGGAGTGAAGTAACGCTTCTCGTCGAATACCCGATAGTTCGGCAGGCACGCCTTGCGATGGTTCGCGAGGACCTCACCGTCGCGCATCACGATGGCAGAGTTGAAAATTTCGGCGTCGGCGTATTCCGGATAGCCCGCCACTAATGTGATTCCGCGGACATCGGATTTGAGGCGTTCGATCGAGCGGGCCAGCTGGGTCCGCAAGCCGGAATGGAACAAGAGGTCCTCGGGTGGATAGCCGGAGACGGCGAGTTCCGGCATCATCACCAGATCCGCACGAAACTCCTCGCGTGCCCGATCGGCGGCCGAAATGATGCGCGAGGTGTTACCCTCGACGTCGCCAACGACCAAGTTGAGCTGCGCCATGACACAGCGTAGGCGTCGCAGATCGCTCAATCCGGCTCCCTGCTAAAGTCCCGAAAGCTCATCGATATCCGCCACGGTCCAGCCGGTCGCATCGAGGCACGACATTCTGAATTAAGCTTGGGTCTTGCGCAAAGGCGGTCGAGCACCGAACCGAAACATGCACGGCATGAGTTGCTCGGGCGCCGTTCAGGATTGAACAGCTTCCGTTTTTGTGATTGAACTCGCTGTAAGCATGGTCGAATAAGTTCATTGTGTGCATTATGGCAAAACGAAGATAGGCTAGCCTTCGGCGGCGCCATCGGGTCGTCTTGACCCGGTTCCGGCACGGTCACCCCGGTAGGCGGGCAGGGCGGCTGGGTGGCGTATTCCGGCTAGGGTGGACCAGAGCTAACGGTTGAGGATCGATCAGCGATGATTTTTCAGTGGTTTAATGCGAGCGAAGCCCAGAAAGTAGCGTCCGATCTGGCCGATCAATTTGCGCCGCGAACTCCCCCCGGCCGTGCACCCGCCCCAAGGGACGGCGTAGCGGCTCTGCAGGATCTGCTGCGCCGCACCGATCGCGACGAGCGACTCGCGGATCTCAACTTTTTCAAGAAAGCCAAGCTTGCAAACACTTTCAAATGGCGGCTCTTGGAAAATGGCGTCGAACCTCGAACGGCCGACCATGTTACTCATTCATTGCTCGTCCATCTATCCCGGCGTGCGCCCTCGCTGCAGGAGCGATCCGCGACGGCAGGTGTCGCTCCCTCCTCTGCAAAAAAGGATCCGGGCCTCTTGCTTCGCGGCGACAAGGCCTTCGCCAGTGGGGCATACGAGGACGCTCTAAAAATCTATCAACAGGTGCTCGCCGGAGACCCGGCCAATCCCGAGGCCCTCAACAGTCTCGGTGCGACCTTGTGCAAGGTCGGACGATACGTCGAGGCCGAGCAGGCGTTCCGCTATGCGCTCTCCCTGGCTCCAGACTACGTCGAGGCGAATTACAATCTCGGCAGTGTGCTTCGCTGGACGGGAAACATGGAGGAGGCCGAACTCTGGTTCCGTCGCGCTCTTAAGGCGAATCCGACGCACGTCGCGGCGCGTAGCGGCCTCGGCTTGACCCTTGCGCACCTTGGCCGCACCCGCGATGCGAAAGCGCGCTTCGAGAAGGTGTTGAAGGCATCGCCGCGGGATCCCGAGGCTCTGTTCGGCATGGCGCTGATTGCAAAGGCGGAGGGCCGATTTTCAGAAGCGGAAGCGATCCTCAAGCAAGTGATAGAGGATCAACCGAAAATGGCCGCGGCCTGGGCGGCACTTGCGACGTTGAGAAAGATGACGCCCGCAGACGACGACTGGCTCCGGGCCGCCAGGGAACTGCTGGAGAGCGGCATCGGTCGCCTCGAGAAAGCGGATCTGCTTTTTGCCATCGGTAAATATCACGAGGACATCGGCGATTTCGATGAGGCCTTTCACAGCTTCGCTGCCGGTAATGCAGCGCTGAAAGACATAGCGGTGAGGTATGATCGCAAAGGCCGCGACGGTTTCATCGACGATATGCGTCGCGTGTACACCAAGGACGCGATCGCAGCCGTCGGCGAGGGAGCCTCCGACTCGACCAAACCGGTGTTTGTCCTCGGAATGCCTCGCTCAGGCACTTCGTTGGCTGAGCAGATACTCGCCTCGCATCCGTCGATCTTCGGCGCCGGTGAGATGGACTTTTGGAACACTTTTGCGCGCACGCACGAATCCGAGGTGCGCGGGGGATTGCTGGACCAGGCGACGCGCAAGAAGCTGGGCGAGGACTACCTGCGGCTTTTGCTGTCTCGTGGTGACAATGTGCGGGTCATTGATAAAACCACGATCAACTCGGACTACATTGGAATCATATACTCCGTATTTCCGAACGCACGATTCATCTACGTCAATCGGGATCCGATCGAGGCATGCATGTCCTGCTACTGTCAGCAGTTCTGGGCAGCTCTGAATTTCACGCTGGATTTGTCTGACCTCGCCCACTATTACAATGGACACCGCGAGCTTTTCAAGCACTGGCAATCGGTGCTACCCGCGGAAAGCATTTTAGTAGTGCCCTATGAGGAACTCGTGAGCGACCAAGCGGGCTGGACCCGCAAAATGCTCGATTTCCTGCACCTCGATTGGGACGACCGCTGTCTGTCTTTTCAGGATACGCAGCGGGTCGTGGTCACGGCGAGCGCCTGGCAGGTTCGTCAAAAAAACCATACCCCCATTGTTCGCTCACAAGCCTACAAGAAATTCTTGGGGCCTCTGAAAGCGCTCAGACGCTGAGGCGACCCCGACGGCGTCGTGGGCTAGCCTCGGCGCTGAGGCGTTGCAAACGAAATTGAGCGTCGCCAACCGAAAATTCGAGTCGGGCATGATTCCCAAGATCGGGCTCAACTGGCGCGTTCTCGGAATCCTGAACCTGTTCAGAGTGCTCGTACCGCTGGTGCTCCTCGGCCTGTATTCGTTGGGGGGCGCGCGCGGTCTGCCGGTCGAGTCGCCGCGGCTTTTTACGATCGCCGCGACTGCGTACCTGTGCTTTGGATTCGTGAGCGTCGTGCTCGTGCGCAAGCGCATGGCGACCGCTCATGTGCAAACGATCATCCAGGCCACGATTGACATCACGTGCCTGATGTTGCTCTTGCATGCCTGCGGCGGAATCTCCAGCGGCCTCGGGCTTCTGCTCCTGGTACCGGTGGGCGGGCTGGCGTTTCTCCTGCCGCCGCGCAGCGCCCTGTTTCTGGCCGCTGTCACCGCAATCACGGTTCTCGTACACACGATCTGGCAACAGATCGGCGGGCATGCGGACATCACGGTGTACGCGACCGCCGGATTCCTGGGACTGGTGCTCTTCACCATCGCTGCGTCCGCGAGCGTGCTTGCAACGCGCGTGCGCGAGAGCGAGGATCTCGTGCGCCAGAAAGACGTGGATCTCGCGAATCTCGCTGACTTGTCTCAGTACATCGTTCAGCATCTGCGCGAAAGTTTGCTGGTCGTCGATACCGCCGACAAGATCCGGCTCATCAACGAGTCGGCGGCGGAGATTTTGGGGGATATCCACGCCGTCCCGGGAGCATTGATCGGCGAGGTCTCGCCCCGCTTGCTCTATTCTCTGAGCACTTGGCGGCGCGCCGGATCCGAGAGCGATACGCCGCCGAGTTTCGTCGCGGCGGATGGCGCCCGGCTAATCCAGCCGCATTTTGCGCCGCTCGGTTCCAACGCGCCCGCCCCGACCCTCATTTTTTTGGAGGATACGAGTCTCATGGCGGAGAGGGTGCAGCAAAGCAAGCTCGCCGCACTCGGCCGGCTGTCCGCGAGCATTGCACACGAGATCCGCAATCCCGTCGGCGCAATGAGCCATGCTGGTCAATTGCTGGCCGAGAGCCCGAACGTGAGCGCGGGTGATCGCCGCCTCACGGATATCATCCGCACTAACTCAGAGCGTGTCAGCACCATCATCAACAACGTCCTGCAGTTATCGCGACGCGAATCCATCGAGCCGGCGCGCTTGTCCCTCGGGGATTGGCTGAGGGAGTTCTTGGCCGAATTTTCCGAAACCATGCAGGTGCCGCTTGCAGAGATCCGAGTGCACGATGCGGCAGACGAGCTCGAGGTACGTTTCGACCCCAGCCACTTGCATCAGGTGGTGTGGAACCTATGCGACAACGCCATCAAGTATGGCGAACCCAGCGACGGCATCAAGGCCGAGATCCGCTTGAGCCGATTGAGCCCGAGCTTCCGCCCGTATCTCGAGGTCGCCGACCGCGGCTCCGGTATAGAAGCTCACGCCGCCGACCGCATCTTCGAGCCCTTTTTCACCGGGCGCAAGGGTGGTACCGGGCTCGGCCTCTTCATCTCCCGCGAGCTGTGCCAGCTGAACCGCGCGGTCCTACTGTACGAGTCCCGTCTCGGCGGAGGCAGCATTTTCAGAGTGGTCTTCAGTGATCCTCAGCGCTGGGAGGCATAGCGCAGCGAGTCACTTTCTGACGCTACAATACCGAAATGCCCAGACCTCCCGTACTGATCGTCGATGACGAGCCCGATATTTGCGAGCTCTTGTCCATCACGCTGGAGCGGATGGACCTTGCCCCTCGCGTTGCCGGGTCCATCGGCGCGGCGCAAAGGCTCCTCAAGACCGAGCGGTTCGATCTGTGCTTGACCGACATGAGGCTGCCCGATGGCGATGGCCTGGATCTGGTGAAATGGATCCAGCAATACTCGGCGAGCGTTCCAGTCGCCGTGATCACTGCGCACGGCAACATGGAGACGGCGGTGCGAGCTCTCAAGCTCGGCGCGTTCGATTTCGTTTCCAAACCGCTGGACCTGGCGAATTTGCGCAAGCTGGTGGCGACGGCCATCAAGCTGTCCGACGGCAACGATGGCAGCGACACGAGCGTGTTCGGGCCGCGCTTACTCGGAAGCTCGGCCGCCATGCAACACTTGCGCGAAATGATTGCGCGGGTCGCACGCAGCCAAGCGCCCGTGCACATCTACGGCGAATCCGGAACGGGCAAGGAGCTGGTGGCCAAGCTCATTCATGAATCGGGACCACGGCGCGACGGCCCATTCGTGCCGGTGAACTGCGGTGCCATTCCCACCGAGCTCATGGAAAGCGAGCTCTTCGGACACAAGCGCGGCAGTTTCACCGGTGCCGTCAGCGACAAGAAAGGGCTGATCCAGTCCGCCGAGGGGGGTACGCTTTTTCTTGACGAGATAGCCGATTTGCCTCTGCACATGCAAGTTAAGCTCCTGCGCGTCATCCAGGAGAAGGCCGTGCGCCCCATTGGCGAGCAGGCCGAGGTAAGCATCGACGTGCGGCTGTTGTCGGCCACCCACAAGAACCTCGCTCAGCTGGTCGCGCAGGGCAAATTCCGCGAGGACCTGTTCTACCGCGTCAACGTGATCGAGATGCGCGTGCCATCACTGCGTGAACGACCCGAAGACGTTCCCGAGCTCGCGGACGCGGTGCTGCGGCGGCTCGGCCGCCGCATGAAGATCCCACCGCCGATGATCGCCCGCGACGCGCTTGGTTCGCTGATATCCTACGGGTTTCCCGGAAACGTTCGAGAGCTCGAGAATATCCTGGAGCGCGCCATTACCATGAGCACCGGCGGGGAAATCCGTCTCGAGGACATCCAGCTGCGGCTCTCTTCCTTGGGCTCGCATGCGATGGCCGATAGCCCCACGGGCGCGCCGCTAGGTGATCACCTCGAAGATGTCGAGCGCGAGGCCATTTTGAAGGCGCTGGAGCAAACGAGGTACAACAAGACGGCGGCCGCCAAGATGCTCGGCATGAGCTTTCGCGCGCTGCGATACCGCATCAAGAAGCTCGGCATCGAATAGCGCGACGCTGTATGGGCCGGCGCGATCGAGAAGGCGACATTGAGCTCACCGTTTTGATGCCTTGCCTCGACGAGGCGCTCACGGTTCAGACGTGCGTCGAGAAGGCGCACGCCTATCTGCGGAGCCGGGGCATCTCGGGAGAGGTGCTGGTGGCGGACAACGGCTCCACCGACGGCTCGCAGGCTCTCGCCGAAGCGGCGGGAGCGCGCGTCGTGGCCATACCGCACAAGGGATACGGCGCCGCTCTGATCGGCGGCATCGCGGCGGCAAGAGGCCGCTTCGTCATCATGGGCGATGCGGACGACTCCTATGACTTCTCGCATTTGGACCCCTTCGTGGACGCCTTGCGCCACGGATTCAAGCTCGTCGTCGGCAATCGCTTTCAGGGCGGGATACGGCCGGGGGCCATGCCACTGCTCAACCGATACCTCGGCAATCCCGCGCTCACTTTCATAGGCCGTTGGCTCTTCGCCTCGCCGGTCGGAGACTTCCATTGCGGATTGCGCGGTTTCGAGCGGCGCGCCATTCTCGAGCTCAAGCTTCGAGCCGAGGGCATGGAGTTCGCGAGCGAAATGGTGGTGAAGGCCTCGCTGGCGGGCCTGCGCGTCGGCGAGGTGCCGACGACGCTGAGTACCGACGGACGCGGCAGGCGGCCGCACTTGCGGCCCTGGCGCGACGGCTGGCGCCACCTGCGTTTCATGCTGCTGCGCAGCCCTCAGTGGTTGTTTCTGTATCCGGGCTTGGCATTGACTTTCTTGGGCCTCGTCGGCGGTGCCGTGCTCGCGGTGCAGCCGGTATCCCTTTTCGGCCTAATGACGCTCGACATCGACGCGCTGCTCTATTGTGCCGTTGCCGCGATCGTCGGATTGCAGATCTCCTTTTTCGGCCTGTTCGCGATGGCGCTCGCTCGAAAGATGGAATTACCGTTGGCCGGCAGATTCGCGGGCACGCTATTGAAGCTCGCGCCGCTCGAGCGCTCCATCCTGATCGGTATCTGCCTGATTGCGCTGGGCGTTGCTGGCGCGATGTATGCGGTGATCCGCTGGGGCCATACGTCCTTCGGGGCGCTCGTACCGGGCGAGATCATGCGCATCACGATTCCTTCCGTGACCGCGATCGCCCTGGGCGTGCAGATCGTTTTCGGCGCCTTCCTGCTCGGATTCATCGAGATCGAGTTGCTGTGAGCCCTCAGAACGATCCCCGCATACGTGCGCGGACCCTGGGCACCACGCGTTCCAGCAACCGGGTGTCGCGGAGGAATCGTCGGATCGCAGCCGGTCTCAGCCGCAGCACACTGGCGAGCGCTCCCCACAAACCTCGGGTATCCCCGGCGGCGGCGGAAGCCAGGGCGAGATTGACCGCGATCGAGGCGCGCGCCGCTTGCTCGACGTATTGCGAACGCGATCCCAGCCGCGGAAGGTACCTTTCCAGAACGGTGCGCATCTGCTGCTCGAGCTCGACGCTGTTGCGGCTGCCGGTCATCGTGAGCGAGCCGCTGTGAATGCGAAAGCCGCTGGTGACTTCGGGGTGGTAGTGGACCGTGCCGGCGGCGGATAGTTTGAGCCAAAGGTCCCAGTCCGCCGTGTACCACAGATTCTCGTCCAGCCCGCCACTGGCGATCCACGCATCCCGGCGGAATACGGGGGTGGGTGAAGCGATGAAGTTCTGCACCAGGAGCCGCTCCGCCACCGTCTCGAAGGAAAGCTCACGCGACATCGGCAGCGGACAGCGCCAGGTGCCGAGCTCGCGGCCGTGCCGATCGATGATGGCGGTCGGGGCAAGGTGCAGGACCGCACTCGGCGCCGCCTCGATCCAGGCATGAACTGCCGCCGCTCGGCCCGGCAACCACACGTCGTCCACGCTCAGCAGACAAACGTAAGGCGATTGCGCGAGCTGCACGCCGAGATTGGTTTTCCCGTGCCAGCTGCTCATGTCCTCACGCACAACCACGCGCAGATGCACGCGGTCTTCGAATTCCCGCGCAATGCGTCGAGCCGCCGGCGTCGGGCCGCCATCTATCAGCAGCACCTCGATCCCATCGGCCCCTCCGGCAGCGAGCGATTGCAGCGCGAGTCCGATCCATTCCTCGCCGCGATACGACGGCATGATCACGCTGAGCCATGGACGCGAAATGTTCGTACTCGTGGTCATGCAGGCGACGGCGCTCCGCGTGGTAGTCTCGAGGTCGATGTGCTATAGATTATGGGTGCCCACCACCTTGCTGATCATAGCCGTAACGCTGAATGCGGTCCTCGGCCAGCTGATGCTCAAGTATGCAGTGATCGGCCTGGGCGGCTCGTCCGCGCTGTCGAATCTGCCGGCATTCATTCTGAGCGCGGCCAAATCGCCGCTCGTCTACGTCTCCATCGCGATCCAGGGCTTCGGCTATCTTCTCTGGATGATGCTCATCGCGCGTATGAAGCTCGGCCTCGCGAGCGCGAGCGTCGGCGCCGGCTTCTACGTGTGCATGGCCCTTGCTGCCTGGGGGGTTTATGGAGAGTCTCTCACTCGATTGCAATGGCTGGGACTCGGCCTCATCACGCTAGGGGTGAGCTGTATCGGCCTCGCTTCCGCTTCTTAGCGTGTCCACTGCTTAGCGTGGCATGGATCGTCCCTCCCGGATGGCGGGTCCGGGCCCATTCTGCAAGCACCATTGCACCACACCGGCCGCGCTGCCGCACTGGACGGCACTTGGCCAGTAGCGCTGGATCAACTGCTCATCAAATGCGCTGCCGCGAGTCGCCAGGTAGAGGTCCTCGGAACGCAGTAGCGGGTCCATCTGAATCATGTCGGCGATGTAGTATCCGCCTCGAAAATCGATGAAGTACACATTGCCGCCGGGCCGCTTCGCGGCCGGCACCATCGCCAAGTGTCCATCGATGAACGCATCGATCTGCATCAACTGGAACGGCACGAGCGTCAGGAGACTCAGCACCGCGGCTGCTCCCGCGAAAGTGATTAGCCCACGCCCGGCATCCGATCGCCCCGTCAGAGCACAGGCGGCCAGTATCGGAACGACACCCCACGCCGAGTGGAAGTAGCGGTAGCCCCAGCCGTGTCCCTGATCGAACTGAACGAAGAGATAGCCGATGTAGGTGGAAACTGCCGAGAGCATGAGAAGCCTGACATGCCGATTGTCGCGCGCACGTAGGTACCCGAGGAACGCGAAATAGAAAAGACACGGCAAAGCCCACACCCACATCTTGGCGGCAGCAGCCACCCTCATGTTGAGGATGTCGGCATCGGGCAGTATGAATACGTTCCTCAACGTGGCGCCTATCGCAGCGCTCTGCGCAGCCGGCGCGATGTCGCTTCGCAGCCAGGCCCAGCCGAGACCGACCGCAACGGCAGGCGCGTATCCTAAAGCGAGCGGTATCAGCCGGCGCCTCGTACCATGATCCAAAGCGAAGGCGATTAACCAGGGCGCGGCGAACAGGATGTGCGGCACAGGATTGTGAAGCACCAACGCCAATGCGCCGACGAGCCCCGCCGCGAAGCTCCTGCCGGCGGTCGGCTTGAGCAGCAACCATGCATAGAGCAGATTGGCCGTGAGGTGCGCTTGCATGGAGTAGTAGGAAATTGCATTGGCCCAGAAGGCCGATGAAGCGAGGGTAAACAGCATTGCCCACCCCGCCGCACGGCGATCCCCGGTGACTTCCAAGGTGATGCGATGGATCAGGAAGACCGCGAGTCCGGCAAGCGCCGCGTTGCATAACCAGGGAATACCGAGCAATTGGAATGGGGCGAGCACGAGCGCGAATCCGGGCCAGTAGGTTTCGATTCCCCGCCCCGTCTGCACCGAGATCGCCAGGAAATACCCGTTGAAGCCCGGCGCGATCAGCCAGGGAACGAGCGGCGGCGGCAGTTGCGCGGCGAGATGGCCCGAGGCAAACACCTTCGACTGAAACACGGCCGCGTACTCGTCCATGCTGAGTGGATAGTTCTTGTAAACGCCGACCGCACAGGCTGCGAGGAGCCCCGCGCTCATGGCCGCAGTTGTTGCAACATGGCGGCCGAGATAGTCCACGATCCGCAATAGAGGCGCGGGCTTCTCCCAGAGCAGAGCCGCCAGGCAGACGAGCACACCGAGCGCTGCGGTCGGCCGATCATAGAAGTTCAAAAGATCGTAGAAGATGGGCGCGAAATGTCGGTGATTGAAGACGATGCCGCCAGCCAGCATGTAGAAATACGCCAGACACAGAACGCTGAGGAGCGAGCCGAGCAAGCCCGTGCGAAGCATACGGATGAGACGACTTATAATTTTTAGAGCTTTATGATGTCAGCCGACATGAATGAACTCCATACTCGCGGGCGCCTGACGCCGGTACTCCCCCGCTGATGCGCGAAAGCCTTGACCGCCTCGGGCCGAAAAACGCGAGGAACTCCGTCCCGTCGAGGCTCGTCGCTCGACGCGCAGCGCTCGGCGCGGCACTCGCGCTTCTGCCGGTCGCCCTGTGGTGTCTCACGCACCGATATCTCGGCCTGGTCGGCGATGCGGGACTCTACGCAATCCAGGCCCTCTCCCGCACCGATGCCGGCCTCGCGCGCGATGTATTCTTGAACAACGCATCGCAGGACCGCTACACGATATTCTCGCCGATCTATGCGTTTTTCATCAAGCGCTTCGGCCTGCAAGAGGCGGCGATATCGCTGCTGGTGTTGTTCAAGGTTTGCTTTTACGTGTCCGCGTGGGCGTTCACCCGCAAGCTCTTCGATGCGCGTACAGTGCTGCTGACGATCGCGCTGCTCATCGTCGTGCCCATCGAATATGGCGCCTTTCACGTCTTTCGCGTGGCGGAGGACATGCTGAGCGCCCGATCGATGGCCGAGGCTCTCGCCATGGCGGGACTGTGTTTACACGTCTACGGCCGGAGAAATGTGGGTCTCGCTCTCGTTGCCTTCGCTCTGAGCATACACGCCTTGATGGCCCTGCCGATGGTGCTCCTGTTGCTGAGCCTGCGCGTGAGCACTCGGGCGAGCTTGCTCGGCGCTCTTGCAGCCGTGGTAGCCGTACTCGGCATGGCTTCGACAGCGGCGATGGCGCCGCAGTGGGCGCCGAGCTTGCTTCGTGTCATGGACCCGAACTGGTTGGAGATGGTGCGCGAGCGCTCGCAGTTCGTGTTTCTCCAGTTGTGGCGGTTGGAGGATTGGGAGTCGAGCGCGCGACCGTTCGTGTCCTTGACGCTCGGCATGCTCGTGATCCGCGATGAGCGTGTCCGCGCGCTTTGCGCAGCGGCAATCATCGTGGGCGCGGCGGGCCTCTCGATCGCGTTCGTCGCGGGCGTGGTCGGGCCCACCGCGGTGCTCCTGCAAGGCCAGGCTTGGCGATGGACCTGGACCACGGGGCTCGCGAGCGTATTGATGCTGGCGCCGACCGTGTTGCAGCTGTGGCGCTGTGAGCGCTGCGGGGCTCTGTGCGCCGCGCTGCTGCTCGTGGGTTGGCTGGTCTCCGCCCTCGATGGGGTTTACTTCATCACGGCTGCTCTGTGTCTTTGGTATGGCCGCAGGTACATTCCAGCCGCAGCGGCGCCGTTTCTTCGCGCAGCAGCCGTGTTGATTGGCGTGCTGGTGCTCGCGCGGATCATCGGCACAAGCTGGTCGGCTCTCTCTTCTCCCCCGGGGCATGCGGGAACGGAAAGCAGCACCTTGGTCATCGCGCGCACGATCCTCGGGGTGGATTGCCTGCCCGTCGTCCTCGCATTCCTTTTGGGCTCGTGGGCGCTCTCCAGCAGATCCATTGCGCTGCCGGGAGCCATGGCGCTCGCATTGGCCGCGGCGACCGCATTCGCTGCGCCCGGCGCGCTCGAGAACCCGCTCGTCGAGGGTACCTCCGACCAGATCGAAGAGTTCTCCGACTGGCGTGAGGCTATACCGCCCGGCGACAATGTCTTCATCGTGCCGAGGTATTACACCGCCGGATTTGCCTGGTTCACGCTGCAGCGACCGAGCTACCTCACGGTCGATCAGTCGTCCGGCGTGATTTTCTCGCGCGCTACCGCCGGCGAGATCCGCCGCCGATCAGAGGTGCTGTTGCCGATGGAAGAACCGGACTGGCGTTTGCTTTCTCGCCGCGCAACTCACGGTGTTAAATTCGATGCGGCTGCACTGCCTCTCACGCGAGATCGTCTGGTGCGGATCTGTACCGATCCCGAGCTGAATTTTGTGGTGGCAAGAGAGGATGTGGGCTTTGGGCCTATACGTCATCATCACCCAGGCATCTGGGACGGCTGGAATCTGTACGACTGCAAGCAAGTGAACTTGTCCGGACATAGTGAATGAGCAGCGCGGCGCGCAAGGCGGGTAGAGTTGCAGTCATCGTGGGCGCCGGGCCGGCCGGCCTGACCGCCGCGCTCGAGATGTTGAGACGCTCGGACATCACGCCGGCCGTGTTCGAAGCGGAAGCTCAAGTCGGCGGTATTTCCAAGACCATCAACTACCGTGGCAATCGCATGGACCTCGGTGGCCACCGCTTCTTCTCGAAATCGGATTGGGTGATGCGCTGGTGGCAGGAGATCTTGCCCCTGGCCGATGGCCAAGCGGCGGCAGGCAAGGCGCTGCGCATCGGCTATCAACGCCAAGAACGGGACCTGCTGCCCGAGGCATTTGGCGCGGCTACATCCGACGCCGTATTGCTGGTTCGACAGCGGTTGTCGCGAATTTTCTATCGGCGCAGATTCTTCGATTATCCGCTCAAGCTGAGTCCGAACACCATTCGCAACATGGGACTCATCGAAAGCTTGCGCACGGGCATGAGCTATGCGCAAGCGCGGCTCGCACATCGATCGCCCGAAGTGTCCCTGGAGGATTTTCTGATCAATCGCTTCGGCGATCGCCTCTACCGGACGTTCTTCAAGAGCTATACCGAGAAGGTTTGGGGAGTACCCTGCGGGGAGATTTCGGCGGAATGGGGCGCGCAAAGGATCAAAGGCCTGTCGGTCACCAAGGCCATCGCCCACGCGCTCAAGGCCCCCTTCCGCGGATCGACGGACACCGCGCAGAAAGGCACGGAAACCAGCCTGATCGAGCGTTTTCTGTATCCCAAATTTGGCCCGGGACAAATGTGGGAAGAGGTGGCGCGCAGGGTCACGCTACGCGGAGGAGCCATATGTCTCGAACATCGCATCGTGGGGATCGAGCGCACCGACTTCAACATCACGGCTGTCCAGGTTCGCGACGACAGCACCGGCGCGGTCCGCACCGTCCCGTGCGATTACTTGATTTCCACCATGCCGGTGAAGGAGCTCGTGGCTTTCCTGAAGCCTGCGGACGGTCAGGTCGTGCGGATTGCCGAGGGGCTTCCTTATCGTGACTTCGTGACTGTCGGCCTGCTGCTCCGAAAAATGACTTTGCCGCGCAATCGGCAAACCCTCACTTCGCCAAACGGCATGCCGCCCGACAACTGGATCTACATTCAGGAGCCCGATGTCAGGATCGGCCGCCTTCAAGTATTCAACAATTGGAGCCCGTCGATGGTGGCCGACCCCGACACCGTGTGGCTCGGCTTGGAATATTTCTGTCGGGAGGGCGATGATCTCTGGTCGATGACGGATGGCGATTTACTGGATTTCGCCGCGGGCGAACTCGCCCACATCGGCATGATCGATCGTCGCGACGTCCTCGATGGGACCGTGGTGCGTGTGCGCAAGGCCTATCCGGCCTATTTCGGGGAATATGCCCGGTTCGAGAAGGTGCGCGCCTATCTCGACCGATTCGCCAATCTGTATCCCATAGGTCGCAACGGCATGCATCGCTACAACAATCAGGATCACTCCATGCTGGCGGCAAACCTGGCCGTCAACTCGATGACGAATTCGGGCGCCGGCAAGGCAGATATCTGGCGGATCAACGCCGAAGATGACTATCACGAAGACCTCGGCGAGAGCGCCGAGCGGCGCGCGACGGCATGAACGCGGCCCTACCTCTGCCAGGGTCCGGCGGATCCACGGGGACGAGCTCGCGAACCGCGGCCGCTTTCGCGATGCTTTGCCTTCCCTACCTCGCGCTGGCGGCGTGGCTCGCCGCAACGGGTAAGCTCGGCAGCGTTGTCCCCTTCGCGGCATCGGTCCTCTTGATCGAGGGGTTGCTGGCCATCATCGCACGCACCTGGCGCCGATTCTTTTGGCTGAACGCGCCCTTCTGGCTTCTCACCCTCGTGTTTGCCGGATATACCCTGACTTATGGCGACGTTCCGGGTGAACTCCTTGCCTATGTTCTCGCCACTTCCTCCTGGGAAGAGGTTCGCGGGTTCTTCGGGATATGGCAAGGCGAGCGGCTGCTGCTGGAATCCGCCGCTCTGGTGGCCCTTTATCTGATTCTTGCCGCTCGCTCGCCGCGAACGTCTATATTTTCGCGCAGCGTCCCGGCGCGGCGTTTCGGGCTCCCCGCCGCCATCGTGGTGCTCTGCGCAGTCGCCGCCTTGAACCCCGCAGCCCTCAGGGGGGGCCTCACGGCGAATCCGCTGATTGGTAGCGTTCTGTTCGCGAGCGGGCCGCTGCACACCGCAAGCTCCCTGGTACAGGGGACGAGCATTCCCAAGGTGCGCTATGGCGCCGATCGTGTCGCCACACGCGAAGTGCATATCCTCATCATCGGCGAAAGCGCCCGCCGCGACTCGTGGTCCGTTTACGGATATTCCCGACCGACCACGCCGAATCTCGACAAGCTGGGAAGTGAAGCAATCTTCTTCCGGCACGCCGTCGCGGACGCCAATGTGACCATTTGCGCAGTTCCCATCCTGCTGACCGGAATGTCCCCCAGTCGATTCGACCTGAAAGCCGTCCAAGGAAACCTGGTCGGTCTCGCGGGCGAGGCCGGCTACTTCACGGCGTGGCTGATGAACCAGGACCCTCATATATCGTTGCTCACGGGCATTCACGCAGATCGCATGGTCTATCCGCCGTCCTTGCACACCCTGGTCTCCGGCAGGCTTCCTTTGGATCAGGTGCTGCTGCCCGAAGTACGCGACGAGCTCGAGCATGGCACGCGCCCTCAGTTCGTCGGCCTGCACGTGATCGGGTCGCACTGGGCTTACGACTCGAGGTACCCCGCCCAATTCAAGCTCTTCGGATCCGGCGCGCCGCTCACGTATCTCGATGCCGTCTCAGGCAGGCCCGATCAGCGCGTCGTCGACGCCTACGACAACAGCGTCGCCTACACGGACTGGTTCCTCGGCCAGATTATCGATGCGGCTCGCAAGCTCAGCGTGCCGGCCACGATCACTTACTTCTCGGATCACGGGGAGGATCTCTACCTGCTCGACGGTCGGTCAGGGCATGGCGCGGCCAGTTACTCGAAACACCAGTTCGATATCCCCGCCTTTGTGTGGGTAAATTCGGCGTACCGCGAAGCGCATCCGGGCAAGGTTCAAACCATGGAGCAAAACGCCGGCAAGGAGATTCGCAGCCACAACGTCTTCTTCTCCGTGGCCGACCTCATGGGCATCCAATGGCCCGGAGCGAGACCTGCGGAGTCCTTTGCGTCCGCGGCATTCGTGCCGGACATCGAGACGCCCTTGATTGCGGGAGCCGGCGGCACGCGGGTGACTCCCGGGGAGTGAGCGCCCGACTCGCTGACAATTTTTGTCAGGTTCTGACGGAATGCGGCTCAGCTGGCGGCTGGAGACGACACTTCTATGTCAAATGTCACGCGCCCAGCGCGATAATATTATTTAAATTCAATCAGTTAACCCAATGGATGGGTGTCTGGCACGACCCTTGCTCACTCTTGCTCACCGGCTCGTGCCGTTGATCAGTCGAATTTCTAACTCAGGAGCACACATGTTGAAGAATATCCAAAAGGGTTTCACCCTCATCGAGTTGATGATCGTGATCGCGATCATCGGCATCTTGGCGGCGATCGCCATCCCGGCCTATC
>Ga0302324_100008673_pt1 | contig 21390 bp, 16 predicted proteins | sample Palsa_T0_1_FD_201949 | JGI IMG/M metagenome (GOLD analysis project Ga0302324, IMG submission 201949) | Peat permafrost microbial communities from Stordalen Mire near Abisko, Sweden - Palsa_T0_1 | ecosystem: Environmental > Terrestrial > Soil > Palsa > Peat permafrost | place: Sweden: Abisko...
CTGGATTTCAGCTGCGCGCTATTCGATGCCGGAGGATCGCTGATCGCCAACGCGCCGCACATGCCGGTGCATTTGGGTTCCATGAGCGAGTCGATCCGCACGGTGATCGACCGCAATCCGCAGATGCGCAGCGGCGATGTCTATGTGTTGAATGATCCCTATCACGGCGGCACGCATCTGCCTGACATCACGGTCGTGACGCCGGTCTATCTGGACGCCGCCGAACTTAAGCCGGCTTTCTTCGTGGCGTCGCGCGGTCATCATGCGGATATCGGCGGCATCACCCCCGGCTCGATGCCGCCATTCTCGGCGCGCATTGACGAAGAGGGCGTGCTGATCGACAACTTCAAGCTGGTCGAGGACGGATCCTTGCGCGAAGCGGCCATGCACGACTTGCTGAGCAGCGGCGCCCACCCCTCGCGCAACCCCGCGCAAAATCTCGCCGACCTGCGCGCGCAGATCGCCGCCAATGCCAAAGGCAGCTCTGAGCTCAAGGCGTTGGTCGCGCAATATGGCGCCGGCACGGTGCGCGCGTACATGCAGCATGTGCAGGATAATGCGGAAGAGTCCGTACGCCGCGTCATCACATCGCTCAAAGATGGCGAATTCACGCTGCCGCTCGACAATGGCTCGCAAATTCAAGTCGCGCTGCGCGTCGACCCTGAAGCCCGAAGCGCTTGCATCGACTTCACGGGCACGAGCGCGCAACTGCACGACAATTTCAACGCGCCGCGCGCCGTGACCACCGCCGCGGTTCTCTACGTATTTCGCACGCTGGTCAATGACGACATTCCGCTGAACGCGGGCTGCCTGAAGCCCCTGCGGATTATCTTGCCGGACGCGTGCATGCTGAACCCCGAGTCGCCAGCGGCCGTCGTCGCCGGGAATGTGGAAACCTCCATGTGCGTGACCAACGCACTGTACGGCGCGCTCGGCGTCATGGCCGCCGGCTGCTGCACCATGAGCAATTTCACTTTCGGCAACGGGCAGTATCAGTACTACGAAACCATTGCCGGCGGCTCCGGCGCGGGACCGGAATTTAACGGCACGAGCGTGGTCCAAACTCACATGACCAATTCCCGCCTGACCGATCCGGAGGTGTTGGAATTCAGATTCCCTGTGCGGCTCGATTCATACGAAATTCGTGCCGGTTCAGGCGGCCGCGGACGCTGGCAGGGCGGCGAGGGCGGCACGCGGCGGATTCGCTTCCTAGAACCTATGACGGCATCCATCTTGAGCAATGGCCGTAAAGTGGGAGCATTCGGCATGGCGGGCGGGGAGGCCGGCGCGGTGGGCGAGAATTATATTGAACGCGCCGACGGCCGCCGCGAAAAACTGGCGCATATTGGCCAGGCGGAGGTGAGCCTCGACGATGTAATGGTGGTGTGCACACCGGGCGGGGGCGGTTACGGCCGCCATGACGAATAAATCAATTTATATTAGTATTGTAACACAATGATAAATAACATAGAAATTGTCGAAGTTGGGGCGCGTGACGGACTGCAAAACGAAGCGGTGCTGTTCAGCACGGCGCAGAAGCTGGAGCTGATCAGGCTCGCGATCGACGCGGGCGTTCGGCGGATCGAGGCGGCTAGTTTCGTCAATCCCAAACTGGTGCCGCAGATGGCGGACGCCGAAGCCGTATCGGAAGGACTGGTTCGCCGCGACGACGTGATCTATATCGGATTGGTTTTAAACAAGCGCGGTGCTCTGCGCGCGATTGAGGCGGGCCTGAATGAACTTGGCGCCGTGTGCGCGGCGTCCGATGGATTTGCGCTGCGCAATCAAGGTCAAACCTCCGATGAATCTTTAAAGATGTGCTGTGAGGTGGTGCGCTTGGCTCGAGAAGCAGGGCGGCGCGCACAGATCACCATCTCCACTGCTTTCGGTTGTCCGTTCGACGGCGAAGTCGATCCCCAGCGTGTCATCGACATGGCCAAGATTGCCGCCGCGGCGGGTCCCATCGAAGTGGCCATTGCGGACACGATTGGCGTCGCGAGTCCGAGCGAGGTTGCCAATCTGGTGACGAGCGTCCGCGCGGCGATTGCACCGCTGCCGGTACGCGTGCATTTTCATAACACGCGAAACACCGGCTTAGCCAATGTCTGGGCCGCGGTGACCGCGGGCGCCAAAACCGTGGATGCTTCTTTGGGGGGCCTCGGCGGCTGCCCGTTCGCGCCTCGTGCCACCGGCAACGTGCCCACCGAGGATGTGGTTTATATGCTGGAGCGAAGCGGGATTAGCACCGGGCTCGATCTCGATCGCCTGATTGAGGCATCGGCATGGCTGTCCGGCAATATGGGACGCGAGCTGCCCGGCATGGTGAGTAGAGCCGGAAATTTCCCCGGCGCGCTGGGCGCTCGGGCTAAAGAGCAGCCAAACACCGTTTGAATCGATCATCGACGCGGTGGGCATACCAGTCCGTGGTCAAGCTGCGCTTGATCTTCGGGCCGGCAAGCTTGATGCGCGGCACCATGGCGCGGGGCTGCTTGACTCCCGAGCGCTGCTCGGCCATGTCGAATACGCGCTGATACAGCGGCGTCGCTTCGAAACCTTTGGTTCTACCGTCGAGCAAGGCGCTATGAATGGCGCCGGTGCTCATTTTCAGGCGCGAGGCCAGCGTGCGCAGTGCCAGTTCAGTATCGCCCGGGCTATTCACGTCGCTGTCATGCGGCAACAGCGCGCCATCGGCGATGAGCGGGATTCCGGAGGCTACGCTCAGCGCATTTTGAAACGCGGCGTTGCGGCTTGCGTATTGTCCGGCATTGAAATCCGCGAATCGGTACAGGAATTGATCATACGGCGCGCGATAGTCCAGAAGATGCGCGACACCGAAATACACACTGCCGCGGCGCGTGAACAGCTCATCCGCAATACTCGAGTGGACCGGATACGGATAGGGTGCGGCGAAGGAGAACTGTTCGGCAAAGGCCACGTTGACCTGCATGGGACCTCGCGTACGTATGGGATTGCGGTCCGCAAACAATGCCTGACCCAAGGGCACGGCGCCGATAAAGTCTTCATAAGCATCGCTTAGGTCTTTTTCGGTTCGAGCAGCGTCGATTCGCTCGCCGTAGGTGCGGCCATCGGATGATTTGAGTTGCAGCACCCCGTTTACCAATACGAGCGGCACATGGGCGCGGCTCGCGCGGCTGTTGATTTCCTTCCTGGCGATGGCGCCCAGACCCGGTATGACAGGATCGACGCGAAATCCCGACTCCTGTTCAATGACGGCGACAACGGCGCAAATGTTTTCCCGGGTCGGCGCGACCGTCAATACCGTGAAGGCGCTGTACATATCGGCGGTCCATCCGGCCTTGTCGGATGCGCTACGCGGCAGCGCTTGTTCAATCAGCGCTTTTGCGTCCGCGGTGTTTAAGACGGGCGGCGCGGAGACCGGGTGCTCGCCGGCGCAACCGCCGAGCAGCAGCATCAGGAGCAGCCAATGGATCAGTTTATTTTGATGCATTGCGCGCGTCGGATATATCAGCCGAAGCGTATGGCACTGCTTCGCCGCCAAGCGTAATCTTTGTGGGAAGACTTTGATCACTCAAACTTGAATCCTAAATGCAGGGAGATTCAATCATGGCGATTGACGAATCAAAGCTCAATGAATTCCTCGGCAAAGCGGTCAGCGATCTAGGAGCCGCGCTCAGCGCCACACTGGTGCTGGTCGGCGACCGGTTAGGACTCTACAAGGAACTTGCGCATGGCGCAGTTACTTCCGCTGAACTTGCGCAACGCACCGGAACCAACGAGCGATATGTTCGCGAGTGGTTGGGGAATCAAGGTGCGAGCGGGTACGTTCAATACGATGCAGCAAACGGCAAATGGTCCATGACGCCGGAGCAGGCCCTGTGTTTGGCCGACCCCAACGGGCCGGTCGATTTACCGGGTGCATACAACATCGTCGAAGCGACTTTTCACGCGCTCGGGAGGACGCTCGAGAACTTCAAAAGCGGTAAAGGCATGGAGTGGGGCGAGCATCATCCCTGCCTATTTCACGGCACGGAGCGATTTTTCCGTGCAGGGTACAATGCGAACTTGGTGACCTCCTGGTTGCCGGCGCTCGAGGGTGTCGTGGACAAGCTCAAGCGAGGAGCGCGCGTTGCGGACATCGGATGCGGTCATGGCGCGAGCACCGTGCTGATGGCCAAGACTTATCCCAAATCAACCTTTGTCGGCTACGACTATCACGGTGAATCCATCAGGGTCGCGCGCGAGCGCGCCGCCGCGGCGGGAATTGCGAATGCGCAATTCGAGGTGAGCGATGCAGTCAGCTACTCCGGCAAGGACTTCGATGTCATTGCTTTTTTTGATTGTTTGCACGATATGGGCGATCCGGTGGGAGCAGCACGGCACGCGCGCCAGGCCCTAAAACCCGACGGCACGGCGATGATCGTCGAGCCATACGCCAACGATAAGCAGCAGGACAATCTCAATCCGGTGGGACGCGTCATGTACGGCGCATCGTCGCAAATATGCGTGCCGGTATCTTTGGCGCGAAAAGGCCCTGCGCTGGGCGCCCAAGCCGGCGAAGCGCGCTTGCGGGAAGTCGTGGTCGGTGGCGGCGGATTCGCAAGATTTCGCCGCGCGACGGAGACCCCGTTCAATCTCGTGCTGGAAGCGCGGCCTTAAGGGGTGGTATGCAGCCGGCGGCGCCACAACAGCACGCCGAGCAGCGCGCACCAGAAAAACCCACAGATTGCTTAGCGCGGCTGCATTCGGACCGCGCCGTCGAGACGGATGGTTTCTCCGTTCAGCATGACGTTCTCGAGTATTTGCACCACTAACGCCGCAAATTCATCCGGCTGGCCGAGACGCGGCGGAAAGGGTGTCTGCTTGCCGAGTGAATCCTGCGCCTCTTGCGGTAGACCCTTCATCATCGGCGTCGCAAACAGGCCCGGCGCCACCGTCATGACGCGAATGCCGCTCGATGCCAGCTCCCGCGCCATCGGCAGCGTCATACCGACGATGCCGCCCTTGGAAGCGGAATAGGCGATTTGGCCGATTTGTCCGTCGAATGCGGCCACCGATGCCGTCATCACGATGACGCCGCGCTCGCCTTCAGCGTTGGGCGAATTGGATTGCATGGCCACCGCCGCCGCTTTGGCGACCAGCACGGTACCGAGCAAATTGATTTCGATCATGCGGCGAAAGGAACTGCCCGCCATCGCGCCCTGCCGGCCGACGAGACGCCCCGGGGTCGCAATGCCGGCGCAATTGATCGCCGCGTTGATGCTGCCCATTTTGGCGGCCGCTTGTTTCACGGCGTTATCGACGGCGGCTTCGTCGCTCACGTCGACACCGAAAAAAGCCGCGCTAGGACCGAGCGCCGCCGCGGCAGCGCTTCCTTGCGGAACGCTTAGATCGAAAATCGCTGCTTTGCCGCCCCCACGCACGATTCGAGTCGCTACGCTAAGTCCGAGCCCCGAGGCGCCGCCGGTGACAATGGCATTCACTTCCTTCAATTGCATGCAAGAACTCCCAAAGATAGCGAGCGGGGCCCGTCGCGCCCGCCCTGACGATATTAGAACATTGCCTCGCGCGATATGTCGGTGAGAGCATACTGTCCTGCAGAATGGACCTCCAGGAGGCCGCGATGAGTTCGAGCGTTGCCAGCGATGTTGCGCCTCTGGTATTGGAACAACGGCGAGGCAGCGTCGCGTTCCTGACACTGAATCGTCCGGCGCAGTACAACGCGTTATCCGAGGAAATGTTGGCGGCGCTGCAGGGAACGCTTGATGCCCTGAGCACCGATAAGTCTGTGCGTGTCGTGGTGCTGGGCGGTGCCGGCAAAGCCTTTTGCGCAGGCCACGATTTGAAGCAGATGATGGCCAATCCAAACTTGGAGTATTACCGGCGGCTGTTCGCCGATTGCAGCCGTTTGATGATGCGGATCCAGTCGCTGCCGCAACCGGTTATTGCCCGGGTGCACGGCATCGCGACGGCGGCGGGCTGCCAGCTGGTGGCCATGTGCGATCTCGCCGTCGCGGCCGATGTAGCGCGTTTCGCGGTTTCGGGCATCAACGTAGGCCTGTTCTGCGCCACGCCCTCGGTCGCGCTCTCACGCAACGTGGCACGCAAGGCGGCGTTCGAAATGTTGGTGACGGGCGAGTTCATTGATGCACCCACCGCCCTTGAGCGCGGACTCATCAATCGATGCGTGGCGGCCGATCGTCTCGATCAGGAGATCGGTCGGCTGGCCGATGCGATTGCCGCCAAGCCGCGCTCCGTCATTGCAGCGGGCAAGGCCTTGTTCTATCGACAGCTGCAAGGGGACATCGGGGCCGCCTACCGGCTCGCCGAGGAAGCAATGGCCTGCAATATGATCGATGAAATCGCGCAGGAAGGGGTGGCGGCTTTCATCGAGAAGCGTTCCCCTAATTGGGGCGCCGACTAGGAGCCTGTCTGAGCGGAATACTCAGACAGGCTCCTGCCTTTTGATGTTGCAAATTCACTCAGGCGCGGCGAGGGAATTGGGCATTTGTTTAGGGCCTTAAGTCCTCTAAAATGGAGCTATCTTATGAGCGCCGTATCCATCGCCGCTAAGCCCGTCCCCTACCGGCCGACGAACAAAGTTCGCTTCGTGACGGCAACATCGCTGTTCGACGGGCACGATGCCTCCGTCAACATCATGCGCCGGGTTATGCAGGCCTCCGGGGCCGAGGTCATTCATCTGGGGCACAACCGCTCGGTGCAGGAAATCGTCGATGCGGCCCTGCAGGAGGACGTGCAGGGCGTGGCGATCACCTCCTACCAGGGCGGCCACGTCGAGTTCTTCAAGTACATGATGGATTTGCTGCGCGAGAAGGGCGGCGAGAACATCAAGGTATTCGGCGGCGGCGGCGGTGTGATCGTACCGGCCGAGATCCGCGAATTGATGGCCTACGGCGTCACGCGCCTCTATTCCCCGGAAGACGGCGCCAAGCTCGGCCTGCAGGGCATGATCGATGATGTGATCCGCACCAGCGACTACGACTTGAGTGCTCTGGCGCCTGCGCCGGAAGAGGCCTTGGAAGCGCTGCGCTCAGGCAACCGCCGGCAGCTGGCACACGTGATCACCGCGGTTGAAAATCGTGCCTATCCGATGCGCATCCGCCAGGGGCTGCTGCAGGCTGCCGCCGGCATTAAAACTCCGGTGCTCGGAATCACCGGCACCGGCGGCGCGGGCAAGTCCTCGCTGACCGATGAACTCATTCTGCGCCTGCGTCTCGATCAGAACGATCGTCTACGCGTTGCGATCATCTCGATTGATCCATCGCGCAAGCGCACCGGCGGGGCGCTTTTGGGCGATCGGATTCGCATGAATGCCATCGACTCCGAGCAGATCTTCATGCGCTCGCTCGCGACGCGCGATACCGGCACGGAAATCTCCGCGGCGTTGCCGGAAGTGCTGGCGGTCTGCAAGGTCAGCGGCTTCGACCTGATCGTGGTGGAGACCTCGGGCATCGGCCAGGGCGAGTCCGCCATCGTTCCCCTGGTCGACACGTCGGTCTATGTCATGACCCCCGAGTTTGGCGCGGCTTCGCAGTTGGAGAAAATCGACATGCTCGATTTCGCCGATTTTGTTGCCATCAACAAATTCGATCGCAAGGGTTCCGAGGACGCGCTGCGCGATGTGCGCAAGCAGTATCAGCGCAACCGGCAATTGTTCACGCAACCCACCGAATCGATGCCGGTTTACGGCACCATGGCCTCGCGATTCAATGACGACGGCGTGACCGCGCTCTATCAGGCCATCATGCCGCGCCTGCAGGAAAAGGGCCTCAAGCTGCGCGCCGGCAAGCTGCCGCCGGTCGTGGTGAAGTCGTCCTCGCGCGGGCGCGCCATTGTGCCGCCGGAGCGGGTACGCTACTTGGCGGAAATCGCCGCCAGCTTGCGCGAATTTCACCAGTCCCTGGCGCAGCAGTCGCGAATCGCGCGGGAGCGACAGTCGCTTAAGGTTTCGAAGGCCTTGTTTGCGGCGTCCGGCCGCGCGGCGACGGGATTCGATGAGTTGATCGCGGCGAAGGACGCCGAGCTGACTCTGGCCTCCGCCAAACTGCTGGAGCAATGGCCAAAAACGCAGGAGTTATACGCGCAGCCTGAATACGTGGTGAAGATTCGCGACAAGGAGATTCGCACCAAGCTCACCTCCGATTCGCTGTCGGGCACCCGGATCCGCAAGGTGTCGCTGCCGCGCTACGAAGATGATGGCGAGATTTTGCGTTTTCTCCTGAAGGAAAATGTTCCGGGCTCCTTCCCCTACACCGCCGGCGTGTTCGCTTTCAAACGCGAGGGCGAGGATCCGACCCGCATGTTCGCGGGCGAGGGCGATGCCTTCCGCACCAATCAGCGCTTCAAGCGCGTCTCCGAAGGCATGCCGGCGCACCGCTTATCCACCGCCTTTGATTCGGTCACACTCTACGGCTGGGATCCGGATCCGCGGCCCGATATCTACGGCAAGGTAGGCAACTCCGGCGTGTCGATCGCGACGCTCGAGGACATGAAGGTGTTGTATTCGGGTTTCGACCTGTGCTCGCCCACGACCTCCGTGTCGATGACCATCAATGGGCCGGCGCCGATGATATTGGCCATGTTCATGAACACCGCCATCGACCAGCAATTGGACAAGTTCCAGCGCGAGAATGGCCGCGAGCCGACCGCGGATGAACAACAGAAGATCAAGGCATGGACCTTGTCGACCGTGCGCGGCACGGTGCAGGCCGACATCTTGAAGGAAGACCAGGGACAGAACACCTGCATTTTCTCAACCGAGTTTGCCCTCAAGATGATGGGCGACATGCAGGAATATTTCGTGCACCAGCAGGTGCAGAATTTCTACTCGGTGTCGATTTCCGGGTATCACATCGCCGAAGCCGGTGCGAATCCGATTTCGCAGCTGGCATTTACGCTCGCGAACGGGTTTACTTTCGTCGAATCGTATCTGGCGCGCGGCATGCACGTCGATGACTTCGCGCCGAACTTGTCGTTTTTCTTCTCCAATGGCATGGATCCGGAATACTCGGTGATTGGCCGCGTCGCGCGCCGCATTTGGGCGGTGGCGATGAAGAACAAGTACGGCGCGAATGAGCGCAGTCAGAAGCTCAAGTACCACGTGCAGACTTCCGGGCGTTCATTGCATGCACAGGAGATGGCTTTCAATGACATACGCACGACGCTGCAGGCGCTGTGCGCCATCTATGATAATTGCAATAGTCTGCACACCAACGCCTATGACGAGGCGGTGACGACGCCGACGGAGGAGAGCGTGCGCCGCGCCATGGCCATTCAGCTCATCATCAACCGTGAATGGGGACTGGCCAAGAACGAGAACCCGAACCAGGGCAGCTTCATCATCGATGAGCTGACCGACCTGGTCGAAGAAGCGGTGCTGAAGGAATTCGATGCCATTTCCGAGCGCGGTGGGGTGCTCGGCGCCATGGAGACCGGCTATCAGCGCGGAAAAATTCAGGAAGAGTCGCTGTTTTACGAGCGGCAAAAACATGATGGCTCCTATCCCATCATCGGTGTCAATACCTTCCGCAATCCGAACAGCGAGGCTGCACCCCAGACAATCGAGCTGGCGCGCTCCACCGATGCGGAGAAGCAGTCGCAGCTCAAACGCCTCAAGGATTTTCATGCGCGCAATGCCGCTGAAAGCGAGCATGTGCTCGAGCGCCTGCGGCGCACCGTGATCGAGAACGGCAATACATTCGAAGTGCTGATGGACGCCGTGCGCCACTGCTCCTTGGGCGAAATCACACACACTCTGTACGACGTCGGCGGCCGCTACCGCCGCAACATGTAGGATCGACATGCCCGAATATCAGGCGCCGATCGCCGACATGCAGTTCGTGCTGCGTGAGTTGGTGGACATGGAACTGCTGGCGCAGCTGCCCGGTTTCGCCGAAATGACGCCCGATGTGGCGGACGCGGTACTCGATGAGGCTGCGAAATTCGCCGCCGCGGTGCTCTCGCCGCTGAATCGCAGCGGTGATTTGGAAGGGGTGCGCTGGCAAGACGGTCAGGTGCTGACCGCCGGCGGCTGGAAACAAGCCTACGCGCGCTTCGCCGCGGACGGCTGGAACGCGCTGTCATGTCCTGCGGAATTCGGCGGACAAAATCTGCCTCGCGCGCTCTCGGCGCTGATCGAGGAGATGTGGAACGGCGCCAACGTCGCGTTTGCGCTTTGCCCGATGCTCACGCGCGGCGCGATTGATGCGCTCGAGTTGCGCGGCACTCCATCGCAGCGCGAGATGTACCTGCCGAAAATGGTGAGCGGCGAGTGGACGGGGACGATGAATCTGACGGAACCGCAGGCCGGTTCCGACTTGTCGGCCGTGCGCACCCGCGCCGTGGCCACGGGCGACGGCCGCTACCTAGTCACCGGCCAGAAGATTTTCATCACCTACGGTGAACACGATCTCACCGGCAATATTGTTCATATGGTGCTGGCGCGCGTCGCGGGCGCGCCGGATGGCGTCAAAGGCACGTCGCTGTTCCTGGTACCAAAGTTTCTGGTCAATGCCGACGGCTCGCTCGGAGCACGCAACGATGTGCACTGCCTGTCGGTCGAGCATAAGCTCGGCATCCATGCGAGCCCCACCTGCGTGCTGGCTTTCGGTCAGAACGGTGGCGCGGTGGCGGAGCTCATCGGCGAGGAAAATCGCGGCCTGGAATACATGTTCATCATGATGAACGCCGCGCGCTACTCGGTGGGGATCGAGGGCGTGGGTTTGTCGGAGCGCGCCTATCAAACGGCGCTCGCCTATGCCCGCGAGCGAATCCAAGGCACCGAGGCTGGAATACGCGGCGGTCCGCGCGTGGCCATCGTGCGCCATCCAGACGTGCGACGCATGCTGCTGCTCATGAAATCCCAGACGGAGGCCATGCGCGCGCTTGCCGGCGTGGTCGCGGTCTCGCTAGATGCCGCTCGTTTGCATCCCAATGCGCAGGAGCGTGAGCGCCACCAAGCCCGCGCCGATCTCATGATCCCCGTCATCAAGGGTTGGTGCACCGAGAATTCAGTCGATATTGCCTCGATAGGTATACAGGTGCATGGCGGGGTCGGGTTCATCGAGGAGACCGGCGCCGCGCAGTACCTGCGCGATGCGCGCATCACGCCGATCTATGAGGGCACGACGGCCATTCAGGCCAACGATCTGATCGGCCGCAAGCTGGCGCGCGACGGCGGCGAAGCTGCGCAAACAGTCGTGGCAGAGATGCGTGCGCTGGCGAGCGCCTTAAGCGCCGAGCCGAAATTGTCGTCGCTCGCGCCGGCTTTTTCCGCAGCCGTGGATGCCTTGGAGCGAGCGATCGCGTATGTCGTGGAGAACTACGGCACCGACATCCGCGCAGTCTCTGTGGGCGCTGTGCCCATGCTGAAGTTATTCGGGATCGTGGCCGGCGGCTGGCAGTTGCTGCGTTCGGCGTCGATTGCACAGCGGCGTTTGGCCGGAGCCAACGGCGGCGATGCCGCTTTCTATGAGGCCAAGATCTTGACCGCACGTTTCTATGCGGACTATGTGCTGTCCCAATCTTCGGGACTGACGCACAGCATCGTGCACGGCGCGGCCGGTGCGCTCGCCGAGGATGCGCTTTAGGCTAAAAATGGACGGTCGTTACCCGCGGCGCATCGTCTGTTTGACTGAAGAGCCAACCGAGGTTCTGTACGCGCTTGGGCTGGAAGAGCGCATCGTTGGCATCTCCGGATTTACCGTGCGCCCCGCGCGCGCACGCCGCGAGAAACCGCGAGTCTCGGCCTTCATCAGCGCCAAGCTCGATCGCATTCTGGCCTTGCAGCCGGACTTCGTCATCGGTTTCTCCGATATCCAAGCCGACATCGCGCAGTCGCTGATCAAGAGCGGCATCGAGGTGTGGATCAGCAATCATCGCTCGGTCGACGGCATCTTGGGCTATGTGCGGCGCCTTGGCGCCTTAGTGGGGGCCGCCGAGCGTGCGGAAATCTACGCGCTGGAGCTTGAGGCGCACATCGAGCGGGTGCGGCAGGCGGCAGCGCTGTTGCCGCGTCGGCCGCGGGTCTATTTCGAGGAATGGGACGAGCCGCTCATTACCGGGATTCGATGGGTGAGCGAACTGATCGGCGTCGCCGGCGGCGATGACGTCTTTCCGGAGCGCGCGCTGTGCGCGCTCGGCAAGGATCGCATTCTGGGCGATGCCAGCGAAGTCATCCGGCGCGCCCCGGACATTATTTTGGGCTCCTGGTGCGGCAAGCGGTTCCGGCCGAATCAAGTGGCGGCCCGGGTGGGCTGGGATGCGGTGCCGGCGGTGCGCGACGGCGAGCTGCACGAGATCAAATCCCCCATCATTCTGCAACCGGGGCCGGCGGCGTTGACCGATGGACTGGATGCCATCCACCGAGTATTGAGGCAATGGTCGACGCATCACTGAAGACCGCGGCAGTGCCTTCGCCCTGTGTCGACATTTGCCGGCTCAATGCGCAGGGCCTATGTATCGGTTGCCGCCGCACTTTAAGCGAAATCGCCGAGTGGTCTCAGGCCAGTGATGCGCGGCGCCTCGAGATAGTGAGCGCGCTTAAAACGCGGACGCTGCGCCCTTAAGACAAGTCAGCGCCACGTGACTCCAGCGCCGCGAGAGGATGCGCCGCGCCGCGCCAACGCTCGCTGAAGAAGGCGTCGATCATCGTCTGCGTGACTTCTTCGATGCGGCTGGGTTGCCAATGTGGACTGTTGTCTTTGTCAATGAGTACCGCGCGTACGCCTTCAAGAAAGTCGCCTTGCTCGAAGGCGTAAGCAGCCATGCCAAGCTCCATGCGAAAGCAATCAGCCAAACTTAAAGTGGCGCCACGCTGCAATTGCCGCAAAGTGACGCTCAACAGGGTGGGTGAACGGCTGCGCATGAGTTTCGCGGTTTCCTGCGCCCACGGCGCGTACGCGGCGCGGGATTCCGATTCGAGCGAGCTTAAGATGGCGCCGACCGTGGCTTTCGAAAAATGCGCGTCGATACACTCGCGCATTGCCGGCAGCGTGGGCGGGGATTGGGGCGCCGCGGCGCGCGCCTGCATGAACCGCCTCAGGTCCGCAAAGTGCTCATTGCTCCAGCGCAAGGTAGACAGATCGAAGGCTATCGATGCGAGGGCCATAGGCGGCAGGTATATATCCGCGAGTTGGGTGTAGAGCGCATCGGCCGCGCCGATTTGCGTGCCGGTCAAGGCCAGGTAGCGGCCCAGCTGGCCCGGCAGGCGCGAAAGAAAGTAGCTGCCGCCCACGTCGGGGAAAAAGCCGATCGCAACCTCGGGCATGGCCATCCGGGTTCGTTCGCCCACGATGCGCAAATGCGAGCCTTGCGAAATGCCCATTCCGCCGCCCAGAGTGATGCCGTCGAGCAAGGCCGCGTAGGGCTTGGGGTAGGAATACAGCAGGTAGTCGAGCGGATACTCCGCTGCGAAGAACTCTTCGTGCAAGGAGCCGGCATTCTTGAAACTCTTGTACAGGGCACGAATATCCCCGCCGGCGCAGAAAGCCTTCTCGCCGGCGCCTCTAATCAAGACCGCGAACACCTCCGGGTCGGCCGAATATTCGTTGAAGAGGGCGCGCAGCCGCAGGATCATCTCGAGCGACAACGCGTTCAGCGCGCCGGGGCGATTCAGCGTGACGAACGCGACGTGATTGCGAATTTCGCTTAAGACTTCCACTCGCGCCTACGGGGAAATCAGTCAGGGTCCTGGCAGCGCCCCGCAGCGCTCCTATTTCAGACTGATGGTGGTGTTTACACCGGCCGATGGGCCGCCATCGTCGAACCATCTCGAGGTGACCGTCTTGGTCTGAGTGTAGAACTGCACCACTTGCTTGCCGTACGGACCCAAATCACCGAGCTTGGAGCCGCGCGATCCGGTAAAGCTGAAAAACGGCACCGGTACAGGGATCGGCACGTTGATTCCCACTTGCCCCACATCGATCTCGTTTTGAAACTTACGGGCGACGGCGCCGCTCTGCGTAAAGATGCCGGTACCGTTACCGAACGGATTGTTGTTGATCAGCGTGATCGCCTCATCCAAGCTGTTCACACCGACGATTACCATCACGGGCCCGAAAATCTCAGTCGTATAGATTTTCATGGCGGGCGTCACCGCCGAGAAAATTGTCGGGCCTATGAAATTGCCCTGCTCGTAGCCCGGCACTTTGATGCCGCGGCCGTCCAACTCGAGCTTGGCGCCTTCCTTGATGCCTTCTTCCACCAGTCCCAAAATGCGATGCTTTGCGTTCTTCGAGACCACGGGACCTAGGTCGGTGTTTTTTTCCAGCCCCGCGTTGACCTTTAAGCCCTTGGCCTTGGCGACGATGTCGGGTATCCACTCTTGCGCTTCGCCCACCAGTACGGTTACGGACGTGGCCATGCAGCGCTGCCCCGCGGCGCCGAAAGTCGCGCCGACGAGGGAGTTCAGCGACTGTTCCTTGTTCGCGTCGGGCATGACGACCGCGTGATTTTTGGCGCCCATCATGCATTGCACTCGCTTGCCATGCTCAGATGCCAGGCTGTAGACATGCGTACCCACGGCCGTTGATCCCACAAACGAGACGGCGACGATGTCGGGGTGAGTGCAAATCGCATCGACCGTGCGCTTACCGCCATGGATGATGTTCAAGACTCCCGGGGGGACGCCCGCTTCGAGCGCGAGTTCCGCCAACAACATGGGCGTCAGCGGATCCTGCTCGGAGGGTTTGAGCACAAAGGTGTTGCCGCACACAATGGCCATAGGAAACATCCATAACGGGATCATGGCGGGAAAATTAAACGGCGTAATGCCCGCGCATACGCCAATGGGCTGCCTGAGGGTATAGGTGTCCACCCCGCTGGCGACGTTTTCGGCAAATTCCCCCAGCTGCAAAGTACCGATGGAGCAAGCGTGCTCGACGACTTCGAGCCCGCGAAACACATCGCCTTCCGCGTCGGCCAGAGTCTTGCCTTGTTCCGCGCTCAAGGTTTGCGCGATGCGGCTCATGTGCTCGCGCACCAGCGCTTGCAGCTTGAGCATGATTCGCGCGCGCGCGGCCAGCGGCGTGTTCTTCCAGCTCTTGTAGGCCTTCTTAGCCGACGCGACCGCGGCGTCAAGCTCTTCATCGGTCGCAAAAGGAACCTGAGCCAGCACCTCCTGTGTCGCCGGATTGATGACGTCACGCCATTCGCTGGTGCGCGATTCGATCAGCTTGCCGTCGAGCAGCATTTTGACAGTGGGCACAGGGTTTGCCAGCGCCGCAGGTTTGCTTGTCATGATTGCCTCTTAAGGTCTTGAGCGCGCCATCTTGGGCGACAGCCTAGTTTAGCTGATACGTGATCCGCCGGCTGACCGTATCGCGTAAACTATTGGCGTGCAAAATTCGACCGCGGAACCAGGAACCATTGCGATTTGCTTCGTGGCCGCCGCGCTGCGAAGTGTTCACGGACGCGACCTCAATGCGGACGAGCTGCTGGCGAACGTCGGCCTCTCTTCCAGTCTGCTGCAGGTACCGCAGGCGCGGGTCTCGGCAAAGCACTACAGCGCGCTATGGCGCGCCATAGCCGCCGCCCTGGACGATGAATTCTTCGGCCAGGATTCGCGCCGCATGAAAGTCGGCAGTTTTGCCATGCTCTGCCACTCGGTCTTGAGCTGCAAGACTTTGGGCCAGGCACTGGATCGCAGCCTGCGTTTCTATGCGCTCATTCTGGACGACATCTCCGGCAGCGCCGAGCGTGACGCGAAGGAGGCGAGAATAGTTCTGCATGAAGCGGCGGGCGTGCCGCAGCGAGTCTTTGCGCACGAGCTGTTATTGATGCTGCTCTATGGCGTCTCGTGTTGGCTGGTGGGCAGGCGCATCCCCATCCTGCGCACCGAGTTCAGCTATGCGGAACCCGCACACAGCGCCGAATACCGACTCATGTATTGCGCCGACTTGCGCTTCGACCGTCCAAATACCCTGCTGGCATTCGAGGCCAGCTACCTGGATCTTCCGGTGGTGCAGAATGAACGCTCCGCCAAGGAATTCCTGCGCACCGCGCCGGAAAGCATCTTGTTGAAATACAAAAATGGCAGTAGCCTCACCGCCCGGGTTCGGCGGCGGTTGCGCCAATTCCTGCCGGGTACGGTTCCGGATTTCGAGGAACTGGCGCAACAAATGAGCATGACACCTGCGACGATGCGCCGCCGCCTGCACGAAGAAGGTGAGTCCTATCAATCGATCAAGGATCAGTTGCGCCGAGATCTGGCAATCAGTTATTTGAGCCATTCAAGCCGCAGCGTCATGGACATCGCTTTGGAGTTGGGCTTCTCGGAGCGCAGTGCATTTCATCGCGCCTTTCGGAAATGGACCGGCGCCTCCCCGGGGGAATTTCGCCGCACGTTACAGGTTTGAGAAATCGAGGATAATTGCGTTATGGATTTATCGGGGAAGGTTTTGGTGGTGACCGGCGCCGACGGCGCTTTGGGCCAAGCCGTGGCTGCCACGTTAAGCGGGTACGGCGCGAAACTGGCGCTACTTTCGCACGCCGCCCTGCGCGCGGACATAGGCGAGGCGAAGCCGCAGGCGGGCGCCTGGCGCTATGGCGGGATCGACCTGACGCTCGAGACGGCGACGCGGCCGGCGATGGAACGAATTGTCCGCGACGCCGGTCGCATCGATGGCTTGATCAATGTCGCCGGCGGATTTCGGTTTGAAAACGTAAGCGCAGGCACAATCGATAGTTGGGACGCCATGTACAAACTTAATTTGAGAACAGCTGTGATTTCATGTCAGGCCGCTTTGCCCTACTTGCTGCGCTCAGCGAGCGGCCGCATCGTCAATGTAGGCGCGCTCGGCGCGCTGAAGGCAGCGGCCGGCATGGGTCCGTACGCTGCATCCAAGGCGGGTGTTGCACAATTGACCGAAGCGCTGGCCGAGGAACTGAAAGACCGCGGCATCACGGTCAATGCCATCTTGCCGAGCACACTTGATACGCCGAAGAATCGATTGGACATGCCGAAAGCGGATTTCAAGCGTTGGGTAACTTTAAGCGAGGCGGCGCAGGTCATCGCCTTTTTGGTGTCGGACCAGGCGAGTGCGGTGACCGGCGCACTCATACCGGTAGTGGGGCGCGTATGACAAGCACACCAAGTTCCGCCGGCGCGCGCCTGCGAGCCGCGGTCGCCGACGAGAAACCCCTGCAGATCGTCGGCGCCATCAACGCTTACACCGCGCGTATGGCCGCGGCCTGCGGATTCAAAGCGCTGTATCTGGCAGGGAGCGGAGTCGCTGCTAATTCATTGGGGGTACCGGATCTTGGGATCAGCACCATGGACGATGTGCTCATCGACATTCGCCGCATTACCGACACCTGTGCGCTGCCGCTCCTGGTGGACGCGGACACCGGATGGGGCGGGGCATTCAACATTGCCCGCACGGTCAAGTCCTTCACCAAGTTCGGTGCCGGGGGCATGCATATCGAGGACCAGGTCCAGTCAAAGCGTTGCGGCCATCGACCGGGCAAGGAAATCGTCTCCAAGCAGGAAATCGTGGATCGCATCAAGGCGGCGGTCGACGCGCGCACCGATGAGCAATTTGTCATCATGGCGCGCACCGATGCACTCGCCGTGGAAGGGCTCGAGAAGGCTTTGGACCGTGCGGTCGCCTGCGTCGAGGCCGGCGCCGATATGATTTTCCCCGAGGCCATCACCGAGCTCGCCATGTACCGGCGCTTCAAGGACGCGGTCAAAGTGCCGATCCTTGCCAACATCACCGAGTTCGGGCAGACACCGCTGTACACGCGCGATGAATTGGCGACGGTCGGGGTCGACATCGTGCTGCATTGCTGTTCGGCCTACCGCGCGATGAATGCCGCGGCGCTCAATACCTACCAAGCAATTCGCCGCGACGGCACGCAAAAGAATGTGCTGAGCACGATGCAAACGCGCGCCGACCTGTACAAATATCTTGACTATTACGCATATGAAGCCAAGTTGGATCAGTTATTCGCCGAAGGAAAAGAAAAGTGACCAGCAACTCCGAGCCCGCAACGGCGGGCGCATTCAAACCCAAGAAATCCGTGGCATTGTCCGGCGTCACGGCCGGCAACACTGCACTCTGCACCGTCGGCAGAACCGGCAACGACTTGCATTATCGCGGCTACGACATTCTCGATATCGCCACGCAATGCGAGTTCGAAGAAATCGCCTACTTGCTGGTGCATGAAAAATTGCCCAACAGGGTTGAACTCGCGGCGTATAAAAAGAAGCTCAAGGGACTGCGGGTCCTGCCCGCCAGCGTCACCACGGTGCTCGAACAGCTCCCGGCCGTCAGCCATCCTATGGACGTGTTGCGCACCGGGGTCTCCGCGCTTGGTTGCTGCGAGCCCGAACCTGCAGCGCATAAGAGCGAGACTGCACGCGAGCTGGCGGATCGTCTATTGGCGTGCTTAGGCTCGATGTTGTGCTACTGGTATCACTACTCAAAGGAGGGGAGGCGCATCGACGTGCAGACGGACGATGACTCCATCGGCGCGCATTTCCTGCACTTGCTTCACGGAGTCAAGCCCTCGGCGAGCTGGGTCCGTGCGATGCACACATCGCTCAACCTGTATGCCGAACATGAGTTCAATGCCTCGACATTCACCGCCAGAGTGATTGCGGGCACCGGTTCCGACATGTATTCCTGCATCACGGGCGCCATCGGTGCGTTGCGCGGTCCCAAGCACGGTGGGGCAAATGAAGTCGCCTTCGAAATCCAGAATCGTTATGCGACGCCCGATGCCGCCGAAGCGGATATCCGCAGACGCGTGGCGGACAAAGAAGTCATCATCGGATTCGGTCATCCGGTCTACACCGTGTCGGATCCACGCAACCAAGTGATCAAGGAGGTTTCGCGGAGTCTGGCGCGCGAGGCGAACGATATGCTGGGATTCGAGGTGGCCGCGCGAATCGAAGCCGTCATGTGGGACATCAAGAAAATGTTTCCCAATCTGGATTGGTTCTCAGCCGTTTCGTATCACCTGATGGGTGTTCCGACGGCGATGTTCACGCCGCTGTTCGTCATCAGCCGCACCTCCGGGTGGGCCGCGCATGTCATCGAACAGCGTGAGGACGGAAAAATCATCCGGCCGAGCGCCAACTATACGGGTCCTGAAAATTTAGCCTTTGTGCCACTCGCGGAGCGAATCTAATCCATGTCCCACGATATCAAGTCCGCCGAGCGTCCGGCGCCGGATCACGTTCTCACGGCAATCGCGGACTATGCGTTAAGTTTCGAGATTGACAGTTCGCTGGCTTACGAGACCGCCGGCTATTGTTTGATGGATACCCTGGCGTGCGGCTTTCAGGCCTTGAAGTATCCCGCATGCACCAAGCTGATGGGGCCGGTGGTACCGGGCGCGACACTGACCAACGGCGCAAGGGTGCCGGGAACGGCATACGAACTGGATCCCATCACCGCGGCCTTCAACATCGGCGCCATGATCCGCTGGTTGGATTTCAATGACACGTGGCTGGCGGCGGAGTGGGGCCATCCTTCGGATAATCTCGGCGGTATCCTCGCGGTGGCGGATTATCTCTCACGCGGAGGCAAACGCGTCGTGGTGCGGGATGTCCTCACGGGCATGATCAAGGCGCATGAAATACAAGGCGTGCTCGCTTTGGAGAACAGCTTCAATCGAGTCGGACTGGATCACGTGCTGCTGGTGCGCGTGGCCTCCACGGCCGTGGTGACCGCCATGCTGGGCGGCACGCGCGAGCAGATCATCAATGCCGTATCGAATGCGTGGATCGACGGCGGCGCACTTAGAACCTACCGGCACGCGCCGAACACCGGTTCGCGCAAGAGTTGGGCTGCGGGCGATGCGACCAGCCGAGCCGTGCGCCACGCGCTGTTTGCGCTCAAGGGCGAGATGGGTTATCCCTCAGCGCTGTCCGCCAAAACGTGGGGTTTCCAGGACGTGCTGTTCAAGGGAAAACCCATTGTGTTGCCGCAGGCGCTGGCCAGCTACGTGATGGAGAACGTGCTGTTCAAGATTTCGTACCCGGCAGAATTTCATGCGCAGACCGCGGTCGAAGCGGCCATGACGCTGCATCCGCAGATCGCGGCAAGGCTCGAGCAGATCGATCGCGTGGTGATCGAGACCCAAGAACCGGGGGTTCGCATCATCGACAAGACCGGGCCACTCGCGAATCCCGCGGATCGCGATCATTGCATTCAGTACATGGTCGCAATCCCGCTGCTGTTCGGCAGACTGGAAGCCTCCGATTACGAGGATGCTGTCGCGACTGATCCGCGCGTTGACGCCCTGCGCGCCAAGATGCAGGTCAAGGAAAACGCCGGATTCACCAAGGACTATTACGATCCGCAAAAGCGCTACATTGGCAACGCGGTGCAGGTGTTCTTCAAGGATGGCTCCTCCAGTGAGCGCGTGGCGGTGGATTTCCCGATCGGACATCGCAAGCGGCGCGCCGAAGGCATGCCGGTGCTGGTCAAGAAATTTGAGAGCAGCGTTGCCGCGCACTTCCAACCCAAGCAGACCGAATCGATCAAGGCGATGTTTGTCGATCGGAAGCCTTTGATGGCAATGCCGGTCAGCGACTTCGTGGCGAAGCTGGTGACTGCATCTTAAAAAAATAGTTGCCCGAGTGCCGAGATTATGACTCATCGGGCTTGGCCTGAGGGCGGCAAGTCTGGATAGTGGCGAGGATGATGGAAGGGACTGCGGCGCGGCCGACGGCTGAGGGTTCTGATCGCCGCGATCGTATTGATCGGCGTCGTCGGATCATCTGGTCAATTCTTTACGGCAGTTTCAACCCGCGTCGTCGACGGCCGGCCCGCCGGTTGAACGACTCTCGTTTCCACCCCATGGATTGGTATTCCGCTCACCTGCTGGCCGTCTCGGTCGGAATCTTGTTATTGAGCGCGGCCGACGCCTTCCTGACTTCCATATTGCTGCTGCATGGGGCCGACGAGGTCAATCCCATCATGGCGGCCGTGCTTGTGTACCGCAGCGTAGCGGTGTTTGCCGCGATCAAAATGGCCATGACCGGTATCGGCATCGTCGGTCTGGTCTTTCTGTCGCGCTATCGATTCATGCGCATGCTGCGGGTCGATCTCGTGCTCTACGCGGTCTTGGTGGTCTATGTCTGGCTCATTGGCTATGAGATTTGGATGCTGAAAGGCTCGAGCGACCTGCCGGTCTTGTAAATTCCCAGACTGCCGTCACATTCCATATTGTGCCGCCATCGGCTAAACTAAGGCATAGTTTGGAGCCATTCCTCCCCTTTTATCACCTTGATCTATTTGAGGTTTTTCGCGAACCGCTGCACTCATGAGCCAATCACTTGCCGACCAATTAGCGACCACGGCGCTGTCCGGTGGAAATGCCGGGTTCATTGAAGATCTCTACGAACAGTTCTTGCGAGACCCGAGCAGCCTCGATCCG
>Ga0302324_100008675_pt1 | contig 21386 bp, 17 predicted proteins | sample Palsa_T0_1_FD_201949 | JGI IMG/M metagenome (GOLD analysis project Ga0302324, IMG submission 201949) | Peat permafrost microbial communities from Stordalen Mire near Abisko, Sweden - Palsa_T0_1 | ecosystem: Environmental > Terrestrial > Soil > Palsa > Peat permafrost | place: Sweden: Abisko...
CATGCGCGCGCCGCCGCACAGCAGCGTGCCCTCGTTTTTCCCGATTTCGATGTATTTCAGAACCGTGTTCATTTGATTCTCGTCGACCGAAGGGCCCATTTCGATCCCGGATTCGAGGCCGTCGCCTACGGCGAACGTCTTCGCGCGCTCGACGAGCATCGTGACAAACCGATCCGCGATTTTGTCCTCGACTACCACGCGGCTCGACGCGGTGCAGCGCTGTCCGGTTGAACCAAACGCGCCGCCCACAACCGATTCGAGCGCCATGTTCAGGTCCGCATCGGCAAGAATCACCACCGGGTTCTTGCCACCCATCTCGCATTGTACTTTTTTCTGCCGCTCGGCGCCGGTTGCGTAGATCTTGCAGCCGATATCGGTGGAACCCGTAAAAGAAAGTCCGTGAACGAGCGGATTCTGGACCAACTCGTCGCCAACCTCTTCACCGGCGCCCAGCACGACATTCAAAACACCCGCAGGCAATCCGGCTTGCGCGAAAATCTCGGCGATTCGCAGGGCGCACAGCGGGGTCAGCTCGGCAGGCTTCAGGACGACGGTATTTCCGTAGACCAACGCCGGCGCTGTTTTCCAGATCGGAATCGCCACCGGAAAATTCCAAGGCGTAATGGCGCCCACGACGCCGAGCGGCTGACGGATCGTATACGTAAAGGTTTTTGCCGTCTCGCTGGGAAGCGTTTCGCCGTTGATCCGGCGCGCTTCCCCCGCCATGAATTCCGCGATGTTAATGGCGCGCTGGACTTCGCCGAGCGCGTCCTTGAGCGCCTTGCCTTCCTCGCGCGTCAACAAGCGGGCCAGCTCTTCCTTTTGCTGCTCCATGATGCGCACGACTTTGAAAAGAATTTTGCCGCGATTCGGCGCGGGCATGTCGCGCCAGGCGGGGAAGGCGGCCTTCGCCGCCGCGATCGCGCGCTTCATTTCCTCGCGCGTCGAAAGCGGAATCCGCGCGACTACCTCATCGTTGTTCGCGGGATTACGCCGCTCGAAAATCTTCGTTGATTTCGATTCGACCCATTCGCCGTTGATAAAATTCTTGCAGAGTTGATCCGTCGCCGTTGCGGTCACCATTTTTTGCGATCCTCGTTTTATTGTCGATGCTGAATGCGCAATGCCGCTAAGCCATTAGATGCACTTCCCATCTCGTTTGAGCGCTAGATGCGTACTTCGCCGAACGATTTGTCGAGGAGGCGAATCCCTTCATCCACGTCCGCCTTGGAAATATTCATCGGAGGAGCCATGCGGATGACGTTGGCGTACATTCCGCCCTTCCCGACCAGCAATCCATTCGCGCGTGTGCGCTCCAGTATTTGATTCGTCTCCGCCGCCGCGGGTTCTTTTGTTTGGCGGTCCTTGACCAGCTCGAGGGCCTGCATCATGCCCATGCCGCGGACCTCGCCAATCAGCGGATACTTCTGTTGTAGCTCTTCCAATTTCTTCCGGAAGTAGCCGCCCACCGCGAACGTATTCTCGCGCAGATTTTCTTCTTCGATCACTTCAATCACGGCGCGCGCCGCGACCGACGTCACCGGATTACCGCCAAAAGTGGCGATGTTCAGGCCCTGAAACTTGTCGGCCAGCTCTGCGGTAGTGATCGTCAAACCCACGGGGGTTCCATTGGCCATGCTCTTCGCCGAGGTGATAATGTCCGGGGTGACCTCCCACTGTTCGATGCCCCACCATTTTCTCCCGGTGCGGCCCCAACCTGTTTGCACCTCGTCGGATATGTAGGTCCCGCCATAATTTTTCACGATGCGGTATACAATTTTGAAATACTCCGGCGGAGGCGTGATAAATCCACCCACGCCTTGAATTGGCTCGGCGATAAATGCAGCGATTTGCCCGCTGGTCGTGGTCTGAATCACGCTCTCGACGTCATTCGCGCACGCCACGCCGCACGACGGATACGTCAGGTGAAGCGGACAGCGATAGCAGTAAGGATTCACGGCGTGCGAGATTCCCACGCTGATCACCCCGCCTTTGCGCCAGGCCGACTGGGCCGTCACCGATTTCGCCAGCGCCGATCCGCCGGAATACGCGTGTCGCAGGGCGACAATGTCGTAACTCGGCGAAGCCATGCGCGAAAGCATGATCGCGGCTTCGTTGGCCTCCGTGCCAGAACTCGTAAAAAAGCTCTTCTGCAATTTTCCCGGCGTGATCTCCGCGAGCTTTTCGGCGAGCGCCACGATCGCCTCGTTAGGGAAGAGGGTCGAAGTGTGCTGAAGCTTATCGGTCTGCGCTTTGATTTTTTCGGTCACCTTTGGATTGCAGTGGCCCACGCCGATGGTTACGATTCCGCCGAAGAAGTCCAGATACTTGTTACCTTCGACGTCCCACAGGTATTGCATCGAGGCGTGATCGGCGACCAGCGGATTCTGGTAGTAATTGGTCACCGAAGGCCAAATAAATTCCTTGTGCTTGCGAATCACTTCTTCGCTTCGAGTCGAAGTGATCTTTGGAGTTGTCGTCATCGATTGGTTCCCCGTGATGATTTCAAATTAATCTGCCGCGTCCGCCGCGCTGCCGCCGGAGCGCGTGCGCGTGATCTCACCATAAGATTCCGGACGGCGGTCGCGAAAGAATTGCCATGTCTGCCGCACTTCTTCGATTTCGTGCAGATCGAGGTCGGCAACGAGAACTTCGTCCTTATTACGGCTGGCCTGCGCGATAATTTTTCCACGCGGATTGCAGAAATAGCTCTTCCCATAAAACTCGCCGATGTTCCACGGAGCTTCTTTACCGACGCGATTGATCGCGGCCACGAAGTAACCATTCGCGACGGCGTGGGCGGGCTGCTCGAGTTCCCAGAGATGCTCACTTAGGCCCGCAACCGTGGCTGACGGATTGAACACGATCTCGGCGCCATTCAGCCCCAGTACACGCGCGCCTTCCGGGAAGTGTCGGTCGTAACAAATGTAAACGCCGATGCGCGCAAACTTGGTCTGGAAAGTGGGGTAACCCGTGTTACCCGGAGTGAAATAAAACTTTTCCCAAAACCCTGGCGCTACCTGCGGGATGTGATGCTTGCGATATTTTCCGAGGTACTTCCCGTCGGCATCAATGACTGCCGCGGTGTTGTAATACAGCCCAGACATCTCCCGCTCGTAGACGGGAACGACGATGGCCATTCCGTACTTCTTGGCCAGCTTGCGCATGTGTTCGACCGTTGGCCCATCCGGCACGGGTTCGGTTAGTTCGTACCAGCGCGCCTGCTGCTCCGCGCAAAAATACGGGCCATTAAAAAGTTCCTGAAGGCATAGAATCTGGGTCTTTTTCTTGGCGGCTTCTTGAATCAGCTTCTCGTGCTTTTCCAGCATCTTCCTGGCGATGTCACGTATCGAGTGCTTCTCGGGCGACCATTCGCAGTGGACTTGGATCAATCCGCAGCGCACGACACGAGACATTCCGACGCCTCCTGATTACGAAAAACCCACGCGAAGTTTACTCCGGCGCGGGAAATGCGGCAAGCTGCGGCTGTCCGCGACGAGACGGGGAAGTCCCGCTGAACCGCAATCTGTGGCCCTCAGGACCGACAAAGTGAACCAGATTTGGGGATGTGACCGTATAATCCCGAAGCAGATACGATGGAATCGTTCCTCAAAAACCTGTTCCGCGGCGCCGGACGCGTCTTTCCGGATTGCCTGACGCTCAGCCAGGCGATCGCCTTCAACATGTTCCTGGCGTTTTTCCCGATGTTGCTGCTCATCCTGGGAATCCTCAGCAGCCAGGCAATCTTTCACACCGCTTTGCGAGAGGTTCCCGAACGCGTGCGAATGATCGTGCCTCCCGGCAGTGAGGATATCGTCACGCAATATTTCGTGCGCAAGGGTCAGCACCCGTGGAAATGGTTTCTGTTGGGACTCGCGGGAACGCTATTCGCGGGATCACAGGTAATGGTCGAGTTTATGGAGGCATTTCGCATGATCGAAGGAGAGGTGATCCGGCCCACCTACCTGCGAAGCCACCTCCGCGCCTTGCTCCTGCTGCTGCTAACCTTACTGCCTGCTCTGATTGTTGTGGGACTGACCGTCTTCGGGAAACAGGCTCGAACAGCCCTCATTCATACCTTCGGCGTGCCCTCCCTGTTCAATGCGCTGGCCTTCGCCTTTCAGGCCGCGATTGTGTTTAGCCTATCGATGGTCGTCCTGGTGTTGTTGTACCGCGTGGGGCGACCCGAGCATCGCGGATGGCTAAAGCTGCTTCCCGGAGCCGTGGTCGCAACGATTTTATGGTGGACGGTCGATATCGTCTTCGGTCTGTACGTGAGGAGGATGCCTTACGATGTCGTTTACGGCGGATTGGCTGCGGCGATCGGATTATTGATATGGATGTATTTAACGGCTTTGGTTGTGATGCTCGGTGCCGCCTTCAACGTGGAACGGATCGAGTCGCTGTCCAAGCCACCCGACGGGTTGAGTCTGAGGTAGAGCCGGATCGCCAATCTCATCAAGCCTAAGGGAAGACAGACCCGAATAACCCCACGTTGGACCTCACGTTTCCCTCGTTCATTCGCTCACGAAATCCGAATCCGCGTGTTGCGGCAGATTGCGAATGGCGCGCCGGTTGACCACTACGCTTCGCTCGCAACTTTCGCCCTCGGACGGGGTTAAACTGGAGGCACAAGCATACTTTCGAAACGATCCCCCAGTCGCACGAGCGGATGACGACGTGAATAAAAAGCGAACAACCTGGCTCACGCGGGTTTCCGTCCAGACAGAATTCGGGCTAAGGCTCCGAAGCTCAATCGCGTGCGCTGTAATCGTCGGGTTAGCGTTCAGCGCGCCCTACGCTAACGGCGCCGCCGTCAACGCTCAGTCGCCGGGCGACCAAACTCCCGCCGCGAAAATCAAACTCGACAAAAAATTCAAAGGCAAGCTGCCGATCACGGAACTGACCGAAGACGAAGCCATCATGCATGCGATGAACCGGCTCGCCTACGGGCCGCGTCCAGGCGATGTGGAATACGTCCGCAAGCTGGGCCTCGAAAAATGGATCGAGCAGCAACTTCAGCCCAATTCGATCGACGACTCGGCGCTCGATATGCGCCTGCAGCGCTACCCGACGATCGCGATGTCGTCGAAACGCCTCTTGGAAGAATTTCCCAACGCTGACCAGGCTGCGAAAAAGCTCGGAATCACCAAAGAGCAGTACGAAGAACAGCAAAAAGTGAAACAGCAAGATGCGCTCGCCCAGGTAATCGTGACCGGCAATCAGAATCTGGACAAGGCGCAGCAACAGTTGGCAAAGTTACAAGGCCCTAATCGAATTCTCGCCGAGCTTTCCATGGCCAAGGTGGACCGCGCGGTTTACAGCAATCGCCAGCTCGAAGCGGTGATGGAAGATTTTTGGTTCAATCATTTCAACGTATTTGCCAACAAGGGCGACGACAAATGGCTCGTCACCTCTTACGTGCGCGATACCATTCGCCCACACACCCTGGGCAAGTTCGACGATCTGCTGCTGGCGACCGCCAGAAGCCCGGCCATGCTGTTTTTCCTCGACAATTATCTGAGTGCTGACCCTGCCGCCGTTGCTAGAAACCAGCAAATGAAAGCGATGCGTCAAGGCCGGTTTCAGGGCGGATTCGCTGGCGGCTCAATGCCCACCCCCGGAACGTTTCCGGGACCGGTCTCAAGCCCTGCTGGTGGCGCGACACCAAATGGCGCTGCCGCGACCGCAGCCAAAAACAAAAAAGACGGTGGCTTGAACGAGAATTACGGCCGGGAAGTGATGGAATTGCACACGGTAGGCGTGGACGCCGGATACACGCAGCAAGACGTGATCCAGATGGCCGAATGCCTCACGGGCTGGACGATTCACGAGCCGCGCAAAGATCCGCAATTCTTCTTCGACGAGAAGCTTCACGGAGAAGGCAAGAAAGTCGTGATGGGCAAAAGTTTCAATTACGGCGGCGAAAAAGACGGCGAAGAGGCGCTGAAAATGCTTGCGCACTCGCCAAAAACCGCGAATTTCATTTCGTTGGAAATCGCGCGCCACTTTGTGTCCGACGCGCCCCCGCCCGCGCTGGTCAATCGCATGGCGGCGACGTTCGAATCGAGCGGCGGCGACATTCGCAACGTGCTGAAGACCATGATCTATTCGCCAGAGTTCTGGTCCAGACAGGCATATCGCGCGAAGGTAAAAACTCCCTTTGAATTGGTTGCGGCGACGGCGCGATCCATGAATGCAGAAGTAACGATTACGTTACCGCTAACGCAATGGGTTGCGCGCATGGGAGAACCCCTCTTCCTCTGTCAGCCGCCGACAGGCTATTCCGACAAGGCGGAAACCTGGGTAAACGCGGGCGCACTGCTCAACCGGCTCAATTTCGCGCTGACGTTTGCGGGCGACAAGATGAACGGCGCGACGGTCGATCTGAAATCGATCCTGGGCGACGAGGCACTCCGCGATCCCGAGGCCGCGCTGGGGAAATCGATCCAGGTTTTCCTGGATGGTCAAATAGCACCAACTACCCAGGAAACGCTTGAGGCGCATCTGAAGGATCCGCAGATTTTGCAAGCGAGCCTGGACGATCCAGTAAAGGAAGTGAATCAAGGGCTGATCGTGGGGCTCGTGTTGGGTACGCCCGAGTTTCAGCGGCGATAGTGTCTTGTAGGAGTTCTTATGAAAATTTCCAGGCGCTATTTCTTGAAAAGTGGCGGCATCGCAATGGTGGGAATGGCGGCGCTGCCTTCATTCCTGCAGCGAGCCGTCGCCAGCACCACCAGCTCGGGTAAAAAGAAGATGGTGGTCCTGTTCCAGCGCGGCGCTATGGACGGCTTGAACGTCGTTGTGCCCTTTGGGGAGCCAAATTATTACCGGATGCGCCCTACGATTGCGATTCCACAGCCGAAGCAGGGCGGTGCGGAGGCGGCACTCGACCTAGATGGATTTTTTGGCTTACATCCAAGTCTGCAACCCATTCTGCCGCTGTTCCGCAACGGACAGTTGGCAATCGTGCAAGCCGTCGGTTCGCCCGATCCCACGCGCTCGCACTTCGATGCCCAGGATTATATGGAATCCGGAACTCCTGGTCTAAAGGCGACTGACAATGGCTGGCTGAATCGTGCGCTCCAAAATATGCCCGAAGATAATCCGTCGCCGTTTCGCGCTGTCGCGTTTGGTCCGTATTTGCCGCGTACCCTGCAAGGCAGCGTCCCTGCGGTGGCGATAGCCGACCTGAAGCAATTCAAGATGTACGGTCCTCAGCAGACCGCGGAAGGCGGATTTGAAGCGATGTATTCGCAGACCGTGGATCATGCAATGCGCGGAGTGGGCAACGAAACGTTCGAGGCCATCGACCAGTTAAAGAAAATCAATCCTGACTCGTACCAACCCGCGAACGGCGCCCAATACCCGAAAAGCCGGTTCGCCCAGAGCTTGCAAGAGATCGCCGAGCTTTTTAAGGCGGATGTAGGGCTGGAGGTCGCCTTCCTCGATAGTGGTGGCTGGGACAATCACGTAAACGAAGGCGGCGTGCAAGGGCAGCTCTCGAATTTGCTGAAGGATCTCGGGCAGGGAATTGCGGCATTTCACCAGGACATGGGCGACCGGATGGGCGATGTTGTTTTCGTGAGCATGTCGGAATTTGGGCGCACCGCGCACGAAAACGGCAACCGCGGCACCGATCATGGCCATGCCAACTGCATGTTCGTGATGGGCGGAGACGTAAAGGGCGGGCGCGTCTACACAAAATGGCCCGGCCTGAACGACGACCAACTGAACCAAGGGCGCGACCTCGCCGTGACCACCGACTACCGCAGCGTGCTCGGTGAAATCATCAGCAAACATCTCGGCGACCGCGCCTTGACCAGCGTGTTTCCAGGGTTCGCCAATGACCCTCGCCAGTATCTGGGCCTGCTGAGGGCGTAGAACACTCGCCCTCTGTGCACGATTGACTTAGGAACCAAACAGCGAATAGTCGAATGGCGGGCTCGCGGACGGCTGCGCTGCATCCAACGAGAAACAATAATACCCGGCAGGGTGCGCCCACGGTTGTGGCTGATTGTCCTGACGGCTGGCCAGCGCGAACGTCGCACACATTTGACATTGGCCGCCCTCTTTGGAATGATATTCGTATCCCGCGCGTGTGACGGGATCGGCGAGCGCAACACCACGGAGCTCGTCGAGGTGGTCGGGAAGTTTGTGGCTGTTCACATTCCAACGCGCATCAATCTGTTGGCTCAATATGTATAAGTCCTGAACGCGTTTCGAATCCGCTCGCCGTGTGCGCTGCGTTCTCGGTGCTCCTGTAAATCCAAATCCAGCCGCTACCATAATCGTCACGAACACAGCGCTGGCCGCAGCCATCCAGATGTCCCGGCTGGGCCCGCGTTTTATTCCCGTCGCTTCGGATTCCTTCAGCGCGCCAAAGTAGTAAAAGAACACGCCTCCCGAGAGGAGAAACACGATGGATGCCTTCGAGAGAAATCGGATTGTGATTTCACCACGAAGAAGGTACGTCAGAGCCGTAATCAGATCTCCGACAAAAACACAGGCGGCGACGACCAGCGCGAAATAGGTCAGCCATTTCCGAACGGGTGAATTTAGCTTTTCGGGATGGTTACGAACATCTCGGACGACCGCGCGTGAAAGCAAAAGATAGATCGGAAACGCCACGATGATTGCCGCCAGGCTGGAAGTGGCACCGTACATGTCGTAATCCCCGTTATATCCCGACGAGAAAAGCGTATCGGCGAACCAGCGGTCGATCAGTGTGAAGGCGAGCGAGCCCGAGGCGATTGTCCAAGTCGCGAGGGCTGAAAAGGTCAGTAAATAGGAAAGCGCGTCCTTCGCGGGTGTTCCAGTGCCGCGGCGACTCGGAATCTCGACCCCGGTGAGTTCTTCGTAATAAGCGGCCAGCGCTCGGTAGACTTCCTTCTCGGACCACCCGCGAGCCGCCAGAATACCGACGATGGCATCGTCGGAAACACACTTGGCTTTTGCGCTTTCCAGGAAGGCGCGGATTTCGGGCATGGACATGCGCGAGATACTATCTCAGGGCATGTTGTGAGACAAGGCGCGCTCGAACGCGTAGGAAACGAGCAGCCGCCAAGACTCGGCCCGCGACGCGGTAAAGATCATCCGCTAACTGTCGAGGCCCAGTCGAATTCTAATTGGCGTCCTTAATCCGCATTCCGTAGAACGATTTGTAGACGAAGAAAAAAGAAATCAGGAAAAACAACGCCGCTAACACATGCGTCACATTTGCGCCCCGGTCGTGCGTTAGACTCACCGCCAACTCGACGGCCAGCAAGCCGAACAACGTCGTGAACTTGATGACCGGATTGAGCGCAACGGAAGACGTGTCCTTGAACGGATCGCCGACGGTGTCGCCGACGACCATGGCATCGTGCAATGGAGTGTTTTTCTGCTTCATCTCGGTTTCCACGATTTTCTTGGCGTTGTCCCACGCGCCGCCCGCATCGGCCATGAAAATCGCCTGATACAAGCCGAAAATCGCGATCGAGATCAGGTAGCCGATAAAGAAAAACGGCTCGACGAACGCGAACGCCAGCGTTCCAAAAAACACCGCGATGAAAATATTTAGCATGCCCTTCTGCGCATACTTCGTGCAGATCGCGACAACCTTCTTGCTGTCTTCAACGGAGGCCTTCACGACGCCTTCAAGTTTAATGTTGGCTTTAATGAACTCCACCGCTCGGTACGCCCCGGTCGTTACGGCTTGTGTCGAAGCGCCGGTAAACCAGTAAATCATCGCGCCCCCGGTGATCAGGCCGAGAAAGAACGGCGCGTGGAGCAGCGATAACTTATCGACGTTCTCGGTGATGCCGTTGGTCAGCGCCATGATGATCGAGAAAATCATGGTGGTGGCTCCAACGACCGCGGTTCCGATCAACACGGGCTTTGCCGTGGCTTTAAACGTATTTCCAGCCCCGTCGTTTTCTTCCAGCAGTTCCTTGGCGCGCTCGAAGTTCGGGGTGATGTTAAAGTCCTTTTGCAATTCTTGCTTGATATTCGGCACAGTTTCGATCAACGACAGTTCATACACGGACTGAGCGTTGTCGGTGACCGGCCCGTAAGAATCGACCGCGATCGTCACCGGTCCCATTCCCAGGAAACCGAACGCCACCAGGCCAAATGCAAACACCGGAGCGGCAATCATCAATCCGCTCAAGCCCCGCAAGCTAACCAGGTAGCTGATCGACATCAGCGCGACCATCGCGAGTCCGATGTAATAGGCGGAAAAATTTCCGGCGACGAAACCGGACAGGATGCCCAGCGACGCGCCACCCTCTTCGGCGGAAGCCACAACTTCACGCACATGGCGCGACTCCGTGGAGGTGAAGACTTTCACTAATTCTGGAATTACCGCGCCGGCCAGCGTGCCGCAGGAAATAATTGTCGCCAGCTTCCACCATTGCGTTGTGTCGCCCTGGAGGGTCGGAACGATGACCGAGGAAATCGCATACGTCATCGCGATGGAGATTAGGGAAGTGATCCATACCAGGGAAGTCAGCGGCGACTCGAAATTCATCTTATCTGCGTTCTTGAAGCGGGCCTTGGCGATGAAATCGTTGATGAAATACGCCAAGGCGCTCGCCACTAGCATCGCGATACGCATCACGAAGAGCCAGACCAGCAGTTGCACCTGCACCGTAGGGCTCTTGACCCCCAGCAAGATGAACGTGATCAGGGCCACTCCGGTGACGCCGTAGGTTTCGAAGCCGTCCGCGCTGGGGCCCACGGAATCGCCGGCGTTATCGCCCGTGCAATCCGCGATGACGCCGGGGTTGCGCGCGTCGTCTTCCTTGATTTTGAAGACGATCTTCATCAAGTCGGACCCGATGTCCGCGATCTTGGTAAAAATGCCGCCGGCGATGCGCAAGGCCGCGGCGCCCAGCGACTCACCAATCGCAAAACCGATGAAGCAAGGGCCCGCGTAAGAGCCAGGAACAAAAAGTAGAATGAACAGCATCATCAGCAACTCGACGCTAATGAGCATCATGCCGATGCTCATGCCGGCTTGCAGAGGAATCTGGTAAATTGGAAATGGTTTGCCGCGCAGACCAGCGAAAGCGGTGCGCGAGTTCGCAAACGTATTGACGCGAATTCCGAACCAGGCCACCCCGAAGCTTCCGGCAATTCCCAGAAGGCTGAACGCAAGAATGATGATCACGCGGAAAGCTTCGTAGTGCAGCAGCATCCCGAAGTACAGCACGATCACCACGGCGATGAAGGCCTCGAGCAGCATCAGGAATTTGCCTTGGGTAATTAGGTACGTCTTGCAGGTCTCGTAGATCAGATCGGAGATTTCCAACATCGAGCGATGTACGGGCAGGTTCTTCAGGTGCGAGTAGATCGCCAGGCCGAACGCGAGGCCGAAAATGCAGAAAAGAATCCCGAAAAGAAGCAGCTTGTGGCCGTCGATTCCATTTAAGAAGGTCACCGACGACAGATCCGGCAATTTCAAATTTGCTTCGCCGCCAACTGATTCCGGCGCGGGCTGCTGCGCAAAAACGGCTGCGCTGCAAGCCAGTACGGCCGCCGTGCTCGCCGCAAACTTCCCACACCTGCTGCTGAAACTGGAAAGGGAATTCAGAATTCCTATTCGCATTAGTTGGTCACCAATATTCGCGAATTTGCGCGCATGTAAACCCAACCGTGTACCGACATTCTTCCTCCGGATGAAGACCCCTTAGGTTGGGAGCCGCCTGACAACCTGAGAAAACGAACAGGACAGAGTCGTTGTTTTTATCAGGAAACCGCCCTTAGGTCAAGGAAGGAGGGGACTCCCCGGCCTCATTTTGCGCGCGCGAGCGCGCAACCTCGTCATTTTTGACGGGGCGGGCCTAGCGGCACCTCAAAAAACATCAGGGCCTTCTTGCTGGGAAGTATCACGGCATCGGGGATATAAAGCACGGCGTTGTCTGTCAGTGCCATCTGGTGGCTGACGTTGAAGTAGACAAATCCGTGAACGGCGCCCATCGGCGGGATTGTGTCGGCATCGAGAGTAAGCGGCTTCAAGATTTCCGCGAGTTTGTCGGCTTTCTTGTCGCCGCCCGGTATCGGGAGTCCTGCGATTCGCGGCCGCGACGGCGCACCGGCACCCGCGGGATGCGCGATCAGCGCCGCGACGTCTTCTGCGGAGAGCCAGTCAAGGTCCTGTCGCCCGCCGGTTCGCAGCCGCACCTCAAGTTGAATTGTATTGATATCCACCCGGATCACGGAGCTGCTTTCATTGCGCAGAGTAACCTCGACCGGCAAGATCCCCACGGCGTAAGGATCAGCCTTGCCGAACTTTTCCTTGGACCGACTGCTACTGGTATAGGGATCGGCCTGAATGGTGAGGCCGTCGTGTGTGTCGTGCTGGAGCAAGGGCCCGCTCGCTGCCGTAGGGGCTTGGCTGGTTTTCGTGCCGTCCTTTTGCGCGAACACACTCGGACCGCCGCCGAGCCAAAGCCCAGTTGCGATCGCCAAAGTCAATGCTAGCCGCCGGGGTCTCATCGTTTGCCTTTGCGATGCCTTTGGCACAAGGGAAGTTGTGCGCGTTTGAATCGAGTGCCACTATAATACGCGTTTTGAGCGGAGCCTAGCACTTGGCCTGGCCTCGCGCCTCCTGAATGTATTTCTTCTATCGCATACTCACGGCCGCAGCCATGGTTTTCCTTGCGCCTTATTACGCCCTTCGGGGCTGGCGGCGCGGTGAACCCGCGCAAGCGTTTCGCGAGAGATTGGGAAGGTTACCGGCGCAGATTCTCGCCCGGGCGTCTCAAGCTGTTTCGGCAGAGGTAGACGCTGTCTGGATCCATGCTGTTTCCGTAGGCGAAGTTTTGGCGGCCAAGCCCATGGTGGACGGACTGAAAGAGAGATTCCCTGATCGACCGATTTTCGTGTCAACGACGACCGAAACCGGGCAACGCCTTGCGCGCGAACGGCTCGCGAACGTCGACGGGATATTTTATTTTCCCCTGGACTGGATCGTTCCGGTGCGCCGCGCGCTCCGGGATATTCGCCCCGCTATCGTTATCGTGATGGAAACTGAAATCTGGCCGAATTTCCTTCGCGAAGCCCGCAGGGAGACAGTTCCGGTCGTTTTTGCAAATGCGCGCATCTCGGAGAGATCCTTCGCGCGCTTCAAACGCTGGGAATTCTTGGTTGGCCCATTTTTTGCGGAGACGCTTCGTGATGTAACTCTATTCTTGCCGCAAACGCCCGGCGATGCCTCGCGTCTGGCGGCGATGGGCGCGTCCGCGCAACAAATGGAAGTTATGGGGAATCTCAAATATGACGCCGAGCCTCCTCCAGCGAGCGCGTTTAGCGCATGGCTCGAACAACAAATCGGCGAGCAAGACCGCTGGCCCGTAATCGTTGCGGGCAGCGTGGTAGAAGGGGAAGAGGATGCCGTCGTGGCGGCGTACGATATGGTGCAGCGCCAATGGCGCAGAACGCTGCTGATTCTCGCGCCGCGCAAACCCGATCGTTTCGACACCGCGGCCAACGTCGCGGCGGAAGGCGGCTGGAAAGTCGTCCGCCGTTCGCGGATCGACGCCACGATGCCTTTCGACGAAAACGCCGATGTCTTGCTGCTCGATTCGATCGGCGAACTCGCCGCGCTGTATTCCCTGGCGGATGCCACGTTCGTTGGCGGATCGCTCGTGCCTTCTGGAGGCCATAATATTCTGGAGCCCGCGTGGTTCGGTCATCCACCCGTATTCGGCACGTCGATGGAGAATTTTCAGGATATGGCCGATCAGTTTCTCGATGGCCATGCCGCGGTGCAGGTCGCCTCGGCGGAGAGCCTCGGGAAAGTGTGGACGCAGTTGATTCAGGACGAACCGCTTCGAGAACGCATGGGCCTTGCCGCGCGGCAAATCGCCGAACGAAATCGCGGAGCTGCGAAGCGTACGCTGGATCGCATCGCTCCGTTAGTTCCGCACGCGAGCGGGGGCAATCCCGCGTGACCATCACGGAGTTGATCCTAAGCCCGTTCTCGCTCCTATATGGGGCTGTGTCGAACCTGCGCGGGCGCGCCTACCGCACCGGCATGCTGAAGCCCCAACGACTCGAGGGCACTGTGATCAGCGTCGGCAATTTGACCGTCGGGGGGACCGGGAAGACGCCGATGGTGCTGTGGATCGTGGAACGGCTACTAGCCGAAGGAAAGCGCGTCGCCGTTCTGACACGAGGCTATCGCGGCGAAACGGCAAGCAGCGCAGCATCGGATATCGAAGCCGTCAGCACGAGCGACGAAGTGCGCCTCTTGAAACATCGCCTCGGCGACCGCGCTCAGTTTGGCATTGGCCGCGACCGCTACAAGACCGGCGCGGCGCTCGCGAAGCAGGGAATCGAGTGGTTCGTGCTCGATGATGGTTTCCAACATCTCCGGCTGGAACGCGATGTGAATATCGTCCTCATCGACGCGAGCAATCCGTTCGGAGGCGGACGGTTGCTTCCTGCGGGGAGATTACGCGAACCGCTGAGCGCGCTAGGGCGCGCCGACTTGGTCGTGATCACGCGCACGAGCCATGCCCCGGGACTGGAACGATCCATACAGCGCTACACAAATTCTCCAATTTTCTATGCGCAACCGAGGCTTGATGCGATTCGCTGCGTTGCAGCAGGGCGATTGGGCGATTCCATCGCAACGGGGCTCGCGGGAAAGCCGTTCGCGTTCTGTGGGATCGGAAATCCTCACAGTTTTCTTTTCACGCTCCGCGATTCAGGGGTCGAAATCGCCGGCCACCAGTTTTTTCCGGATCATCATCGCTACACAAAAGCTGACGCGGCGCAGATCGTTCTCGCGGCGCAAGGCGTGGGTGCTGCGGCGCTGATTTGTACCGAAAAGGACCTATATAATCTTGGTGACGCGTTCGAAACCACGGATTTGCTCTGCGCGACAATTTCCATGAAGGTCGAACGCGAGGATGATTTCTGGCATCAAATCATCTCAATCGCGAATAATCGAGCTCCCCGGAAACCCTAGAGATTAGCGACATTAGTGAGATGAGCGATCGCGCATTGCTGGGGAGGAACGGGTATGGTAGGTTGCGCCGGGGCGCTTGGAGCAAGTTGTCCTGGTTCGAGATTTACCGGATGAATTTGAAACCCAAAAAGCAAAAGATGACGAAGTCTCCCGCCGCGGCTCATCCCCTCCACGGTGCAGCACTTAGGCCACAGGTGGATTCACAATCCCACGGCGACGCCAGCGTTGATATAGGGCGCTTGCTCGACTTGGTCTCGGCGTTCTCTCGCCAGGTTATCTGTGTCGTCGGTGATTTCGTTCTCGATGAGTTCGTCTCCGGAGAGATTTCGCGGGTATCGCGTGAAGCTCCCGTGCTGATTTTGCGACATCGTCGGACGGAGTCGTATCCCGGAGGCGCGGCCAACGCCGTGAACAACCTGGCCGACCTTGGCGCCCGCGTCCTGCCGGTCGGCGTCGTCGGCGAAGACGCAGGTGGCCTGAAGCTCCTGGAATATCTTCGAGCGAAGGGTGTAAACGTCGGAGGCATACTCCGTTCCGCGGCCTGGGTGACGACCACAAAGACCAGATATCTCGCCGGCTGGACGCACACCACCGAACAGCAAGTTCTGCGAGTCGATCGTGAGCCCGCAGGCGAAGTTCCCGCGAAGCTCCAGGCCCAGATCGCTCGAAAAGCCCGCCTCGCGGCTCGTGGCGCCGCTGCCGTGTTGATCTCGGACTACGGTTTGGGCGCCGCCTCGCCTTCACTGGTCCGCGGGCTTCACGCCAAGCGCGTGACCCTCGATTCACGCTACCGACTCCTGGAATTTCGAAACGCAGGCATCACCGCCGCCACTCCAAACGAATCCGAAATCGAAGCGGCGTATCATTCGCAGGTCGGCAACGATCTGGGCAAGCTCGACGATCTGGGCCAGCGCGCGCGTCGCGATCTCAGCCTCGGAGCGCTTTTGGTGACGCGTGGCAAAGATGGCATGGCCATTTTTGAACCAAACCAGCCGACGCGCCGCCTCTCCATTCACGGCTCGGACGCGCCTGTGGACGTCACGGGCGCGGGCGACACGGTGATTGCCGTGTTCACTCTCGCGCTCGCCGCCGGCGCAACGTATCTGGAAGCCGCGCAACTCGCCAATTACGCCGGGGGCATCGTGGTGATGAAACGCCGGACCGCCACCGTGACGCGCTCCGAACTCGAAGCCGCGCTCCGCCGGGACGCTACCGCCGAACACTGACACCGAATGGATACCCGCGAAAAAATAGTCTCCCGCGAAGGCCTGCACGGCATCCTTGAGGAGCATCGCCAGTCCGGCCGGAAGATCGTTTTCGCAAACGGCGTGTTCGATCTGTTGCACGTTGGGCACGCGCGGTATCTGCAAGCCGCGCGGAGGGAAGGCGACCTGCTCGTCGTTGGCATCAATTCGGATGCGAGCACCCGCAAGCTGAAAGGCGAAGGCCGTCCGGTACTCACCGAGCGCGCGCGTGCCGCACTGGTCGCCGCGTTAGAATCTGTGGACTACGTCGTGATCTTTGATGATCTCGACGTGAACCCTCTCCTCCGCGAATTTCAGCCCGACGTCCACGCCAAAGGCACGGATTACACCGTGGACACGGTGCCCGAACGCGAGATGGCGGCCCTTCTGGGCATCCGTATCGCGATCGTCGGCGACCCGAAAGACCATTCAACCCGCGACCTCCTCGCGCGATTGCGCCAGCCAAACGATGCCCACGACACCCGGGACAAATGATCAGCGCTTTCTTCTCCTGCGGCTGGGTTCGCTCGGCGATGTCGTGCACGCGCTGCCCGCGGCGGCCGCCCTGCGGGATACGTTTCCCGAAGCTCGCATCGATTGGGCCGTCGAGCCGAAATGGGCGCGCTTGCTCGAAGGGAATCCCGACGTGAATACCGTGATCCAGATCGAGCGCAAGACGGTAGGCGGAATATTGCGAACCATCCGCACGCTCCGAGCAGCGAAATATACATGCGCCGTTGATTTTCAGGGACTGTACAAATCGGCTGTGCTGGCATTCGCCTCGGGGGCTCCGCGCCGCATTGGTTTTCAGCGCACCTACGCTCGAGAAGGACTTGCGTCCCGATTTTACACCGAGCGGCTCAATCCCCGCGGGGCCCACAAGGTCGAGCACAATCTCACGCTCGCCGAAGCAGCCGGCGCGGGAAAATCCACCGCGCGATTTCCCATCACGATTCGCCCCGAAGATGAAGAGCGGGTTGCCAGGGAACTCCACCAACGCAACATTCACGACTTCTTCGTGTTGAACCCCGGCGGAGGGTGGCGGTCGAAATGTTGGCCTGCGGAGTGCTACGGTGAATTGCACGCCAGGATTTTCGAGAAATTTGGATTGCGCGGCGTGGTGAGTTACGGACCGGGCGAAGAGGATCTCGCGCAAGCCGTCGTGCATGCGGCAGGGAGTTCGGCTCCAGTCGCCATTCCTCTCGAGCTTGGGCCGCTGATGGCCCTCCTGCGGCACGCGAGATCGATGATTTCGGCGGACACCGGGCCGCTGCACCTCGCCGCTGCGCTCGCCACGCCGGTAGTGGGCCTGTTCGGGCCCACCGATCCGGCGCGCAATGGGCCTTACGTCACCAATTCAGCGCAGAAAAGTGTAATCGTCCGAAACCCGCGACTCAGCGAAACGACATATCAGCGCGGCGCATCCTACTCACCTGCAATGCTGGCCATATCCGTTGACGAAGTCGCCGACGCCGTGGCGCAAATCCTGGAGTCCAAGCTTTGACCGGCGCTCTTCTGAATCAACCCAGAAAATTCTGGATGCGCTGGCGCGTGCGCCTCGGTTATCCGGTTGCGGTGATCTACTGGGTGCTCGCGTCGCCGACCCACCATTGGATCGCCATGGGCGCCGCGCTCGCCGGTTTCGGACTCATCATTCGTGGAATCGCCGCGGGATACCTTCGCAAGGATCGTGAACTTGCCACAACCGGCCCATACGCTCGAACCCGCAATCCCCTCTATCTAGGCAGCGCATTCCTCGCGGCAGGATTTGCTGTCGCCAGCCACTCGTGGTGGGCGGGGGGACTCGTCATGATTTATTTCGCTGTTTTTTATTACGCGGTGATGAGGAACGAAGAGGCTGACCTGCACGTTCGCTTCGGCGCCGTATTCGATAATTACGCGCAACGTGTTCCGCTTTTCTTGCCGAGTTTCCTTGGCGCGGGGTATGCTCCCGCATCGAATTCAGGTCCGGAACAACAGTTTTCATGGACGCAGTATCGCCGGAATCGCGAATATCGCGCGCTAATCGGTACCATCGGCGCGCTCGCTTTTGTCTGGCTGCGGATGTGGATACGGCGGCGTTGTGGAATCTGATCGCCGTATCGTGGCTTCAACTCACTGCAACCGGTAAACCGCGTGCATCATGCGTTGAAATTTCGGGCGGTACAGCAAATCGAACGCATGCTCTTTTCCGGGAAACATATTCAGAGCGACGATACGGGTTTCCGCAATCATACGCGACGCGTCTTCGGGAGACAGATCGCCGCCGGCGATCGTTTCAAGCGTGAGCTGGACCAAAATGCGAAGCCGGCGGATGCGACGGCTCTCGTCGTCAATTTCTTCCTGCGTCGGTCGAGCGACCGCTCTCTCGTTCATGGAGGGCCCGTGAGTACCGCAACCTCAGTATGGACTTCCGCCAAAATGCGCGCAATAGTACTCGTCATGACCCGGGAGGATTTGGATGAGTGAAGATCACGTAAACGAAGCATTGGTGGTCGCGCACGTCGCGGATAATGCCACGGAGGCGATGGTGATTCGCGGCCTCCTGCAAAGTGCGGGAATTGATTCGCCTGGCTCGGTGTCCTCCGACCCCTTTCCCATTCCCGAAAACCCCGAAGGCCCCCACGGTACCGAAATTTTTGTATTGGAATCGCAGGTCGACCAAGCCCGCAAAGTGATCGAGGAATATACGAAGAGCGACGCGACACTCGAGCAAGAGTCGGAAGAATCTCCCGAGCAAGCCTAAAGGTTTCGCGATTGCCGGCTGCGGTCCTTTACCGTGGATGCTCTTCGGCGAAAGTCTGAACCGTCAAAGTCTGGCCGTCGGTGAGCGCCGTCACCTCGCCATCACGATCGGTGCGTAAGCAACGCACGCCTGCTGCAGCGTATCTCTCAACGACGCTAGCTACGGGATGCCCGAATTGGTTTCCCTCGCCTACGGAGACTACCGCGAATTTCGGCGCAACCGCCGCGACGAATGCGTCGGTCGAGGAAGTCTTGCTTCCGTGATGCGGAACTTTCAAGAAGTCTGCCTTGAGCGGCGCGTCTTCCGCGACCAATTCATTTTCTACTTTCTTCTCGATATCGCCGGGCAGTAGGAAATTCACAACTCCGTCACCCATGGCCATCACCCAGCGAATTGTCGTTCGAAGGCTTGGTGACTTCGCTTATATCGGCCGGCCACAGTACGTGCGCTTTGACGCCGTCCCAGTCAAAATCCCGGCCTCGGACCTGCTGCACGATCTTCGTCCGGCGCGCCCGCGCTTCTCCAAGTAACGCTACGAATGCCGGAGTCTCCTCGTCCCGACCAATCCACAATTCGCCTACTCGAAAGTTGGCGAGCACCGCATGTAATCCGTCCAGGTGGTCGTGGTGCGCATGCGTAAGGGCTACCACGTCAATCTTCTTGATTCCCCGCGACCACAGGTACGGCGACACGATGTCTTCACCCGTATCCGGACCCGACCGCGCGCCACTGAGCGCCTCGACGCCGGCTTGGCCCCCGCCGTCGATCAGCATGGTTTTTCCGCCGGGCGAAACGACAAAAATCGAATCACCCTGGCCCACATCGAGCACATTCACCTCAAACTTCCCGTGGTGAAGTCCTGGCGCGAAGGGGAATACCGCCACGACAATCGCGAGAAGGCCTACGGCCAGCCCCGCGCTCCACTCGGCGGCGCGGATGGGCTCGGAGAGCTGCCTCCGCGCCTTCCGCTCTGTGCGACGCCGAGCTGCCGTGCGTGCCGCAATCGCCAGCGCGACGAAGCCCCCGAAGAATAAGAGGACCACCCATAGCGGCGGCCCAGGAACGCGGTACGTCAACCGTGGCCAGTGTGCGAACCACTGAATGGTCGTTAGCAACATCCCCACGCAGAGGCCAAGAAGTTTTGCCAGGACGGCGGCCACCTTCGACCAGACGAACGTCGCAACCAAGGCAAGAAACCCAAGCGGCACGATGATCCCGGTCAGAAGCACGGCTGGAATATTGCTCAGCGGGCCAGCCAAGCTCATGCGGTGAAAATCACCGGCCAGAATCGGGAGCATCCCGAATTGAATTACAAATGAAAGAAGGATGATCTCCCAAAGCCGCAACCCCACGCGGACCGGCACCGCCAGCAGGCTGCTCATGCGGGCCGCATCCCCGTGCGGCAAGCGGCGCCCGAGCCACTCGGAGGCGGCACGCAGTTCGATCCGGAATTGCGCGATTTTCGGGGCGTGGCTGGCGTCTCGCGTCACGTCGCCCAGGTGGTTCAAACCATTCCGATACGGCACGCTGCTTCGCTCCATCCACGGGATTGCGACGGCAGCGATCACCCCTGCGGCGAGGAACGAAAGCTGGAAACTGGAATCAGACAGCGACGAAGGCCTGGCGATTAAAAGGATCAGCGCAGCCACCGCGATGGTATTCAGCAGATCGACCCGGCGAAACAGAGGGCGCGCCAGCAGATACAGCGCGGCCATCAACGCCGCGCGCAAAATCGGCGGGCGATCCTGCACGATTCCCACATAGGCGGCAAGAGCGAGAAAAATCGCAATACCCGTAGCGGCAGTCGGGAGCCGCAATCGCCGCCCAACCCACAGGAGAAATACAACCAGCGCGCCTACGTGCAGGCCCGCGATAACCAACACATGATACGCGGCAGTTTTCTGAAATGCTTCAACGACGCCTGTATCGACGAACCTGCGATCCCCGAGCAACATCGCACGCAAAATCGCGGCCTTCTCGGGCTGTTCCGCGAAAATGGAATCGAGGCGGCCCAACAGGTTTCCGCGCACTCGCGCGAATCGCTGCGCAATGGCCGGTGGTGGCCGGTCAATCACCTGGAGCAGTTCGCCGCTGCGCAGGCTGCCTAGCAGATCGATATGTTGGCGTGCCAGGATTCCGTGAATATCAATCGCGCCGGGATCCAGAAAATTCCGGGGAGGTTTTGCTTTCGCCAATACCTCGACCCGATATCCGGCGCGCAGATCGGGTGGCGGATCCGCAGCGCGAGTTCCGGAATAATAATTCAGGCTTAGCCCACCGGACACCGGGATGCTTTCGCCTTGCGCTTCTACCTGCTCCAGATCGATTTCGTAGCGCTGTCCCCAGGGAAGCGCCATCGGATCTTCGCGCAAACGCCCGCGCCAGCGGAGCGGGACCGACAGATCGATCCGATTGGCCGCCAGTAACCGCGTGATGT
>Ga0302324_100008676_pt1 | contig 21386 bp, 13 predicted proteins | sample Palsa_T0_1_FD_201949 | JGI IMG/M metagenome (GOLD analysis project Ga0302324, IMG submission 201949) | Peat permafrost microbial communities from Stordalen Mire near Abisko, Sweden - Palsa_T0_1 | ecosystem: Environmental > Terrestrial > Soil > Palsa > Peat permafrost | place: Sweden: Abisko...
GGGCCGGCGCTGCGCGCCAGCGTGGCTTCCCGCCGCTTGTCCTGCCGGTAATCCACGATGTGGCGGGCCTTGGCCTCGTCGGCAACCTGGAAATGGTCGCCCGCTTCGGGCACGCCCTGCAAACCGAGCACCTCCACCGGAGTGGACGGACCGGCCTCTTTCACCGGGCGCCCGTGATCGTCAAACAGGGCGCGCACTTTTCCGTAAACCGCGCCGACGATGAATACGTCGCCGGTGTGCAGCGTGCCGTTCTGCACCAGCACGGTGGCTACCGGGCCGCGGCCCTTGTCCACGCGGGATTCCAGCACCGTGCCGCTGCCCGGCGCTTGCGGATTGGCCCGCAGCTCGCGCAATTCCGCCACCAGCAGAATCATCTCCAGCAACTTGTCGAGGTTTTTCTTTTCCCGCGCGGAAACTTCCACCATCACCGTGTCGCCGCCCCACTCCTCGGGCATCAGGCCGCGGTCGGAGAGCTGCCTCTTGACGCGCTCCGGCTGGGCCTCGGGCTTGTCGATCTTATTGACGGCCACAATGATGGGCACGTTGGCGGCGCGCGCATGGTCGATGGCTTCCAGGGTCTGCGGCATCACGCCGTCATCGGCGGCCACCACCAGCACCACAATGTCGGTGATCTTCGCGCCTCGTGCGCGCATGCGCGTGAAGGCCTCGTGACCGGGCGTGTCCACAAATACGATCTTCTTGCCGTGTACGGAAACCACCGAGGCGCCGATGTGCTGCGTGATTCCGCCGGCCTCCCCCGCGGCTACTTCCGTTTCGCGAATGGCGTCCAGCAGGCTGGTCTTGCCGTGGTCCACGTGGCCCATCACCGTAACCACCGGCGGACGCGGATGCAGATCTTCCTTCTTTTCTTCCTTGGCCACGTCTTGAATCACTTCTTCTTCAAACGTAACCACGGAAACCACGCCGCTGAAGGCTTCCGCAAGGCTGGTGGCCGTCGGCGTGTCCAAGGCCTGGTTGATGGAAGCGAAGACGCCGCGATCGAGAAGTTCCTTCAGGAGGTCTTTCGCGCGCACGTCAAGCTTTTCCGCCAGATCGCGGACGGTAATCCCTTCGGTGATCATCACCTCGCGCGCCGGACGCGGAGGCGGAGCCACCACCGGCTCCACCGGTGAAGTGCGCCGCCCCGTGATCACGCCGGGCCGCGCGCGCACCGGATGCAACTTGCGCTCGCCCTCCTCAAATCGCTTTTCCAGCGTTGGGCGCGCGCGCGCCGCGGGTTTCCGCTCGTAAATCGGTTTACCAGGCTCGGCCTTGGGCGGCGCCACGGGCGGAAGCATGCCGGGACTGCCACCTGGCCGCATGGGCCTTTGGCCGGGACGCTGCATAGGCGCACCGGGCCGCGGAGGACCGCCGCCTGGGCGCTGCGGCATTCCGCCAGGACGCGGTGGGCCACCGGGACGCTGTGGCATCCCGCCGGGGCGGCCTTGGAATCCCGGACGAACTGGAACTGGGGGGCGCCCGGAAGGCACACCGGGCCGCGGACTTCCCGAAGGCGCGCCTTGTCCCGCAGGACTTGCGGACATTGGAGGTGCGGTGGTAGCCGGCGCCGGTGGGCGCGGCCTCATGGGATTCAAAATCTGACGAGCAGGACCCGGCGCAACTGCCGGACCGGGTCTTGCCGGGGGTGGCCCGGCAGGGCGCGCTGCAGGAGTTGAAACCGGAGTGCTTGCTGCCGCAGGCCGCACTGGAACCGGACTTGGCGCAGCAGGAGGCGCAGCAACGGCGGCGGGCGCCGGTGCGGGAGGCTTGGCTGCCACGACTGGAGGAGGTGGCGGAGGCGGAGCGGCGACAACGGGCGCCGGGACAGCCGCAACAACCGGAGCGGGCGTCGGAGGCGGAGGCGGAGCCGGAGCCGGAACCACCACGGGCTTGAGCCGCGCAGCCTTCGCGGCAGCTTCCTTGGCCGTTTTGTCGGCTTCGGCTTTGGCCGCGGCGGCGGCTTCGTTAGCCGCCAAATCCTGGAAATGCTTGCGGACTTTTTCCGCTGCCGAGAGATCGATCGAACTCGAGTGCGTCTTTTTTTCGGTGACGCCAGCCTCGGGCAAATAATCGATTACCAGCTTGGCCTTGACTTCCAGCTCACGGGCAAGCTCATTGATGCGAATTTGGTTCTCGTCTATCATCAGCCTCGCAGAAACTCTATTCTACTTCCTTCTTCGATTCGACGGTGGTTTCGCTCGGCGCGTCGGCCGGCGTCGCTCCATCCGTGCTGCTTTCGGGGATGCCGGCGTCGGGCGGCGCGATCTCTTCCGCCGCGATCTCTTCCGCCGCTTCCCCGGCTACGGCCTCGGCGGCCCCGAGCGCGGATTCTTCGGCTTGCAGCGCCTCAGCCTCCGCGGCTTGCTGGCTTTCCAGCGATTGGAAATGCGCGGCCACCGAGAGTTGAATCTTTTCCACCATTTTTTCGCCGATGCCCGGAATCTCCATCAACTGTTCGGGAGTCATATCGGCGAGTTTCTCGATCGAGGAGATGCCATGCGCCTCGATCTTTTCGTAGGTCTTGGGCCCGATGCCCTGCAATTCCGAGAGCGGCGTGCCCGGCGCCGTGAGGGCCGCCATTTGCGCCTCGATTTCCTGGCGCTTCTCTTCCTCGCTCTTGATGTCCACGTTCCAGCCGATCAGCTTGCTGGCCAGGCGGACGTTTTGGCCCTTTTTGCCGATGGCCAGGGAAAGCTGGGTGTCCTCGACAATGATTTCCAAGTGGCGCGTCTCGGGATCGATGATCTGGACGCGCGTGACTTTTGCCGGGCTTAAGGATTTCTGCGCGAAGGTCACGGTGTCTTCCGAGTACGGAATAATGTCGATTTTCTCTCCGCGAAGCTCGCGAATGATGGATTGCACGCGCATGCCCTTCATGCCCACGCACGCGCCCACTGGATCGACGTCCTTGTCGCGGCTCTGCACGGCAATCTTGGTGCGCTCGCCGGCCTCCCGCGCCGCGGCGCGGATCTGCACGGTGCCGTCATAGATTTCCGGGACTTCCATTTCAAACAGGCGCTGCACCAGCACGGGGTCGGCGCGCGAAACGATGACTTGCGGCCCCTTGGCCGCGCGATCCACCGCGCGAATGACCACGCGGAGGCGATCCCCCAGGTTGTAGGTCTCCAGCCGCGATTGCTCACGCTTGGGCAGGCGGGCCTCGGTGCGCCCGAGGTCCACGACGACGTCGGGGCCTTCAAAGCGCTTGACGATGCAGTTCACCAGTTCGCCGACCCGGCCGTTGTATTCGTTGAAGATGGTGTCGCGTTCGGCTTCGCGCACCTTTTGCATGATGACCTGTTTGGCGGTCTGCGCGGCGATGCGCCCCAGCACGGCGGTGGGCTTGGGAATCAGCAGCTCGCCCCCGACCTCGGTTTGCGGATCCAGCTTGCGCGCCTCCACCAGGGTCATTTCCTTCTTGGAGTCGGCCACTTCCTCGACCACGGCGCGCACCGAATACACGTCCACCTGGCCGGTTTCGGGATTGAACTTGGCGCGGAGGTCCTCTTCGGTTTTGTAATACTTCCGCGCGGCTACCACCATCGCGTCCTCAATGGCCGCGACGATGATCTCCGGTTCAATATGCTTTTCCCGGCTGATCTGCTCAATCATCTGGTCCAGCAGATTGGCCATGCGCGCTCCTACAGTTCCACAACCAGGTTGGCCTTGCGAATCCCGGCCAGAGGCAGCTCGATCATCCGCCCCTTAACCTCGATCTTGACGCGACCCTCGGCGCAACCGGCCAGGCGCCCCTCGAAAAATGTCGCGTTCTCCACCGGCTCGGCGGTGGAAATTCGCGCCAGCCGGCCGGCAAACCGTTCAAATTCTCCCGGTTTAGTGAGCTTGCGATCCAGGCCCGGCGAGCTGACTTCCAGGACGTAACGCGGCCCCGGCACCAGCTCTTCCACATCCAACAATACGCTTAACTGCTCGCTGACCGCCTGGCAATCGCTGTGGCTTACGCCTTCTGGTTTATCGATGTATACACGCAGAAATCGCTGCTTGCCGATCTTCCATTCGACGTCAACGACTTCGACCCCGGCGGTTTGCGCTGCCCGCTCCGCCGCCTCTCGAATGCGATTCAGTTCCATGGTGCCGCGACACCCGGTCCCCAGCGCCCGCCGAACTTTATCCTGCAACAAAAAAGTGGGCTCGCGCCCACTGAAACCTGCGACCGGGTTCAATCGCACTCCAGTATAAGCGTCCTTTCCTCTCAAAAGCAAGCAGACCAAACGGACAGAAACGGCCCCACCGCCGCAGCGATGGGGCCGCTGGATTGCGAGTCTCTTCCCGCAGCCGGGCTATTTCGCCGGAGCGGGCGCCGGGGTTGCGGGCTTTGGCGCGGTGGCCCTGGGCGCGGCCGGAGCGGAGGTGGACGCCTTGACCGGGTACTGCTGATCGTAGAGCGAAACGATGTCCTGGGTGATATCCAGTTGCGGAGATCCGAAGACCACCGGGGTGCCTTGCGCCGAACTGTCCAAAACCAGCGACAACCCCTTGTCTTTTGAGTAGCGGTCGAGCACATCCATCATTTTTCGGCCGATTTCGTCCACAATGTCGGCCCGCGCGGCGGTTACCTGGTCGTTCATATCATCCTGCTTGCGCTGCAGTTGCCGCTGCATCATCTCGCCCTGGCGCTGCAATTTGGCTTTCTCGTCGTCGCTGAGCGTCCGCACACCGGTATTCAGCCGGTTGGCCACGTCCTGAATCTGCTTCTGAATATTCTCCAGTTCGGCCTGCTGGGCGCCGAACTGCGCCTGCATTTGAGCGGCAGCGACCTTGCCTTCGGCCGTGGCGGCGATGGCCTCCTGCACGCTGATCACGGCGATCTTTGTCGGGACCGCGGCGCCTCCGCCGGCCTGGCCCCATACACCCGCGGCGGGCAGAAGCAAAAAAAGAGCCAAGGCCGCATAAATTACTCCCCGACGTTGATGCAAGTTCATCCTCTCTCCTTCACTATTCCGTGTATTTGCAACGATGGTCGCGGATTATAGCACAGCAGTCGCGATCCCATGAGTCCGCGCCCTCTACAATGCCGCGACAGCAGTCCGGCGGGAAGAGGCTCACCACTAAGCTAGTGCGATGCGGCCCGGGCTTCCCCCGTTGTACGGGCTCCCGTTTATCGCGGCAACGGAAACAGCAGAACGGTGCTGTCGGTAGAATCCGCCACCACGGCTAAGTTCGTAAAAGGATGAATCGCCACGCTAAAATTGCTGGAGGGTTTCACCGGAAAGACCGCTTCCACCTGCCGTCCCAGGAAATCCACCATGGTCATCGTATTGCTCGCGCTGTTCATCGTTACCAGAGTGCTGCTGGCAAAATTGTAGGCCAGCGAGGTGGGATTGATGCCCACACGCACAAAGGTAGAGGTCTGGGCAACCGGATCCACGATGTCCACGGAATTGCCCAGGCTCGAAGACACCAGAAAATCGGCTGAGATAGGATCAAAAGCCACGCCTTCGGGTAGCGAAAGCCCCGAAACCGTGATGGTCGCAACCGTCTGCGTAAGATCCACCAGGCTCACGGTGTTGTCGGCGACGTTGGCAACGGCCGCCAGATGCGTGGCGGGGTTAATCGCCACCGCCCCCGGGCGATTCCCGACAGTGAGGCTCGTAGGCGTCCCCGGGCTGGCGCCCACCGAGAACAGATCAACTGTGTTTGCTCCGGAGCAGACCACAGCCGCATCCCCCAGAAGTGGATCGATGGCCACGCCCGTTGGGTTGCTGTCGAGGGTAACCGTGGCGACCGCGGTAGCCCCGATTTCGTCCACCACGGACGCGGTGCCATCGGTGAAATTGGCCACCACCGCCTCCGCCGCCGACGGAAGCACAGCCACTCCCACCGGCCCATTTCCCACGGCAACGGTCTGGCCGGTCCCTGTCGCCAAATTGATCAAAGACACATTGGCGCAGCCAAAATTGGTGACCACGGCAATATTTTGCTGGGGGTCGATGGCTACGGCCTGCGGGGTGACGGGCGTGGAAGTGCAGGCGCTCGTCACGTCGATGCTCTGGATGACCGCGAAGCTCTCGGCGTTGGAGATGCTGGTTCCGCTGGCGACGTCCAGCGCGTAACGCCGCGGAGCCATTTCCATGGAGGCCGTCACCGTGGCGGTGATCACGCGATTGCTTACCACCGTCGTAGGCAGGGGCGTCCCGTCGAGCCGCGCCACCGTTCCGGCCGCGAATCCATAGCCAACGATCGTAAGCGTCACGGGATTTACAGGCGGGCTGCCGGCCGCTCCAACTCCCGAGGTAAGGGTTGAACCCACCGTGATCTGCGCCGGAGTGGTCTCCACAATCTGAGGCGTGCGCAAGGCGCCAAGCGAGAAGATGCTGACGGTGCCGTCCATCTGATTGACGATGACGGCATCGTCCGTGCCTGGATCGATGGCCACATCGATAGGGTGGTTCCCCACCGCGAATGGAGCGCCCAGGAAAGACGGCGTCGTCGGATCGACCACGATGGCCATATTCACGAGATCATTCACGACCACGGCGATGTTGGCCAAGGGGTTGAATGCCGCGGCAATGTTGCCCACCGTCAGCGGAGACGAAAACTGGGCCGCCGTGGAAGACTGGTCCAGGGCATTGAAAATCGTAGCGGAAGTATTGGCCGCGGTGTCCACGAGGATGGCCTTGTCCGTTTCGTCATTGAAGGCCACGCCGGTGACGGTCTGACTGGTCTCCAAGTCGGCCACGGGCAACGCGGAGCTGACCATGGCGGCCCCGGTGCCCGGATCGCCGCTGGTTTGTCCGGAAACACAGGTCGATTGCGAGTAGGTAAAATCGGTACTGGAAAGCACCGAAAGAACGTCGAACACGCCATCGAAGCTCGTATTGGCCACCCCGCTAATGAGTACGGCCTGTCCGGTCTGCAAGGTGCTGCCGGCCGTGGTCGTGACCGTGACGGTGCCGGAGTTGCACGATATGCCGGGGACCGCGGCGCCGCTTGCGGCAATGGGGGTCGCGGTCTGCTGACCGAGGTCCACGATGGATAACAGGCCGCTGCCTCCGGGAGTCACCAGCGCCCAATTCAGGTTGTTCGATACGGAGATGCGCGGGGTCCCGCCATTGCTGATGCTGACGATCCCGGTAAACGTAGGCGCCTGCGGCGACGGCAACAGAGCAAAGATGGAGGCGTAGCCGCTGGTCTGATAGGCAACCAGAGCGGTATGCGTGGCGGAATTGATTCCCACGGCAACGGGAACGCTGGGGTTGCTCGTGGAGCTGCTGGTGGTGCCCGGGGGGCTGCTGGGGACGTTGGCCGCGACGACGGTGCGCGTCTGAAGATTTATGACCGACAAGGTTTCCGCCGTCCGGTTGACAACCAGGGCGAGGTGGAACACATCGTCCACGGCCACGCTGATCGGTCCGGTAGGCGCTCCCGGACAAGGCTCCGACACCGCCCCCGTGGAGCCCGTGCAGAGGGAGGCCACCACCACTGCGGGATTGGGTTGGTGGGTAAGGTCGATCAGGGTCACGTCGTTTGTTCCCTGATTCGCCACCACCGCCAGGCCGAGCGCGCGATCGATGGCGATGGATGTGGGCGTGGTGCCGACGGGCAGTGTGCCAAGCGGAGTCACGGCGGATACCGGCGAGGCATTTGAATATCGCGGCTGAATAGCGACGTTTACGACCGCCGGCGGAACGCTGCCGCTCTGATTGACAACCTCCACCGGGAACAGACCGGGCGTGCTTACATCCGCGCCGCCAATGGACACACCCAACTGCCGGGTCGGATTGGCCGTGCTGGGCTGCGGAGCACGGGGCTGCCCGCCAAACAGGGTGGTCACGACCGACGCGGTGCCAAAGTAACCGCCATCTATATTGAAATTCGTGGTCGCGGCGCCTCCCTGCGGGATGCTATCGGGGGACGCGCCTACGATGGCCGGTCGCACCGCCGATCGGACCAGTTGGCAATTCGCGGGCGTCAGGCAGGTCTGCTGCGCGCCTCCCTGCCGTGCGACCTGAAAGGTCAGCGTGCCCAGCGCGTTCAAAAGCGTGTCCGGGACGCGAACCAGCAGGGTGGTGAAGGAGGGGCTCACCAGGACAGACAAAGGCGACACGGCGTTTCCGTTGATAAACACGCTGGTGGTGGAGATGAAACTTGTGCCCGTCAAATAGACATCCTCGAAAAGAGCGCCGACCGCGCCGGTCTTCGGACTAATGGAGGTGATGGTGGGGTCAGCAGCGGTGACAACGGTGATGGTGGCTGTGGCGGTCTCGCTGGTGTCGTAGACGGAAGTCGCGGTAATCGTATCCGTGTGCGCGGCGGGTGGCGCCGTGTAGATGCCTGAAGTTGTGCCAATCCCTCCATTGCCCGTAGTGGATGCGATGCTCCAGGTGACGGCATTGCAAGGCACAGGCGTGTTGGTTACGTTGCTGCATGTGCCGGCGATCACCGCATTGACGGGCACGCCGGTAACCGTGGCCGTGAACGGGAAGGTCTCCAAAGTTCCCACGGTGGCCGCGGCGGGGCTCACCGTTACGCGGGTCCCGGAATCCACCGTTACCGTGGTCGAGCCGCTGGCGTTTCCCTGCGTGGCGGTGACGGTAATCGTGGTATTGGGCGGCACAACGGCCGGCGCGGTATAAAGCCCGGTACTGTCGATGGTGCCAACGGTGGTGTTTCCACCGTTCACGCTGTTGACCGACCAGGTAATCGTGGCCGTGTCACTGGGGGCCGCGGCCGTGAACTGCACCATATTATTCACGAGCACGACTGGCGTCAGGGGCGAAAGAGTGATCGTGCCTGCCGCAGTGCTCTTGCAACCGGCGGCCCCGATGCCCAGCACCAGAAGGAAATAAAAGCATCGCGTCCACCGCCTCATGCTACAACCTCCACGTTGTGGAATTCCGGCATCCATCTCCCCCAGGTCGTGCGATCTCGTAGACAGGCGCATCAGAAGGTTCTGCTGACCGTGAACCGGAACGTGCCCCTCGGTTCAAAAAAATTGATTCGTTGCGGATTCACCAATAAATTCGCGAGCTGCGGCTGAACCAAATCCTCGAACACATCCGGCGACACCTGGCCGCGGATGGAATCGACATTGAAAACGCTTTGCGGCGCAACAATCTGCTCGGAGAGCCGCAAGGGGTTATAGGCATAGTAGAGACGGAACGGCGCGTTGACGATGGGAAGTTGTATGACGACCTCAATGCCCGCCGAATCGCGCAGCCTGAAATTCGTGCCCGGCTGAATCTGCAGGGTGCTGGCGATGGACGTCCCGGGAAATTGCGTGAGCAGGTTATCGTAACCAGTGGTGTTCAGGGCCAACTGGTCTTTCTGCAGGGTGCCCACGGCGCCGATATCGTTGAAGAGCGAGACGCTGACCGGACCGGCAATGGGAATGCGGTATTCCGCGTTAAATACGCTCTCGGTATCGCCCCCGGGAAAGGCAATCTGGTAACTCAGCGTCGGGATGTTGAGCGTTCGCGTGGTGGGATTGCCGCCGGCATCCAGGTTGCGCGGGTCCGAAAAAGTAATTGGCGTGGTAGTGGACACGGGGATGAACACGATGGGCGTCACGGTGCGGACGTCGAAACCCCGCAAGTCCGTCTCGCCGCCCTCGTACAGGCGCTCATACGGAGGCAGTTCATGGCCGCCGTAACCGGTGGCGAAGGACGCCATGAAATGAAAGGCCAGGGTGTTGCGATTGTGGTTGATGGGGTGAAAGTATTTCGCGTCCAGGACTTCCGAAAGGGCTCGCACGTTTCCACCCGGTCCCTCCCAGGACGCCGACAAGGAAAGAGCCCTGCCGTGCGTCGGGTTGACCGGGTTGTCCACGGTGTTATACGTGAACGTGGGGGTAAAACGGCTGGAGCGAATTCCGGAAAGCGCGGAGGGGCCGGCGAGCGACTGGAATTGCAGGTCTTCAAACAAGAGAGTTGAGGCGGTGCTGAAAGAACTAATCGAGGTGACCGAGTAACCGTAGGTCAGCCCCACCCGCGCGAAGGAAAATTTCCGCAGCGGGTAGCTGGCAAACGTCGTGAAGCCGGCAGTGTTCTGGTTGTAATCCTGCTCGAATTCGGGATTGATGGTCACTTTCTGGCCCAGCAACAGCGATTCCTGCTCCGCTTGATCGAAGGTGTAGCGGCTGGCGGTGATGGTGAAGCCGGTGGAAATCGGCCGGTCGAACAGATACGGCTGCGTAAAGCCGATCGTCGCGGTTTTTTGCAGGCTGCCGTATTGCGTGGAGAGCGTAAGCGTCTCGCCCAGGCCGAGGAAATTGTTGGTCTGGTAGGTCACCCCCAAGAAGCTGCCGCTGAGACCGCTGACGCCACCGGTAAAGCTGATGGACTGTTTCCCCTTTTCCTTGAGCTTCACGAGGATATCGACGGTGCCCTGGGCCTGGTTGCGCTTGATTTCGGCGTCTTCCGGTTTGATCTTATCGAAATAGTTCAACTGGTTGAGCCGCAGCAGGCTGAGTTCCCACAGATGGTTGTTGAAAACGTCGCCTTCGTTGATCAGCAACTCCCGGCGGATCACCTTGTCGCGCGTGGTGAGATTTCCGGAAAAGTCGATGCGGCGGACGAAGAATCGTTTCTGCTCGTCGAAGTCCAGCGTCAGGTCGATGGTCTTGGTGTCCTCGTGGACGTCGGTCTGCGGCGTGGCGGTAAAGTCGATGAATCCGCCCACACCATAGAGTTTGGTGTAGTCCTCGATGGCTTTGCGGATTTTCGCCACGGAGAAGATGTCGCCCTTCTTCATCGGGAAAATCGACTCCATGTATTCGCGCTTGATGGAAAGGGGCTTTTCCGGATCGGCGCTGCGCACCACCAGGCGCCCCATGCGGTATTGCTCGCCCTCTTCAATGGGGATGGTGATCTGCGTGGCCTTGCCGGGGTGGCGCCCGAGAAGCGGAATCTTTCCGGGCAAGCTGCCCTCGGTGACGTCCGCGGTCTGAATGATAGGGTCCTTCACCAGCACTTTGAAGTAGCCGTTGTCCTGATAGAGCGCGCGGACTCCGATTTCCAAATCCTCATCGAGTTTGTCGCGGTCAAACGTCTTGGACATGACCGGCACCTCGAACAGCCAAAGAGGAACCGCGTAGGGCCGCGTGTTTTTCATGGAGCGAATGAGTTTCCGGTCGGAAAAGGCGGTATTGCCCTGAAATTTAATCAGGCCGACCTTGACCTTCGGCCCTTCATCCACGGAAAAAACAAGCTTCACGGCATTGGTGGAGGGGATTCTCTCGAAGGTGGGCTTGACCACCGCGAATTGGCGGCCATGCTCGGCCAGCAGCTCCTTGAGGACCACCTCGGCCTTCTTGATTTTCGTGGGATCGAACTGATCCTCGACCACCAGGCCCACCTTGCGCTCCTTGAAGCGATCCAGCACATCCGATTGCGTAACGGATTTGAGCCCGTGGTATTCGATTCTGCGAATGACCGGCCGCTCGATGACGTGAAAAATTATAATTTTGGCGTTGGGGCGGTCGGGGCTGTCCTGCACTTCCAGGCGGATGTCCTCGAAATACTGCGTATTCCACAGCGCCTGGAAGTCGCGGCGCAGAGCGTCTTCGCTGTACACGTCGCCCGGCCGCGTGAAGATGCGCGCCTGCAGGGTTTCGCTGCGGATGCGCCGGTTGCCGTCGAACTGGATGCGCTCCACAATGGCGGCGGGCTGCCCGGCCGTGGCCTGGGGCAGGGAGGTTTGAGAGATTGCGGGACCGGCGGCCGTCAAGACACAGGCCAGCAGCGCACACAACCGCAAAGTATTTTTAAGATGCAATAGGCAGAACCGCTGGCATGCAGCCTCGGCAGAAACCCAGGCCGCGCCCCCCCAAACCAATGTTGTTCGCTCCCCCCGCCATGGCCCCTGGGGGCACGGCTCGGGCGTAGGATTCGCTAGTGGGTTACCGGGGTTGCTTCTACGACCGGTCGGAAAATCAGCCCATCGCCGGAGACGGACACTTCCAGTGTCGCCGGACGTTGTAGCCCCCCTTCAATCAGCGCTTCCGACAGCGGGTCTTCGACGTAACGCTGCAGCGCGCGGCGCAAAGGCCGGGCGCCGTAACTGCGATCGCCGCAGGTTTTTTCCAGAATCCACTGCCGCGCATCGGCGGTCAGCACAATCTGCACCTGGCGATGAATCAAGGTGTCGTTGATCTGGCCCACCAGCAAATCGATGATGCGCAACAGATCTTCATCCGCCAGCGGGTTGAAGAGAATAATTTCGTCCAGGCGGTTCAGAAACTCCGGATTGAACACCCGCTTGACCTCGGACATGACCATGTCGTCCATGCTCTTGCCCATGCCCTCTTCCCCCATCGACTTGAAGCCCATCGAGGAGCGCTTCTGCAGGTGCCGCGCGCCGAGGTTGGAGGTCATGATCAAGATGGTATTGCGGAAGTCCACGGTATTGCCCAAGCCGTCGGTCAACTGGCCGTCCTCGAATACCTGCAGCAAAATATTGTAAACGTCGGGATGGGCCTTTTCGATCTCGTCGAGCAGAATCACCGAGTAGGGCGTCCGCCGGACGCGCTCGGTCAACTGCCCGCCCTCTTCATAGCCCACGTAACCTGGAGGCGCCCCAATCAGCTTGGAGACGGAATGCTTCTCCATGTACTCGGACATATCGAAGCGCACCAGCGATTTCTCGCTGCCGAAGAGAAATTCCGAGAGGCGCCGGGCGACTTCGGTCTTGCCCACGCCGGTCGGCCCCAGAAACAGGAAGCAGCCGACAGGACGGCCGGGGGCCTTCAGACCCGCGCGGCTGCGGCGAATGGCGCGCGCCAGGGCGGTGATGGCTTTGTCCTGGCTGATGACGCGCTTGTGCAGTTCAATTTCGATGCGCAGCAACTTCTGCTGCTCGTCTTCCTTGATGGAGGTGACCGCGACGCCGGTCCAGCGCGAGACCACTTCTTCAATGTCCTCGCGGGTCACGATGCCCGTGGTGGAGTCGTCCAGCTTCAGGCGTTCGCGCAACTGGCGCAGATTTTCCTTTTCCTTGCGCTCCTCTTCGGAATAGAAGCGCGCCTTCTCGAACTCATGGTTGGCGATGGCCGTCTCCATCCGATGGGTGATGAACTTGACGCGCTTCTGCACCTCGGAAACTTCATCGGGGAGCGTGGCCTGGCGCAGTTTCACGCGCGCGCCGGCTTCGTCGATCAGATCGATGGCCTTGTCGGGCAGGAAGCGGTCGGGAATGTACCGGCTGGAGAGGTACACGGCGTATTGAATGGCCTCATCGGTGTAGCTGACGGCGTGAAATTTTTCGTAGCGTTCGCGCACGCCCTGCAGGACCAGGATGGCGTCGTCTTCGTTGGGGGCGCTGACTTTCACGGCCTGGAAACGGCGCTCCAGGGAGCGGTCGCGCTCCACGGACTTGCGATATTCGCCCGGCGTGGTGGCTCCGATGCATTGGATTTCGCCGCGGCTCAAGGCCGGCTTCAAGATGTTTGCGGCATCCAGCGAGCCTTCGGCGGAGCCGGCGCCCACCAGGGTGTGCAGCTCATCGATAAAAATGATGGCGCTCTGGCTCTCCATCAGTTCCTTCATGATGGTTTTCAGGCGCTCCTCGAACTGCCCGCGGTATTTGGTGCCGGCGACAATCAGCGAAAGGTCCAGAGACAGGATGCGCTTGTCCGCCAGGAAGGGCGGGACGTCGCTGTCGGCGATGCGCTGCGCCAGGCCCTCGACGATGGCCGTCTTGCCCACGCCCGGCTCGCCGATCAGTACGGGATTATTCTTGGTGCGGCGGCAGAGAATCTGCACCACGCGTTCGACTTCCTTGTCGCGCCCGACCAACGGGTCGAGTTGGCCTTCCAGGGCCGCCTGCGTCAAATCGCGGCTGAATTCGGCGAGAAGCGAGGTTTCCTTGGGGCGATTCACCTGGACTTTTTCGCCGGCGCTGCGCGCCAGTTCCTCGCGCAGGGAGGAGAGCCGCAGGCCGCGCTCGGCCAGAATCTCCGCGCCGAAGCATTTCTCTTCGCGCAGGATTCCCAGCAGCAGATGCTCCGTGCCCACGTGGCGGTGGCCCAGCCGCTCGGCTTCTTCGGCGGCGAAATTCAGGATGCGCTTGCACTCCTGGCTCAGGGGCACTTCCACGGAAGTGGAGATGCGCTCGCGGATGGTGATGCGCGCTTCGATCTCCTTGCGAATGGACTCGATCGAGCCGTGCGAGCGCAGGAATCGATTGGCCAGCGCTTTGTCCTCGCGCATCAGACCGAGCAGCAGATGTTCGGTCTCGATGTAGGGGCTGCCGTACTGGCTGGCCTCATAGCGGGCGAAGAAGATGACGCGTCTCGCTTTTTCGGTATAGCGTTCAAACACGGCTCAACTCTTTTCTCCCTCAAACTAAGGATGAAGGGCCTGTTGGAATGCCGTATCCGGCTGCAATATTCCCTGTTCCAGCCGGAGAACACGATCGCAGCGCCTGGCCAATGCAGGGTTGTGCGTTGCGAGGATAGAGGTCAACCGGTACGTGCGATGCAAGCGTTCAATTAAATCCATGATCGCCAGGGCGTTTTGTTCGTCCAAATCACCGGTCGGCTCGTCGGCGACCAGAATCGCCGGCTTGTTTACCAGAGCGCGCGCAATCGCCACGCGCTGCTGTTCTCCACCCGATAACTCCGAAGCCTGACTCCCCGCCCGGGAAGCCAGTCCAACTTCGTTCAACCAATGTTTCGCAGCTTCTATTGCTTGATGATAAGCGTCTTCGCGCATCAAAAGGGGCATCGCCACGTTCTCGGCGGCCGTAAAATCCGGCAGCAGATGGTGGCGCTGCCAGACGAAGCCGACCTGACGGTTCCGAAACTCCGCAAGCTCTTCATCTCGATACGCTTCCAACGCTTTCAACTGGAAGTATACTGCACCGCTCGTCGGCGTGTCTAGCGCGGCTAATTGATGCAACAAAGTACTTTTTCCGGTGCCTGACGGACCCACGATGGCGATCATCTCGCCGGCGGCAACTGCAAAATTCACATTGGCAAGCACGGCGATGACGGAATCTCCCGACCCATAAACCTTGCGCAGCGCGCGCGCTTCGATCAGCGGCTGGCGCGCCGCGGCCGCGCCGTTGGCCATGTTACCGGCGCCGCCGGGAATCGAAACCGCCGTGCCTGTTGGCTGACCTGTCATCAACTTTCTCGGTACTCCCTGGACGATCCGCTCGCGCGCACACGAGTCATGCGCATACTGACTGCGTTCCTGGCCCCGGCTGCATTGCCGCCCTAAGCTGTTGGATGCTCATTTCCCGGAGATTGTACTCCTTTGCGCCAAAAGCCCTGCGGTGTTTGCAACGCGCTGATTTAGCGCTTTTCCCACCCTGTTACCCTTTTGGTCCATCAAAGTGCCCATGCTCTATTTTGGCATTTCCGGGAACCGCCGCCCATACTACAAGCCCTTCCGCGTTAAGCGATTACAACGGCAAAAGATGTTCTTTTCGCTGCACCCATTTTCCTACGCTCCAAGGGGACCTTGCAGCATAGATCAAAGAGCACGCGATGACCCAAAGTCTTGTGGCCGAAACTACGGCCAAAACTGGCTCCCCGGCTAGCCCGTCGGCGATCCCTACTCATACCTCAAGATTTCTACCGGCCGCATGCGCGCGGCCGCGCGAGCCGGCACCAGAGTGGACGCGACGCTGATCAACAGAGCCGCCCCGGCAATCCAAAGCGCGTCGGAGACGTTGGGCTGAAACGGCACGAACGGCACCGAATAGATTTGCGGATCCAGAGGAATCAGCCGGTAGGTGCCGGCGGTCCAGGCAAACAGATAACCGGCGGCCAATCCGGTGGCCGTGCCAATTCCCCCCAAGGCAAGACCCAGCAGCACAAACAGGCGGCTGATCTGCCGGCGCTTGGCGCCCATGGCCATCAGAACGGCGATGTCGCGCCCGCGATCGCTGACGGTCATGGCCAGAACCACCAGAATATTCAGTCCGGCGACAAAGGTGATCAGCCCGATGAAAATCGCGGTGACCAGTTTCTCCAGACGCAGGGCGCGAAACAGCGCGCCATTTTCATCCATCCACGTGGTGGCCATGTAACCGGGGCCGGCTTGCTTGGCCAGAAGCGCGGCCATTTGCGCGGCGCGGTCCGCGTCGGCGATGCGAAATTCCAGAACGTTGGCGACGTCTCCGACGCCGGCCATATTCTGCGCTGCCGGCAGAGTCACGAATCCCCAGTTGGCGTCATAGTCGTAAAATCCGGAATCAAAAATCCCCGCGATGCGGAATCGCGCCGTCCGCGGCACCAGCCCGAAAGGAGTCAGCCGTCCCACCGGACTCATCAAGGTAATGTAGTCGCCCACCTTCAAGCCCAAATCGTCGCTGAGAATTTTTCCCACCACGATCCCCGCAAAGCCATCGGGATCCGCGGCGAAGTCGGCGCGTCCGGAAACGATCCGCTGCAGGGCTTCGTTGCGCTTGGCCTCCAGCGCAGGATCGATGCCCTTGAGCACGATGCCCCGGGCGCGCCCGGCCGAGGACAACAGCACCGTCAAATAAATTGCCGGGGCCACCGCGCGCACTCCCGGCGTATGGCTGAGCGTTTCGGCCAGTTGCCGGTAATCCTCAATGCCTTCCGAATCGGGGCGCTGGATATTGACATGCGCGGTGACGCCCAGGAGGCGGTCCTGAATAGTGTTGGTGAAGCCGGTGTTCATCGACAGCGCGACGACCAGTGTGGCCACGCCGGCGGCGACTCCGACGACGGCCAGCAAGGTGACCAGCCGCAGCGCCGCGGGCTTGTTGCGGGATCGCAAATAGCGCAGCGCCATCAGCCAGGCAAATCTCATTGGCCCTCGCCCGGGCTCTGTCCCTGGCCGGAAACCGCGGGCGCCTCGGGCCGCAACAGCGGAAACAGGATGACTTCGCGAATGGAGTGCGAGTCGGTCAGCAACATGGTAAGTCGGTCGATGCCGATGCCCATGCCGGCCGTGGGAGGCAGGCCGTGGGCCAGCGCGCGGACATAGTCCATGTCCACTTCGCGCGGCGCTTCATTGCCTCCGCCCTCGACCTGGCCCTGGAAGCGCCGCTCCTGTTCCTCCGGATCGTTCAGCTCGGAGAAGGCGTTGCCGATCTCCATTCCCGCAATGAAAACCTCGAAGCGCTCCACCAGGGAGGGATCGTCGCCGCGGCACTTGGATAACGGCGAGATGTCCGTCGGAAAATCGTAGAGCAGCGTGGGCTGAATCAGGGCAGGCTCGGCAAGGGTCTCAAACAACAATCCCGTCACCTCACCGTCCTTCATTCCGGCCGTCTTCAGGAGCCCCTTCGGGCCATCCGCAGCCGGGTCCAGAGAAGCATCGGGAGATTTGCGGCGCAACCAATCGTTGTAGCGTTCCGCGGCGGCGCCCGGTCCGCCGGGCCGCGCCAGATCGGCAGGCGTCGGAGCCGGGCCGGCTTCCGCGGGCCAGTGCAGACCGATGGCCTCGCGCATGGAAATGCGCCGCCACTGGGAAAAATCCAGCTGGTACTCGCCGTAGTTCACCACCGCAGAACCGCACACCTTGCGCGCCAGCGCGGCAAAAAGCTCCTCGGTCAAATCCATCAAGTCGCGGTAGTCGCTGTAGGCTTGATAGAACTCCAGCATGGTGAACTCGGGGTTGTGGGAAGTGGAAACGCCTTCGTTGCGAAAATTCCGATTGATCTCGTAGACGCGGTCGAGCCCGCCGACTACCAGGCGCTTCAGGTAAAGCTCCGGGGCAATGCGCAGATACAGGTCGATGTCAAATGTGTTGTGGTGGGTGATGAAGGGACGCGCCGCGGCGCCGCCGGGGATGGTATGCATCATCGGCGTTTCCACTTCCAGGTACCCGCGGGCGTCGAAAAACCGGCGAATCTCGCGCAGAATTTCCGCGCGGCGCAGGAAAATCTCGCGCACGCGGGGATTGGCAATCAGGTCCAGATAGCGCTGGCGGTAACGCACCTCGACATCCGCCAGGCCGTGCCATTTTTCCGGCAGGGGCAAAAGAGATTTGGACAGCAGCGCCAGGCGATCGACCCACACCGTCAGTTCGTTGGTCTTGGTGCGGAACAGATGTCCGGAAACGCCGACGATGTCTCCCAGGTCCAGAAACTGAAACAGACGGAACGCCGCTTCTCCCACCGCGTCAAGCCGCACATACAACTGCACCCGGGCCCCGGCGCCCTGGACATGCGCGAAACCGGTCTTGCCGTGCGACCGCAGGGTCAGAATCCGCCCCGCGACGCGAACCTCGATGCGCTCGGCGGCGAGGGATTCGGCGTCCCGTGCCGCGTATTTCGAGACGATTTCGTCGGGCGTGGTGGTTTGGTCGAAGCGGTGCGGATAGGGATCCTCACCGAGCGCTGCAATTTCGGCGAGTTTTCTTTTGCGCTGCAGGTACTGATCGAGCGGCTCGAACGGCAAGGGCCTTCCTTTCAGGGGAATCGTCGGGCAGTATAGCTACGGGGTTCTCCGAGCGTCAAGGAACAGCCGGGGCGCAGCCGGTATGCTACTATGGGCCCCCTTGCTGGAGGGCGCGTGCTAGAAGCCCGAGTCGACCGCGTAAGGCGGACAGCCACCGTTCAGGAAGATTGGTCTGCCTGGTTGCCGGAAGCCAAGGATCGCCTGTTTGCCTATTCCCACCAGGAGTTGGAAGTTTCTTACCTGATTCTCAGCGTCACTCTGGACGACGCGATTACCCTGTGCAAACAAGGCATGTGGCTGCCTGCGCGCGAACAGTCCGACATCTTTGCGGACCTGTTTGACCGCATGGCCGGCTCCTTGCGAGGGGTTCTGCGCGCGCTCTACGAGCACGGCCGGGATTTCGGCACCCTCCCCAATGTGGCTCCCTTGCGCGCCGGCTTCTTCCGCAGCGAGCGCGCCCAGCAGATCGCGCGCACCAATAACCTGCTCTCCTTCCTGGTTTTGCGCGCGCGCAAGCGTTTTTTCCGCAAGCTGGGGGCGCTCGAACAGATGGTGGCCGATCTGAACAAGGAAACGCACAACGTCGCGGGCAAGATGGCCTCCGAGACCCCCGTGGGCATGAGCAAACGATGGAAGCGGCTGGAAATTCTTCACTACGATCTGAATACCTGTCTGTGCGAAACAACGGTCATGCTGAAATCCTTCTTCTGTGTGCTGCCCGCCGATGAACTGAAACAGTTCCGGGCGCGCTTGCTGTTCCTGGTTCCGGCGATCGCCCTGCGTTCCCGTGGCCAGGACCCGCGGGCGGCCAAACAGTTGCCGGCAGTCCGGCAACCGGGCGTTCCGCGCGCGTTTGCAGCCGTCCCCGGCATTTCCGAAGAGCCGCGTCTTCCGCACCACCCGTACAAAAATAGAGACAACTCAGGGAGCAGGGAGCGCATCCCATCCCCCAGGATGCGTCCCGACGGGACCGGTGGCCCGAACGAGACCAACTGAGACCGGCGAGCTCACCGAAGCAGCGGCAATCCGACTGGCACAGCAAGGAGATGCGGCGGCGTTTGAGCGCATCTACCGGTTGCACAGTCGGCGCGTATATGCGCTCTGCTTGAGGATGGTGGGAAACCCGGCGGAAGCGGAAGACCTCGCGCAAGAGGCCTTCTTGCAGTTGTTTCGGAAAATCGCCACGTTTCGCGGCGAATCGGCATTTTCGACTTGGCTGCACCGCCTGGCGGTGAACGTCGTGCTGATGCGCTTGCGCAAGAAGAAGCTCGCGGAGACTTCTCTCGAGGAGACAACCGATCCCGATGAAGAATCCGGTGGCCCACGAAAAGATATCGGAGGGCCGGACTTGCGCCTATCCGGCTCGGTGGACAGGGTCAATCTCGAGCGCGCCATTGGGCAGCTTCCGCCGGGATATAGGTCCATCTTCGTGCTCCATGACGTGCAAGGCTACGAGCACAATGAGATCGCAACCATCATGAATTGCTCGATTGGAAATTCGAAGTCGCAGTTGCACAAGGCCAGGATGCGCCTCCGCAAATTCCTGCAGGACGCGCAGCGCGACAAATCCCGCGAGGACCGGCGCGCCGCCAAGGGCGGGGCTCCGGGGGCCGGCTGAAGCGCGGCCCGGGGGACACAGAGTTCGTAAGCAATTGGCAAGGAAGAATTCGCAACGAAGTGGAGTTTCGCGACGAAGTGGAGTTTCGCGACGAAGTCGAGCAACGAAGTCGAGTTTCGCAACAAGGTGGATGGAGTAACGAAAATGCAATGCAATGAGTTGGAACAGATTCTCGAGCAGGAGTCCGACGGTGCCCTGCCTCCCGCGGCAGCCTCGCACCTGAAAGACTGCGCCGGCTGCGCCGCCCTTTGGGAAGATTTCCAGGCCATCCGGCAGGCGGGGGGCGAACTGGGAGCCCAGGAACCGGAGCCGCCGGAGCGGGTTTGGGCCGCGCTCCGCATGCAATTGGAATCCGAAGGCCTGGTGCGCGACAGCGCGCCCGCATCATCTGCACCCGCAGCGGCCGGCTGGCTTTCCGGCTGGTTTGGCCGGGCGCCGCGTCTGGTTCTGGCTTGCTCGTGTCTAGCCGTGCTGCTGGTGGCCGTTTTCTTGAGCGATTACAATCGCGGATGGACCGTCGCGGAGTTTCCCTCCGGCGCGAACTCCGCCGTGGCCACGGCTTCCCTTACGCCGTCCGGGCTGGATAGCACGCTGGACGGGAACATCAAGCGGGTTATGGCATCGCTGCCCGCGGGCGATGTTGCGCTGACAGACTCCTTCGAGCATAATCTGGGCATTGTCGACGATCTGATCGAGGGGTGTAAGAAATCCGTTCGCGAGCAACCCAACAACCCCATGGCGCGCGAATACCTTTACGGGGCCTACCAACAGAAGGCGGTATTGCTGGCAACGGCAATGGACCGCAGCACGCTGGAGGATCGATGAACACGGGAATCCATTCGGCATCTCGCTTCGCGGTCGCCGGAGCCACCATGGCCGTTCTCCTGCTGTCCGGATCTGCCGACGCGCAAACGCACAGAGTGGAGAAGCACTTCGCCGTCCAGGGCAATCCGGTGGTCACCGTGCAAAACGCCGCCGGGCACATTCAAGTAAAAGCCTGGGACAAGCATGAAGTCATGATTGTCGGAAATTCCGCCACCAACAGCGTGGAAGTGGATACCGAACAGGTGGGCAATCGCATCGAGGTGGTCACGCGCGTCACCGCCGAACATCCCTCTCCCGCCGACATCCAAACGGATTACGAAGTCAGCGTGCCCACCGAGAGCGAGCTGCAAATCCGCACGGATTCGGGCGGCGTCACCGTGGATAGCGTTCACGGGGATATGTCCTTTGACACCGTGGCGGCGGACCTCGCCCTGCAGGACGTCGCGGGCTACGTAATGATCAAGAGCATCGCCGGCTCCCTGGTGTGCACGCGCTGCGCGGGCCGCCTGGACGCCACTTCCATCAGCGGCAACTTCCAGCTCATTCAACCGGTCATGAATGACGTCCGCGTGCAAACCTCCTCCGGCAATATTCTGTTCGACG
>Ga0302324_100008678_pt1 | contig 21384 bp, 18 predicted proteins | sample Palsa_T0_1_FD_201949 | JGI IMG/M metagenome (GOLD analysis project Ga0302324, IMG submission 201949) | Peat permafrost microbial communities from Stordalen Mire near Abisko, Sweden - Palsa_T0_1 | ecosystem: Environmental > Terrestrial > Soil > Palsa > Peat permafrost | place: Sweden: Abisko...
ATCCCATCAGCTTGAATGCGAAATAGCATTTGACTGTCAGGCTGATGTTCGACGCGCCGCCCGGAAACAGGCTCCACGCGCCCTCAGCATTCTGGTAGCGCACGATCTCGTTCAGCGCACGCTGCAGGCGCTCTGGATCCCCGGTACCAAGCAGGAAGTGCGCGAAGATGTAATCGGCTTCCAGCATGGCATCGGCCTCCAGCTCGCCGAACCAATAGCCGTCCTCATGCTGCAGGGAAAGAATGTGCTCGCGCGAGCGGGCAATGGACTCGGCGACGTGGTCGAGACCCTCGTCAATCCTGCCATGCCTGGGAACCGGGTTGGCTACAGCCCTGGGGTCCATCAATTCTCCGATGCCATATTCCGATCATTCGCTGTTACGAATACGACGGGTCACAAGCTACTGCGCTGCAGGCCTGGGGGGAGCAGCCGCAATTGCTTGCACAATCTCAGGAGGCAGCCCGAAGCGAACATGCTCCGGCATAACCTCTACTTCTTCGACGGTTCCGAAGCCGTTTTGCTTCAAATAATCGATGACCTCGCCCACCAGAACTTCGGGAGCCGAAGCACCGGCGGTCAGCGCGATCGTATTCACGCCCTCCAGCCACTCGGGTTGGATCGCGCTGAAGTTCTCGATCAGAAACGCGTTCGTGCTCAGGTTGCGCGAAACTTCAACCAGCCGGTTCGAGTTCGAACTGTTGTCGGAGCCGACGACCAGCACCAGGTCCGCCTCGTGCGCCACATTCTTGACGGCAACCTGGCGGTTCTCCGTCGCGTAGCAAATGTCCTGCGAATGCGGACCAATAATGTTGGGGAACTTCTCCTTCAGCGCCTGGATAATGTCACGCGCTTCGTCCAGACTCAGCGTCGTCTGCGTCAAGTAAGCCACGCGGTTTGCATCTGGCACTTCGAGCGTCGCCACTTCTTCCACGCTGGAGACGACCTGCGTCACATCCGGCGCCTCGCCCAGCGTGCCCTCAATTTCGTCGTGATCGCGATGGCCGATCAGGACCAGCGAATATCCCTGCCGCGCAAACTTGACCGCTTCAACGTGCACCTTCGTCACCAGCGGGCAGGTCGCATCAATCACTTTCAGCCCGCGGGATTTGCTCCGCTCGCGCACCGCAGGCGAAACGCCGTGCGCACTATAAATAACTCGTTGCCCCTCGGGAACCTGGTCGATGTCATCGACAAAAATTGCGCCCTTCTGCGCCAAGTCATTCACAACGCTGCGGTTATGGACGATCTCTTTGCGCACGTAAATCGGCGCGCCAAACGTGTCCAGCGCAATGCTGACGATGTCGATAGCGCGCACCACGCCGGCGCAAAAGCCACGCGGCTTCAGCAAAAGCACGCGCTTCGTGGTCGTGTCAGATATCTTGGACGGAGCCGGAACAGCGGGGGATAGAGTCGCGGTGGTCACCCTTTAAGTATACCGCCTCAGCCCCGGCCGTCCCACTGCAAATCCAAGGCTGTTCCGGGGGGAATCGCCGCCGTCACTTTGCCGCCGCCCCTCCGTTTTTTGTCTCCGGACGCTTGCTCCCCGGCCGCGCCACCGCATACATCTCCCACGAGATAGTTTTCAGCAGCGCCCACCGGTCCGCCCCGTCGACATACAAATCCATGTGCGTCTTGTCCGGCAAAAAACGGAAGCTCTCATTCGCGCCCAGCGACTCAAACACCGCCTGCAATGTGTGCGCCGCGCCGTCCAGATAGAACGTGTCCGCCGTCCCGACGATCAAATGAATCTTGCCATCGAGATCAGGCTTCAGCGTCGGCCAATTCTCTTGGACTATGTGAGCGATGTCGTAATGCTCGTGCCAGTACGCCACCACCGTCGGATCAACGTCGCCCGTATCGCGATTGAACATCTGCTCCGGCCGGCCATCTTTTCCACGCGGCGAAAACACCCACTCAAACGACGCCAACTGTCCGCCATACGGCCCACACACTCGTTCAAAGCGCGCGAACGTTTCCAGATTGGCCAGCACCTTGCCCTTGTCGCGAATCAGCGGGTACAACGAACCATCCGCGCGGTGATACACATTGGCGTGCGGCGCGTACAGGTCGACGCCGGTGAAGTCGTGAAAGTCGCTCGGGTCCGGAGAAGTCGGCCAGCTACCACCGAACACTTTCGGATAGCGCACCTGCAGCCACAGCGTCGCCCAACCGCCGGAGGAATGTCCGTTCAGAAAGCGGCTCGTAGGAGTTCCATCGGTGCGATATTTCCCCTCGAAATAAGGAATGAACTCCGTCGTCAGCGCCTGTCCCCACGGCCCATTGTTCACCGAGTCAGCAAATTCATGCGTGCCGGTCGGACTGGATTCGTCGAGGAATATCCAGATCATCGGCGGCATCTCTTTTTTCTCCATCGCATCGTGCACCACCGCAACGTACCGCGTCAGCGTGTCCAGATTTGCGCCGTAGCCATGCGTGAAATACACCGTCGGATATTTTTCCTGCAGATGCTCCTTGTATCCCGGCGGCAGCAGCACCCAGCCTCTGATCGCGATCGGCCTGCCGAAGAAATCCGTCATGTCCTTGCTTTGAAAATCTTCGCGAATCGCCGCGGCCTTCGCCGAATCAGCCATCTGCTTCGGCACTCGCGATCCAAAATCCCACGGATCCGTCGCCGGCACTGTACCGTTCAGCGTCAGGGTCGGACCGTCGTTCATGCCGCTGTCGAGATGAATATTCGCGACATCGCTGAACAAGTCGCCGGCGCTGCGACCGTGATAGTTGTAATCGCGATTCACGTCCAGCAACACCTGGACGTCATACTCCCCCGCGGGCAGCGCCGAAAATCCATTCGGAAATGCAATGTCGTCGGTATCGATATCAACTGTCCCGCCCGGCACAAGATAGTCGACATTGCGCGCCGCCACAGAAGCTCCCGACAAATGAAACGGGCTGCTCTCAACGCTCGTCACCTTGCCACCCGGCCCCGCAGATTCCTTCGCCTGCTCCGCGCTCTCGATGAAAACCAGCAACCGTCCCGAGGTCGCGGCATGGTCTTTCGGCAACTGCACGTGAAAAAACAAATGCTTCGCAGGAGCACTCCCAGGTGTGGATGTAACAGGTGTGGATGTAGCAGGCGCCAAAGTCGCCGGCGCCGGAGCCGCTGGCGCAGCGGTTTGTGCCGGCAAAATCGCAGCCGACGAAAACAGTACTGCAGAGAGGAGGAGAAGAGTTGGCTTACGCATAGCTGCGACAGTCTACTGCGCTGGCAATATCGCCGCCAAGTTGCGGCCGCGAAATCTAGCGGCTGGCCGCGATCATCTCTTCCGCATGCTGCAGCGAAGCGTCCGTCAACTTCGCACCGGAAAGCATCCGCGCAACTTCCTCCGTCCGCTCGCGATCTTTCAGCAGCCGCAGCGAAGTCCGCGTCCGCCCACCCTGCTCCCGCTTGTCCACCGCAAAATGCTGATCAGCAAACGCCGCAATCTGCGGCTGGTGCGTAATGCACAACACCTGCTGCCCGCGTGACAACAATTTCAATTTCTGCCCCACAGCTTCAGCCGCCCGCCCACCAATACCAATGTCAATTTCGTCGAACACCAGCGTCCGCGGCAGAATATTCTTTCGCGATTTTCCAGCCGCACTTTCCTCCACACTCACCTTCAACGCCAGCAAGATGCGCGACATCTCGCCGCCCGAAGCAATCTCCCGCAACGGCTTCAGCGGCTCGCCCGCCGCTGTCGCCACTCGGCACTCAACATCGTCCCAACCCTGCGCTGTCCAGCGCGACTCTGCTTCCTCCGGCGTCACTGCAACAGCAAACTTCACCTTCATCGCCAATTGATTGATGTGCTGCTCGGCTTGCTTCTCCAACTTGCGCGCCGCAGCCGCGCGAGCCGTGCTCGACTTCTGCGCCGCTGCACGAAATGCAGTCGCCGCGTCCTCCACTTGCTTGCGCAGCTCCGCCAGCAACGCGTCCCGATTTTCAATCTCCGCCAACTTCTGCTCCACGTCTGCGCCAAACGCAATCACCAGATCTATCGAAGACTGCGTCCCCGCCGAAGATTGTCCTCCGACAGTTGCATATTTCCGCTTCAACTTATCCAGCAGCGCCAGCCGGTCCTCAATGTCCGCCAGCCGCTCCGGCGATGCCTGAATGCGCGAAGCATACTCTCGTGCCGTCTCCGCAACGTCGCTCATTGAAGCTCGCGCAGCAGCAATCTGCTGCACCGCCTCCGCCCAGCTCGCGTCATAGCGCAGCAACTCATCTGCACTCTTCGCAGCCGCCGCCAGCCGGCCACTCGCCGACGGCTCTTCATCTTCGAGCGAAGCAAAAATCTGCATCGCTGCCGCATATAACTTCTCGGCATTCGCCAGCACGCGCTTCTCCGCCTCCAGCGCCGCGTCTTCCCCAGGCTGCAAATTCGCCTCGCGAATTTCCTGCCGCTGGAACGACCACAGGTCCAGCATCCGCAACCGGTCCTGTTCGCCCTGCTCAAGCGCAGTCAGCTTCTCCCGCGCAACTCGCCAGGCCGCGTAGGCATTTGTAACTGCTTCCGTCGACAATCCCGCAAAGCGGTCCAGCAACAGCCGCTGCTGCCCCGCGTCAAAGCCGCCAGCGCTCTCGCTCTGCGCATGAATCAGCGCCAACTCCGGGGCCAACTGTCGAAGCACCGTCACCGTTGCCGGCTGATTGTCGACAAACACGCGCCCCTTGCCGTTGGCATGAATCTCGCGCCGCAGAATAATTTCCCCGCCCTGCGGATCAATCCCGTTCGCCTCCAGCACCTGCTCCGCGCCAGGCGTCGACTCGAAAACGCACGCCACCACAGCGCGCTCGGAGCCATGGCGCACCACATCCGCCGACGCCTTCTCACCTAAGAGCAGCGCCAGCGCGTCTATCAGGAGTGACTTCCCCGCTCCGGTCTCCCCTGTCAGCAGGTTGAGACCGGGACCGAAGGTCGCAATCACATGATCGATGACCGCATAATTTTCGACGCGAAGTTCAAGCAACATGAGTAAGGCCGCGGGACTGTGCGCAGCATAGCATCCGGCGAGTCGGATTTTTGCGCCGACCAGCACTACAAATGTTCGCCGCCCGAGTTTCTATCTCCAGCCGGTTCCCGCACCTGTACCTTTGCGATAACTGTTTCGTTGTATTTTCTCCCCCTCCACACCGTCTGCTAGGGTGAACAATGGTGATGATGATTGAAATTTCAGTAGTTTCCGGTTCTTTCGTTTGGATACAGCAAGCGGCCCAACAAGCCGCCGACGCGTCCGGCGCTGCTCCCCCGCCCGCAGTCAGTGGCAACGCGCTTCTGGAGATGCTGCAGAACAGCGGCCCCGTCGCGATCGTCGTCCTCGTGCTGCTCTTGATCACCAGCCTCTATTCGTGGGCCATCATGCTGCAGAAGTTCAGCAGCTTCCGCCGCGCGCGCGTGCAAAGCGTTCGCTTCCTGCGCGCCTTCCGCAAGGCCACGCGCTTGGAAGAAATCGCCAGCGTCAGCGATCAGTTCAAGCCCAGCCCACTCGTCGCCGTCTTTGAAGAGACATACACTGAGTACCGCCGCGAGGTCGACACGCACGGCGGCCAATACAACATCGCATCGCTCGAACGCGCGTCGCAGACCGCGGCCAGCGAAGCGCTCACGCAACTCGAAAGCCGCATGACGTGGCTCGCCACCATCGGCGCCGTCTCCCCGTTCCTCGGATTGTTCGGCACCATCTGGGGCATTATCGATGCCTTCCACGGACTCGGCACCGCTGGCGCCGCAACTCTGCGCGCCGTCGCACCGGGCGTTTCTGAAGCACTCATCACCACTGCAGCTGGACTCGCCGTCGCCGTCCCCGCCGTCGTCGGCTACAACCAGTTCACCGCGCGCCTCCGCGAATTCGGCGCGCGCCTCGATGACTTCGGCCGCGAAATGCTCAACGCCATCGAGAACGCTGCCGGCGTCCCCGACAAACCCGGCGGCCAGATTCCGCACCCACAGCAGCCGCCCGCTCCGCGCACCGGATACGAATCCCCTTACCTGCAGGGAACGCACAGCAACCTGCCTCGCTACTAACTAAAGGACGCGCCGATGGCTTTCTCCCTCAACGGACGCACACAAACCGCGCTGGCCGACATCAACATCACGCCGCTGGTGGACGTCGTCCTCGTGCTGCTCGTCATCTTCATGCTGACCGCGCCGGTTCTTCAATCTGGAATTGAAGTTGCTGTCCCCAAGACGAAGACGGTGAAAGAAATCACCGAACAGCGCCAGGTCCTCAGCATCGATCGCGACCAGCGCGTCTTCCTCGGCGACCAGCCGATAAATATTACGGACATTCCGACCATGCTCCACACCGGCCCCAACGATGATCCGTCGAAACACATCGTCTATGTCCGCGCCGACGAACGCGTTCCCTTCGGCGCCTTCGCCTCCGTCATGGACGCAGTCAAGCAAGCCGGCATCACCAACATCAGCATCGTCACCCAGCCGCTGCAGAAGAGTCCCGGCGCCACAGCCGAGACCCCGGCCCAATAGGCGCCGACCATGACAGCGCAGCCGCGGCAGCTTTCACCTCTTTCGCCTCGCTCTTCGGATGCAGCCAAATTCTGGCTCGAGCCCGATCGCTTCGGCATGCCCATGGCCGGATCCGCGATGGCTCACATCGCCGGAGCCGCCGCGATTCTCGTCTGGGTCTTCTGGTTTTCCAATCACCACGGTGCGGAGTGGGGCAGCTCCGTCAGCGCCACCGGCGCAATCCAGGCAACGCTAATCTCGAACGCGCCTTCCATCCCGATCCCCACGCCGCAGCTGCCAACCGACAACGTCCTCGCCACCGACACGCCAAGCGCCGCACCCGCGCCTCCGCCGCCCGTCGCCAAGCCAGCCGAGCCGCCGCCGGACGCGATCTCCATCCCGGACAAAGTAACGCCGCCGCCAAAAGTGCAGCCCAAGCCGCAGCCGCCGCAAGCCAAGCCCGCCCCGCAAACGCAGGCCATGGCGAAGCCGCTGACCCATCCCCTGCCGATTCCGAAGACGACGAATCGCGCGAACTTCGGCGAAGCGCCGCCGGCCAACATTCCGCGCTCCAGCGCCTCCGCCGCCGGCAACGGTCCCGTCAGCGTCGCCGGAGATTTCGGCTCGCGCTACGGCTGGTACGTCGACGTCATCAAGAGAAAAGCGCAACAGAACTGGTACAAAGCCGAGGTCGATCCGAAAACAGCTGGCGGAGCACGGGTCTATCTCACATTTGATGTCGCGCGCGACGGTTCTCCGAGCCGCGTGCGCATAGAAAAGTCCAGCGGCAGTCCGTCACTGGATTCTTCGGCATTGCGGGCACTGCAACGCATCGATACTTTTGGGCCATTGCCTGCCGGGTACAACGAAGGCACACTCAACGTGGAGTATTACTTTGAATTTTGACAAGCTGGCTGAAAAGCCGCATACGGGAAGCGAACGGTCTAGACTTAAAGCCATGATGGGACGAGGTTTAATCGCTGTTGCGGTGCTGCTGGCAGGCGTCAGCGCCGGCGCCCAGGACTGGGTCCACACCGGCACCAACCTTGGTGTCGACAAAATTCGTATCGCCGCGGCCGACTTCAAGGCCAACGGCGGCGATCCGCAAACCGCGGCTCTCAAACGCACCTTCGACACGACTCTCTACTCCGATCTCGGCAACGCTGGCATCTTCGATCTCGTCTCCAAGAGCTTCAATCCGCATGAAAATCCCGGCGCTCCGGCAGATATTCATCTCGCCCAGTGGAGCTCCGATCCGACCCTCGCCGCCATGGTCGCCTTTGGCGCGGTCAGCGTGCAGGGCAACAAATTGTCAGTTTACGGTTACTTATTCGACGCCAAGAACGCCGGCTCCCCGCAGGTTCTCGGCAAGCAATATACCGAAGACGCGTCACAGGACAACGCCCGCGCCATCGCCCACAAATTTGCCGACGAAATCATCTTCCGTCTCGGCGGCGGCATCCCCGGAATTGCCGAAAGCAAAATTTATTACGTCTGCAGTCGCGGTGGCGGCAAGCAGATCATGGCCATGGATTACGACGGCCAGAATCAGCATCAGCTCACCACCGTCGCCGGCACCGCGCTCTCCCCGCACGTCTCGCCTGACAACAGCCGCGTCGCCTTCACCATTCTCAACACCCGCGGCTGGGCCATCAGCATGTTCTCGCTCGACCTCAACCGCATGGTCGGCTTCCAGAATCCCGGCGGCAGCAATATCTCTCCATCATGGTCTGCGGATGGCCGCACGCTGCTCTTCTCTTCCTCGCGCTCCAACGATTCGGAGATTTATTCCTCTGACGTCAGCGGCGGCAACCTGCATCGCCTCACCCAATACGCCGGCCCCGACGTCTCGCCCGTCTTCAATCCCAAGACTGACGCGCAGATTGCCTGGATCAGCGGCCGCACCGGATTGCCGCAGCTCTACATCATGGACGCGAACGGCAGCAACGTACAGCGCATGACAGATGGCGGTTACGCAACCTCGCCCAGCTGGGCGCCGAACGGGGAGTTCATCACCTTCGCGTGGAATCGCAAGTATGGTCCCGGAGATCCGGGCGGCCAGGACATCTACATTATGGATGTCTCGAGCAAGCGCTGGATTCAGCTCACGCACGAGGAAGGCCGGAACGATTATCCCTCCTGGTCGCCGGATGGACGCCACATCGTCTTCCAATCCGAGCGCGGTGGCAGCAGCTCAATTTGGAGCATGCTATCTGACGGGACACGTCCCCAACAACTTACGCGAGGCGCCTCTTGTTCTATGCCAAACTGGAGTTGGAAGTAGAAGTACCAGTGTTGTTCTACCGAACGTAAATATGTAACCGTCGGGCGCACAGAACGTCCGGCGAGGAGGAAAAGATGAAGGCTTTGCGCATGAAACATTTTTCCGCGGTTTTATTCTTGGCTACGCTCGTTGTCACGGGCTGCGGCGACAAGAAGAAGACGTACCAGCCGCCTGCCCCGACGAACACTTCGCCCGCACCAACTGCCAGCATCACCGCCACTCCGCAGACCGTGGACAAGGGCGACGCAGTGGTCGTGGTCTGGCGCACCACCGATGCCACAGACGTCGCCCTCGACGGCGTAGGCGCGGTCAAGCCAAATGATCAACTCATGCTCGCCCCCACCGAGACAACGACCTATCACATCGTCGCCAAGGGTGATGGCGGCGACGCAGAAGCCTCCGTCACTGTCACCGTCAATCCGGGATCTGCAGCGCCGCCACCGCCGCCCGCCTCTGCAAGCACAGGCGACACGTCATCGGCGGATGAGCAGGCCTTCCACGAAAACGTGAAGGACATCTTCTTCGACTACGACAGCTACGACATTCGTCCCGATGCGCAATCCTCCATCCCGACCGCCGTGTCCTGGCTGAATGCTCATCCCAACTACAAAGTTGTCATCGGCGGATATTGCGACGATCGCGGCTCGACGGAATACAACATCGCGCTGGGCGAGAATCGCGCCAACGCTGCCAAGGCCGCCATGGTGAAGGCCGGCATCGATGCCAGCCGCATCCGCATCGTCAGCTACGGCAAGGAAAAGCAGTTCTGCACGGAGGAGGCGGAATCCTGCTGGCAGCAAAATCGCCGCGCAGCTTTCGCGATCGACAAGTAACGCCGCCAACGGCGCCACTTCCGCGGCAGCCGCGAGCAATCGGGCTGCCGCGAAATGTTTAGAAATGAGGTTGCACTATGAAGATCGTGAAATTCACCAACACGGCAGCTGTTTTAGTATTCGCAGGATTGTTCCTGGCCCCGGTTGCCTCGCGCGCCGGTGACAACAAAGCGCAGACCCGCCTGGAAGTCGAGCTCCAGGAATTGCAGGACAACGTTGCCCGCCTGCAACAGACCAGCGACGAGCGCTGGGCCCTGACCAAGAGCTCCCTCGATCAGAACGCCGATACCATGAATAAGATCGCAGCGTCGCTGGCGACAATTAACCAGCAGTTGGCCGCGGCGCAGGAGTCCGGCAAGAGCGACCAGCTCACCGCGCAGGTCCAGTCCGTGCACGACTCGATCGACGAAGTAAAAGCCCGCCTCGGCCGCCTCGAAAAGCAGTTGAGCGACATGGCCGCCGCGCAACAGAATCTGCAGTCGCAGCCCGCTGGCCAGTCTTCACCCGGCGCCGGCGCGTCTATGGACAACAACAGCCGCAGCGCTCCGCAACAAAGCGCTCCCGCTGCAACTGCGGACGCCGGCCCACCCGCCTATGTCCCGCCCGCGAAGGATCTGTATCAAAGCGCCTACCGCGATTACACCGGCGCGCATTACACGCTGGCCGCGCAGGAATTCACCCAACTCGTCCAGGCCTATCCGCAGGATGAGTTAGCCGCCAACGCGCAGTTCTACATCGGCGAAATCGCCTATCACCAGGGCCAATATCGCGACGCTGCCAAGGCCTACGACGCGGTTCTGCAAAATTATCCCGGCAGTCCGAAGACTGCCGCCGCGCAACTGCAAAAAGGCGATTCACTGATACAAATCGGCCAGCGCGCGGAAGGCATCCGTGAACTTCGCGCCGTTGTCCTGCACTACCCGCAGTCCCCGGAATCAGTCCAGGCTCGCTCGACGTTGAACGGCATGGGGGTCACGCCAACGCCGAAACCAAGCCCGGTTCGTAGCCAATAATCAGCCAGTCCCGCAGGAGCACCCCCCCATGTTGCTGTCGCGCGCAGTCCGCACCGCTTGCCTCCCCGCATTCCTCGGCATTGCAGCCGCGTATTCCGCCAGCGCACAAACTGCGCCGCATCACGCCGTAAAAGCAGCTCCGCCGTCGGCGTCTGCCGTCACCCCGCCCGTCGCGGCCGCTTCCGATGCCGCATCTGCGGACAAGCCCGCCCCCGAGCGGACTGCTCCCATCGGCCCCGGCCTGTCTGATTACACCGGCACACTCGACGGCAGCAAGCCCGTCCACTTCACGGTCATCCTGCATCCAGACGGCTCCATCACCGGCTCCTACTTCCTTTTGAGCAGCATGAAGACAGTTCCCTTCACCGGCAAAGCGATTGACGCCAACTCCTTCTCCGGCCGCATCGCGAAGGGCAACGACAGTCCCCCCTATTTGTATCTGAAATTCGACAAATCCCGCACCGTTGGCGAATGGCTCACCGGATCCGTCTACGGTGACGGCGGTGCCGACCAGCACACCGTAGCCGTTTCTCTCAACTCGAACGATCCAGCCATCATGACCGAGGCCGATCGCTATGACGTCGCGGGAGCCAAAGACGCGTCACTTATCGAGACGAACGCGCAGTCGTTCTGGCAAGCCGTCACCAGCAATCAGCCCGACAAAGCTGCTGCGCTCGTCTCCTATCCACTCGCCTACACCGAGAGCGGCCGCCGCACCCTGGTCCACACGTCTGCTGATTTTGAGAAAAAATTCCCCGCCATCTTCACGCCGTCCTACGTTGCGCAACTCAAATCCATCACGCCGAAAGCGATGTTCGCGAACGTGCAAGGCATCATGCTCGGCAGCGGCCAGGTTTGGTTCAACTCCGACGGCAAAGCCTTTGCGCTGAACAACGAGCCCGTAAAGATGTACGCTGGTAAGCACTTCTTGAGCAACGCGGGATGGACGCGCAGCGCATCTCACCCCTCGGCAACCAAGACTGCAGCCAGCGGAGGCACACATTGACAGAACATCGAGATAACGACGCGCACAAAGGCGCCGTCGAGGACGACTCAGTTCACAAGCGCGGTGAGGCTACGAATCCTGCTGATTCGAACATGTCGCGCGCCGGCCAGCTCGGCCATCGTGCCGGCAATTCGCGCATGCAGGAAGTCACAGACGGCGGCGACTCGGATTTTCCTGAGCCCGGGCAGAGTCCCGAGCACAGCGGCCAGCACAAGTAGCCGCTCAGGCAAGACCGCTCGACCGCAACACCCCATACTCCGCCAGCTCGTGCCGCACTTTCTGCGATGCCAGCAGCAGCATGCGATCGTTATCTCGCAACACCAGGTTCGGGTCGGGCGAAATCACGCCTTCACCTTCCCGGAAAACCGCCATCACGTCCCAGTGACCGGCGTCAAACTTCTCCGTAATCGCCTGCACCGTCATCCCCGACAACCGGCTCTGCGGCGCCACGATCGCAGTCGTCAGTTCCTTGCCGCCGCCAATCTCCAGCGCGATCCCGGTCTGCAGCAGCGCGAAAAGATCCAGCGTACCCAGCTCTTTCTGCCCCTTAACGTGACCCTTCGAAATCACGTCCAACGCGTTGCGCAAATCTGCCACGTAGTGTGCTGCGGACTGCGCGCGCGATTCCACCTGCGCTTCATACAAGCTGCGATGACGAAACGGCGTGCTCGCCAACACCTGTACAAGATACGCGATCATCACCGCGAGTCCCGCTGGCACCAGCAACTGATAGCCGCCCGTCATCTCGACCACCATCAGCAGCGTTGCAAAGGGAACACGCGCCGCCGCACCGAACAACGCCGCCATCCCAACGACCGCAAACGGTGCAGCCGGCAAATGCAGCGCCAACCCTGTCGCGCTCCCCAGCATGCACCCAATGAACAGCGCCGGCGCAAATACGCCGCCCGATCCTCCAGATGAAACCGTCAGCGACAGAGAAATAATTTTCAGCAGCGCCAGCGCGATCACAAGCTTGAATATCATGTCCCCATTGATCGCCAGCTGCATCCATGCATAGCCACCACCCAGCAGCTGCGGCCAGTGCAACGCCATCAAGCCAACCAGCAAACCGCCGATGGCAGGTTTCGTCCACGTCGGCACCGGCAGGCGCTTGAACAGGTCGCGCATCTTGTAAAACACAACCGGCAACACCACACCGAGAATTCCGCAAGCAATGCCCAGCAGCGCGTACCACCCGTACGTCCTGTCACCCGGCTCTCGCAGCGATGCCGGAATATCAAACATCGGATGCAGCCCGACCACAGCGCCGTTCACCGCATACGCGACGACGGACGCGAGCATCGTGTAGATCAGCAGGCTGCTCTCAAACTCCATCCCGCCGTAAAGCACTTCAATCGCAAAAACCGCCGTCCCGATCGGCGAGCGAAACACCGCCGACAAACCAGCCGCCATCCCGACGATGATCAGAAAGCGCCGCTCTTCATCCGTGCGCTTCGTCCAGCTGCCATAAATCGATCCAAAGCCAGCCGTGATCAGCGCCGTCGGCCCTTCACGCCCAGCCGACCCACCCGAGCCAATCGTGATCGCCGAAGCCACCATCTTCAGCGGGGCAACTCGCGCGCGAATCACTCCCGCCGTCCGGTGAAACGCTGCGACTACCGTGTCGGTGCCGTGCCCCTCGGCTTCGGGAGCAAAGGTGAATACGAGAAATCCAGCGATCAGGCCGCCCAGCGTCGTCGACACAGGAATCAGCCAAAGCCCATGCCGCCCCAGCACCGCGGGATGCACAACTCCCATAATGTCCAGGTCCGGCATCGTGTAGCCAGCCAGCTTAACCAGGAAAAGCTGCTGGCTGATGCGCAGCAGCCAGCCAAAAAGAAGCGCCGCGCCAGCGCCGGCGACTCCGAGGATCAATGTGTCGAGAAGTTTGCGGGCTTCAACTTTCTGCCGCTGCGTGAGTGCCAATTTCATGTCTTACAAATATATCGTATTACGATACATTCTTGAAATACCAATCCCTGCCTGGCATTCACCACAGAACTTTATGAAATCTAGCTCAGGCTTTCCATCACCTTTGCCAGAACTTCCCGGCTCGGCCGCGTCACCGCTTCCGGCAATGTCCCCAGCGGCTCGTCCACCAGGTTCAGAAGGTCCGTGAAACTCGGCTTCTGCGTGTCGACATAAAACACGCCCGTCAGCACCTCGCCCCGCGCATGCGATTCCATCAAGGCCTTCACCGCAGCCACGCGGTCCGTCGGATTGTAATCGTCATGCAATTTCCGCAAGCGCATATGGCTGCCGTCATGCATCTTCACGTCATACGTCGAGCCCGCATCGTATTCGACCGCGATGTCCTCAAAATGCGGCACAAAGCCGACTTCAGAAATCGCCTCTTCATGCTCCTGCATATATTTGTAAGACTTTGTCGAGCCCTCGTGATCGTTGAAAGTCACGCACGGTGAGATGACGTCAAGGAGCACAGTTCCCTTGTGCGCAATTGCAGCTTTCAACATGGCCAACAGTTGTTTCTTGTCGCCAGAAAATGACCGCCCGACAAAAGTAGCGCCAAGCTCGACCGCCAGCACGCACGTATCGACCGCCGGCAGGTCATTGATCACGCCCGTCTTCAGCGTCGAACCAATATCCGCCGTCGCAGAAAATTGCCCCTTCGTCAGGCCGTACACACCGTTGTCTTCGATGATGTAAACCATCGGCACATTACGCCGCATCAGGTGCGCAAACTGTCCCATCCCAATCGAAACCGTATCGCCGTCGCCGGAAACGCCCAGCGCCTTCATCGTGTGGTTCGCCAGCAGCGCGCCCGTCGCCACCGACGGCATCCGCCCATGCACGCTGTTGAAGCTGTGCGAACGGTTCATGAAATACGCCGGGCTCTTCGACGAGCAGCCAATGCCCGACAGCTTCATCACGCGCTCCGGCTGAATGCCCATCTCGTACATCGCATCAATGATTCGCTCAGAAATCGCGTTGTGCCCGCAGCCCGCGCAGAGAGTCGTCTTCGCGCCGCGATAATCGAGCACCTGCAGGCCGATGCGGTTTGTCTTCTTCGGAGCCGGTGCCGGCGGCGGAGTCGCAATGGTAGCCATTAAATTCCCTCCTGCAGGATGAACTCATCTGTAACCGTCCGCGCATCTATTGGCAGGCCGTTATAATGGCGGATGCTGCGCAGCTTCGGCAACTCTTCCACCGGCAGGTCCAGCTTCAGCAAGCTCAGCATCTGCGCGTCGCGATTCTGCTCGACCACGTATACCCGGTCATGCCGCTCGATGAATTCAGCCACCGCCTTGTGGAACGGATAAGCCCGCACCCGTAAATAATCAGTCTCGACGCCGTATTCCTTCAGCAGCTGATCGCGCGACTCGGCAATGGCAAAGTCCGTCGTCCCATACGCCAGAATGCCGACCCGCGACTTGCCATCCTGCACCGCAATCGGCGCCGGCACCAGCTTGCGCGCCGTATCAAACTTGCGCGCCAGCCGATCGAGATTGTTCTGATAGTCATCCGGCCGCTCGCTGTACGCAGCCTTCTCATTGTGCCCCGTGCCGCGCGTGAAATAAGCCGCCAACGGATGCGCCGTACCCGGCAACGTCCGCTGCGTGATGGCATCGCCGTCGACATCCTTGTAGCGCGCAAATCCACCCGCCTGTTCCAGCTGCTCCGCAGTCAAAACCTTGCCGCGATCCAGCGGCTTCTCCGGATACACAAACGGCTCCGACATCCAGTTGTTCATGCCGAGATCCAGATCCGACAGCACAAACACCGGCGTCTGCAGCCGCTCCGTCAAATCAAACGCAGCGATTGCGAACTCAAAACACTCACTTACACTCGCCGGCAAGAGAATCACATGCTTCGTGTCACCATGCGACAGAAATGCAACCGATAGCAGGTCTCCCTGCGCCGTCCGTGTTGGCAGTCCAGTCGACGGCCCGACACGCTGAATATCAAAAATCACGCCCGGCAACTCGGCGTAATACCCAAGCCCAGCAAACTCCGCCATCAGCGAAATCCCCGGCCCAGACGTAGCCGTCATCGACCGCGCCCCAGCCCATCCGCTGCCCAGCACCATGCCGATCGCGGCAAGCTCATCCTCAGCTTGCACCACCGCAAACGTCGCCTTGCCCTCCGGCGTCACGCGATATTTCTTCAAATAATCAATCAGCGTCTCAACCACAGACGAAGAAGGCGTGATCGGATACCAGGTCACAACCGTGACGCCGGCAAACATGCATCCCAGTGCAGCAGCCGCGTTGCCGTCGACAATAATCTTGCCGTCCGTCGCATGCATCCGCTCCACCGCAAATGGATCGCGCTTCACCAGCTGCGTCGCCGCGTACTCATATCCCGCCTGCACCGCCGCCCAGTTCAAGTCCGCAGCTTTCTGCTTCTTCGCAAACTGCTTGCGCAACGTCGCTTCCACAGCCGTCATGTCAAGCGACAGCAGCTGCGCCACCACTCCGACATACAACATGTTCTTGACCAGCTTCCGCAGCCGCGCCTCAGGACAAACCTGCGCCGTCAGCTTGTCGAATGGAATCGGATACGCGATCACATCCTCGCGCACCTGCGCCAACTCCGACGCCGCTTCATAAATCGCAACCGAACCAGCCGGCAAACTCAGGATGTCTTCCTTCGCCGTCTCCGCGTTCATCGCGACCAGGATGTCGATGTCTTTCTTACGCGCAACGTAGCCATGCTTGCTCGCGCGAATCGTGTACCAGGTCGGCAGGCCGGCGATGTTCGACGGAAAAAGATTTTTGCCCGACACCGGCACGCCCATCCGGAAAATACTGCGCAGCAAAACGTTATTTGCCGACTGCGATCCGGAGCCGTTGACCGTGGCCACCTGGATGCTGAAATCGTTGACCACTCGCGAGGTAGCGACGGCCGCGTTCTGGGCCGAAGGAACGACCTCTGTGCGCGCTGAATCCAGCGTTGTGTCTTGCGCCATGAAGCGGGCGGACCTACCTTTTCAGAGGAGTATGGAACTAACTTATTAGTATATTTTCGTTTCCGCCCGCCTGCCCCCGCTTCCTCTTCAACTGCGGCACGGTGCAGCGAATGGCTCCATGCTGCGCTGAATGGCGCGGCCACTTCTCTCGCATCCGCAGATTTCGCGCGCGCATCATAAAGTCTAAGTATGGCTAGTCGTCTCTCGATGGCGCTCCGCGCTCTCACCCATCGAAATTTCCGCCTCTTCTTTTTCGGCCAGAGCATCTCCGTCATCGGCACCTGGATGACACGGCTCGCCACCGCGTGGCTCGTCTTCCGCCTCACCCATTCCCCGTGGCTGCTCGGCGTCACCGGCTTTGCCGGCCAATTTCCCACCTTCATCTTCGCCCCGATCGCCGGCGTCTGGGTCGACCGCTGGAACAAGCATCGCGTCCTCGTCGTCACCCAGATCGCATCCATGATCCAATCCTTCGCTCTCGCCGCGCTCGCCTTTTCGCATCACGTTCACGTCTGGCAAATTCTTGCCCTCAGCGTCTGCCAGGGCCTCATCAACTCCTTCGACATGCCCGCACGACAATCATTTCTCGTCCAGATGGTCGAGGGCCGCGAAGATTTAAGTAGCGCCATCGCCCTCAACTCGTCCATCGTCAACCTCGCGCGCCTGCTCGGCCCGTCACTCGCCGGCATCGTCATCGCTGTCGCGGGCGAGGGTTACTGCTTCCTCGCCGACGGCATCAGCTACATCGCCGTCATCATCTCGCTGCTCATGATGCGCGTCGCATTCGTAGCTCCACAGAAACTTCTCCAGCCCCCTGTCCTCGAAGACCTCCGCGCCGGCTGGACCTACGTCCGCAACATGCCATCCATCCGCACCATCCTCATCCTCTTCGCCATCGTCAGCCTCATGGGCATGCCCTACACCACGCTGATGCCAATCTTCGCCTCAACCGTGCTGCACGGCGGCGCCCACACCCTCGGCTTTCTCATGGGAGCGGCCGGCTGCGGAGCACTCGCCGCCGCCATCCGCCTCGCCATGCGCACCACGGTCATCGGCCTCGGCAGGATCATCGGCTGGTCCGCCGCGCTCTTCGGCATCGCGCTCGCCGCGTTTTCGCAGTCCCATATTTTCTGGCTGTCGATGGTGCTGATCTTCATCGCTGGCTTCGGCATGATCCAGGAAATGTCGTCCAGCAACACCGTCGTCCAGACCCTCACCAGCGACGAGATGCGCGGTCGCGTCATGAGTTATTACACGATGGCCTTCGTCGGCATGGCGCCTTTCGGCAGTCTGCTCGCCGGCGGCATGGCGCACTGGCTGGGCGCCCCGCGAACGCTGCTCATCACCGGCCTCTGCTGCGCCGCAGGCTCAATCTGGTACTTTTCCAACTATCAACAGATACGCGAACACATGCGGCCTATCTATCGCGAACTAGGCATCTTGCCGCAACAGCCAACGGAGCTTGCCGCGGCCGTCGCAACCGAGGATTAATTTACGGCGTCGGCGTCGGCACCACGCGATAGTAAACGCCATTCGCACCATAAGCCGGCTGTAGCCACGTGTTGCCGCACAGGTAATACGACATGCCATTGATCGTCGGCGTCGCGCAGCCCGTCGGCGCCGTAGCCACAATCTCGCCCATCGCGTACGTTGACGCTGCCGAGGCGCCAGCCACAACGCCGGCGTTGTAAGCGTTCGCAGTCGCCACGCTGTTATTCGTGGACGCCACTGCAACTCCGGTCGACACACCGGCCGCGTATGCATTCGCAGCGTTGGCACCCGCGTTCGCATTTGCCACCGACGCGCCAACCACAGCGCCGACAACAACGCCAGTCGCGACAGCCGCACCCGTCGACCAGCCACCGCAGTTGTAGCAGCCCGTCGAATAAGAGTTCACAACCACCGGCGGGTGATACACAGCCGTCGTCGTGCCGTAATAATGATCGCTGCCGTAATAGGTGTTGCCGTACGACGTCGTCCCCACCGTACCCTCGCCCTGATAATGCGTCGCGGAACCGCCGTAGCCATTGGTCGCCGTCGTCGTCCCCGAACCCTCCTGGTGATACGCGCTGCCGCCGTAGCCGTTCGAAGCAGTCGTTCCCTCGCCCTGATAATGCGTCGCCGATCCACCGTAAGCATTCGATCCAGTCGTCGTGCCTGAGCCCTCCTGGTGATACGCCGAGTCGCCGTTCTTGTTCTGGTACGACGTCCCCTGCCCCTGCGTGTGCGTGGCTTCTCCATATCCGTTCGAATACGTCGACGAGTGCGAACCCTGCGCGTGAAACGAGCCGCCGCCATAGCTATTCGCATGCGCCCAGCCAAATGCCGGCTGCACCGGCAGTAAGGTACACGTGATCATTGCGCTCAAAACACCGGACAGAATCTTTTTCATATCGCCCTCAGGATGACTCGACTACGGTTTGCTCGCTGGCTTCGGCATGCCGACAGGCGCACTTGGACTCGCGAACGGAATGTGCTTGGCAGTAGCGGCCTTGTTCGTTACAAATGCGTCGCTCGGCGCATGGACATCCAGTTTCCAGTCTGACAGGAAAAGCACGTGCCGCGTGTGCAACGGGTCGCTATCGTAAATCGCGCGCAGCATGCGCGGCAACTTGTCATCCGCGCCAATCCACGCCTGGATAAAGACTCCACCCGTATCGTACGCCACGATGTCTGTCTTTACCCCGCCGACAATATCGGACTGGCCGACGTAAAACGCCACCCGCAGGTCCTGCGAAATATCCTTCCACGGGTCGCTGACAATCACGTCGTCGAACGGAAAATAAATCGCCGCCGAATGGAAAGCCGTCTCCAGCATGTCATCGGTCGTTGGCGGCGCCGGTGCAACCGCAACCAGATCTTCCGCCGGCGAATACGCCGTCATCGTCTTGCCGTCGTAATAAAAATCCGACGCCGGTCCATCCCCGGGTGTCAGCACGCGAAGCTTGTCCGGCCGCTCCATCAGCACCTCGGACTTGGTCCCATAAGCCAGCGGAAATCCAAACCGGCTTGGGCTTTCGTAAGTCACGATGGCGGTGAAGGACATCGATTTCGCCGCAGCCAACTTGTCACACGCAGCTTTCAGGATTGCGGCCGCTTTCGGCTCAACGTCAGCGTGCGCCCGCGTCGTCGGTACAGCGGCCGTGGCCGGTGCGGCCTGTGCGTTTGCCACGCCTGTTGCCGCGGTCAAGGTAGCGACCGCCACTATGGCAAGCAGGCTGATTTCGAATCGAGGTAATTTCATCCAGTCTCCGGAACAGTACAAGTGTTCACTTCACACCAACCATTCCGGCAGGAGAACTGTCAATTGTGACAGGTGACTGAAATGTGACTGGAATTTGGTAGCGCCATCGGGGATCGAACCCGAACTCTCCGCCTTGAAAGGGCAGCGTGTTAACCAATTACACCATGGCGCCATGCGTGGCGGGAACTGCGGTAAATCTGGTAGCGCCATCGGGGATCGAACCCGAACTCTCCGCCTTGAGAGGGCGGCGTGTTAACCAATTACACCATGGCGCCGTGCGGCGGGGACTGCTTTAAAAAGTATAGCAGCGCGGCCATTTTCCTCGCCCGCTAGCCCTTGCCGTAGATCTCCGCAATCGCCGTCAGATTTTTGTCACTCAAGCCCTGCGCCTTCGCCTTGGCATACGCCTGCTGCGCGGCGCGCGTCACCGGCACCTCGGCCGATTCCGCATCCGCTGCGTCGAGCTCATACTGCAAATCCTTCTCCACCAACTCGACCGGGAACTGCGGCGCATAATCCCGCGCCAGAATCGCCGGCGCATTCGCCTTCACCCACGGACTGCACAAGCTCGTCGCCGCGAAAATCTCCATCGCCTTCTCGCGCGGAACGCCAAGTTTCGCAGTCCCAGCCAGCAATTCCGCAAGGCAGGCAACCTGCACGCCCATGCTCGCGTTCACCATCAGCTTCATCGCAATGCCGCATCCCGCCGGGCCTGCATACTCCACCGACTTCCCCATCGCCAGCAGGATTGGCCGAGCCGCTTCCACCGCTTCCTCTTCGCCGCCGACTAAATAAACCAGCTCGCGCGCATCCGCCTGCTTGCGCGATCCGGAAACCGGCGCGTCGATGATCGCAAGTTTCTTCTTCGCAAAAATTCCGGCAAGCTCCCGCGCCCAGGCCACCGAAATCGTTGAGCTCTCAATCGCAATCGCATGTGGAGCCAACGCCGCAAGCGCGCCACTCTTCGCATCCAGCCACACCGCTCGCGAAGCTTCGATATCGCGCACCATCGAGATTGCGAAATCCGCCCCGCCAACAGCATCAGCAGGAGTCGCCGCCGCAACCGCACCCTTGGCAACCAGCGGCTCGGTCCGCGCAGCATCGCGATTCCAAACTGTAACCGCATGTCCCGCCGCCAGCAGCGACAAAGCCATGCGCGAGCCCATCGCGCCCATGCCCAACACCGCAAGTTTTGCCATGGGTCCTCCTCAGACGGAAGTTGCGCGAAGCTCTACAGACCGAGCTTCTTCACTTCGTCGTTGTAATACTTGCGGTACAAGATGTCCCACTCCTGGCTGCCCTCAGGAATAATCTTCCGCTGCGACTGGATCTTCAACCGCGCCGCCGTATCCAGCTTCAGCTCATCGAGCAGCAATTTTTCCATCGCCGCCCGAGCCGCCTGCCGAACCGTGTTGCGGTCCTCCAGAAATTCGACCTCGTCGATCTCCGCCAGCGTGTCCGCCACCGTGTGCGCAATCTTGTTCAGCTTGTCGCGCGTGATCCTCATAGCACCGCCTTGTACTTGCGCGCCAGCTCGCCCTTCACCTTCTTGAACATCTCCGGATAACTGGCTCCGCTGCGCGACATCTCATCGCGGTAGGCATCGA
>Ga0302324_100008681_pt1 | contig 21381 bp, 32 predicted proteins | sample Palsa_T0_1_FD_201949 | JGI IMG/M metagenome (GOLD analysis project Ga0302324, IMG submission 201949) | Peat permafrost microbial communities from Stordalen Mire near Abisko, Sweden - Palsa_T0_1 | ecosystem: Environmental > Terrestrial > Soil > Palsa > Peat permafrost | place: Sweden: Abisko...
GGCGGGCTTGCCCTCTATTTTCGGGGCGGATTTCTTTTTAATTTCTTCGGCCATAATCAACAATTCAAAGGTTCAGGTGATGCCGGCTTTGGCGTTCGGGTTGCGCTGCACACCCACCGTCTTGCGCGGACCTTTGCGCGTGCGGGCGTTGGTTTGCGTGCGTTGACCGCGCACCGGCAGGCTGCGCATGTGCCGGACGCCGCGATAGCATTTGATGCCTTGCAGGCGCTTGAGATTCATGCCGAGTTCGCGGCGCAGATCGCCCTCGATGACATACTTGCCCTCCTGGATGGCATGCACGATCTGGGAAAGCTGCTGCTCGGTCAAATCCTTCGCCCGGATCGAGCGGTCAATGTTCGCGCGCTCGAGAATCTCTAGCGCGTTGACGGGGCCGATGCCGTAGATGTAGCGCAGTGCAATGTCTATGCGCTTGTTCGGCGGAACTTCCACACCAATGATGCGTGCCATAAATTTTTAACCCTGACGTTGTTTGTGACGTTTGTTCGAGCAGATGACGCGAATGACGCCCTTGCGCTTCACGACCTTGCAGTGCTCACACAGTTTTTTTACCGACGCTCTGACTTTCATCTTAAATTTTTGTTTCAACCAAAACCCGCCCCACGGACAAATCGTAAGGCGTCAACTGCAATTTCACTTTGTCGCCGGCTTTTAACCCGGCAAAATTCTTTTTCGCTTTCCCGGTCACGAACGCCGTCAGCCGGTGGCCGTTTTCCAGTTCCGCGCGCCAGGTGCCGTTCGGCAAACCCTCGATCACGCGACCTTCAACCTGGTAGGCGTCAGCCATGTCAAAATCTCCGGTTCGTTTTCGGTGACCAGCACCGTATGCTCAAAATGAGCTGATATTGAACCATCCCGCGTAACGACTGTCCAGCCGTCTTTCAAAATTTTTACATCCGCCGAACCCGCGTTGACCATCGGCTCAATCGCCAGCGTCATGCCCGGTTTCAGCTTCTGATCCATCTTCTGGTCAACAAAATTCGGTATCTGCGGCTCTTCATGCATCGAACGCCCGACGCCATGCCCGACAAATTCCCGCACGACACTGAACCCGTTGCCTTCGACGTAATCCTGGACCGCGCGCGAAATGTCCGTCACGCGGTTTCCCGGTTTCGCCGCCGCGATTCCCAAATACAACGACTGCTCGGTCACATCCAGCAACCGCTGCGCCAGAACGCCGCAGCCACCCACCGCGACCGTTCGCGCATTGTCGCCGATAAAACCTTTGTAGCTCACGCCAACATCCACGCTCACGATGTCGCCGAACCGCAGCTCGCGCTCGTTCGCCAGCCCATGAACGACTTCTTCGTTCACCGAAATGCAAGTATGGCACGGATACTTGCGGTAACCTAAAAACGCGCTCTTCGCACCGTAAAACTTGATCCGTTCCGCCGCAAATTCGTCCATCTGCCGCGTCATCACGCCCGGCTTGACGAACCCGATGATGTCGTCCAGCACCTTTCCCGCCACCGTGCATGCCGCGCGCATTGCTTCCAAATCCGCACCCGTTTTGAGAATGATCTTGCCCACAAACGCCCCCTAGAAGCGCCCGCGCAGACGGCCTTTTTTCAGGAAGCCGTCGTAGTGGCGCATCATCAGATGCGATTCAATCTGACGCATCGTGTCGAGCAAAACGCCGACGGCGATCAAGACGCTCGTGCCGCCAAAGAAACTCGCCACCGCGTAGGGAATGTTTAATTTCCTCGACAGGATGATTGGAATCGTCGCGATGATGGTCAAAAAAATCGCGCCCGCCAGCGTGATGCGGCTCATCGCCTTGTGCAGATAATCGCTCGTCCCCTGCCCCGGCCGCACGCCGGGAATATAGCCTCCGTGCTTCTTCAAGTCGTCGGCGATCTGGATTTCGTTAAACTGCGTCGCCACCCAGAAATACGAGAAGAACAGGATCATCAGCGCGTAAATCACCAGGTAGGTGACCGTGCCGGTGTTGAGCGTCTGGGCGATGCCGATGAACAAATTTTTCAGGAACGGCTGGCTGAAATAATTTCCCAGCCCCAAAAAGATCGGCTGTGGAAACATCAGGATGGACTGCGCGAAAATGATTGGCATGACGCCCGCGTAATTCACCTTGAGCGGCATGAACGACGTTCCACCTTGATACATTTTGCGGCCGACGGCGCGCTGCGCGTATTGCACCGGAATTTTCCGCTGCGCCTGCGTCACCGCGATGACGCCTGCCACCACGCCCACCAGCAGGAGCACCATCACAATCGCTATCCCATAATTGGCATGGTTCTCGCCGCCGCCGCTCGGATGGAACATGTCCTTCAGGCCGGTCGCCGCCTGCGGAAGACGCGCCAGAATGCCGACGGTGATGACCAGCGAGATGCCGTTGCCGATGCCGCGTTCGGTGATCTGCTCGCCCAACCACATGAGCAGCATTGTGGCCGTTGTCATGATCAGCACCGACTGGATGCGATACCACCAGATGTGATCCAGGTCAAAAATGAGCGGCTGACCGATGCCCGGAAACAACTTTTCAGGATTTTCCCAGCCAATGGCGAAAAACAATCCCTGCCCCAAACACAACAGCACCGTTAGATAGCGTCCGTATTGGATGATTTTGGGGCGGCCGCCTTCTTCGCGCGCGAGCTTGCTCAATTTAGGCCAGACCGCCGTGAGCAGCTGGATGATGATGGTCGCGCTGATATACGGCATGATGCCGAGCGACCCGATGCCGCAATGCTCCAGCGCGCCACCGGCAAAGGTGTTATACATTCCGAGCATCCCGCCGCCTTGCGAATGGGTGGCGTAGTAATTGGAAAGGGCCGTGCCGTTCAGTCCCGGGATGCGGATCCACGCGATCAGCCGGACCACCGCCAGCACGCCGAGCGTGAACAAAATCCGGGATTTCAACTCCGGAATTTTGGCGCAGTTGCCGAACGTAGTGAAAATGGAGCGGAACATGAATCAGTCCGGCGTCAGGCCTTCGCCGTTTCTGCGGGTTTGCGGCTGACGACCTCGCAGATGCCACCCCTGGCTTCGATCTTCGCCCTGGCCGAGGCGCTGAACGCGCTGGCAGTCACGGTGAGTTTTTTGGTCAACTCACCATTGCCAAGAATCTTGATGCCGTCGGACTTCCCGTTGGACAGGCCAACCGCGCTCAATGCGATCTCGTCCACGCGCGCGCCGTCGTCAAACTTGTTCAGGTCGGAAACGTTGACGGCGTTGTATCGGGTCGTGAAACGCGCATTGTTGAAACCACGTTTCGGGATGCGGCGGATGAGCGGCATCTGGCCGCCTTCAAAGCCGATGCGAATGGAGCTGCCGGAACGCGCCGTCTGGCCCTTGCCGCCGCGGCCGGAAGTTTTTCCGTGGCCGCTGGATTCGCCCTGACCGAGACGTTTCGTGCGGTGTTTCGCGCCGGGACGGGGTTTAAGATTGTGCAGTCGCATAAAATTTTAAGCTGCTGGCGGAATTGCCGGCGGCGGTTCTGGCGTAACCACTTTTTTAATTTCCAGGCCGCGGCTCTTGTAAATCGTCTCGCGCAGGCGGAGGCTCAACAAACCCTTGAGTGTCGCCTTCACGACGTTGGCCGCGTTTTTCGAGCCGAGCGATTTGGTCAGCACATCCTTCACGCCGGCGGATTCCAAAACCGCGCGGACCTTTTTGCCCGCGATGATGCCCGTTCCGGGCGAAGCCGGGCGCAGCAAAACTTTCGCGCCGCCAAACGCACAAAAAACCTCATGCGGAATGGTCGTGTCCTTGAGCGAAACAAAAACCATCTGGGTGCGGGCGAGTTCACCGCCGCGACGGATCGCGTCCGCGACTTCACCAGCCTTGCCCAGTCCGACACCCACGCGCCCTTTTTTGTCACCGACGACGACCAGCGCGCTGAAATTAAAACGGCGTCCGCCCTTGACGACCTTGGCGGAACGGTTGATGAACACAACCTTCTCGACCAGTTCTTCGCCCGAGCCGCCAAACCCGCCGTCACCTTCGCCGGGCGGTTTGCGACGCCCACGCGGCCCGCCGCGCGATCCACGCTGCCCGTCACCACCAGATTTATTGATTTCTGCCACAGTATTTTATTCGGTTAAAATTTTAATCCCGCTTCGCGCGCCGCGTCCGCCAGCGCCTTGACTTTGCCGTGAAAACGCATGCCGCCACGGTCGAACACCACTTCCTTGATGCCCTTGTCCAAGGCGTGTTTGGCCGCCAGCGCACCGATGGTCTTCGCGCCGGCCACGTTTGCCGTTGCGTCTTTTGGTGCAACCTTGCTGACCGTGGAAGCCGCCGCGAGCGTCACGCCGGCATCATCGTCAATGAACTGGACGTGGATGTTCTCGTTCGTGAAACAAACCGCCATGCGCGGACGCACACTCGTGCCGGCGACTTTTTTGCGGATGCGCCAGCGGCGGAGCTGCTTCAATTTCTGTTTTTTTTCGATTCTCATTTTGATGCGCCACGGATTGTGCCGTGAACTAAAATTGACTACTGGACGGTCTTGCCTTCCTTGCGCTCGACGTGCTCGCCCACATAGCGGACGCCCTTGCCCTTGTAGGGTTCCGGCGGATAGAAGGCGCGGATCTCGGAGGCAACCTTGCCGACAACCATTTTGTCCGGGCCTTCGATGGTCAGCTTGGTGTTCTCCTCGACGGTCACCTTGATCTGGTCGGGAATCGCGTAATTCAACGGATGCGAATAGCCGAGCGAAAGGTTGACGACCTTGCCTGTGACGGCGGCCTTGAAACCGACGCCCTGAATCTCCAGCTTCTTGACAAAACCTTCGGTCACGCCCTTGACCATGTTGTTGACGAGCGCACGGCTCAAGCCATGCAACGCCCTGGCCTGCGCGTCCTCGCCATCGCGGCTCACGACGATGTTGCCGCCCTCGACCTTGAGGCTCGTACGCTTCGGCAGTTCCCAGTTGAGTTTGCCTTTCGGCCCCTCGACGGAAACTTTCTGCCCTTTGACCTCCACCTTGACCTTCGGCGGAACGGCAATCGGTTGTTTTCCAATTCGCGACATGATTTCGTTAAATCGTTAAATTGTTAAATCGTCACCAAATATAGCAGAGCAGTTCTCCACCCAGGTTTTTCTTGCGCGCCTGCACGTCGGTCATCACCCCTTCGGAGGTGGACACGATCGCCACGCCCAGGCCGCCGCGCACGCGGGGAATCTCCGAGGCGCCGACATATTTGCGCAAACCCGGCTTGCTGACGCGCTTCAACCCCTCGATGACGCTCTTTTTGCCGTCATATTTGAGGCGGATTTTCAATTTCTTCAGTGGCTGGCCGTCCACGGCCACGTCGGTGACATAGCCCTGCTGTTTCAAAATGTTCGCCACATTTTCCTTGATGCGCGAATGCGGCAGTTCAATCGCCGGCAGCAGCGCGCGCCCGGCGTTGCGGATGCGGGTCAACAAATCAGAAATCGGATCACTCATAAAATTTTACCAGCTGGCCTTGGTCACGCCCGGAATCAAACCGTTCAACGCCGCCTCGCGGAACGTCAAACGCGAACAGCCGAACTTGCGCAGATAACCGCGGCGGCGGCCGCTGAACGAACAGCGGTTCACGACGCGCGTCGGGCTGGCGTTCTTGGGCAGCTTCGTCAGGCCGACGTAATCTTTCTTCGCCTTCAATTCGGCGCGAAGCGCGGCGAATTTCTTCACCGTCTCCTGCTTCTTCTTATTGCGTTCCAACCATGATTTCTTGGCCATAAAAACTTAATTATTTTTCCGCAAACGGAAATCCCATCAGCTTCAACAGATCCAGCGCATGGGCGTTGTCGCCCGCGTCGGTCACGATCGTGATGTCCATGCCTTGCGTGCGCTTGACTTTTTCCAGTTCGATCTCCGGGAAGATCGCCTGGTCGTTCACGCCGAACGTGTAATTGCCGCGGCCGTCGAACTTGCGCGGCGACAACCCGCGAAAATCGCGGATGCGCGGCAGCGCCGTCGCGACCAGCCGGTCAAAAAACTCATACATCACGTCCCTGCGCAGCGTCACGCGGCAGCCGATGTTCTGGCCTTCGCGCAGCTTGAACTGCGCGATGCTGTGGCGCGACTTGCTGATGGCCGGCTTGCGCCCGGTGATCGAGGTCAAATCCTTCGCCGCGTCTTCCAGCGCGCCCTTTTCCAGCGACGCGCTCACACCCATGTTCACCACAATCTTCACCATCTTCGGAATCTGGTGGATGTTGCTGTAGTTGTGCTTCTCCTTCAAGGCCGGCACAACTTCGGTTTTGTATTTTTCGTAAAGTCTGGCTTTCATTTTTTCGCGTCACGGATTTTGCCGTGACTAAATTTTTAGGTTGCCGCCGGTTCGGGCGTCACGCCGCGCTTCGCCGCGCGCGCATCAAAATTGGCTGCCGCCATCACGTTGGAAACGTGGATCGAGCCTTCGCGCTCGACGATCGAACCCGGCTGCTGGGCGCTTTTTCTGGCCGTGTGCCGCTTGATCATCTGGACGCCTTCGACGATGACGCGCTGCTTGTCCGACATGACGGCGATGATCTTGCCGCGCTTGCCTTTTTCCCTGCCGGCCAGCACGACCACTTCATCGCCTTTCTTAACGTGAAACTTCATAAAATTTTCAAAGCACTTCCGGCGCGAGCGAAATTATTTTCATGAACTTCTTGTCGCGCAGCTCGCGCGCCACCGGGCCGAAAATGCGCGTGCCCTTCGGGTTCAATTCCTTGTCAATGATCACGCAGGCGTTGCGGTCGAAGCGCAGATACGAACCGTCGGCGCGCGGGATGATCTGCCGCGTGCGCACGACCACCGCGTCATGAACCTCGCCTTTTTTCACCGTGCCGTCCGGCGCGGCGACCTTGACGTGGACCTTGATGACGTCACCGATGCCGGCATAACGCTGGTTGCGCCCCGTCACGCCAATGTTCCAAACGATCTTGGCACCCGTGTTATCCGCGACATCCAAACTGGAACGAACTTGCAACATAAAATCTTTTAGACGGCGACCGGCGTTTCCTGCACGGCGCGCTCGACAACTTCAACCAGCCGCCAGCATTTAGTTTTTGACAATGGCCGGGTTTCCTCGATGCGCACGCGGTCGCCAACCTTCGCCTCGTTTTTTTCGTCGTGCGCGTAAAACTTCTTGTAGGCGGTGACAATCTTCTTGTATTGCGCATGCGGAAAACGCCGTTCAACCTTGACGACGATGGTCTTGGCCATCTTGTTGGAGACCACCTCGCCCACGCGTTCCTTGCGGTTGCCGCGCTTCACTTCTGTTTGATTTATCGTTTCAGCCATACAAAATTATTTTGCCGCCTTGTTGCGCAACGACGAAATGCGCGTTTCGACCCGTGCGATGTCCTTGCGCAAATCCCGCAAACGCGCGGGTTTCTCCAAACGGGCACTCGCCTGATGCGTGCGCAAAGTGAACATTTCCTGCCGGAGGTCGCGGCTCTTGGCCGACAACTCGACCAGCGTCATGTCTTTCAATTCTACAAATTTCATAACCGGTTAATTCGCGTGGCTGTGCCGCGACACAAATTTTGTCTTGATCGGCAGCTTCGTGGCCGCGAGGCGCATGGACTCGCGCGCAATCGCCTCCGTCACACCGTCCACCTCGAACAGCACGTTCGCCGGACGGATGACCGCCACCCAGCCTTCGAGCGGCGCCTTGCCCTTGCCCATCCGGGTTTCGAGCGGCTTCTTCGTGAATGATTTCTGCGGGAAAACGCGGATCCACATTTTGCCGTGCCGCTTCATGTTGCGGGCGATCGCCACCCGTGCGGCCTCAATCTGCTTCGCGTCCATCCAGCAACGTTCCAGCGCCATCAAACCGTATTCGCCAAACGCGACGGTGTGGCCGCTGCGCGCCAGCCCCGTGCGGCTGCCGCGGTGCATCTTGCGAAACTTCACTCTTGCTGGTTGCATTGCCATAAAAAATCTCTTCTAAAATTAACTGGCGACCGGTTCAGCCGGTGCGGGTGCGGGTGGCACGATCGGCGTCGCCACCACGGCTTTCTTCGGCTTGTTTTCACCCTTGCAAATCCAGCATTTCACGCCGAGCTTGCCGTAAACCGTCAACGCCTCCGCAAAGCCATAATCAATGTCCGCGCGCAAGGTGTGCAACGGCACGCGGCCCCAGTGATACAATTCCGTGCGCGCCAGTTCCGCACCGCCCAGACGGCCGGCGCAGCGGATTTTGATGCCTTCCGCTCCAAAATCTTTCGCCGTCTGCAGCGCTTTTTTCATCGCCCGGCGGAACGACACCCGGCGCTCCATCTGCAACGCGATGTTCTCCGCGACCAGTTGCGCGTCGAGTTCCGGCGTCTTCACCTCGACGATGTCCACATAAACTTCCTTGCCGGTCATCTTGCTCAAATCTTCCTTGAGCTTGTCAATTTCCGAGCCCTTGCGGCCGATGACCACGCCCGGACGCGCCGTCATGATGGTGACCCGGCAGCGGCTCGTGGCGCGCTCGATCAAAATTTTCGGCACCGACGCGCCTTCGAGCTTCTTTTTCAGAAAGTCGCGGATTTTGCGGTCCTCGGTCAGCAGCGCGCCAAATTCTTTTTTGTTGGCATACCACTTCGAGCGCCAGTCTTTGTTGACCGCGACGCGCAAACCGATTGGATTTGTTTTTTGGCCCATGGGATTATTCGTCCGAAACGGTGATCTTGATGTGGCAGCGGCGCTTGAGGATCGGACCGGCCGAGCCGCGCGCCTTGGGTTGAAAACGCTTCAGCGTCGTCGCGGTGCCGGCTACCGCCTCCTTCACGCGCAACGTTTCCGGCTTCAAATTCTTGTTGTTTTCCGCGTTGGCGATCGCCGAGCGCAGCACCTTGGAGACGAGCCGCGCACCCTTGCGCGGAACGATCTGCAGCACCGCCATCGCTTCGAGCGCACCGAGGCCCTGGACCTGCCGGACGACCTCGCGCATTTTCTGCGCGGACATCGGCACGTTTTTCAAAATTGCAAAAGCTTCCATAAAACTATTTGGCCTCCGCCTTGGCCGTATGCGCGCCGTGTTTCTTGAACACGCGCGTCAGCGAAAATTCGCCGAGCTTGTGGCCCACCATGTTTTCGGTCACGAACACCGGGTTGAAAATCTTGCCGTTGTGGACATTGAACGTCAGGCCGATAAAATCCGGCGTGATCGTCGAACGCCGCGACCAGGTCTTGATCGGGGTCTTCTGGTTTGAAGCCTTCGCCTTCTGGATTTTGTCCAGCAGGCTGAAATCGGCAAACGGACCCTTTTTAATCGAACGTCCCATAAAAATTATTTGTTCTTCATCGGCAGGCCGTTTCGCTGGACCACGATGAAACGGTTCGAGGTTTTGTATTTCGCGCGCGTCTTGCCACCCTTGGCGACGAAGCCCCACGGCGAAACCAGCTGCTGCCAGCCGCCGCCGCCCTTGGATTTGCCCTGACCGCCGCCGTTGGGATGGTCAACCGGGTTGCGCGCCACGCCGCGCGTGATGCCGCGGTGACCGCGATGCCGCGTGCGGCCTGCCTTGCCGAGAATGACATTTTCATGTTCCGTGTTGCCAACCTGGCCGATGGTGGCATAGCACTCTTCGCTGATGCGGCGGATTTCACCGGAGGGCAGGCGGACTTGCGCATAGCCCTCGTCGCGCGACATCAACGTCGCCGAACCGCCCGCCGAACGGACCATCTGGCCGCCGCGACCGGGAGTGATCTCGATGTTGTGGATCGCCGAACTGACCGGGATCGCCTTGAGCGGAAGCGCATTCCCGATTTCAGGGGGGGCCGCCGGACCGCTGGAAATTTTTGCGCCGACCTTTACGCCAACCGGCGCGATGATGTAACGCTTCTCGCCGTCCGTGTAGTCCAGCAGCGCCAGGCGCGCCGAGCGCATGGGATCATATTCGATCGCCGCAACGGTGGATTCAATGCCGTGCTTGTTGCGTTTGAAATCCACGAGGCGGATTTTTTGCTTGTGCCCGCCGCCGATGCCCCGCGCGGTCACGCGGCCGTAATGGTTGCGGCCGCCGGACTTTTTGCGCGTGACGACCAGCGACTTCTCCGGCGTCGTCTTTGTAATGTCGCTAAAATCCGCGATCGTGATGTATCGCGTGGACGGCGTTAGCGGTCTAAAATGTTTAACTGGCATAAATGCAAAAGTTTTTAAATCAGCAACTTCGAAGTTGGCAGGCCATCATTCCTGTCCCTGCTGGGAATCAGTTATCGGTCCGCAAACATGCTGTCCTGACGACCTTATGGGGCGACGAGGAGCGCGTAAATTATCAGACGCAAAATAGAACGCAAGCGAATTTTGAAAGAATTTTGATGCTCTCCAAAATGGCCGGAACCACCCCAGGCCAGCTAAGAATTTGGTTGGATTAGGTTGGATTAGGTTGGATTTACCTTGATTTGGTTTGACCAGGTTTGACCCGGCCAAGTTTTCTAGGGTCGGATTTAGCCGGATTTAGCCGGATAAACCAGCCCCGACCCGCCCTGCCCCGGACAAAACCAACCCGTCTCTAACAACCTGCCTGTGAATCAACGGTGAAACCATATCACAGCCGCCCGGAGGCGGCGAGAAAAACCGTCGAAGATTTTTTCCTTCAAGTTCCATTTCTTCGTACTTGTATTCCGCCCATTGTCCGGCAAAAGGTTTTTTTTGCCCGGCTTTCGTTTGTATTTGCCGAACAGCGATTTGATGAATTTCTACATTTCTACAGGAGAAAGTTTTTTTTTGCGCTTCGCCCTGACGTGATTTTGCCATTTCAATGCCGGAACTGCAACTGCTTGCTGACTTTGGCCAGGCGTTTCTCCCAGTCGCCCTTGTGCGCCAGCGGGTCGGCGTCCGTGCCCCAGAGTTTTTTCACCATCTCGCGCTGCGGCACGAACGGGCATTTCGCCTTCGGATTTTTGAACGCTTCCTCCATCTCGCGCAAGGCCAGTTGCGCGCCGGTCATCACGGATGAACTTCCAAAATGCGAATTTAATTTTTGCGCCGCATCGTCGAGTGCGTCCCAGCGCTCCGCATCGGTGCGGCCCCACAACGTCGGCTGCGTGTCGAGCCGTGAAAGATTCCACATGGCAATGCGGATTTGCCGCACCGGCTTCCCCTGCCCGCCCATGCTGCCGCGAAAGATTTCCTCCAGCGCTGCGTTGATGACTGAATTGCGGAATTGCGGATGTTGAAAGCGATGCGACCCGCCGACCTCGCTGAAATCGTCAAAGCGGACCGTCAGGCTCATTTCACGCGCCTGCAATCGCTCACGGCGCAACTGGCCGGTCAACCGCGTCGTCTCGCTCAACGCGAACGTCAGCGCGGCCTCATGATCCGGCTCGTCGTAAGGCAGCGTCGTGTTGCTGGAGATCGTCGTGCGGTCCTTCACTTCGAGCAGCAGCGGTTCGTTCCACAGGCCGTTGGCAAAAAGCCAGAGCTGCTGCCCCCAGATGCCAAATTTTTGGTTGAGCAGCGGTGACGGCATTTTGGCAACATGGCCAAAAGTCACCGCGCCGAGCGCGGCAAGCGAACGCTGGCGGTTCCTGCCAATGCCGGAAAGTTCGCGCACGGAGCGGTCTTTCAAAAATTCCTTTTCTTCGCCCGGTTTTACTTCGAGGAAGCCCGGCTTGGCGGCGTCGGTCGCCAGCTTGGCGAGTCGCGAGGAATTGCCGAGTCCGGCGGACACGGGAATTTTTATTTCACGAGAAATGCGGTCACAAATCTCCTGCACATATTTTTCCGGCGACGTGTTTCGGAACACATGGCGATCCATCATCGTGAAATCGAGAAAACCTTCGTCAATTGAAATCGGGACGAGGATCGGTGAATACGCTTCGAGAATGCGAAACAATTCCTCCGATTTTTCCCGATATTTGTCGTAGTGCGGACGGCACAAAACGCCGCGCGGGCAGAGCCGTTTCGCCTCGAAGCACGGCATGCAGGTCTTGACGCCGAATTTTTTTGCGATGCGGTTCGCGGCGATGACAATGCCGTCGCCGCGCCGGCCGCCGCCGACCCACACGGGGCGACCGATCAGATTTTCATTGAGCGCGATCTCGCAGCTCGCAAAAAAACTGTCGCCGTCCACATGCAAAATCCGGTTGTTCGTCCGTGCGCTCAAGGCAGTTTAAATTAAGCCGTTCGTCGCCACGGCGCCACCTTGAATTGTTCACAGCGGCAGATGGCTTGAAGATTTTGCCCGAGCCCGGGGACAAAGGCTGTCCAACCCAAAATAAAAAACGGCGCGGAATTTTTTCCGCGCCGGAGGTGGTTTCAAATCTGGCTTAGGTCAAAATAATCTTGTCGCCGTCTTTCAAGGTGACGATGGCTTTTTTCCAGTCGGGCGCCTTGCCGGCCTGCGCGGTGCGCTTGCGGCGGGCCTTGCCGCGCACGTTGAGCGTGTTGACCTTGGTGACCTTGACCTTGAACAGTTCCTGCACGGCCTGCCGGATCTGCGGCTTGGTCGCGAGGCGGTCGGCCACGATGGTGTATTGGTTATACTTTTCGCCCTGACGCGTGCCTTTTTCCGTCAGGCGGACCGTCTTGATGATTTCGAAAGCGTTCATGTTATTCGTTAGTCAGGCGGGCTTCGACTTTTTCAAACGCGCTCTTCGTGAAAAGCAATTTGTCGGGACGCAGCACGTCGTAGGTGTTCAGAGAATCGCTGGTCGTCAACGCCACTTTTTCAATGTTGCGCGAGGCGAGCGTCAGGTTTTTATCAATGCCGGAGGAAACGATGAGCGTCGTGCCCTTCAAATCCAGCGCCGAAATCACGCCGACAAAATCCTTCGTCTTCGGCGAGGCGAGCTTCAAATCGTCCACGATGACGACGTCGCCGAGCTTGAGGCGTTCGCTCAAAGCCTTGCGCAAGGCAAGCTGCCTGGTCTTTTTGGAGATGGTCTTGCTGAAATCGCGGGGCTTCGGGCCAAACACCACGCCGCCACCCGCCCAGAGCGGCGAGCGGACGGAACCGGCGCGGGCACGACCGGTGCCCTTTTGCTTCCACGGTTTCTTGTTGGAACCCTGGACTTCACCGGCGGTCTTGGTGCTGGCCGTGCCGCTGCGCTGCGCCGCACGGTAGGCGGTCACGGCGTCGTGGACGGCCTGGGTGCCGCGACCGTTTTCAATCAGCTCGAACTTCACTTCCAGTTCGCCCTGATTTTTTCCTTCCAGATTTTTAATGGCAATTTTCATGGCGCGTTATTTCTTGGCGGCGGCGGGAGCGGCGGCGGGTTTGGCTTCGGCTTTCTTTTCGGCGGCGGCCTTTTTCTTCATCGGCGCGGCGCTGACCGGCGGTTTCCAGCCCTTCGGACGTTTCTTGGATTCGCGGATGACGACGTAATCGCCTTCCGCGCCGGGAATCGAGCCTTTGATGAGCAACAGATTGTCGGCTTCACGCACCTGGATGACTTCGAGGTTCTGCGTCGTGCGCGTATCCTGGCCCATGTGGCCGGGCATCTTCATGCCGCGCATGACCGTGCCGGGGAACAAACGCTGGCCGATGGCACCGGAGCGGCGATGCCAGCCCTTCGCACCGTGAGTGGAATCACCACCGGCAAAGCGATGGCGCTTCACGACCCCCTCAAAGCCGCGACCCTTGGTCGTACCGATGGCGTCAATAAAATCTCCCGCCGCAAACAACGCCGGTCCGACGATGTCGCCGGGCTTCACGTCCTTGGAAAAATCGCGGAACTCGCGGATGCGTTTCACCGCCGCGCCGTTTTGTTTCTTGATGTGGCCGAGCAGCGCCTTTGACAAACGCTGTTCCTTCTGGTCGTCGAAACCGAGCTGGACGGAGTTGTAGCCGTCTTTGCCGCCCTGGGTTTTGACCTGCAACACGCGGTTGGGTCCGCAGAGCACAACGGTCACCGGGGTGACATTGCCGCTGGCGTCATAAATGCGCGTGTGTCCGAGTTTTTTTCCTAAAAGTCCGAGTGGCATGGTGTTCTCCTGGAATCAAATTTTGATGGTGATGTCCACGCCGGCGGGCAGATTGAGCTTCTTCAATTCATCCACGGTCTTGGCGGTGGGATCGAGGATGTCAATCAACCGCTTGTGCGTGCGCTGCTCGAAGGTTTCCTGCGATTTTTTGTCGGAGTGTGGCGAGCGCTGAACGGTGAAGCGTTCGACACGGGTCGGCAGCGGGATGGGCCCGGCGACGCGGGCGCCGGTGCGTTTGACGGTGTCCGCGATCTCGCGGGCGGACTGGTCTATGACGCGATGGTCATAGGCCTTGAGCCGGATTCTGATGCGTTGTGCAGCCATATAAAGAACAATTTTATAGTTATGGTTGTGTTGGTTAAGTGCGGGCCGCCGGTTTCTTGGCAGCCGCGTCCAAAATCGTAGTCAATACACTATTGGGAACCTGCTGAAAGGTCAACGGTTCCATGGAATAAGATGCGCGGCCTTTCGACAGCGAACGGATCGCCGTCGCGTAACCGAACATTTCCGCCAGCGGCACCTGCGCGTTGAGCACGGTCTGGCCGTTCTTCGCCTCGATGCTGTTGATGACGCCGCGACGGCGGTTGATGTCGCCGAGCAGGTCGCCCTGATATTCGTCGGGCGTGGTGCACTCCACTTTCATGAGCGGTTCGAGCAAAATTGGACCGGCCTTTTTGAAGGCGTCTTTGAGCGCAAAAATTCCCGCCATCTTGAACGCGAGCTCGTTCGAGTCCACTTCGTGGAACGAGCCGTCCACGACTTCGACCTTGATGTCAATGACCTGGTAGCCCGCGTAGACACCGCTCTTGATGGCTTCTTCGATGCCGTCAATGACCGCCGGAATGTATTCCTTGGGAATCGTGCCGCCGACAATTTCGTCCACGACCTCGACGCCCTTGCCTTTTTCATTCGGCTGGACGGTAATGCAGGCGTGGCCGTATTGACCGCGACCGCCAGATTGACGGATGAATTTGCCTTCGCCCTCGGCATGCTTCGTGATCGTTTCACGATACGCGATCTGCGGCGCGCCGGTGTTGGCCTCGACTTTGAATTCGCGCTTGAGACGGTCAATGATGATTTCCAGATGCAACTCGCCCATGCCCGCGATGATGAGCTGGCTGGTTTCCTCGTTCGTGAAACAGCGGAAGGTCGGGTCTTCCTCGGCGAGACGCTGCAAGCCTTCAGACATCTTGTCGCGATCCTGTTTCGTCTTCGGCTCGACGGCCATCGAGATGACCGGTTCCGGGAACGTCGGCGGTTCGAGCGTGATGTCAAAACTTTCGTCGCAAAGCGTGTCGCCCGTGGTGATGTTGCGCAGACCGACGAGTGCGGCGATGTCGCCGGCGTAAACCTCGTTGATATCCTTGCGCTCGCTGCCCTGGATGACCATGAGGCGGCTGACACGCTCGCGTTTGCGCGTGCGCGGATTGTAAATGTTGTCGCCCTTCTTGAGCTGGCCGGAATAGACGCGGAAGAAAACCAGCTTGCCCGCGTAAGGATCCGTCCAGAGTTTGAACGCGAGCGAACAGAACTTGCCTTTATCGTCCGCTTCGGCTTTGACCTTGTCCTCGGTGCCGGGGATCAAGCCTTCCGCGCCCGGAACGTCCAGCGGGCTGGGCAGATAATCCACGACCGCGTCCAACAAAACTTGCACAGCCTTTTTCTTGAACGCCGAGCCGCACAAAACAGGAACGAGTTCGATCTTGCAGGTCAGGCGGCGGATCGCGGCCTTCAAAGTCGGTGCGTCAATCGGTTTTTCTTCGAGCACGAGATTGGCAATCTCGTCGTCCTTGTTCGAGACGGCGTCAATCAATTCCGCGAGCGCGGCCTTCGCCCGCTCCTGATGCTCGGCGGGAATTTCCGTGACTTCGTAATTCAAACCTTCATTGGCCTCGCCGGGTCCCCAGTTGACAGCCTTCTGGTTGACCACGTCAATCACGCCCTCAAAGCCGCCCGTGACCGGTTTGCCTTCGACCTCGGATGGACCGGCACCAAGCGGCAGGAAAACCGGGAACGCATACGCGCGCAATTTTGTGCGCATGTCGTTGAGAGCATTTTCAAAATTCGCGCCGATGCGGTCCATCTTGTTGACGAACGCGATGCGCGGAACTTTGTATTTGGTCGCCTGACGCCAGACGGTCTCGGATTGCGGCTGCACGCCCGCGACGCCGCAGAACACGGCGACTGCGCCGTCGAGCACGCGCATGGAGCGTTCCACTTCCGCCGTGAAGTCAACGTGGCCGGGCGTGTCAATGATGTTGATGCGATGCGGGACGTTGTTGAACGCCTTGTAAATCTCGTTTTCGCCCGGCTTGGCGCATTTCTGCGTCCAGAAGCAGGTCACCGCAGCAGAAGTGATGGTGATGCCGCGCTCCTTTTCCTGTTCCATCCAGTCGGTGACGGTGTTGCCGTCATCCACGTCGCCGATTTTGTGAATGAGGCCGGTGTAAAAAAGAATGCGCTCGGTGGTCGTCGTTTTGCCCGCATCAATGTGCGCGGCAATGCCGATGTTACGCGTCCGTTCCATCGTATATTGACGGCCCGGCGCGTTCACCGATTTTTTGTTGTCTTCCATCACGGCACTCATCTTTTCAAATAGTTGTTCCACCCGACTAAAAACGCCCCAGCACCACGCCGGAGCGCAAAATCAAAAACCATCATGGCACTACCAGCGGAAATGCGCGAACGCCTTGTTCGCCTGCGCCATCTTGTGCACCTCGTCGCGCTTGCGGATGGCGTTCCCCTGTCCTTGATAGGCCTCGAGAATCTCCGCCGCGAGCGCGGCCTTCATCGGCATGCCTTTGCGGGCATCCGCGAAATCCACGATCCAGCGCAACGCGAGCGCGTTCTGGCGGTCGCTCGGAATTTCCAGCGGCACCTGATAGGTCGCGCCACCAACGCGGCGCGGCTTGGTCTCGATGCGCGGCTTGGCGTTGTCCACCGCGCGCTGCAAAATCTCAATCGGGTTGCTGGCCGGATTTTTTTCAGAAATGGAATTGAACGCGCCATAGACAATGTTCTGGGCGGTGTTCTTCTTGCCGGAGACCATGACGGTGCTGACCAGGCGGGAAACCAGCGTACTCTGGAATTTTCCGTCAGGGACAATCGTGCGGCGGGTGGCTTGGCGTCTGCGAGACATAGGTTCGTTAAAAAGTTAAATCGTTGAAATTATTTCGCAGGCGTGGCGGCGGCCTTGTCCTTCGGCTTTTTCACGCCGTATTTGGAACGGCTTACGCGGCGTTTTTCCACGCCGGCAGCGTCCAACGTCCCGCGCACGATGTGATAACGCACGCCGGGCAAATCCTTCACACGGCCGCCACGGATCAGCACGATGCTGTGTTCCTGCAAATTGTGGCCCTCGTCGGGGATGTAGGCGATGACTTCAAAACCGTTCGTCAAACGAACCTTCGCCACCTTGCGCATCGCGGAGTTCGGCTTCTTGGGCGTGCGCGTCATGACCTGGATGCAGACGCCACGGCGGAATGGCGAGTTCTCCAAGGCGGGCGACTTGGACTTGTAATTGACTTTGTTACGGCCCTTGCGGACCAGTTGGTTGATTGTCGGCATTGCGTCTTAAATTGATTCGGCCAAAAGCCCGTCACACCTGTTCCGGTCAAATGGAGCGCGGAATATATCAGACCCGTCTTCAGGTGCAACAATTATTTCAAGGATTTTTGACTTGCCCAGACCAAAACCGCGCCAACAAGAAGGCGCTGGCGAAGAGTTGCCAGCGCCGTGGGATGCGTTTGCTTGAATCATTTCTAACGCGAACATCAAACCTCAAAATCCCATTTTCGTCAAAGACGGCAGGGCGACAACCCGGTGACATTTTGGCAAACCGCCGGATGCCAACAAGAGGATTGACGCCGCCGGGAGGAATTGCCATTTTCTCCCGCATGAAATTTCCCCGGCTTCACCTTTTGGCCACCGCCGCCGCGGTGCTAGTCCTGCAATTAAACCTGGCCGCACAAACCAACGCGACGTCAGTTCAACAGAACAGCGCCATCGTCCCCGTGCCGCGCACCGACTGGGCCAGCAACCGCCAGGCCCTCGTGTTGCAGCGCGCCAAGGATGCGCCCGGCGACTACGACATCGAATTCATCGGCGACTCCATCATGGAAGGCTGGGAAGGCCGCGGCAAAAATGTATGGGAGGATTTTTACGGCCACCGCAAGGTCATCAACTTCGGCGTCGGCGGCGACCGCACCCAGCACGTCCTCTGGCGGTTTGAACAGGGCCAGCTCGACGGCATCAAGGCCAAGGTCGCCGTCGTCATGATTGGCACCAACAATTCGAACAACCAGGACAATACCGAGGCCGAAATCCTTGAGGGCGTCACCGCCGTTGTCCAGCAGATCCGCACGCGTCAGCCGGACACAAAAATTATTTTGCTCGGTATTTTTCCGCGTGGTGAAACGTTCAGCACCCAGCGCGGAAAAATTCTCCAGGTCAACGAGGCGCTCGCCAAACTCGACGACGGCCAGAATATTTTCTACATCGACATCGGCCCGCAGTTGATCGAGGGCGATGGCTCCATTTCCAAGGACGTCATGCCCGATTATCTGCATCCCAACGCCGCCGGCTACCTGATCTGGGCGAACGCCACCGAGCCGAAGCTGAAACAACTGCTCGGCGAATAAATTCCCCGTGCCGATGGTCCCCGGCGGAGCATTCACTTTATCGCGGGGCGGGGCAATTTCAAATTTGCAAATTCTTGCTGGCATAATATTGTCAGCCCGTGCCGAGCAATGGCGTCGCTTTTCCTTTTTGTAAAAAAATGAAAAGTCATTGTTTTGGGCTCATCACCGCCGGAATTTTCGCCGCTGGATTGTTCACCGCGTTGCCCGCCCGGGCGGACATCACCATCACCTGCAACGACACTATCACCGCCATTAATGGCATGGTTGCGGATGTTGTCCCCGTTCCGGAACCTTCAATTTTGATCCTGACCGGACTGGGACTTTCGGGCCTGTTGGTTTTGCAATTTCGTCGCAAGCGCTGACGCGTCGCCAGTATACCGTCCGTCCCACGGATTACTCTTCCCCGTCGAAATAATCCAGCGGGCCGGAACGGATGAGCCGGCTTTCGGGTGAACGCACCAGCCATTTTCCGCTGTCGGGATAATGGCAAGACTCACCCATCGGATTGTCCGCCACGACATAGAAAATCAAATCCTCCGTGCCATTGTTGGTCAACTGATGCGGCTCACCGGGCTTGAAGAGGAAGGCGTCGCCAGCTTCGACCGCCGTCGTTCCCTCATTATGCCGGACAATACCCCCGCCGGAAATCACATGGTAAAACTCCCATTGCGCACTGTGCGAGTGATACGGGCAAGGCGTCTGGCCGGGTGCCAGGCGGCAAATCTCCACATCAAACGGGTGCCGCTCCATCAAATCCGTGGACTGCGGCTTGCGTCCCAATGCCTCGGACACCTGTTTGCCCGCGCCACCGAACTTTCCCTTGGGCGACGTCCAGGAAAATTCCTCCAACTGGTTTGTGTTGATTTTTTGCATACGTCATTAAAATCAAAACGGAAAAACCGTCGTGCCGTCAACTGTGTTATTGTTTCACGGCAATGGCAGTTGTTCCAGCAATTTGACCAGTTCCTGCGGATGGGAGCGCTGAACATTGTGGTCGCCTTCCATGATCAGCACGGGCCAGCCCCGCGAACGGGCGCGCAGGTAACAGGCATAGAAATCGTCCTGCTCTGGCGGCCTGCCTGGATCCACGGTCAGGATGTAGGTTGTGGGTAGTTTTTGGGCGGCGGCCTGGTTGGTCAGGACAATGGGTTGGCTGAAGGTTTTTGCCGGCATGGGCACATCATGCGGCGGCGGCGGGTTGCCCTTGACCCAGGGCGGAACGATGAAGCCGTCCGTGACGGGAACCTTAAACCGGTTCGTCCAACCCGGCCGCGCGTTGTTCGCGTCCTCGCCATTTTCGGGCAGCAACGCGTCCAGATAGATGACGTGCCGGATGCGGTCAGGCACGCGGTCGGCCACGCCCGTGATGACCATGCCGCCGTAACTGTGTCCGACGAGCACGACATCATGCAGGTCTTCCCAGAGGATGACGTTGACGACGTCCTGAATGTGCGTGTCGAGGTCAATGTTGGTGCTGTCGAGATTGGAATGTTCACCCAGGCCGGTGAGCGTCGGGCGATAGACGGTATGGCCATCGGCGCTGAGCAACTGGTCAACGTGTTTCCAGTCCCAACCACCGCCCCACGCGCCATGCACGATGACATAGGTAAATTTTTGGCGGTTCGCGGCGGACGGCGACGCGGGCGAATTAGTCCCGTCCGCAGCTAATACGTTGAAACAGGCCAGGGTCAGACAGAGGGAAAATAGATTTTTCATTTTTTCATTGATGCGGGAGGAAACGTTGACGAAAAGCTGCCAATCGTTCAAGTCATTTGAAAGGTTATCGAAGCGGATCGAATCAAGTCGAATGACACAAAATAAAAAGGGCGTCCGGATCACCGGACGCCCTTGAATTATTTTCCGACTTAAGCGAGCAACGGATTTTCCTCCGGCACCGCCTCCTCGGTTTCCCCGGCTTCGGGTTCGTCGGGAACATCGACGAGCGCCTGGATTTCCGTCTTGCGATGGTAATCGAAGCCGGTGCCGGCCGGGATGATGTGTCCCATGATGACGTTTTCCTTGAAGCCGCGCAGGCTGTCAATTTTGGAACGCGTTGCGGCTTCGGTCAGCACACGGGTCGTGTCCTGGAAGGACGCGGCGCTCAGGAAGCTGTCGGTTTCGAGCGAAGCCTTGGTGATGCCGAGCAGCACCGGCGAGGCTTCGGCAGGTTTCCCGCCTTTCTTCTCGACAGCCTCGTTCTCGGCCTCGAACTCCAGCTTGTCAATCTGTTCGCCCCAGAGGAACTGGGTGTCGCCCGACTCGGTGATGCGCACCTTGCGCAACATCTGACGCACAATGATCTCAATGTGCTTGTCGTTGATCGTCACGCCCTGCAGACGATAGACTTCCTGCACTTCGCCGACCAGATGTTCCTGCAATTCCTGCGGTCCGCTGACCTCGAGAATTTCATGCGGGTCAACCGGGCCTTCGGTGAGCTGCTGGCCCTTCTTGACCAGGTCGCCCTTGAAGACGATGACGTGGCGGCCAATCGGGATGAGATGTTCCTCCTCGGTGCCGGTCCGGGGGTCCTTGACCAGAATGCAGCGCTTGCCGCGCACGCTCGCACCGAAGTCCACGAGACCGTCAATCTTGGAGATTTCGGCGGCGTCCTTCGGACGGCGCGCTTCAAACAACTCGGCCACACGCGGCAGACCGCCGGTGATGTCCTTGGTCTTGGCGCTCTTGCGGGGCGTCTTCGCCATCAGGGTGCCGGCCACAATCTTGTCGCCTTCATGGAGTACGATGTGCGCGCCGGACGGAATCGGATAGTTCGCCACGACTTCACCCTTGTCATCGCTGATGATGATCTGCGGGTGCAAGTCTTCCTTGTGGTCAATGATGACCATGGCTTCCTGGCTGGTGGCCTC
>Ga0302324_100008682_pt1 | contig 21380 bp, 19 predicted proteins | sample Palsa_T0_1_FD_201949 | JGI IMG/M metagenome (GOLD analysis project Ga0302324, IMG submission 201949) | Peat permafrost microbial communities from Stordalen Mire near Abisko, Sweden - Palsa_T0_1 | ecosystem: Environmental > Terrestrial > Soil > Palsa > Peat permafrost | place: Sweden: Abisko...
ATCTCGGAGGTACAGGTTCCAATTTCGGCTACGCCATTAACTACCGCGGCCAAATCGCCGGGCAAGTCGGCAGCGCTGACGGCACGACCTTCTCCGCCGCGGTTTGGCTGAACGGCGCCGACGGCGCGGTCACAAACATCGGCGTTCTGCCGGGAGATTTTGCCGCCTTTGCCACCGGCATCAACGGCCGGGGCCAAGTGGTGGGAAACAATTTTGACTCCAATTTCAATTGGTCCCACGGCTTCATCTGGCAGGATGGGGTGCTGACCGACCTCAACTCGCTAATTCCCGCGGATTCCAACCTCTTCATAATCTCGGCTAGCAATATCAATGAGGCCGGGCAAATCTCGGGCATGGGAACCGTGCTCAAGGGGCCGCATGCGGGCAACATCCACGCCTATATTTTGACCCCCACAAAAGAACGCATTGGCGAATCGATGGCAGATTTCGCGCGTACACACCCGCAATCCGTCTTGTCCGCGAATGCTTGCAACCACTCGTTGCAGAAACTCGGCCCCGGCCGATTCCAGCGTTAACGCCCATTTTCGGAGCTTCCGCAGCATGCGTCCCAGCCGCATGCTGCGCGAAGGTGCAGGGCCGGAGATCGCGCGCGACAATATGGGTCACGTCGAATACCGGCGTGACCCATAATCTTTACAGGCGGGCGGCCGAGCCTCCTGCGCCCAGGCGATCCGCCTCGGAATTTGTGGGTGCCGCATCCTTCGGTTCCCAGAAGGGTGCGGATTTTGATTTTGGACTCTGCCGCCTCGATCGACGTCCGCATAAGACGCACCCTTTGCCAAATGCGCAGAGGATCAGCCAAATTCTATACGTGCCGCATGGCCCAAGTGGCTTCTGACCAAACTCAATTCCCAATGTGCTGAGTGAACTTAATTGACGCGGTCTGCGTACAATACGGTGCGGGGAGGCGTTTGCATGAGAAAGAAGCTTTTGCTGCTGGGAATCGCCGCGTTGCTTGGTACTGTTTTTTCATTTGCGCGCGCAACACAAGACCAGGAAGTGAAGCGCCTCGACGGCAGCACAATCAAAGCTTCTGAAATTGATGGCACCGTTGAAAAGCTCATGAAGGCTGCGGAAGTTCCCGGCCTTGGGCTTGCTCTCTTCAACGGTGGCAAGGTTGCATATTTGAAAGCGTATGGCGTACGCGACAAAGAGAAGAACCTGCCGTTAACGCCCGATTCGGTGATGTCCGGGGCGTCGTTTACGAAAGTTGCCTTCGGCTACTTGGTGCTGCAGCTCGCCGATCAGCACCTGCTCGACCTGGATAGACCCGTTTGCGAATACTTGCCGAAGCCTCTGCCGGAATACCCCAATTATGCGGATCTGGCCGGTGATTCACGATACAAGCGAATCACCGCGCGGATGTTGCTCAGCCACACCAGCGGTTTTGCGAATTGGCGCTGGCTGGAAGACGACCGCAAGCTCAAGATTCACTTCGAGCCCGGCTCGCGATATGCCTATTCGGGCGAGGGAATCGATTTGCTGCAACTCGTGGTCGAGACGATCACCAATCAGCCCCTGGAAAAATTAATGCGGGAGCGCGTCTTTCAGCCGTTGGGAATGGCTCGCAGCAGCATGATCTGGGAGCAGAGTTTTGAAGAAAACTACGCGAACGGTTATGACGAGTACGGACGTTCGCTCGGAGCACAAAAACGGCCTAAAGCCGACGCCGCTGGTTCGCTCCTGACCACGCCTCATGACTTCGCCCTGTTCCTGCAAGCCGTGATGGCGGGCAAGGGATTGTCGAAACAGATGCATGAACAAATGCTCGCTCCGCAGATTCAGATTTCGTCAAAACACGAATTTCCCACGCTCGAAAATGAAACCACGGAGCTGAACAAGTCCATCCGGCTGAGTTATGGCTTGGCCTGGGGACTTTATTGGACGCCTTTCGGCGAAGCATTCTTCAAGGAAGGCCACGACGACAGCTGGAGGAACTACACGGTCTGTTTCGAGAAGTCCGGAACTGGAATTCTGATTATGACCAACAGCGGGAATGGCGAAGGGATCTACAAGCCCCTTCTGGAAGCCTTGCTCAGGGATACTTTCACGCCCATCGAATGGGAGGGATTTACTCCCTATAACGAACTTCCGCCCCGCCCCGCGTTAAAGCAGCATACGCAGGTACCGCTCGATCCCGGAATCTTCCAAAAATATCTGGGGCGTTACGGAAATCCGCCAAATCTGATCCTCGTGGTTCGCCGGGAAGGCGATCATTTGTCTGTGCAGGAAAACGAAGAGCCCAAGGAGGAGGTATTTCCGGAGAGTGAGAAAGACTTTTTCTCAAAAGTGGCAGACGACGTGTTCACGTTTGAAATGGACAACCAGGGTCACGTCACCAAAATGGTTCTGCACACCGGAGGCGAAGATATTCCTTTGAACAGAATCGACTGAACCTCGGAGATCGGACTCATCTCCTTTTCCGCAAATCTTGACTGTTGGTTTCTGTTTTGCTACTCAGCGGCCCACCATTTTTTGCAGTTCCTCGGGATATCGAGCGCCTTGCACTTGTATCTTTGAGGTTGCCGCATCCAGTTCACGCAGATCCTCGGGCGAAAGTTCTATGTTGACTGCGCCGATGTTTTCTTCCAGGCGATGCAGCTTGGTCGTGCCGGGTATCGGGGCAATCCACGGTTTCTGCGCGAGCAGCCAGGCCAGCGCGATCTGGGCCGGCGTCGCTTTCTTCTTCTGCGCAAATTTAGCAAGCAGATCAACCACCGCTTGATTCGCTTTGCGGTTTTCCGGCGAAAAGCGCGGGACGATGTTGCGGAAATCGCTTTTGTCGAATTGCGTATCTTCGCTGATCTTCCCGGTCAGAAACCCTTTTCCCAAAGGGCTGAAGGGAACGAATCCGATTCCGAGCTCCTCCAGCGTCGGGATCACTTCTTTTTCAGGCTCTCTCCACCACAGCGAATATTCGCTTTGCAGCGCGGTGACGGGTTGCACTGCGTTCGCGCGGCGAATGGACTGCACGCCCGCCTCCGAAAGTCCGAAGTGCCTCACCTTGCCCTGCTGAATCAGCTGCTTCACCGCCCCGGCCACGTCTTCCATCGGAACGTTTGGGTCCACGCGGTGCTGATAGAAGAGGTCGATTACGTCCGTCTGCAGCCGCTTGAGCGACGCTTCCGCCACTTCCTGGATGTGCTCGGGACGGCTGTCCAGCCCGGCCTGTTTGCCCGTGGCCGGATCAATCTTGAACCCGAACTTGGTGGCAATCACCACTTGCTCACGGAAGGGAGCCAGCGCTTCGCCCACGAGTTCTTCGTTCGTGTATGCTCCGTACACTTCCGCGGTATCGAAAAATGTGACGCCGCGCTCCACTGCCGCGCGTATCAGCGCGATCCCGTCCTTCTTATCCATGGCCGGCCCGAAGCCAAAGCTCATTCCCATGCAACCGAGCCCCATCGCCGATACTTCCAGCCCGCTTCTTCCGAGTTTGCGTGTTTTCATTATTTCTCCTCGCCTGGACTTAGATGATAGCCGGGCGCTGCGGTCGCCAAAAAAATCGCACAATCGCTTTCGAGATATGAAGCGTACGGATATATGTCCGGCGCGATAACCATGACGCGGTTTCGTATTCGCCGGGCGCTAGTTGTGGGGCGAAGGTTGCCCGTAATAGCCCTGGCGAGTGCGCGCGGTTAGATCCGGCTTTGCGAGTTTGATTTCCATGTGGTGGTATTCATCCCGCTGCGTGGCTGGTGGCGGATCAAAGGTGATCTCGTAGTAGGGCGCCGCATCGGCGAGGCATTCTCGCAGGAGGCCGGCAATATCGTTGGTCAAGCTAAGAGCAAGGCCGCCGCTTTGGACCGCGAGCACCTGCAGCGCCAGGTTGCCCATATAGACCTGACTAGGTTTGCTAATGCCTTTGAGAAACTCCTTGTAGGACGAGACGCGAGAAATAGATTCGTCTGAGCCTAGAGGATCGATGCTATAGAGCGTGACCCGGGACCGAAGAAGCTGATTCGACAGAGTCACAATGTTCGCGAAGATCAGTTCGTGCTGTTCTTGGTCGATCGCGGTGTTCGCGCCGGACATGAGCGGCCAGCCGGGAGAAACCCAAAGTATCAGCTTGCGTCCCGGTCGCGCAGCTTCGCCGGCGACAAGCTGGCTCAACGCCTTGAGAGAAAGCTGCACTCGTTCCGCCGCACCGTAAAAGCCGGTGGAGCGGACGATGGAGCGTAGCGCGACGTCTTCCTCATCCAGTGCGGCGCCGAGCGCGTTGCCGTCGTTCGAAAACCCTCCCAAAGTGTGAATGCCCTTATCGGTGAAGACTGCAATCACGGTAGGGTATTCCAGGTGACCTCCCTCCGCGCGCAGGAATTTATCAATCTCTGTGCGTTCGATGCTGACCCTCTGGTATCCCGTGTTCACCGCATCCACCACCAGGACGACTTCCAGGGGAGCCTGACGCCCTGAAACAGCCGCGAAGGAAGTGATGGTCTGCGGCGCCTTGTTATCCTCGATGGTGAAATCTTGTTGCTGAAGATCGCCCACAGGCGGCCCGGACTTCGGAGCGACGACCACGTCAAGGTGGATTCTTCCGCCGGCTGGTTGATTTTGGGGACTGTTTTGTTGGGCGCCAGCCGCTGCCGTGCACAACAGAGTCGCGATTAGAAAACAGCCGAGGCGTCGCTTGTTTAACATGAGTTGTGTTCCTCCTGGCGGAGCGCGGCCGGTTTTCGCCGTAGCAATTCGCGCGTCGCACCCACCCCGCGCCAATAATATCGCCGCTTGGACCTGGATGCCATCGCTCAACTCCTCCTAACCCAGTAGCCTGGGAGTGGGGTTTCAATGCCCGCATCGCGTCGTCAGCAATGCGCTCGCAATCGGCGTCGTGCATACGATTTTGCGCTTGATGGCAAGGAACAACTGCCATGGTAATGCGGAACAGACTGTCCGTACGCTGCGATTCGTCTGCGCCGGCAGCCGTTACCGGACGTGTCCTGTTACCAGACGAAGCGGGACTCGGGCGGGTTGCCGGTCGTACGAGCCTCAGTGGAGGACTTCATTTTTAATGCCGCCTTTGAGCAACGCAGCAAATTGTGCGGCGGCCATCGGTTGGCCAAAGATGTAGCCTTGTCCTTCCGCACAGCGATGGGTCCGGAGAAATGTGAGTTGTTGCTGCGTTTCGATGCCCTCGGCGATTACGCGCAGCTTCAGGCTCTTGCCCATATCAATTATGGCTCGCGCGATCGGTGAGTCGGAGGCATCGTCGGCAATCCGGTGAACGAAGGACTGGTCAATCTTCAAAACATCAACGGGTAATTCCTGAAGATAGCTGAGGCTGGAGTAGCCGGTGCCGAAATCATCCACGGCCAGGTGTATCCCCATATGTTTCAGCTCTTGAAGTACGGCGGCCACGGCCAGGCCATTGGCGATCAGGACGTTCTCGGTAAGTTCGATGTCCAGATAGCGCCCCTCCAGTCCGGTTTCCCTGAAGGCGCTTCTTACCCCGGCAACAAATGTCTTGTCGCGAAATTCGGCGGCGGAAACGTTGACGGAAATCCGTCCGAACTCCAATCCCGCCTCTTGCCATTCGCGCGCCTGCCTGCATGCTTCCCGCAATACCCAGCGGCCGATTTGGACAATTAGCCCGCAATCCTCGGCCACGGGTATGAACTTGCTTGGAAGGACCAGTTCTCGATCGGGCCGTAGCCATCGTATCAATGCCTCGACTCCCGTGATCTCCCCGCTCGTCAAGTCCACCTTGGACTGATAGTGCAACACGAACTCCCTTCGTTCGATAGCATGACGCAGGTCGCCCTCGATCGATCCACGCTCCACCGACCGACAATTCATCTTGTTATTGAAGAACTGGCAATTGTTGCGCCCGCCTTCCTTCGCGTAGTACATCGCTGCGTCCGCGTTCTTGATTAAGGTCTCGGCGTCCGTTCCATTTTCCGGATAGACGCTGATGCCGATGCTGCCGCTGATGTGCGCGTTGGTCTCCCCGGTAGGGCAGGGCACGTTGAGCGCCAGGAGCATTTTCTTTGCACTCGTGGCCGCGCCTTCGCGGCTCGCGATCTCCGACAGCAAGATCACAAATTCATCCCCGCCGATACGGCTAACTGTGTCGGAGTGCCGCACGGCAGCTACCAATCGGCTTGAAACGCACTGAAGTAGCTTGTCGCCGGAGTCATGGCCCAACGAATCGTTGATGTATTTGAAATGGTCCAGGTCCAGAAAGATCACCGCAATGGATCTACCCTGGCGGTGAGCCAGGGAAATCGATTGCGTGATGCGGTCAATGAGCACGATGCGGTTCGGCAAGCCCGTAAGAGCATCGTGCTGCGCCAGGTGCGTCATCTTGAGTGACATGGCCCGCGAGGCCGTTACATCATGGAAAACGATTACCGCGCCGATTACGTGGCCCGCCCGGTCGTGGATGGGCGCCGCAGAATCTTCGATGGCAACCTCAAATCCGTCGCGGCGTATCAGGATGCAGTTCTCCGTCAGTCCGACCGTCCTGTTTTTCTGCACCGCCAACTCCATCGGGTTTGGGACAGCATTGCGTGTCACGCCGTCAATAATCCGGAAGACCTTAGCCAGTGGCACACCCGTGGCCTCGCTGCGCCGCCAGCCGGTCATGGTCTCCGCGACGAAATTGAGAAACGTGATATCGCCAGAAATGTCCGTGCACAGCACGGCGTCACCGATGGAGCTGAGCGTGACTAAAGACCTCTCCTTTTCAAGGTACAGCGCATCCTCCACCGCCTTTCGCTCGATGGCATTGCGCAACGCGCGCGGCAGCGAGTAATCCAGGTGATCTGGCAGCAGATAATCCTGCGCCCCGCGCGCTACGGCCTCCTTTGCCAGATCCTCGCTGGCATTGTCGCCCAGAATTAGAATGGGGATTTCAGGAGCGGCGCTGTAAAGCTTATCAAACGCTTCAAAACCTTGGACGATGGGGTGTGGCACACCCAGTAAGATAGCGCTGGTTCGACTGTGGCCCAGCCATTGAATGCCTTCGGAAAACTCGCCAACCTGCTTCACATGGAACGAACCGTGGCTTGCCGTGGCAAGTGCCGCGCGAATCGTCTCGGCAGCGCCTTTGTCCTTCTCGATCAAAAGTATTTCGTAGGTCTGCGCAGTTGGAGCCATTGGTAACGCACATTTAGGCACGTTCGGTGCCATGTACGGCACCTCACGGAAACTCAACACTTCGGGCAGTGTGACGCCGAAGAGAGCGCGCTAATTCGGGAATTCAGTTTCAAAGGGGGAAGGCGGTCTCACGCTCCGCGCCAGCCGCGTATCCGCGAGGTCAGTCATTCTAGCGGGCAAAATTGGTTTGAGGGCCAGTGCCTGACAAACACCGCTACCCGAAGTGGAACTGTGTGATATGACTTACCTTTACAACACATTTCCCATGGAGGGACGAGAGATGGATTGGAACCGGTTACTCCACTTCGCGCTGCTGGGTAGCAGCGGTTTGGAACAATATGCCATCCTGCTGGTTCGCGTTTCGATCGGGCTCTTCTTCGCCATCTCCGGGGCCGGCAAATTGTTTGTGGCCGGCGGCACGAAACCTGTTTACGACACGCTCGTCGCGGCCCATGCCCCGTTCCCGCGCCAGACGGCTTATTTCGTGGCGAGCGTGGAATTCCTTGGCGGATGCTTGGTGACTCTGGGGTTTCTCTCGAGCCCGGCCAGCGCGGCTCTGATGATCGACATGATTGTCGCCACGCTGACCAGCGCGATTTCCACCCTGCCGAAAGGGCTTTCGCCTCTCAGCTTGCTCGACGATTTCCTCTACCTCCCGGAAGTCCTCTACGTGCTCTTCTTCGTATGGCTCATCTGCTCTGGTCCGGGAAAATTCAGCGTGGATTACTGGCTCGCCGGCAGGTTACTTAATTGAGGCAATCGCTCGACGAAGCAGCTCGTTGTTGAACAATCCTAGATGTTGAACGGAGGAATCATGAGCATCGCAACCGGTGCATCTCCCATCCAGCCCGAGCCGGCATTGCTCGGACAAATTGTCGTCGTGATCGGCGGCAGCGCCGGCATCGGACTCGAAACTGCCCGGCGAGCACGCGCCGAGGGAGCCAAGCTGATTCTCGCGGCACGCAACCCGGAACCCCTGGAAGCCGCGTCACGCGAACTCGGCGCGCTAAGCACCGCCGCGTTCGACGCCACCAACTTCGATCAACTCAAAAAATTCTTCGATGGACTCCCGGCGCCGATCGATCACGTGCTGCTCACCGGTCCCGGTCCCTACTACGCGCCGCTCGCCGAATTCGATTTCGAAAAAGCGCGCCGCGACGTTGAGTCTCATCTTTTTCTTCCGCTGCAGATCGCGCGTCTCGCTGCAAAAAAGGTTCGCCCGGGAGGCACCCTGCTCTTCATGAGCGGCACGGGTGGCCGCCGCACGGTGAAGGGATTCGCGCTCATCTCGGCTCTTACTGCCGCGCTGCCCGCCTTGACCAGAAATCTGGCGCTCGAACTCGCGCCTGTTCGCGTCAACCTCATCGCCGCCGGGTTTGTTGACACACCGTTGTCGGCGACGCTCCTCGGCGATCAGCTGGATGCGCGTCGCGTGCAACTCCGCACCACTCTGCCAATCGGCCGCGTGGTCGGCCCAGCCGACGTCGCCGCCCTCGCCATCCACCTCATGACCAACACAGCCCTAACCGGCGCAACCTACGATATCGACGGCGGCCAGCAGCTCCTCGACGCCTGACCCCGCGCCAAACGGCCGGGCCTTCCGCGCCCAAACGCAACCGCCAAGGAACTCTTCGACGATATGATTGCTCGATGGTGCGAGAGCTTTGGGTTTCCGCTCCTTGACAGTTCTATCGCAATATTGCTATAGTGGCTTCGTTGCCTAGAGGAACGGCAAACCAGGGTGGAGACCGAGTTCGCCATCGAGTTTGTGGAATTGCCGAACGGCCGGGCTCCGGCCCGCGAGTTCCTCGATTCGTTGGATGACAAAGCCGCTGCTCGAATCGACGCGTTCATTGAGCGCTTGCGTACCCAGGGCAATCGCATGCAGGGAAAGTTTGTGAAGAAGCTCACCGATGATGTCTTCGAGCTTCGAGTCAAGCAATTTGACAGGATTTTCCGAGTGCTCTTCTTTTACCAGCGGGGAATGCTCATCGTGATTACATCAGCCTTTCAGAAGAAAACGGAACGTACGCCACCGAGCGAAATCACTCGCGCCGAGAGGCTCAGAAGGCTCTGGCTGAAGTACAGGAATCGTTATACCGGCTCCTCCCAGGAGCGCGAGGCGATCTCCAAGGAGTGGGGCGAATGAAACGCGACCAGCACACCCAAATTGTCCGGCGCCGTGCGCGCAAGAGCGCGACTTACCGGAACACTTTCGCGCGCACCTTACAGCAGATCGATCTGGCATTGTTGGTCCGCGAGATGCGCGCGGACGCGGGCTTCACGCAGGCGGAACTGGCCAGGAAAGTGGCCACCACGCAGTCCGTTATCGCGCGACTGGAGGACGCCGAATACGCCGGGCATTCCCTCGCCATGCTCGAGCGCATCGCAGCGGCCTGCGGCGTCGCGCTAAAACTCCGCGCCGAAAAGAAGCCGCATTTCGACCGCGAAGTCGCCCTCGTCTAGCTGCCGCCGTGCGTCACGCGCCCCCCGGGCCTTTGCTTGACTTCGCCGTGCTGCTTCGCTACTCTCTGCGGCGTCACGCGCGCGTCGCATTCCTGGGAAGACTGACCGCGTTCGGTCCCTTTACTCAATCAAAAATTTCAAACGTCGTTCACTGCCGAGGAGGTCGGCTTCCATGAAAAGACTGTCTAGCATTTTGCTTGGTTTGGCACTGGTGTTTGGCGCCGCGGGCCGCGCCACCGCGCAGGAAAATTCCGGAGGCATGCACGCGCCGCCGCAGGTGCTCACCATCGTCCGCGAATACCTCAAGCCGGGAAAAAGCGGCTCGCCGCACGCGCGCACCGAAAGCATGTTCGTAAAGGCCATGGGCGCCGCGAAATCGCCGAGCTATTACCTGGGCATGGATTCGCTCACCGGAAAATCGCGCTCGCTTTTCTTCACCGGCTACGAATCGTTCGCCGCCTGGGAAAAAGATCTCCAGAGCCAGCAGAAAAATCCCACGCTGTCCGCGGCGCTGGACCGCGCTTCGGTGGCCGACGGCGACTTGCTCGAATCCTACGAAGAGAGTGTGTGGGTGTATCGCGCGGATCAAAGCTACAACCAGACCGGCGCGCTCCCCGGCATTCGCTACTTCGAGCTCGAATCCTTCACCGTGAAGCCGGGCCACGAAGAAGATTGGAACGCGGCGGTAAAACTGGTGAAGGACGCTTACGCCAAGGGCCTGCCCGACGCGCACTGGGCCATGTATCAGCTCGCCGCTGGTGGCGCCACGCCCACTTTCCTGGTCATCACTCCGCGTAAATCATTGTCGGAAATTGACACCGCTTTCGCCGAGGGCGGCAAATTCATGAGTGCCCTGGGCCCCGACGGAATGAAAAAGCTCAGCGAGCTTTCCGCCGCCTCCATTGCCGAGTCGCACACCAACTTTCTCGCCATCAATCCGGCCATCAGCTACATGGACGAAGCGCTGGCCAAGGCCGATCCCGATTTCTGGGGCCACAAGCCCATGCCCGCCGCCGCGCCCAAGAAAGAGAAGGCCGAACCCAAACCCTAGACACAATTTCACATCACTGTGAGGGGGGTGCCCCACCCTCCGTTTTTGAGGGTGGGGTTTTTGATTTTGATTTTGTTCGAATCCTCGTTCGAGGTAAACTCTAGCTCCCACCTTGAAAGCAAAGGGTGTCCGATGCGGCGGGCGCCCGATGATTAATTTCCTTTGCACGTGCGCGGGCTAGACGTGTGCATCGTCTAAAGGAGCTTCGCATGACTCAACAAGCAAAGATTCAAAAAATAGCCAGGACCATCGCAATGCCGCTCTTCGTGCTAGCCGCAGTGCTCGGCGCCGCGTGCCCTGGCAGGGCCCAGGAAACCAAAACGGCGTATCCGGCCATGGCTCCAGTCGAGCAGTACATGATGGCCCGAGATGCCGAAATCGCGCTCGCCCGCAGCGCCGCTCCGGTATCCATCTCGGCCGATGCCGAGGTTCTGGTCCTCGGAGCGCACGGTTACGAAACCGGGGCCAAAGGCAAAAATGGTTTCGTGTGCATTGTGGAGCGAGGGTGGACCGCCCCCATGGACAACCCTGACTTTTGGAATCCCAAGCTGCGCGGGCCGGTCTGCCTCAACGCGGCCGCCGCGCGCTCCTATCTTCCACTCACGATCAAAAAGACCGAGCTGATCCTCGCGGGAAATTCCAAAGCGCAGATGTTTGAAATTCTAACCACAGCCATCGACAAGAAAGAACTGCCCACGGCGGAACCTGGCGCGATGGGTTACATGCTGTCAAAGCAGCAGTACCTCGGCGACGATGGCCAGCACTGGCATCCGCATTTGATGTTTTTCATTCCGCAAACCGACCCGGCAACCTGGGGCGCGAATCTGCCCGGCTCCCAGGTCTTCGGATTGGAAATCGCTACCGACCGGCTCACCCAATTTTTCGTCCCAGTCCGCGAGTGGTCCGACGGCACCCCGGACCACGCTGACGCGCACTGATACGCGTCGCCGGTTTAAAGGTGTAAATGTAGCGCTGCGGCGTTCAGCGCGGCATCTTTCTTCTCGCCCGGCGCGCGAGGCAGCCAGGTTTTCGTTTGCGCAGCGCAAAATCAAACACGCCGACCTAAAAGGTCGGCGCTACGAAATCAACCCCACCATTCTCCCGGCATCTTGACGTTGGTGCGCGCCGCGAGGATTTCGTAGGGGCACGGCACGCCGTGCCCGGTGCAACGCCACTCGAATCGCGCCACCTCCGGCCCGAGCGCTATGTGCACATTATTGGTGCATATGTGCAAAGAATTGCCGCATTGCGCCGCGCATCTGCATGCACATTTTACGCCCGGGATCGACCCGTGACGCGCGCTGAGCCGGCGGCGTTTGCGGCTCTCGGACGCTCGCCAAAATCCACCGCAAACGGCCCATGCTCGCGCGCCTAATCGCTCCTAAGTCCCAACGCTCCATGCGCTTATCTGTACAGGTAAAGTTCAGATACAAATCGGACTCCGTACATTGACCTGTATTTCCGTCTGGGGCAGACTCCGCCAGCGCGACCACAGGATTCAGCGTTGCGGCGATGTGCCTGCAGCCCACGTGCGATCCCGCGAGTCTTCCGCAACGCCGGCGACGATGAATTGACGGCGTTACCTAAATGCAAAAAGGAGAAAGACGTGAAATCGAAAACCAGGAACCTGGCGCTCGGATGTCTCGCGGCGCTCGGGTTGTTGTTCGCGGTATCCACACCGGCTCAAAGGTTTCAAAATCCGCTCCAGGCGCATCCGCCGATGGCCGCCTCCAGCGGCATCACGGGCAGCGCGGCGCAGCAACTGCACCGCAGCGATGTCTCCAGTCCCGACGTAACCAGTGCTTGCACCTACAAATTCACCTCCGGCGCTGGCGCCACTTACCTGCAGTTCTGCGTCAGCGTAAACGGAAACATCGTCGAGTTCGAAAGTCCGGCGGGCGTCGAACAGATCAACCAGGGTGGCATTGCCGAGGGTTACGGCTTCTGCGATCAGGTTCCGGAAAACGGCTATTACGATTACGCCTACGGCGACAGCGGAAACTGGAACGCGCCCGTCAAGCTTTCGCAGACGGCAACTTCGGTCAAGATCGAGCGCACCACCAGCGACGGAGTCTTCACCCTGACCCAAACTTTCACTTCCGTTGCGGGCGACAACCCCTACGCCAAAATTCTGATGTCGCTCAAGAATAATTCCGCGGTGACCAAGGGCGTCGCCCTCTATCGCTACGCCGATTCCGATCCCGGCAATGCTGCGCAGACCGACACGTATCCCGATTTCGTGGAAAACGGCGACGGCACCAACCAGAGCGGATTTTCCTACGTTCCGTATAGCAGCGCTGTTTCTCCCGAGTACGGTCTGATGCTCCAGCGTGTCGGGCCTCCCACTCCGGCTTCCGCGAACACCCCCCCACAGGAAGGGTGGGCGAATAACGGCTCGGACGGTCCAGCCGCTTGCGATTCTTTCGAGTTTCAAACCTCGCCGGTTACCGACCTGGACGACTCCATCATGTACGAGTGGACTTTCAACATAGAGAAAAACCAGACGGTCAATGTGACCAGCCGGTACATCACGTTTTGAAATTTAGTCCCATTCGAGGCCTGCACTGCGGTGCGGCCGAAGGCCCCGCTCCGGCTCCCAGAGCGCAGCGGGCGAGCGTCAGCAAAAATAAAAAGGAGAAAGACGTGAAACTCAATTCCAGGAAAATTTCGATAGCATGTCTGGCGGCATTCGCGCTGTTGTTTGCCGTAGCCACACCCGCTCAAAGTCTGCATGGCCCCAGGAAAGGCCCGGCCCGGGCGGCCAACGCCAACGCCACAGCCGCCGCCAAAGCCAAAGTAAAAAGCGACGCGGTTCATGGGGACGCCACCGAAGCTTGCACCTACCAATTCACCTCCGGCAGCGCCGACACCTACCTGCAGTTTTGCGTCACGGTGAACGGCAACATCGTCGAGTTCCAGGCTCCTGCCGGCGTCGAACAGATTGATCAGGGCGGCTCGTACGAAGGCTACGGCATCTGCGACCAAACCACTGAGGCCACCTACTACGACTACGCCTACACCGACAGCGGTAACTGGAACGCTCCGACCACGGTTTCGCACACCGGAACTTTGGTCAAGATCGAGCGCACCACCAACGACGGCGCCTGGACCCTGACCCAGACCATCACTTCGTCCCCGGGTCCTAACCCGGTGGCCAAGATCGCCATGGCGCTCAAGAACAATTCCGGCGAGTCCAAGGAGGCCTATCTTCTCCGCTATGCCAACGTCAACGCCGGGGATGCGGCCACCATCGATAACTACGCCGAGAATTATGACGGCGGGCTCGAGAGCGCATGGGGCTACACCTCCTTCGAAGCCGAAGAGGTGGACGCTCCCTACGGTTTGTTGATTCAGAACGTGGGGAATTCCGCGCCCACTACCGCGGAGATTTTTCGCGAAGGCTATGCCATCTCCGGTTTTGACGGTCCCACGCCCTGCAATCCCTTCGCGGGTTATACAGGAACGCTCTACAACGAGGTCGGATCCGTGGCGTATCTATATGACCTGACGTTCAAGAAAGAACAGACCGTCACCGTCACCAGCCGTTACATGTCGTTCTAGCCGTTGCAACCCGCGAGCCCGCGCAACGAACCGTAGCGTCGTTGCGCGGGCCGCATTTCTCGCCGTAAGGTTTCGCCTTCGCAGGGGCACGGCACGCCGTGCCCGGTCCAGCGCCACGCAAATCGCGCGACGTCGCGCGATCGGGTTTGCCTCAGGTGTAAATGTAGCGCCGCGGCCTTTAGCGCGGCAGCCTTTGCGTCGCCTCTGTGCCTCCGTGTCCTCGTGGCCAGGGAATGTCGCGCGCCTCATCTTTCTCAGCGCAACCGGCGACACCCGCCCACATCGATTGGTAGGGGCACGGCACGCCGTGCCCGGTGCCGCGCCACGCGAATCGCGCCAAGGTGCGCGACCGCAAACGCGCGCCCGGTTTTGCTTATGGCTGCGGGCCGGCCACCCGCACACGATGTGCACCCACTTGCCGTTCTGCGCAAATATCCTGCACACCGGTAGTTTCTCCCCGGGCGCAAAGCAAATCCCCGCCAGCCGCCCAACACCCGCGGTGCGAGACCCCGGCGGGCGTCGGGGCGGGGAACCGGTGCAAGTCTCGGGTAACTCTATTTCCCTCATATATTTAGCCGGTCAGATTTAATCCACCCACAATTCCTCCAGCATCCATTGATCCCGTCGCGCCCCTGCGGCAGACTCCGCTCATGCGCGTTCCCAGGTTTGCGCAATATGGCAATTCGAGTGCATCCTCCGGAGCAATCCCGCTACGTGCTCCAGGCCGCCCCGGTCTGCCGTTTCGGGCTGGCGCTACTCACACAAGGGCAAAAAAGGAGAATCACATGAAAGCAAGAATTTGGGCCCTCGCATTCGCAGCTGTTCTGGTTTTCGGGGTGTCCGCAGGATCCGCTTTCGCGCAGCGGGATGCATCATCCCCGGCCTCTCGCCATCAGCGCTACGATCCCGACCATCCGGTGACGCCACCCGCCCCCGCCGCCGACGACTCGCAGCTCAAACCAAGAAGCAACGCCAGTCCCGACTCCACCGATACTTGCACCTACAAATTCACCTCCGGCAGCGGAAATACTTATCTGCAGTTTTGTGTAACCGTGAACGGCAACGTTGTCGAGTTTCAAAGCCCGGTGGGCATCGAACAACTCAGCCCCGGGGGCTCCGCCGCCTATGAAGGCTACGGCATCTGCGACGTAACGACCGGAACCGCGTATTGGGACTATGCTGGAAACGGGGATAGCGGGAACTGGAACGCCCCGACTAAGCTTTCGCTGACTGGCACATCGGTCAAAATCGAGCGGATCACCAGCGACGGAGCCTGGACTCTCACCCAGACCTTTACCTCGGTCGAGGGCTTTGACGCCTCCGCCAAGATTGCCATGGCGCTGAAGAACGATTCCGCCGAGGACAAGCAAGTCGCCCTCCTCCGTTATGCCAACGCCGTTCCCTATTCCGGCTCCCCATACCAAGAAGACTACGACGGAACCTATGAAAGTGCCTGGGGTTATGCCCAGGGTTTCTACGGTCTGATTCTCCAGGACGTCGGGTTTCCCACTCCGACTACCCTGGCATGGGAACGCGAAGCCTTTCCCATTGACACTATCGGCGGCCCGGCTCCTTGCAACGCCGATGCGAAGTCTGAAGAACCGATTCTCGGCAACGTAGGCTCACTCGTGAATTGGGTCGAAATCATAACTCTAAAGAAAGCCCAGACCGTCACTGTCACCGACAGGTACATGCAGTTCTAACGTAGCAGCCCGCGCTGTCCCACCCCAGCGCGGCCGATGGCAAGATTGGCACACGCACCGGGGCGAGCGATTCGCCCCGCCGCGTGAAACGGGTAGATGAAATTGCCACATCCGCAGCGTGAAGTTGGGCCTCGGCGATAAATCACCGCGCGGGGCGCTCCGCCCTTCGTCGTTAAGGGTGGGGCTTCTCGCTCCAGTTTTCATTCAATGATTTCTCCCTGCCTCTGTGTCTCCGTGGCCAAAAGAATGTCATGCGTGCGCGCATCCAAATTGGCGCACCCGCCGCAACTTCGCGCGCAAAATTCGGATGGCGAAGCCGCACGCAACAGCAGTAATCTTTTCGCATGAACGCGCACGCGCATCCGCAGCACCAGCCACACGTACTCGACAACCCCGTGTGGACCGCGCTCACCACCCGCCAATCTCATCTCGCCGAAATTTCCGCGCTCGCCCGCAGATTCCCCGCGGACATCGGCCCCATCGCCGGTTTCGCCGCTCCCTCGCGCGCGGCCTACGCATCCCTCGCCGAACTTTTCGCCCCCGGCGAAATCGCCGCCGTCTGCCTGGAAGCCCCGCCCGATGATCTCGCGCCGCACTGGCAGCTCGTCGAATGCGCGCCCATGCTGCAAATGATTTGGACCGAGCACCCGTTGCCCCCGCCCGCGCGCGATTTCGTCGCGCTCACCTCTGCCGACGCCCCCGAAATGCTCGCGCTCGCCACGCTCACCAAGCCCGGGCCCTTCGCCACGCGCACGCACGAGCTCGGCGACTTCATCGGCATCCGCAGCAGGGAAGGGCAGCTCGCGGCCATGGCCGGCGAACGCATGCGCGCCCCCGGGTTCACCGAAGTCAGCGCCGTCTGCACGCATCCCGACCACCTCGGCCACGGCTACGCCACCGGCCTCATGGTCGAAATCATGCAGCGCATCACCGCGCGCGGCGAAACGCCCTTCCTCCACGTCCGCTCCGCAAACCAGCGCGCCATCGATCTGTATCATCGCCTCGGCTACGCCGACCGCCACCTCTTCCAGCTAACCATCCTCAAAAAGTTGCAAGTGTGATGTAGGGGCACGGCATGCCGTGCCCGGTGCCGCGTCACGCGAATCGCGCCACGTCCACCCACGCGCCGGATCGGGTTGGCCTTCGTAGCGGCCGCCTTTACGCCAAGGCTCATTCAGTCTCTTCAATAACCTCGTCGTCCGCTACCAGCTTCGGGTCTTCCACCACCGAATCGAGGAACCACTCCCCGGCGCCGATGCGCTGAATAACTGTTTGAATCTTCGCCTTCGCTTGCTCCTCTGAAACCGCTTCCACCAGTATTACCTTGTGCTTTTCATCGGCCGCTTTCGTGCTCCAAATGTATCCGCCGTACTTTTTCATGCGCCAACCCCTTTCGGTGAGGCCAATCAACGAATCCAATGACGCTACAGTCGCGGGTGTAAAGGTTTAAGTGTAGCGCCGCGGTCTTCAGCGCGGCATCTTTCTTCTTCGACGCACGGTGGCACCACGTTCTCGCATCCACCTCGCCCATAAATCATCGTGAAGGGTGCCCCACCCTTCGACTTTAAGGGTGGGGAATTGAACGCAACGTCGGCAAGTTTTCGCGATCGCCCCAATGTAAGCAATTGTCATCCCGCCTGCCCTGAGGCGCAGCCGAAGGGAACGCACCGCGCCTTTTGCGGATGGTGGTGAGGGATCTGCTTTCGCTTCTCGGCATAAAACGACCGACACCAGATCCCTCGTCGGCCACAAGGCGGCCTCGCTCGGGATGACAGCCCTCCGCGAAAGACGCAGTTGGGTATAAGTGCAGCCGTAAGGATATAATCGCCGCGCCGCAATTATCGCGGAGGCGAGCGACAACCGCCATGTCACAAATCACGCGCACTCCGAAAATCTACGACGTCTGCATCATCGGCTCGGGCGCGGCCGGCGGCGCGGCCGCAAAAATCCTCACCGAGGGCGGACTCCGCGTCGCGCTGCTCGAAGCCGGCCCCGCGCTCAACCCCGAAAAAGATTTCAAAGAGCACATGTGGCCCTACGAGCTCGCGCATCGCGGCGCAGGCGTCGGCGCAAAGTTGCGCGGCGAGGAAGCCGACGAGTTCATGGCCCCCAACGGCGCCTGGGAAATCGAAGGCGAGCCGTACTCCTCCGCCCCCGGCACAAATTTCCGCTGGTTCCGTTCGCGCATCGTCGGCGGACGCACCAACCACTGGGGCCGCGTCGCACTGCGATTTTCGCCCGCCGATTTCAAGCCGCGCTCGAAAGACGGCGCCGGCTTCGACTGGCCCATCGCCTACGAAGACCTCGCGCCCTACTACGACAAAGTCGAGTCCTACATCGGCGTCTTCGGCACGCGCGAAAATATTCCCAGCTCGCCCGACGGAATTTTCCTGCCGCCGCCCAAGCCGCGCTGCACCGAAGCGCTGCTGCAAAAAGCCTGCGCCAAATTAAATATTCCCTGCGTGCCCGCGCGCATGGCCATCATCACGAAAACGCACAACGGCCGCCGTGCCTGCCACTATTGCGGACAGTGCGCGCGCGGATGCCGCAGTGCCTCGAATTTCAGCTCCAGCCAGGTGCTGATTCCGCCCGCGCTGGCCACCGGCCGCCTCACGCTGATCCCCAACGCCATGGCCCGCGAAATCGTCATCGGCAAAAATGGAAAATGCGAAGCAGTCTCCTACATCGACCGCTCGACGCGCACCGAGCAGCGCGTTCACGCGCGCAGCTTCGTCCTGGCCGCGAGCGCCTGCGAATCCGCGCGCCTGCTGCTCAATTCGCGCTCGCCGCAATTTCCCAATGGCCTCGCGAATTCCTCCGGCCTCGTCGGGCGTTACCTGATGGACAGTGTCGGCAGCTTCGGCAGCGGCTATTTCCCGCAGCTCGAAAAAGTCCCGCCGCACAATCACGATGGCGCCGGCGGCAATTTCCTCCCGCACGTGTACGTGCCCTGGTGGAAGTACGATCGCAAGAACGATTTTCTGCGCGGCTATCACATCGAGCCCGGCGGCGGCCGCTTCATGCCCGTGGTCGGCGATTTTGACGACGTCTGCGGCAGCGCCGAAGGCTACGGCCTCGCGCTCAAGGAAAAATGCCGCCGCTCCTACGGCACCACGATTGGACTCGAAGGCATGGGCGAGCGCATCCCGAGCGAAAAATCCTACTGTGAAATCGATCCCACCGCCGTAGACGAATTGGGCATTCCCACGCTGCGCTTCCACTGGCAACCCGGCGAGAACGACCTGAAGATGGCCAAAGATATGCAGCAAACTTTTCGCGCCATCATCGAAGGCTCCGGCGGCACTTATCTCACCGAAGCGTCCGACGACTTCGGCCTGTACGGAGGCGGCGTGGCCATCCACGAAGCGGGCGTAGCTCGCATGGGCCACGACCCAAAGACTTCCGTCCTGAATAAATTCTGCCAGGCGCACGACGTAAAAAATCTTTTCGTCACCGACGCCGCCGCCTTCGTCTCAAGCCCGGACAAAAATCCCACGCTAACGATCCTGGCGCTGTCTTGGCGCGCCTCCGAATATTTGCTAGCGCAAGCCAAGCAGGGAAGCCTGTAATGCAGCGGAATTGCAGTCAAATCTATGCGGGTTCGATCAAACTCTGAGAGGTGGGTGCCCCACCCTTCGATTTTAAGGGTGGGGGTCTAGACAAAACGAGGGCGAGCTTTCGCCATCATCACGGCCGACCCGATTGTCATCCCGCCTGCCCTGACGCAGGAAGGGGCGCAGCCCCACGCAGATCGCGCCACGTGCACGGTCGCGGTCCCACCGCTCGTTGTCATCCCGAGCGGAGTCACGCGCGCTTTTTCTTCCCCCGGTTTCTGGGGGCGCGGGACGGAGTTCGAGGGATCTGCTTTCAGCTTTTCGTTTCCGATGGGCGCATGTGCACGAAGCTTCCAGGGGGAGGGGAACCATGCCGCAAAAACCAATCTCACGCCGCGACATCCTGAAATCGCTAACCATTACCGCCGCGGCCGGTTCGCTGACGCGCGTGATCCCGCTGCAAGCCGCGGAATTCGCGCACAAAATAATCCAATCCGAAAAATCCTCATCGCCCGACGCCGCCTACACCCCAAAATTCTTCAACGCGCATCAATACAAAACGCTGCAAACGCTCTGCGACGCCATCATCCCCGCCGACGACCACTCCGCCGGCGCCCTCGAAGCCGGCGCGCCCGAATTCATCGACCTGCTCACGAGCGAAAATCACGATTACCAGCTCAAATTAGGCGGCGGAATCACGTGGCTCGATGCAACGTGCAAGGACCGCTTCGGCGCAGCCTATCTCGACGCCACGCCCGACCAGCAAAAACAAATCCTAGACCTGATCGCCTACAAAACAAACGCGGAAACCGACGCAAGCCTGACCCAGGCCGTCGAATTCTTCGCCTTCCTCCGCAATCTCACCGCCGACGGTTTTTTCACCAGCGCCATCGGCATCGAATACCTCGGCTACATCGGCAACACGTATCTAAGCGAATTCCCCGGCTGCCCCGCAGTCCCCGAATCGGATTTAAAGATTTAAATGTAGCGCCGCGGCCTTTTTACCCTGAGCCTCGAAGGGCAGCGCGGCATCTTTCCGGATGCCGCGGCGCCCGATGCACCATGGCGCCACATTCTCGCCAAGCCTCGCCGATAAATCATCGCGTCGGGTGCCCCACCCTTCGATTCTAAGGGTGGGGAATTGAACAAAGCGCTGGCGAGGTCTTGCCATCGTCACAATGTAAGCGACTGTCATCCCGAGCGGAGTCCCGCGCGCTCTTTCTTCCCCCGCCTTTTGGGGGCGCGGGACGAAGTCCGAGGGATCTGCTTTCGCTTTCCGCGGCACGATGGGGGTAGCGATTGTGAAATTCTCTGTGCCTCTGTGTCTCCGTGGCAAAACAAACGCGGCAATGAAACGCGCCGGGATATAATCGCCACGCGAATCAACGCCAGCATTCGTCGCAGGAAAGCGGGAAAACAAATGCCGCAAATTCCCCCCGCGGAATTCCACGCGCTGCCCCTCCGTGTGCACGCATTTCTCTCCGACGTCCCGCTGCACGACGTCTGGGCCGTGGACCTGCCCGCGCGCCGCGACCGCATCACGCTTTCGGAATTTCTGCAGCGCTCCAACCGCGGCGGAATCGCGAGGCTCCCGCCCGCCTCCCGCGCGCTCCTCCGCTTCCGCCTCTTGCTCGGCCGCATTTTCGCGCTCGAGGCCGAACCCAAAGACGCCGCGTCCGCATCCTTCGCAAATCGCTTGACCCCGGAGGATCGCGCTCGCTCTTTGCTCGCGCCGGGTACGCCGGAGGGTTTGTTCCGTGTGGTATATCGCTTTGAAAACGAGCAGCTCGTCGAAGTGCACAATCGCACGGTGCACGCTGCAGCCGCGAGCGCCCTCGCGAAAACGCCCGCCGGCTATCGCTTCTACTTCGCGGTGTACGTCCGCCCGACAACCTGGGTCACACCGCTCTACATGCGGCTGAT
>Ga0302324_100008683_pt1 | contig 21380 bp, 11 predicted proteins | sample Palsa_T0_1_FD_201949 | JGI IMG/M metagenome (GOLD analysis project Ga0302324, IMG submission 201949) | Peat permafrost microbial communities from Stordalen Mire near Abisko, Sweden - Palsa_T0_1 | ecosystem: Environmental > Terrestrial > Soil > Palsa > Peat permafrost | place: Sweden: Abisko...
CGATGGTGAGCGTGACGGCGGTATCGCTGGAAGCCGTTCACGAATACGCCATAGCGCTGGAAGACTTGTCCAAAGGCCAGTATGAGGACGCGTTAAAGCACTCGTCGCAGGCCGTGGATTTGGATTCGAACTTCGGCTTAGCTTATGTGGTTGTGGCTGCTGCGTCGCATAACCTCTCGCGACAGCAGGATGCCGAAAAGTACGTCAAACTGGCTCTCAACCACATCGATCATATGACCGAGCGGGAAAGATTCGCAACCCGCGCTTACTCGTACTACTTAAATGGGGACACCCAGAAATGCGTGGATGAATATGGAACGTTGCTGCAAAGGTATCCGTCCGATACCGGGGCATACAATAACATAGCGGATTGCTTGGTTCAGCTGCGCAACATACCCAAGGCGCTGGAGGAAGTGCGGCGGGCCGTGGCTATCCAGCCCAAACGCGCCACGTGGCGTCTAAACGATTCAACCTGGTCAGCCTATGCCGGCGATTTTCAAACTGCCGCCAAGGAGGCTGCGGTGACGCTGCAACTGGTGCCCGGTTTTAGTTGGGGGTTCGGGGCACAAGCCTTCGCCGATCTAGGGCAGGGCCAACTCGCGCCAGCGGCGAAGGAGTACGAAGAGGTCGCAAAGACCGACATGTCCTACGCCGCTGCGGGTTTGGCGGACTTGGCCATCTATGAAGGCCGCTACCGCGACGCAGTGAGAATTCTCGAAAAAGGCGCGGCCGACGACTCGGTGGCAAAGAACCCGGATGCCGCCGCCGATAAGTTGTCGGCGCTGGCCTATGCCCAGCTTCTGCGGGGCGACAAGGCCGCAGCCCTCAAAGCCACGAACAACTCGCTCGATCTGAGCAAGGCCGTGAAGACCAGATTTATCGCGGCGCGAAACTTTGCCGCCCTGGGAGAAGGCGGTAAGGCAAAGGAAATGGCCGCCGGGCTCTCTTCCGAACTCCAGATCGAGCCCCAGGCGTACGGTAAACTGATCGAGGGCGAGATCGCTTTGAACGCTGGCGACAGCCACTCCGCCGTCCAGCTCTTCACGCAAGCGAATAACATCCTGGATACCTGGATCGGCCGCTTCGATCTTGGGAGGGCTTATCTGGAAGCTGGCGCCTTTACCGAAGCTGATTCTGAATTCGACCGGTGCCTCAAGCGCCGCGGTGAAGCTTTGGCGCTGTTCCTGGACGAAGTGCCCACCTACGGCTATTTCCCGCCAGTCTACTATTACCAGGGACGGGTGCGAGAGGGTTTGAAGAGCGCGGAATTCGCCGAACCCTACAAGCAATACTTGAGCATTCGTGGAAAGGCCGGCGAGGATCCTCTGCTGGCGGACGTGCGGCGCCGCGTCCATTAGTGATATGGCGAGAGCCATCGCGACGAGCGCCCGCGCCGGTTGTTTTCATACCAGGTACTGCTAGTACACAAATGAAACTGTAACGTTACTTTTTAACGGTTAACACCCGCTTTTTTGCACGGCTGACGCCCCTTTCTGCTTGACGCACCCTCTGTCATTAGGGATACTGAGCATGCTCTACAAACTTAAGATGGCACCCAACCGCCGCTAACCATGCAGCTACCGGCGACTCCGCTTTGTCGGCGGCGCGTGGGAGGTACAGTTGGGACAACAGGACTTTACATGTATCGGATGGATGTTCGTCGCGCTCTTACAACGCTTTTGTCTAAATCGGCCACGATCCTCGGTCTCGTGTTCCTCGCGCTATTCGTGCGAGCGGCGCAGGCCCAAGCGGTAGTTTCCCAAGGCCCACTGAACTACTTCCAAAATTACTTCGTCACCGGAGATTACGTGGTCGGGGGCGTGGGCGGCCTGAGTACGCAGGGCCCCAACCCCACCGCCACTATTAACTTCAGTGGCGTGCCTTGCAGCAGTGGGCCCGGGTTATTTGCGAGCGTCGTACCATGCGCCTTCAAGGGGGCAGTTCCGGCCGACATCATCGCCGCATTTCTGTATTGGGAGACGATTGAGCCCACTTCATCGGCGACGCCAACCGCGACAGCCGGTACCTTCGACGCGAACCTTACAAGCGGTCCCAATATCAATCCCAACGCCACTGTTCCCATGTCTGGCTTGGCGCTGGGCAGTCCGCAAGTCCCGGCGTGCGTCGCTAACTCCTACGTGCGAGTCTACCGCGCGGATGTTCTCCAATATCTGAATATCAATTCAACCGCGAACGTTCGAACGGCCAATTACACCCACACCATCGCATTTACCGGGAACCTGGCCAGCACGCAATTCCTCGGCGCGACCCTGGTTGTGGTCTTTCGTCTGGTGGCTCCGGGGAATCCGAGAATCTGGCCCCTTCGATCCGTAGTGATTTACGATGGCGCGTTTACCGGCGTTGCGTCGAGGAGCCCGAGCCTCAACGAAATCATGGGCGGACCGGGTCAGGCAGCGTTCAACGCGGACGCGAAAATGACCCTGATGGTAGGCGGCGGGCAAACGGGCTACGCCGAAACTATCACCGTCAACGGCAGCGTCCCGCCAGGAGTACCGCGGGATCCGATCGTGGGTGCGCAGGGCGCAGGCTGGGACAATTACACGTTCAACTATAATCTCGCCCCAGGCGCTGCTTCTGTCCAAACGGAGGTCCAGAGTTCGAACGATTGTCTGTCGTGGGGCGCAATCATTACCAGCACCAATGTTCAGGACTCGGACTCCGACGGGCTTCTGGATATATGGGAGGAAGCCGGATTATACCTGGATCCAGGCACCCGGTACGATGGCACGACCACTCCACCAGTCCCCGCTGCGTTTGGCACATGTTTGGCGCTGCCGCCGAGCCCGAGGACGACTTGCTTGAATCTACACGCCATGGGGGCGAACCCGTTCGTTCCCGACATTTTTATCCAGATCGATTGGATGGCGTCGACCCCGCCTGTCGCCCTGCCTAGCGTTCCAAATCACGTCCACATCCCTCAGTACGCCGCCCTCAACATGGTCGGCTCCGTGTTCCAGTCGCACGGAATCAATATGCACTTCGATGTCGGTAACAACTATCAGGGAGAGCCTTACATCGTTCCGTACCTCCAGGGCGGCAACGTTATCGCTCAGGGTGGCAACGTTATTCAGGAATCCTCGGTTCTGTGCGAGCCTAACCCTAGCGCTACCCCTCCCATTACCTGCAATTTCTCTCCTCAATCTCAAGAATATTCAGTGCTGGGCTGGAAAGGTGGCTTTGGCTCCATCAAAGACGGAGATCCGTCATTCCCATCACCACCCGGACCCGTTGGCGGCCTGGTTCCGCTCTTCAATGTGAACCGAAAAGATAGTTTCCATTACGCGCTTTTCGCCCATGCCATAGCAGCCACCACCCCCTTGAGCGCTCCCGCAGCCGGCAGCATCTCCGGAGTGGGCGATCTGCCGGGTGGAGACTTCATGGTCACGCTCGGTTTGTGGCGGTCGGATATTCCCGCTGTCGATCAAGTTGGGACTGTTTTGGAGCAAGCCGGCACCCTGATGCATGAACTGGGTCACAACCTGGATTTACATCACGGCGGCTGGTACAACACGCCCATTTGCATGCCGAACTATTTCAGTGTGATGAATTACATAAGTCAGGTAGCGGGATTGACGGATAGGTTCGGCATTGAGCATATCGATTATTCCCTCGGTTTAAACCTGCCGCTCTTTGAGAACTTCCTCTCTTCGGCTTTCCCCATCGCTTTCCCCCCGGGTCTTCAGCAGTACAAGGTCAGGTATTTTGGTCCGTACAATAGCGCCATCAATACCCCGGGCCAGGCGTCACAGGTTTTTTGCAGCGGCGATTTGTTGGGAACCGGATCGATCGCCGGTGAGGGGCAATACGTCCTTTCACAAAGTCCCACTGTTTCCACGCCCGACTGGAGCAACGGTATGGCTAAGTTGGGATCAACTATCACGACCGGCCTGGATATAAACTACGACGGAACCGGGGGCGAGATCTTCACGGATTCACCCGACTGGCTCAGTCTGAACCTTCAGCAGGTGGGTGCGCGCGCGAACTCCTTCGCGTTTTCCGCGGACCTGGGTAAATCCGGCGCGCTTGGCGCCTCCCTGCTGGGTAAATCCGGCGCGCTGGGTAAATCCGGCGCGCTGGGCACCGATCTGGGTACTTCCGACGCGGGCACGGCCGCGTTGGGCGCGGACGCCCTCGGCGATGCGAACTTTGCTGCCGTCACCTTATCGGGCAGCTTAGGTCCCCCCACCAACTTGACGGTGGCGGTCTACGCCCCTTCGACATCGGGCGGGACTGGCAACATTTTGAACTGGACTGGCAACATTGGAGTAGCGTCTCAATACAACGTCTACCGCTGCAATGGTTCGGCCGGGCCTTGCACTCCGACGGCGCCGGCGCTCACCGGGGCCGCAGGCGTCAACTCGGGCAATCCGGTAGTTACTACCTATACCGACCTTGTCAACGATTTTGTTCACGCCGGGTCGAGTTGCCCCCCCGCTCCTGCGACTTGCTACAACACGACCTACTACTATTACGTCACGGAAGTTAACGAAGTTAATATGATGTCTGGCCCTGAGAGCGGCGCATCGAACACGGTGAGCAGCGATGTGACCCACCTGACCGTGGTCGCCAATTCTCAGACGGTGAGATACGGGGCGAACCCGAACCCGACCCCAACCTTCACCGTTTACAGCAACGTTACAGCCGCTACTTACAGTAACACCACGGTCCCTGCATCACTCTCAGGGTTGAGCTGCGTCTACAACCCGAGTCCCCTCGCCAACACCAAGGGTTACTACGACGCTGGCAATTACCCCATCGCCTGCAACAATGGACCAGCCGTGGTCGCAGGAACCACGGAAGGCGTGACGTATTACACCGCTGCGTCTCCATCTCTTCTTTACCCCGCGAATCTTGGCGGGACCGTAGCCGGAATTACGCAAGGCAGTTTGACCATCAACCCGCTTTCGATCACCGTAACAGCGGTGTGCAGCACCAAAGTCTACAACGCCACCACCGCTGCCGGCACGCTGTGCCCCCCCTCCCCCGCCAACCCTGCGATACCCGCCATCAGCACGAACCCTCTGGTGTCCGGCGATACCGCTGCATTCACGGAAAGCTACGACAATCCCAACGTCGGCTCAACCCATGTGATGACGGCGGCCGGAATCGTGAACGACAACAATGGCGGGAAAAATTACGCCGTGACGTTCGCACCCAGCGCCGCAACCAGCGTGATCACTCCGGCGCCGTTGACCATTTCGGCAACCACCAACACGAAGACTTACGACACCACCACGAGCGCCGCGGCGATTCCCACCACGTCCGGCCTGCAGGGCTCCGACTCGGTGAGCGGCTTGGTCGAGACCTACGCCACGAGCAACGTCGGTCAGAGTATAACCCTCACCGTGTCGCCTGGCTACAGCATCAACGACGGCAACCACGGCAACAATTACAGCCCAGTAACGGTAAACACGGCTGTGGGCTCGATCACCCCGGCAACCGCCGCTATCTCGGTCACGCCGTACAACGTCACTTACAACGCCAATCCACACACGGCGACGGCAACGGCCACGGGCGTGGGCGGCGCTAATTTGATTGCCGGCCTGGTTCTCACCGGCACGACCCACACCAACGCGGGGACCTACAACGGCGACCCCTGGACGTTCACAGATCCCAGCGGCTTTGGCAATTACTATCCGGCCAACGGCCTGGTCAACGACGCCATCGCCAAGGCGAACGCGAGCATTACGGTCATGCCGTACAACGTCACTTACAACGGCAGTCCATACACCGCGACAGGCTCGGCCACGGGCGTGGGCGTACCACCCGCCAACTTGAGCGCCGACCTAAATCTCACCGGTACCACCCACACTGCGGCGGGGACGTACAGCACCGACTACTGGAGCTTTACCGATCCCACCGGCAACTATAACAATGTCGCCAATACCACGATCACCGACATCATCGCCAAGGCGAACGCGAGCATTTCGGTCACGCCCTACACCGTCACCTACAACGGCAGTCCATACGCCGCGACGGGCTCGGCCACCGGCGTGGGCGGCGTTAACTTGAGCACCGAGCTAAATCTCACCGGCACCGTCCACATCAACGCGGGTGGGTACACTGACACCTGGATGTTCACCGACCTTACCGGTAATTACAACAACGCCATGGGCATGATCAACGACGCGATCGGCCCGGCAACTGCCACTATTTCAGTCACGCCGTACAGCGTTCCTTACGACGGCAACGCGCACACCGCCACCGGGACGGCAACGGGCGTGGGCGGCGCTAACTTGATCGCCGGCCTAAATCTCACCGGCACCTCCCACACCAACGTGGGGACCTATAATGGCGACCCCTGGACGTTTACCGACCCTAGTGGCCTTGGCAATTACTACCCCGCCAACGGCGCGGTCAACGACGCCATCACACCTAATATCAACTTCACGACCCTAGTGCTGAACGGCACCGCGGCCCCGGCGGCCCCCGCGATTCTGACTGGACCCCCAGCCGTGCTGCAGCTCACCAACGATGTGGGCAGCGAGACCTCTTCGGCCTGGTTGCCAGCCGAGCAATCGGTCGCCTCCGGCTTCTCGACGTCATTCGAATTCCAGATTACACCCGCTGCAACCGTACCCAACTCGAACACGATAGCCGACGGATTCGCTTTTGTGATCCAGGCAGCGAATGGAACCACCCCCATGAACGGAACCGGTACCCTGGGAGCGACCGGGTATGGAATGTATATTGGGTATGACGGCATTCCGAATAGCATCGCCATCGAATTCGATACGTACCAGAACTCGCAGTACGCGGATCCCGTTGGCGCCCACGTCGGCATTCAGAGTAACGGAACGGCGGCGAATTCGCCGGCTCACAATAGCAGCGCGAATCTCGGCGGACCGGTTCAGGTTGCTTTCGCGGATGGCAACATTCACAACGCAACCATCACCTACGACGGAGTAAACACCCTGAGCGTCTTTGTGGACGGTAATTTCGTCGTCAGTGCTTCAGTCACCCTGAACTCGCTCTTGTCCCTGGACGGCGGCACAAGTGCTTATCTTGGCTTCACTGCCGCCACTGGCGGTAAGGAAGAAAACTCGGATATTTTGGCTTGGTCAATAAACTAATCTAGATCGCCTCGTAGGTCGGGTGTCCAGTGTATGATTGATCGGGGTGCGCATGCGCTACTTATCTGGGGCGTGCGTGCTGTTGCTCGCCGCAGGTGCGCTCCGGGCGCAGCACAGCTACACGGCGGCCGACGTGGAGGACGGAGCGCGCCTGTACCAAGCGAATTGTTCCGGCTGTCACGGACCTGAAGGCGACTTGGTGCCGGGCGTGAACTTTTCGCGCGGGCAATTCTTGAGCGTGAAGTCGGACGAAGATTTGCAGAGCGTCATTCTCAAAGGGATTCCCGGCACGCCGATGCCTGCCGCGAATTTCCCCCAGTTCATGGGGTTTCCCGTGATGGCGTACGTGCGGTCCATGTCAGCGCCCGGCCAGAGCACGCTGCCTCCGGGCGACGCGGCGCGCGGCAAGCTGGTGCTCGAAGGTAAGGGAGAGTGCCTGAGCTGTCACCGCATCGGCATGCGCGGTTCGCGGCTCGGCCCGGATCTTACCGATATCGGAGGGCTGCGCCGCGTCGTTCAGTTGGAGAGAGCGTTGCTCGATGCGGCTAAGGCGCCGTCGCCCGAGTACCGGTCCGTGCGCGTGGTCACCAAGGACGGCAAGGAATACAAAGGCCGGCTCCTCAATTTGGACACCTTCACCGTGCAATTGCTCGATTCCGGGGAACGGCTGCGATCGTTCTCCAAGACCGACCTGCGCGATGTTTCGGTGATCACGGGCGCCGGAATGCCGTCCTACAAGGACACATTGAACACGCAGGAGCTGGCCGACGTGGTCGGTTACCTGCTTACGCTGAAAGGTACGGGGATCAAATGAACGGACGATGGCTCTTGGTGCTTTTCGCGATGGGCTCTCTGCTAAGCCAAGAAGTAACATTTGACCGCATCCTGCACGCTCGCGAGGAACCGCAGAACTGGTTGACTTATTCCGGAACCGTGCTGGGCCAGCGCTACAGTCCGCTCGCGCAAATCACGCCTGCCAACGTGAAGAATCTGGAGCTGCAGTGGATATTCCAGGCGCGCTCGCTTGAGAAATTCGAGGCTACGCCGCTGGTGGTGGACGGCGTGCTGTATACGGTGCAGGCGCCCAACGACGTGGTCGCCCTCGACGCGGTGACCGGGCGGATTTTCTGGACGTATCCATACAGCAACGCGCGGGAAGCGCACGCTTGTTGCGGCAACGTGAATCGAGGCCTCGCGATTCTGGGCGACACCTTGTTCATGGGCACGCTCGATGCGCACCTGATCGCGTTGGATGCCAAGACTGGCCGGCCTCAATGGAACGTGAAGGTAGCGAACGCCAGCGAGAACTACTCGATCACGCACGCGCCCCTGGTTGTGAAGGACAAGGTCATCCTCGGTGCGGCGGGAGGCGACTTGGGGATTCGCGGGTTTGTCGCAGCCTTCGATGCCGCCACCGGCAAGGAGATTTGGCGCTTTCGTACCATTCCCGGGCCTGGCGAGCCGGGTCACGAAACGTGGAAGGACGAATCGTGGCAGAAGGGTGGCGCCTCCATCTGGAACACTGGCTCCTACGACGCCGAAACAAATCTGACTTTCTGGGGCACCGGCAATCCGCCGCCCGACTGGGACGGCCGCAATCGTCCTGGCGACAATCTATACAGCGACTCCGTGGTGGCCTTGGACGCCGACACCGGCAAGCTCAAATGGTTTTACCAATTCACGCCGCACGACGAAGTGGATTACGATTCCACGCAAGTGGCCGTGCTAGCGGACATGGAATGGAAGGGCCAGCCGCGAAAAGTGATGCTGTGGGCCAATCGCAACGGCCTGATGTACGTGCTGGACCGTGTTACCGGCCAGTTCCTGTTCGGCAAGCCGTTCGTGGACGTGAACTGGATGAGCGGCTTCGACGAAAAGGGGCGTCCCATGCGTGTTCCGGGCAAGACGCCCACGCCCGAAGGGGCGCTGATTAAGCCGACCGTGCTCGGCGCGACGAACTGGTATCCGCCGTCGTATAGCCCGCGAACGGGCCTGTTCTACGTTTCGTCGTGGGAGAACACGGGAACCATCGCGACGGAAGGCGGAAGGCCGAAAGGCACGGGCAACACGCCGATGGCCGCCGCGACTTTGGGCGTCAATCTCAAGACCGAAGAAGAAGGCTACGGGGCCGTGCGGGCCTTCGACCCCAAGACTGGCGAGCGCAAGTGGGAGTTCAAGATGAACGACATCACCTGGGCCGGCGTGCTGACCACGGCATCCGACCTGCTGTTCAGCGGCGGGCGCGAGGGATATTTCTTTGCGCTGAACGCCCGCACCGGAGAGCTGCTGTGGAAGGCCGCGCTGGGCGGGCAAGTAAACAGCGGGCCGATGTCGTACGCGGTGAATGGCAAGCAGTACGTGGCGGTGTGCGCCGGGAATGCGCTTTTTACGTTCGCCCTGCGGTAGGAAAAGCAAGCACCGCGCTATTATTGAGGCCGGGTAATTCATGCTCAACGAGGCCCAGATCGAGCGAGTTTGGCAAGGTATGCTCGGCGCCGAGATTCGCGCGAATTACTTTGCCGACCTTACCGAACGGTACAATCGGCGTCAACGTTGGGCGACTTGGGGAACACTCTTCATGTCCTCTGGCGCATTGGCGACGATCCTCATTCAGCTTCCGTCTCAGTGGGCTTGGGTTCGCGCTGTCTTCGCGGCAATCGCGACGGCATTAAGTCTGTATTCGGTAGTTCGCCAAAATAACAAGCTGGCCGTTGATGCGGCTGATTTGTATGCTCGATGGAACAAGCTCTCCTGCGAATACGAGAAGCTTTGGGAAGACGTTACCGTGGATAATGCTGCTAGCATCCTGGACGCCTTAACGGATCATGGCGGGGAACTTTCCAAATCTTCAACCTCGTTTCCCAACGACGAACGAGCCATGCTGAAGTGGGAAAATCACGTTCTCGCGCACAGGCTTCAACCCCAAACATGAACGGATGCACAACGACGAGCTGACCAAGCGGAGCGATTGGTCGCCGTTGCCAAAGCCGCTTCCGAAGGCTCCGCCGCCTCCCGCGCCACCGCCGAAGCCAAGACCGAAATAACTTCTATTGGGAACTCGTCCGTTGCGCACTCGCTATTTCTTCTCCGGCAGCGCAAACACGTACAGCGCATTTCCGTACGACGGGTAGTGGACCTCGGGGGCGAGCACGGTCGGGACCATGCGGGGGCTGCCGCCGCCCAATCCGCTCGAGACCGCGATGTACTGCCTTCCCGCGATGCTGAAGGTCAGCGGAAAGCCCTGCACCGAAGTTCCGAGGCGCGTTTCCCACAGGACCTTGCCGGTTCGTACATCGATAGCTCGGAAGGAGCGGTCCATGTCGCCGACAAATGCGACGCCGCCGGCCGTCGAAAGTACGGCCGTCATGAACGGAGACCGCTGTTCGATCTTCCAGTTTTCCTTCAGCGTTTTGACGTCGTAGGCCGCCAGCTTGCCGACGTTGCCGTTCGAGCCAGGCGACTCATAAAATCGCCGGGTGGCGCCGCCCCCGCTGCCTCCGCCTTCCTTCAACTCGATCTTCTGCGCGAGCATCTCCTGACAGCTCTGCGCTACCGGGATGATGAGCTGGCCGGTTCCCGGATGATAACTCATGGCGTGCCAGTTGTGGCCGCCTTCCGAAGTCGGGCAGCTCTGGACCCACGTGCCGAGCTGATTCTCCACGATGTCGTTGCGGTAGTGCGGCTCGCCGGTGGTGGGATCGAACGACTCGTAGATGTTTTGAAAAACAGTCTCTTTGTGCGCGAGATATTTGCCGGTCGCCCGGTCGTTCTTCCAGAGGATGCCCGCCTTGCCGGCGCTGAAGACCAGCTTCTGGCCGCCGTCATCGACTAAAACGCGCTCGAACACCTCATCGAGATCCAGCGATTCGCCGGGCGCGTGAGAAAAGTACCACTTAAGTTTGCCGCTGTCGGCGTCAAGGGCCACGGTGGAGTTGGCGAACAGTGTCGCGCCGTTCCCCGACTGGCGGCTGGCCCGCATCCAGGGCTTGGACTGCGCGACGCCCCAGTAGGTCAAATTGAGATCGGGATCATAGCTGCCGGTGATCCAGGTTTCCCCACCCGCGCGGAACAGATTCGGAAGCTTGCCCCAGGTGTCGCCGCCGAGCTCGCCTTCCTTCGCAATGGTGTAAAACCTCCAGACCTCTTTGCCGGTTTCGGCATCGTAAGCGCTGATGAAACACTTTTCGTCCTGGTACTTCGCGCATCCACCCAGGCCTTGCACCACTTTGCCCTTGATGACGATGGGGCCGCTGCTGGTGGAGTAGTTACTCTGCTTGCGATCGCCAATCACCGTGTCCCAGATATTCTTGCCCGTGCGCGCGTCGAGTGCATAGATGTGCGCTTCAGTGGTGGTGACATACACCTTGTCGCCGTAGATCGCGAGGCCACGCTGCGAGTTGCCCGTGGGCGCCGGGCCGATGCGGTTCTCCCAGATGAGCTCGCCTTTGCGCGCGTCCAGCGCCTGCACGATGTTGCCGGGATTGTTGATGAACATGATGCCGTTGTGCACCACCGGCGCGGGTTGATTGGTCCCTTCATTCATGGCCCACACCCACTGGAGTTGGAGATCCTTCACGTTCTGAGTGGTGACCTGATTGAGCGGGCTGTAATTGTTGGCGTGATAGTCGTGGCGGATCATCAGCCAATCGTTGGGATCGGGATTGCGCAGCAGGGCGTCGGTGACCGGCGTGTAATTCTTCACCTCACCGGTGACCACAACACCTCTGGGCGTCGGCGGAACCGGCGCTTCTGCCCGTCCACCAAGGGGTTCGCCCGCCTGAGCCCGAGCTCTCACTTGCCCCGTCGCCACCGAACGGATGGCGATCTTAGTGGCCGCCGTCAACGGCTGGTCTCCCGGTCGCGCACCGTTGAAGTCCAGGATGAATGCGGTGACGTTGACATACGCCTGCTCGCCCAGGCTGCCAGGATTCCCGGGAGGCATCGCCCCCTCCAGAAATGTAACCAGTTCGCTAGGAGCGCGGTCGCCCCAACTGCTCATGAAGAGTCCGCCCGCCAATGGAGAAGCGCTGTTGAGACCGCTGAGATCGGCTCCGTGGCAACTGGAACAATTGGCCTGATAGGTGGCGCGCCCGGCGGTGGCCTGCGCCGCCGTGTAGGGACCCGCGGCCTGTTGCGCGTAACAGACCACGGTTAACGAACAGGCACAAACGATCTTGCTCACCATGCTTCGTCTCCTATTTCAAAAGCCAGCCCCACAGAACGCCGTCGGGGGCCTTCTCGCTATGAATTTGGACATACAGCCCGCCTTTGCGCAGGGTGGTCAATTGCTGGGGAGTCAGCTCGAATGATCCGGTGATGGTTCCGCTGGTGGCCTTGGAAATCGTGAGGTCGCCAACGACAGGCCCCGTCACGCCGGCCGCCACTCCACTGTGCAGGCTGGCTGTCGTCGCCGCTGAGCGCAATCCCTCGAAGGTACCGGTGACCGCCAGCTTTGTGCCGGTGAGCACCGCGGAGGCGGAGCCTGAACCCGCGAGATCGGCGCGCGTCCTGGCGTCGGCCGGCACTGCTGAGAGGCGTGCCTTGAAGCTTTCACTGCTTTGCGCAGCGAGCGAGAGTCCAAATGCGCCGCACCCGATCATAACTGCAACCGCAACTCGACGATTGAATGTCATCCCGCTCTTTCATTCTACATCTAAGCCAATTACCGGGTTGCTCGATTTGTCGCCGTGCTAGACGCTCTTGAACATGTCGAACGGCTCGAACTCTCCATTAAGGAGTGGGCGCGTGTCCGCGAGCCCCAACCATCCCGCGATCATGGTCGCGTAGACTCTGCGGAAATCGGTCGTGTAAATCAGGTTGTCCCCCGCATCGAGCTTTGAGAGGCTGGGCACGGTTCCGTATTGGCCGCCCTTCACCTGTTTTCCAGCGACGAACATCAGGTTGGCAGCGCCGTGGTCCGTTCCCAGGTTGACGTTTTCGGGAACTCGCCGGCCAAACTCCGAGAACACCATCACGACCACGTCGTCGGCGCGTCCGATCCGCTCCAGGTCCTGCAGGAATGCCGCGACGGCATCGGAGGCGTAGGTGAGCAGACGTTTGTGCGTGTCGTTCTGGAAGACATGCGTATCGAAAGCGTTGTTGCGATAGGCGGTGTAATAGAGGCGCGTGGGCATGCCCGCTTCAATCAGCGCCGCGACCTTGGGCAGATCGAGTCCGACGACGCCGTAATCCACCGCCGAATGATATTTCGACCACGCCTCGCGAACCAGTGCCGAGGCTTGCTTGGCGCTTTGGGCGGTTTCCAGCAGAAATCGCCGCGACGGGTTGTCGATAGGCTGGCCGGTTGCGGCCGTTGGCAAAGCCTCGCGCTCGTCGAAGAAGATCTCTTGCGAAAATTTGTTGGGGTCGTCGAAAACCACGGGCACGTGGCGGCGGCTGCGAACGGCGAGCGATTGCCGCGAGTCGATATTCACAAGAAAATTGGGAGGAGCGTCGGGCGCCATCTGATCGGCCAGCCGTCCCACCCATCCGTACTGCTCGCCGCTGTTGGGCGCGGCGGTGTGCCAGTAAGCCATGGACGTGAAGTGCGAGAACGATGGGTTCTCGTATCCGCAGCCGTGAACGATGGCCAGCTTGCCGCCTTTGTACAACCGCTCGAAGCCGGCCATGCCGCGGCTGAATCCGAAATGGTCGTCGATGGGCCGCACATCCTTGCGCGGGATGCCGATGTTCGGCCGGTGTTTATAATAAGCGTCATCGCCATAGGGAACGAGAGTATTGAGCCCATCGTTGCCGCCGGAAAGTTCCAGCACCACAAGGATCTTGCCGCTCGATTGGCCCGCCAGCGCCGCGGCGGCCTGCGCGAACAGAGGCATGGGAAGCGCAGCGGCACTCACTCCGATGCCGTACATGCCCAGGCGCAACAGGTCGCGCCGGCTGGATTCGGAAAAGTAAAAATGATTCTTCATGGCAGCTCCTCGCCTAACCCAACTGATACTCCGGCTGGCTCATGATCAGGTGCAGGATCAGTCGCAGCGGATCTTCGAGATAAGTTTGAGCAACGGCGATGTCCGCCGTGCCCAGCTCTTTATTGAGGAAGGCAATCATCTTTTGACGCGCGTCCTCGCCTGGCGGCACGCGCATGAAGCGGTGAATCATGTAATCGACTACTTGCGTAGTGTCCTTCAGGTGTTGGTCCAGGATCATCCGGGACAAATTCACTTGCGCCGTGTCGCGCGGAATTGGCTTCACTCGTTCGATGGCCATCTGCCAGCCCCGGAAACTGCCGTAGCGCGTGTTGAAATCCTCGTCGCGATCGGCTGCCATGTTGGATTCCGCAAGGTCACCGCTCTTGCCATCCGGCTTGGTTGCGGAGGTTATGTCCTGGCCCTGCCGGATGCGATCCGCGACGCGCCGCACCTCGGGATCTCCGGCGAACCGATCCGGCGGAAGAAAGTTGATGTCGGGAAACAGAACGTCGCGGCCAAAATTGGCGCGCTCCAGCAGCAGTCCGGGCGTGATCCAGCTTGTGCCCCCGGCCCAGCCCGCCACTGTGGGCGGCGCAAACAGCCGCTGGCCCAGCGCGCCGGTGGCCACGTTGAAATCAGGGACGCCCGGCACACTGGCTAAGCCGAGTTTGCGATACGTGGAAACCGCAAGCCGCACCGGGCCTTTGATCTGGGTACCAACCGACGCGGGACTGTAAAAATCGCGCGACAGGAAGATTGTTTCAAGCAACGGCGCGATCTGATAGTCGTGATCGCGCAGCACGGAGCCCAGTTGCTTCTGAAGCTCGGGCGAGAGATCCTCGCGCACGAAGTAACGATAGATCTTCCCCGCGATGAAATCGGCCGTGGCCGGCTGCTGCAAGATGATGTCGATCACGTTGACGCCATCGAAGCGGCCGGTCTTGCCGAGAAAGGTCTTTTCGCCGTCGTCGTGCTGATCTTTGTTGACGACGAATTTGAGATCGACGTAATTCCATCCCGTGAAGGCGCGAGCGGCTTCGCGAATATCCTTTTCCGTGTAATGGCCCACGCCCATGGTGAACATCTCCATGATTTCGCGCGCGAAGTTTTCGTTCGCGGCGCCCTTCACGTTGACGCCCGCGTCCAGGAAGGTCAGCATGGCCGGATCCTCGGCAACGGCCACCATCAAATCGCGGAAGTTGCCGGTGCCCTGGTTCTGGAATAGTTCCAACTGATCTAGAAGCTTGCGACAGTCGCGAACCTTGGCTTCGTTCACGGCGAAGTGCCCGTGCCAAAACAGCGCCATGTTCTCGCGCAATGGCTGCGGGCTCGCGATCATGCGATTCGCCCACCAATACGCGACGCGGTTGGTTTCGAGCGCGCTGGCGCGCAGCCAGTAGAAAAATTCGTTGACCACCGGTTGCATCCGCCGGCTGCCCTCGGGTTTCACTTTGATGCCGAGCGCCTCGCCAGTCTGCTTAGCTTGATCGGTAACGGCGGGGCGGCTGGGAGGAAACGGCTCGAGCCCGGGGTCGTGGATGCCAGAGTGATCGAAGGGCGGCAAATGGCTCGCGTCGGTTCCCTCGAAGCGGACTAAGCGAGCGATCGCCTGGGCGGGCGTTAGTTTTGCGAGCGCCTGGATCTCGTCCGGAGTTCCACCGAAGCCGGCACGTTCGAGCAAATGGGCGGCAAAATCGTAGTTCCAATCCGCGGGCGCGATGGGCTGCAGATCGTTTTGCCAGGCAGCGGGCCCGGCGGTCTGAGCAAAAGCTGCGGGCGGATGGATCGCGATTGCCACGGCGGCCGCGATAAGAACACCGAGCGCCTCGGCGCTTCGAAGCATATGACTCTCCTTCGTATCTTCTTGGAAGGTCTTAAGAAGATGTTCCCACGAATGGGGGAGGGATGCCAGGGTCTGGGGTGGGGGAGCCTGGTCGATTGTTTATGATCGAGATACGATGATGGACACGCGAGGAAGGATGTGAAGGAAGTCTTCACCAAGAGTTTTTGGCAAGGTGTGAAAAAGACCTTTGATGAAGCGCGCGAAGACCCGCCGCCAGCGGACAATGCCGCGCAGACTTCGCCCGAGGGCGACCTGAGCGCCTCTAAAAAGTCGGAGACACCATCGCCGCCATCAGTTTCGAGCGATCCGTAGTGACACCTCTACCGCCGTGGGGCTGCGGCATCCAGGGGATTCAAACCTTTCGCGTAGCCCGGATCCATCGCCGCGAGATCCGAGCGATAGCTCACCGAGTTCGCTGTGGGGAAGCTCGCCGGGACTTTCTGGGTTACCTTGCCAGTCGCGGCCCATTCCGTCCCGCGCTGGAACGTGACGATGAAATCGACCGAGCTTAGCGCGTTGATATCGTGCCCCAGTGTGGTATGGAACACGCGCCCCTTACCGTAGCTGATGGTCATCAACATCGGTTCATCGCGCCCCGTGCCGTTGTTTGCGGGATCGGAATACGCTGTCGCCAAAATCGTCATGTTCTTTCCCGGGCCGCGAAGCCGGGCGTACAGTTCGTCGCCCTGATGCATCCAGAGCTTAGGCAGACCGTTCGTGATGGGGTGATCTTGACGAACCGCAATCTGAAACGGCGTACGCTGACCGTGGCTGCCGGCGGATCCCGGAGTTGTATCCGAAACCGGCTTGCCGTCCTCGTAATACCAGAACGGCCCGTCTTTCTCGGTTCGTCCGCGCCACCCTCCCACGCCGATCATTTCGTTGAACGCAGCCCATTGGGGAAAGGCATTGTCGGAGGCATGCACGCTGACGAAACCTCCTCCATCGCGAATGTAATTATCAAACGATGCCTTCAACTCCGCGGGCCATCGCTGATCGGGCGCATCGTAGTTCCACACTACGGCCGCGTACTTGCGGAAATCGGGCTTAAACGCGCTGAAGTCGCCGCCCGCGGGAGGCGCGGTCACGACATCCACCTGGAACAGGCCCGTCTCCTCGAGCACCTTCCGAAGCAACGGCGTGGTCAGATCCCACTTGTGATAGGCGCCGGCGCTTTCGCCATCCAAGAGCATGACGCGGATCGGGCCCGCCGCAAAGGAAACGTTGGCGAGTACCAGCGCTGCGCCAAGCGTTGTTCCAAACCAGAAGAGTGGCTTCGTCAACGTAGCAATACTGACGAAATCCGCGGCGCAATGCAAATCGACATTCGGCCGCGACCTGACGCTACGAATCGGGCGGCCGTTCTGGTGGTGTAGAATCATTCAGGCCATCGGGCCTGGAGAGAATCTGCCATGTGGCATTCACGTCGAGTAAAAGTCACGTTTTTTGTAATTGCCGCGGTAATCGCAACGTTCGGCGCGGGCAATACGTACGCCCAAGCCAGCGCCGCGGCCACCAACGATCTACCGAATCCGTATCACCCGGTTGAGAACTGGGCGCAGCTTCCAGCGGGCATCGAGTGGGGACAAGTAATTTCCGTCGATCCGGACGGGCACGGCAACATCTGGGTGTTCCACCGGAAGGATCCAGCCATCCTCGAGTTCGATTCGTCCGGCAAGCTGGTCAATAGCTTCGGGACGGGGTTCGCGCAGGCGCACGGGATGACAATCGATCGCAGCGGCAACATCTGGGTTACCGACGAAAAGGGCCAGCAGGTTTTCGAGTTCAGCCCGAAAGGAAAGCTGCTGATGACGCTGGGGAAGGCCGGCGTCGCCGGGGACGGGCCCGATACCTTCAACGGCCCGTCTGGCGTGGCCGTCGCGCCCAACGGCGACATTTTTGTTGGCGACGGGCACGGCGCGGGCACCAACGCGCGCGTCGTGAAGTTCTCGAAAGAAGGGAAATTCATCAAGGCGTGGGGCAAGCCGGGATCGGGACCCGGCGAATTCGACACGCTGCACAGCCTTGCGATGGATTCTAAAGGTCGCCTGTTTGTCGCCGACCGGGGAAACAGCCGGATTCAGATCTTTGATCAGGACGGAACGTTCATCGCCGAATGGAAGCAGTTCGGCCGTCCGAGTGGCATCTTTATTTCCAAGGACGACACGCTGTATGCGGTCGACTCGCAATCGGACGACAAGACCAATCCAGGAGTGAAGCGCGGCATCCGTATCGGGAGCGCGAAAGATGGCAGTGTGAAGGCGTTCATCCCGGATCTCTCAACTGATCCCAAGATCGCGCTTGCGGAGGGAGTCAGCGCCGGCGCAAATGGCGATGTCTACGCGGCCGGCGTAACCTCCATGGCGTTGCACAAATTTGTTCGCTCGCAATGAATTTCGTGCGTCGGCCGCCGCTGCTACGCTCCGAGTTTCGACGCCAAATCCAGCATGCCGCTGGACACCACGTCGAAGTCGCCCGGCTTGGCATCATCCGCCTGGCGCGCCGGTCCGTATTCTTTGGGCCGGTGGATGAATCCGGTGCGCAGACCGAAACTGCGCGCGGACATCAGATCGCCGGAGTGCGCCGCGCACATCATCACTTCTTCGGGCTTCAGCTCCAACAGGTCGACCGCGGTGAGGTAGGCTTCGCGATCGGGCTTGTAATGCCGGGCTAGCTCGGCCGAAAGAATCAGGTCCCACGGAATACCAGCGTGCTTGGCCATGTCGGCGAGAAGCGCGACGTTGCCGTTCGAGAGCGGCGCAATCGTGTACTTGTTCTTGAGGCGCGTGAGACCGGCGACGGAATCGGGCCACGGCTTCAGGCGGTGCCAGACGCGATTCCAGTGGTCCTTTTCTTCTTCGGAAAGACCTTCGATGTGAAACTCCTTGAGCAGGTCCTCCAGCAGCGCGCGATGCAAGTGGTCGAGGTTGGTCCAGGGCATTTGGCCTTTTCGCACCAGGTCCATGGAAGGCGCGTAACCGGCCCGCCATCGATCGGCAAAGCGAGCCCAATCGACGGTGATGCCCTTGGTTTTTCCCCAAGCCGCGCCTTCTTCGACGATCGATCCGCGCCAGTCGACGACGGTGCCAAAGGTGTCAAAGACGAGCGCCTTCACCGCAGCCACCGGGCGCGCCGAATCCTGCGCGCGTACGTTATCGACCCCACGCAATGCGCCCACGGCAGCGCCAATTCCAGCGGACTTCATAATTTGTCTCCGAGTCATTTGTCATCCTGCTTGATATGCTTCTCCAGCATTTTTCTGCGAACTACTGCTCCGTATACGTTGCCTTGGGCGTCCACTCCGACGCCTTCGGCTCCGCTGTGTTCCTGAGTCGTCGATTCCATGTCTTCAATGAGAGCCTTCACGGATCCGTCTTTGGCGCTGCCAATCCGGATGCCTTTCTTGACCCCCGGTTGATCGGAACCCCAAGATTCCGAATCGGCGACATACATGGTGTCGTCTTTGGCGATATAAATTCCGCTGGGCCGTCCCCATTGCATCCACGTGTCGAGATAGCGGCCATCCTGATCGAAGATCTGGATTCGATTATTGGACCGGTCTCCCACGAAAAGCCGGCCATGGGAATCGATCGCGATGGTGTGCGGCGCGAAGAATTCGCCGGGGCCTGATCCTTTCTTTCCCCAGGACTTGATAAACATCCCGTCCTTGGAAAACTTCGAGATGCGATTATTGCCCTGCAGGTGGCCTTCCGTAACGAAGATATCGCCATCGGCGGCAACGGCAACATCGGTGGGCTGATCGAAAAGCCCCGGCGCATCGCCCGCGACTCCCGCCTTGCCGAGGGTCATCAGCACCTTCCCATCCGGGCTGAATTTGAAGACTTGCTGGCCCTTTCCATTGCCGCCCTGTTCGTCGGTCACCCAAAGATTCCCATCCGCGTCAATCGTCGAGCCGTGAGGAAAGTTGAACATTCCCTCGCCCCAGCTCTTCAAAAGCTTGCCCGACTTATCGAATTTGAGGATGGGCGGCTCGCTCCGGCCGACACACGAGTTCTCGTGACAGCGGTGAATCACATAGACGTCGCCGTTGGCAGCCACCTCCACGGCCGTCACCGCGGCCCACGGCGTTCCATTCGGAGGCTGCGCCCAATCCCGGATGGTGCGATACCCATTGGGCAGGTCGTTGGCAGGCTGGGCGCTGTTTTCCGAGTGACTCGGGTGCGGCACGTAGTCCTTCTTAGACTTGGCCAGTGCTGCGTCCCGATCCACCACCGCCTGCTTAAACTTTGCCTGGAGCGCATCGCGATCGAGCCTGGCTCCAAGCAGGTAGACACTGTCGATCTCGCGCGTGTTCTGGATGTTCTCCAACGGATTCGCGTTCAGCACGATAAAATCGGCTCGCTTGCCTTTAGCGAGCGTCCCGGTGTCCTTGATCCTCAACACTTCGGTGGGCCTGGATGTGGAAGCGATGATCGCCTCCGCCGGCGTCAGCCCCAGCCTTACGTACATTCCAATCTCGTGGTGCTCCGCGAAGCCGTACGAATACTTTGCGGAAACCCCCGCGTCGGTGCCCAGCACGATCCGCGCGCCGGCTGCGATGTACTTTGGAAAATTGTATTTGAGGTTCTCTTCGCGCTGGGCAAATTGCGCTGTTGCGGGCGCTGAGCAAGGGGGCGAGGGCAGCCAGGTCTTGCCAGCCCTGATATCGGCGATCACACCATCCGGCAGAACCTGTTCGATGAACGGATTGTTGCCGTCGCAAAGCTCGGAGCGATCGCCCAGGCCCATCACCGGCGCCCAGTACGGCTGCTTCGCCTTGAGGATAGCCACGAACTCATCGTCCACCTTTTCGGCTACCAGCGTATGCACCAGCACGTCGACGCCGGCCTTCACTACTCCTTTTTGATCCCCCAGATTCGTGGCATGCGCATGCACGATCATGCCGTGCTTGTGTGCCTCCTCAATCAGCGGCGTGTAGACTTCCGGAGGCATTTTCTTCATGCCCCCGCGTGTGTTGTCTCGATTGTCCACCCAGAACTTGAGTTCCTTGATCTTCATTGCCGCGATTTTCCTGACGGCTGCCACCGCCTGATCCGCGGTTGAGACTTCAAACACCGCGTGCAGTGGGCCAGTCCCCTGAATCAACAGCGAATCCGGACCGCCTCCCGGCGGCGCCATTCCTGCCGCGAAAAAAAAGCGGGCAGCCGGCGGAAATTTCCCGGCCAGTTGATCCTGTTGGAATTTGATCGCGAATTCCACCGGCTGGTCGCCCATTGCCATGGCTGTGCCGACGCCATAAAACGCCTCGCGCTCCAGGTGGTCCAGCACATTCTCGGGCGTGTGGTTCTCAACACTCCAACTCACATATCCTTCGTATCCGATATGGACGTGAATGTTGTTCAGGGCGGGCATGACCGTTTTCCCGCTCAGATCGACGCGCGCAGCTCCCGCGGGCGCCTTGATAGACCCGGAGCCTTTCTGGCCAATCGCGGCAATGTGTCCATTCCGGACGATGAATGCTCCGCCCTCAATCGGTGCGCTCGCGTCGCCGAC
>Ga0302324_100008686_pt1 | contig 21374 bp, 23 predicted proteins | sample Palsa_T0_1_FD_201949 | JGI IMG/M metagenome (GOLD analysis project Ga0302324, IMG submission 201949) | Peat permafrost microbial communities from Stordalen Mire near Abisko, Sweden - Palsa_T0_1 | ecosystem: Environmental > Terrestrial > Soil > Palsa > Peat permafrost | place: Sweden: Abisko...
TTGAGTCGCGGCAAACGGTCTTTGATCCATTGCGCGCCGCGCACGGCGACCTCGACAATTTCCTTTTTCGATTTTCCGAAAACGACGCGGCGTTGCGCGGGCGAAGTGGAATTATACAAATGAATGATGACTTTCTTCGCGCCGATCAAAGACTCGACGGTGCGCTCAATCAAATCCTCGCGTGCCTGCACGAGCACCTGCAACCACACGTCGTCCGGCGCGTGGCCTTTCTCGATGAGCAAACGGTTGAAGGCAAATTCCGTATTCGACGCCGACGGGAAGCCGACTTCAATTTCTTTGAAGCCAATCTCCACGAGCTTTTTGAACAATTCCAATTTTTGCGAGACGTTCATCGGCACGGCGAGCGCCTGGTTGCCGTCGCGCAAATCCACGCTGCACCAGCGCGGCGCGTGCGTGAGCGTGCGCGATGGCCATTGACGGTCGGTCAATGTCGGCGCGTGTTGAAACGGACGATATTTTTTTGACGGATCTTTTTGCATGGTCGTTTGGCTTTCTGATTATTGCCGTCCGGCGGTGAAGTTAAAACAAAAAACCCACCGCCGTCTGGCAGTGGGTTGATAAAGTTCGTGAACGAATCAAAACCCGGCTGCCGCGCTGGTCAGCAGCGCGTTCGCAAGCAGCAGGTTCAAGTTTTGATTCACGCGTTGAAAATAATGGAATAAATTGCGCTGGTCAAATAATTAGATTGGCCAAAGGTTAAACTCTCTCATCTAAAAGCCGTTATGACTGACTTCGACTGTATAGCGAGGCAGCATATCTGATTTCTTTTGAAAAATACCACGCCATTAAATCAAAAGGCAAGGTCAGTTAGCCGATGAACGCCGCGTGAACCGCCTTCGTCGCCGCTTCGCCTTTGGCCAGGTCAATGACGACGGAAATCTTGATTTCGCTCGTCGAAATCATGTCAATGTTCACGCCCGCCTGCGCGAGCGTTTCAAACAGTTTTCCGGCAACGCCCGTGTGCGATTTCATGCCGACGCCGACGATGGACAGCTTGCCGATTTTTTCGGCGGTGATCACGTCGCGCAGGCCGATCTCTTTTTTCAGGCCGCCGATGACCTTTTGCGCCTTGAGCAGATCCGCCTTCTCGACGGTGAACGAAATGTCCGTCTGCGGCGTGCCGGTGCCGTGGCTGATGTTCTGGACGATCATGTCCACGTTCACGGTCGCGTCGCCGAGCGCCTTGAAAATTTTCGCGGCCACGCCGGGTTTGTCGGGCACGCCCACGAGCGTGACCTTGGCCTGATTTTTGTCGAGCGCGACGCCGCGCACGACGACACCTTCCATGCTTTTGGTTTCTTCCTTCACAATCGTTCCCGGGTTTTCGTTTAAGCTGCTGCGAACTTCAAACACGACGCCGAATTTTTTGGCAAATTCGACCGAGCGGCTTTGCATCACCTTCGCGCCGAGGCTGGCGAGTTCAAGCATTTCATCGTAGGAAATTTCCAAAAGCTTGTTCGCGCCCGGCACGAGGCGCGGGTCGGCGGTATAAACGCCGTCAACGTCCGTGTAAATCTGGCAAAGGTCGGCCTTGAGCGCGGCGGCCAAGGCGATGGCCGTCAAATCCGAACCGCCGCGGCCGAGCGTCGTGATCTGGCCATCCTGCGTTTCGCCTTGAAAACCGGCGACGATGACGACGTTGCCCGAGTCGAGCAATTCGTGAACTTTTTTTGGCGTGATGTTGTGGATTTTCGCCTTCGTGTGAACCACATCGGTGACGATGCCCGCCTGCGCGCCGGTGAGCGACACGGCGGGAATGTTCAACGCGTGCAACGCGATGGCCGTGAGCGCGATGGTCTGCTGCTCCCCCGTCGCGAGGAGCATGTCCATCTCGCGTTCGCTCGGCAACGGCATGATTTCCTTGGCAAGTTTGATCAAGTTATCCGTGACGCCGCTCATGGCGGAAACAACGACAACAACTTTGTCGCCTTGTGCGCGGTATTTGGCGACGCGCGCGGCGACGTTTTTTATCCGGTCGGGATTGCCGACCGATGTGCCACCAAATTTTTGGACGATCAGTGCCATGAAATTAAAGGATGATCAGAATGCCAGAAAAATGCCGTCGTTCAAGCGTGCTTTGCGAGCAAATACGCCTTGAACTTCCCGTAATCCGCGCCCATGCGATCAAAATCTTCCGGCAATTTCAGCGAGGCGAGCATATGGTTTGGCACGTCCGGCTCCCAGCCGACGACTTTTTGGACTTCGACCGGAAATTTTGCCGGGTTGGCGGTCTCGACAATGACCGCCGGCGAATTGCCGAGCGGTTCGACCGCGTTCCAATCCTGAAAACCCTGCCACGCGACGGAGCCGTGCGGTTCCAGCAGCAGTTGGAAATTATTCCAGACTTCGCGCACGCCGGCGACGGTGCGCGCGTCAGAAATTGAAGTTGAAAAAATATCGCGGCGCATCGCGGCGAGGTCGGGCAGCTTGTTAATTTTGCCCGTTTCGTCCATCTGCCCGCCATAAACCGCCACGAGCCGCGCGAGGTTGCTCGGATGGCCGACGTTCATCGCGTTGGAGAGCGAGTTGCGCGACGGCGAAATTTTTTCGTAATTGCCCGTCGCCAGGAATTTCGGAAACGCATCGTTGTCATTCACCGCGCAGATAATTTTTTTCACCGGCAAACCCATCTCGCGCGCGACAACGCAGCCCATCATGTCGCCGAAATTGCCGCTGGGAATGGAGAACACCACCGGTTCGCCCGCCTGCGCGACGCGCGACGCGGCGTAGAAATAATAAACGCTCTGCGGCAGCAAACGGCCGATATTGATCGAGTTCGCAGATGACAGCGGAATGTTTTTGAGCGCCGGATCGGCAAAAGCCTTTTTCACCATCGCCTGGCAGTCATCGAATTTTCCATCAACCGCCACGGTGCGAACATTGTCTTTGAGCGTGGTCATCAGCTTGCGCTGGCTCTCGCTGACTTCATCCATCGGAAATAAAACAATGACGCGCACGCCGGGAATTTTGTGAAACGCGTGCGCGACCGCCGCGCCAGTGTCGCCGCTTGTTGCGGTGAGAATTGTCACCTGCCGGTTGTCTTCGCGCAGAAACCGGCCGAACATCCGCGCCATCATTTGCGCAGCAAAATCTTTGAACGACGCCGTCGGCCCCTGATCGAGCCGCACCAAAAAAACGCGGACGTGGATGATTTCCAGCGGCACAGGAAAGTTGTAGGCCTCGCGGCACATCGCGGTGAGCGCGTCGGGCGGAATGATGCCGTCCGTGAATTTCGACAGCACACGAAACGCGATCTCGTGATACGGCAGCCGCGCAAACGCCGCAATCTCTTCCGGCGCGAACACGGGAAATGTTTCAGGAAAATAAAGCCCGCGATCCGGCGCCTGGCCGGCAAGCATCGCCTCGCGCAGGCTGACGGCGGGCGATTGACCGTTCGTAGATGAAAATAAGAGCGGCATGGGAAATTTAAGGATTGCGCGAAGCTTTGTTCACTCAAAATTTTCCACCCGAATCATCACCGGTTTGCTTTTGATGACCGGCAGCCTGCCGATTTTTTTCAACGCGCCGCTCACCGCGCCGTTCGTCGCATAGTGCAGCATGAAAATCAGCGGGACGCCTTCACCTTCGTGACCTTCGGGCTGGATGACGGATGAGATGCCGATTTTTGCCGCGCCGAAAATCGCGGCGATTTTTGCGAGCGTGCCTGGACGATCAATGACATTGAGCCGAACGAAATACTGCGAGACGACTTCTTCAACCGGCGCGACCGCGCCGGAACATTCGTGCGGCACGAACGGCGGCAGGCGATGTTTATTGGCAAATTTCAGATCAAGCGCGGCATCGGCCAGATCGCTCAAGACCGCGCTGGCCGTGGCGTCTTTGCCCGCACCGCGTCCGTAAAAAAGCGAGTCACCGGCGATGTCGCCACGAACGAAGACGGCGTTGAAAGCATAATTCACGCTGGCGAGGACGTGCGAATTTGGAATGAGTGTCGGATAAACCGAGACTTGCACGCGACAGCCACTTTCGAGCTTTTTGACCATGCCAAGCAGCTTGATGGTGCAGCCGAGTTCGCCCGCAAATTTGATGTCGAGCGCGGAAATGTGACGAATTCCCTCGACGTAAATTTTTTTCGGGTTGACCCAGAAGCCGTGCGCGAGCGACGCGAGGATTCCGATCTTGTGCGCGGCGTCATGGCCGTCAATGTCGAGGTCGGGCGGCGTTTCGGCGTAGCCCAGCTTTTGCGCATCGGCGAGAACTTCGGCGAAGTCCGCGCCTTCGAGCTTCATGCGCGTCAAAATGTAATTGCAGGTGCCGTTGACGATGCCGTAAAGCGCCGTGATGCGGTTGCCGACAAAGCCTTCACGCAACGATTTGATGATCGGAATGCCGCCCGCGACGCTGGCCTCATAATAAAGACTGGCGCCGTATTTTTTGGCGGCGGCGAAAAGTTCCTCGCCGTGCGCGGAAAGCAGCGCCTTGTTCGCCGTGACCACGGGCTTGCCGAGCTTGAGCGCGGCCAGGACGGCGTTGCGCGCAATCGTGGTTCCCCCGATGAGTTCAGCGACAAGATTGATTTTTGGATCGCAGACGACTTCGCGCCAGTCGGTCGTGAGCAGGGCACGCGGGATTTTGGCCGCTCGATTTTTTTTGAGCGAGCGGACGGCAATTTTTTCAACATGCACGCGGACGCCGATGCGCGACGACAACAAATCGCCGTTCCGTTGGAGCGCGTCAAACACGCCGCCGCCAACAGTTCCGCCGCCGATGATGCCGAGGTTCACTTGCTGCACAGTGAATGAAAGACTGCCGCGAAAATGGCGGGGCAGCAATTCTTTTTGATTTTGCCGCCACGCCATTCCGCTGAAATTATATCTGGCGGCATAATTTCCCCCGTTTATCCTGCTGCGGTCGACACAATGGACGAAATCATCACCATCGGATATGAGTTCCATCTCCGCAGCGGGGAAAAAAAGAATTTTTCCGTCCACCTGAATAAAAATTCGATGCAGATCGTCCCCGAGCCGAGCACCACGGTGCGGTCTTGGACAAAATTGACGCATCATCAATGTCCCAACTGCCCGCTGAACCCCGAAACGACCCCCAACTGCCCCATCGCGGCGAACCTCGTGGACGTGATCGAGTCGTTCAAGGATTCGCTGTCCATCGAAGAGGCGGACATCACGATCCGCAGCGAGTCGCGCGAATATCACAAGCGCGCCACCGTGCAATACGGCATCGGCTCGTTGATGGGGCTTTACATGGTCACGAGCGACTGCCCGGTCATGGACAAACTGCGTCCGATGGTTTTCACGCATCTGCCGTTTTCGACGCTCGAGGAAACCTTGTTCCGGGCGATTTCGATGTATTTGCTCGCGCAATATTTCCGCGAGCAGCATGGGCAGACCCCCGACTGGAAGCTGGAACATTTTACGCGCATCTTCCAGGACATCGCGGAGGTCAATCAAAGTTTCACCCGGCGGCTCTTGAGAATCAATCCCGCCGACGCGAGCTTGAACGCGCTGGTCGGGCTGGATTGTTTTGCCATCGCGCTGGGATTTTCGACGGTGGAGGAAAATCTCAAGGAGTTTGAGCCCCTGTTCCAAGCTTATCTGCCGGACGGAAATTTGCCGAAGGCTTAAAGTTTCAAGAACCGGCCGATCAGCCGGGCGATTTCCTGCAACGCATTGATTTCCTGCGCCGAGTATTCGTGTTCGCGCCGCGTGCCGATGCCGAGCGTGCCGGCAATTTTTTCGCCGTCGCGCACCGGCACGCACATCGCACCGCCGACGCCGGTCTGTTTCGCACCGGGCCGGGCCACGCCGCTCGTGTCGGTCTGCAAATTACAAATCGTCACGGGCAGATTTTTGGCCGCCGTTTCGCCGGCGATGCCTTTGCCGACGGGAATGGTTTTGACGACTTCGAGGATTTGCGGCGGCAGGCCGACCTGTGCGACCAGGTAAAGCAATTGATTTTCGATGTCGAGCCGGTGAATCGTGCCGGTTTCTGAATGAAATTTTGCGAGCAGAACATGCAGAATTTGCGGCAGAACCGTTTCACGGTTTTGATCGTTCTTTAGCAATGTTTCAATTTGCCCGCACAATTCTTCCATAATCAACCCGGAGATTTTTCTGCTTCGCCGCCCGCACGATAGTGCAGCACCTGCACTTTTTCCAATGTCACGAGGCCTCCGCCCATCATTTTATCGAGCGTTGGCAGGAAAGAATTAATTTTTTCCTCGTTGTCCACGATTTCGATGACCAGCGGCAGGTCCATCGAGAGCCGCAAAATCTTCGCGGTATGCACGTGACTGGATTTGCCAAAACCCATCGGGCCGCGCAAAACCGTCGCGCCGGCAAGCTGCGCCTCGCGCGCGGCGAGCACGATGGCTTCGTAAAGTGGTTTGTGTTCCCAGCGGTCGCTTTCGCCGAGGAAAATCCGGAGCAGAACGGCGTCAGTTGGAATTTGCATGTCAGTTTCCTTTCATTGAATTGAACATATCACCGAGCAGCCAGCCAAGCCACACGGCAATCATGCAGAGGACGACGGACAAAATCACGTTGCCGCCGGCATAAAGCCATTCGCGGTCGCGCAGCAGGTTTAATGTTTGGAGGCTGAACGAGGAAAAGGTGGTGTAGCCGCCGCAGATGCCGATCATGAGAAATTGCGTGGCGAACTGGCGCGATTGCGAATCCATCCGCCCTTCCGGAATCGCCAGCGCGCCAATGATGCCGATGATGAATGAGCCGGTGACGTTGATGACGAGCGTGCCCCACGGAAAGATCGGGCTTATTTTTTCGATGACGAGGCCGTTGATCCAGAAGCGTGCCACGCTGCCGAGCGCGCCGCCGATTGCTACCCATAGATATGCGAGCATAAAAATTTCCCCGAATGCAACATCCATTGGTAGGAGTCATCAGCGCTGAACATCAGGCGGTTTTCCCGCCACACGGCGGAAAGGCAAACTCCATTGCCAGGAAAATTCATAGCGAGCCAAGCAGCGGTTGGCAACTGGAATTTTGCGCTAGCTTGCAGCCGGCGCGGGCGGCAGCGGTTGCAATCCAGTTGTCGGTGCGGTTGTTTCGGGCGGGAACACATCGTAAGCCGGGCCGAACTGCGCGAGAAAATAAATGGAATAAGACCGCTTGAACACCAGCACCGGCAGCAGCACCACCGTGCCGAGAAACGGCAACGCCATCAAACATCCGGCGATGCAACAGGTCAAAAGGATGGCGACCAACATGATGATGCCGATCGCCATCGCCAGCACGATTTGAAAAAGGACATACAGCGCGAAATCGCCGATGTGGGCCTTGAACAGTCCGAAAAATTCCCGCCAGGCCGCCCGGCATTTTGCGCCGCGCAAAAACATGATGGGCACCACGAAGTCCACCGTGAATTTTTTGATCAGCGTAAAAAAGATGGCCACCAGAAAAAACAGCAGCGCCAGCCCGGCCGCCAGGACGATGCCGCCCATTTCAACTTCGCCGCGGAGAATCATCCGCCCGATGATGACCCCGATGGCCGCCAGGAGCGGCAGGCACGCAACCGCGCCGGCCAGCCCCAACACGAATCGGAACCAGAACAGGCTGTTGCCTTCGCGCACGAATTTCTGCCACGGCCCGCCGACCTCCGCCTTGTTCAGCGCCACGCAATGGAGGAACATGAATTTTCCCCTGCTGTTTAACCACAGCAGCGCCATTCCCAGCGCGAACAACAGGATCAGCACCGTCACCGCCAGGGGAATGATCCAGTAAAGATTTGCCATGAAGAAACTCATGGCTTTTCCCATGACATCCCGGAAATGTTGCGTGTTCTGCGTCTGGCTGTTGCCGAAATTGTAGCCGCCATTGAAGCCGCCGCCGGATTCACCCAAACCGGCCAACCACGCGCAGAAGCCGATGACGAACCATTTGCCCAGATCGAACGGCCGGAACAGCATCAGCTTTACCCGGTCATAGGCCAGGCCGACGGGCGCGGTGACGCTGATTTCTTGATTGTTCATGAGAACGGCACATTGCTACGAGATTGCCCCGCGAATTACAACCAGAATAACAATTGCCGCGGCGCTTCGTTAATCTGGCGTGAATGCCGCGGTGCCAGAGCATTTCTGTCGCAACCCTTCCTTGACTCGCCGGGTGCGGCTTTTATCATGGGCAGGCCATTGAGGCATCCGGATTTAAAATAAAATTTACCATGACAAACATTCAAAGCATCCAGGCGCGTGAAATCCTTGACTCACGCGGAAACCCGACGGTGGAAGTGGACGTGACGCTCGCCTGCGGCGTGGTCGGCCGCGCGGCGGTGCCTTCCGGCGCCAGCACCGGCGAACACGAAGCCATTGAACTGCGCGACGGCGACAAGAGCCGTTACCTTGGCAAAGGCGTGCAGAAGGCCGTTAAAAACGTGGACACGCTCATCGCGCCCAAACTGATCGGCCTCGACGCGACGGACCAACTGACCATTGACGCGACGATGCTCAAGATTGATGGCACGGAAACGAAATCCAAGCTCGGCGCGAACGCCATTCTCGCCGTCTCGCTCGCGACCGCGAAAGCCGCCGCCGCCGCGCTGAAGCAGCCATTGTTTAAATACATCGGCGGACCGAACGCGAAAGTGCTGCCCGTGCCGATGGCGAACGTCATCAACGGCGGCGCGCACTCCGATGCCCCGATTGATTTCCAGGAATTCATGATCATGCCGCTCGGCCTGCCGACGTTCAGCGAAGGCCTGCGCGCAATCACCGAGACGTTTCACGCGCTCAAGGCCGTGTTAAAGAAAAAAGGTTGCAGCACCGCCGTCGGTGACGAAGGCGGTTTCGCCCCGAAGCTTGGCAGCGTCGAAGAAGCGCTCGAAACCATCATTCAAGCAATCAAGGACGCGGGCTACAAACCGGGCAAGGACATTTATCTGACGCTCGATCCGGCCGCGTCGGAATTTTACGACGGCAATGGCAAATATACCTTCAAGAAAAGCACCGGCGAAACCATCACCGGCGACGACCTCGTGGCGTTTTACGCGAAGCTCGTGTCGAAATACCCGATTGTTTCCATCGAAGACGGCTGCGGCGAAAGCGACTGGACGACGTGGAAAAAACTCACCGACAAAATCGGCGACAAGGTTCAGCTCGTCGGCGACGATCTGTTCGTGACGAACGTGAAGTTCCTGCAAAAAGGAATTGATACCGGCACGGCGAATTCCATTCTCGTGAAGGTGAACCAGATCGGTTCGCTCACCGAAACGCTCGACGCCGTCTCGCTCGCGCAACACAGCGGCTACACCGCCGTCCTCTCGCATCGCTCCGGCGAAACCGAGGATTCGACCATCGCCGACATCGCCGTGGCGACGAACTGCGGACAGATCAAGACCGGTTCATTGAGCCGCACCGACCGCACCGCGAAATACAACCAGCTCTTGCGCATCGAACAGTTGCTCGGCAAGAATGCGGTCTATGCGGGCTTGAGCGCGCTTAAGAAGAACAAGTAAGACTTCAGGAAATTCACAACCCGGAAACCAGGTAACTTGATTCCGGTTTTTTTTTGCCAAGGGTTGGTTGGATTATGTTACCCGCGCGTAGTCGCCTTCGATCATGGGCATCCATTGCTGGCCGTCGCCTGAGACTTCCATGAGGAAGCGATAATGCGTGCCGTTCACGATTTCCCAAGTGCCGCGGCTGAAACCTTGCGGCAGCGGGCAGGTTAGTTGCAACGTATCGCCTTCAAAATTTCCCTTGAAAACGCTGCCGCCCATGCCCATCGAATCCCACCAGTGCAGCCAATAGCAGTTTTCGCGGGCGCTGAAGCTGAACACGCCGTGGCCACGAAAGCCGACCGTGCCGTTGCGTTCCTGCTCGTAATCCTGCACGAGGGCAAAGCCATCGGTGACAATGCGGTTGTCGCACTGGCCAACGGCCGTGCCGCCTTTGGGATCCCACGGCGAGGGTGACAATTTCTCCCTGCCGGTCCAGCGGCCGGCAAAGCGGGCAAGTTTTTGGTGGGCTTCGGTGACTTTTGGCATTTCCATCATAAAATTCCCTGGTCAGGCGGTCCTGGTTTGTTCGGGCTGCAATTGTTTTGCCGGTTTGATCATCGCCGCCATCAACAGACCGGCCAGGAACCAGCCGATGATTTGGTTGAGCGCGTCCAGCGCGGTGAACGGGAACGGAAACTCATACCAGTTCCATTGCGCCACGCTGATGGCCAGCCAGGAAAATAATCCGAGAGCGGTGACGGTGGCGACCCGGCGGAGAAACGACCCGAGGGTCGAGGTCAAAATGAACGCCGCGAGCAACGCGCACGCGAAATTGGAGAGGAATTGCACCGCCAGTTGTTTTCCCATTGCCGTAGGATCACCGCCGGCAGGCTGGACGAGCAGCAGGCCGGACGGGCCGGCCTTGTACTTCGCCGCCCAGGCGTCCTGCTGTTCCTTGGTGGCGTGGCCGCTCATGTCCATGGCCGGGAAAAAATAAAGCCCGGGGTTTGGCACCTCGGCTTTCAGCGAGGTCATAACCACATCCTCCTGTCCATTAAGCTGGCTCAAGCCCAGCATGGCGGTGCCGGGATTCATGTGGACGACCGCGCTCCAGACAAAAAATATGACCGCGCCGAGGAAGGTTGCCAGCAGTTTCTTCTTCATGGTTTTTCAGGTTTGGTTTTTTTCCGCAGTTTTTTGATTTTTGCCCTGCCACTTTTTGACGCGCCCAGGTTTTTTTCCATGCGCGCGATGTGATCTTTCACCGGCACGCGGGCGATGACCTGGCCAATCACGTCGAGCGGCACGTCTTCAATTTTCTTGAACCGCACGCAGGCCCTGCCCATGTCGAGTTTTTTGCCCGCCGCCGCCCACGCATTGCGGAACCATTTTTCCGTGGCCGGGTCGGCATAGACGGCCATCAGGTGGAGCACCATGTGGTTTTTTTGCGAGCCAAGATTGGCGTATGGCAGCGGCAGCTTCGGGTCGCAAGGATAGCCTGCGGGATAAAGACTGTGCGGGACGACGTAGCCAATCATGCCGTAGCCGATGCATTCGACGTAGCCCTTGGGCAGGTTGGCGAGGATGACCTGGCGCACGGCGTTGATGGCGGTGCGGCGGTCGGCGGGCAGTCCTTTCAAATATTCTTCAACCGTGGTCGCGGTGTTTTTCATAAGATTACTCGCTCAAACGATATTGAAACAGAGCCGCAGCCGCGTCAAGTGCCGCATTGATTTTGAAACTTGAATCAACGGTGCTTCAAATATAAAGTCTTAAATCCATTGCCGAAAATGGAACCGGAGAAATCACATGTTGAAAAACAAATTATGAAAAAACTGTTTATTGTCACCGCACTCGTTATCAGCGCCGCCGGTCTGCGGGCGGAAGAAACCCACGGCTTTCAGGCTTCGCTGGTGCCGGACATCGCCATCTATCCGAAGACCGCCGAAATTAACGGTCTATCGTTGAACATCTGGGGTGAAAATCCGCAACAGGGCGTCGCCATCGGCATCGTCAACGGCAGCACGGGCGACAGCGCCGGCTTCAGCTGGGGGCTGGTCAATTATTCGGATTCTTACACCGGTGTTTCGTGGGCCTGGGTCAATGTCAACCAGACCAGTTTTCACGGCTGGCAGGCTGGCATCGTCAACGTCTCGCAGGGCGAGTTCGTCGGCTTTCAATCCTCCTGGATATTGAACTATGCGAAGGAAATGCACGGCCTGCAAATCGGGCTGGTGAACTACTCGGAAGAACTTCACGGCGTGCAGGTCGGGCTGGCCAACATCGCGATCAACAACGACTGGTTCGACGAATTTCCTGATCAACTCGCGAAGGGCTTCCCCATCGTCAACTGGTCGTTCTAACTCAAATTGGAAAGTTTTAAAACCGGAGGCCGGCCAACCGGCTTCCGGTTTTTTGCCTGGCTACAGGCAGGATTGCATGAACGCCTGCTGTTTCAACCAAACGGTCAATTCATCCGCCATCGCCTGGTCGTCCGCCACCCGCGGATGGTTTGCCGTCCAGTGTTTGAACACGAAGTGGCTGATGGATTTGTCGGCGGTTTCGAGCTGCGCGACGGCGGCTTCCCACGCCTGGCGCAGTGATTCATTCGTTGCGCCATTGGTCATGCCGCCGCGCAACAGGACGATTTGCGCAACGGAATAATTTTTGCGGATCGCCTGCACCAGCGAGATGTAGCCGGCGGTGTAATCGGTGGGAAACGGTTGTCCGTGCGCCCGGGGGAACGAGGCGTCGTTTTCTCCGAAATTGACGAAGACGATTTGCGGCGTCCACTGCGACAGGTCGGCGCGCGGTGATGCCGGATTCGGATAAAGCCGGTCCCAGATTTCGCCCGCCTTCGGGGCAAACCAGCCGGTCGCGATGCCCATGCCACTGACCGCGATGTTGCGATGATCGGCGTCGAACGCAGCAGCCGTCATTGCGGCATAGCTGAACGCGCTGTCATGAGTGCGGCGATTTTCCCACTGGTCGGCGGCACCGTCCTCGTTGCAGGCGCCGGCCGTGATGGAATCGCCGATGAATTCCATCTTGAGCTTGTAAGAAATTGTTGACGGGGACGATGCCTTTGCAGCCGGTTCGATTTCAATTCCACGGAAACGCGCCGTGCCGGCACTGGCTTCGCTCCTTTTGAATAACGTCAGGTGATGACGCCCGGCACCGAGACCGGACAGCGTTGCGGAATTGACTGGTTTTCCTTCCGAAATTTCGACGACCATGTTTGAATCATCCACTTGGGAATCAAAGAAACACTGTCCTTTGGCGTCGTCGAAAAACAGGGCGAGCGTGTCACCCTCGAAGTCCAGGCGGATCCGGCTTGCCTGCCAGATGACGACCGGCGCATTGGAAATGGAAAAATCAAAACGGCCTTCGTAAACAAAGCGCGGGTCGGCGGCGGAAATCCAGTTCGTTTTTCCATCACATGCGGCTTTGGCCGGTGATACCTCCGCCGCCACGCCCGGCACGGCTGCAAAATGGAAAATGGTGAAGGCGGCCAAAAATGACCGGATGGTTTTCATTTCGAAGATGTTCAATAGCCCTGTTTCATCAGCCACCAAACGGCAAGGACTGCCGCGACGCAGACCAGCGACATCACCAGCGCGCTCGGGCCGATGAACGACATGACCGTCATCACCAGCCCGCCGAGAAACGGGATCAACGACCGCTGTTTCCAGCCGTAGATGCAATAGCCGCTCGCCACCGCGCCCCAGATACACGAAGCCCAGAGAAAATTCTGGTCGAGCGAACCGATTTTGCTCATGACGTCGTCTGGCATTTGAGATCAATATGCCGTCGTTGCCTGGACTCCGGCAATCATTTATCCTGACCGCATGAATTTATTGCCCTTCAAAAATCTGCCCGCGCACAAGCCGCGCGCTTTTGTTCCTGAAAAAATTGATCTCGGCGACTGGCCGCAGATCGCGCCATTGTTCGACCAGTTGGAACGGCGTGCCGCCGAGGCCACCAGCGCTGACGCGCTCGAACTCTGGCTGCTCGATTGGAGCGAACTCAATGCCGCGCTCGACGAAGAGGCTTCGCGCCGCTACATCGCCATGACGTGCCACACGGATAATGCGGATGCGGAGAAGGCGTATCTGCATTTCGTCGAAAACGTTGACCCACAGCTCAAGCCGCGCCAGTTCGCGCTGGAGAAAATTTACGTCGCACACCCGCAGGGTGAAAAATTGCCGAAAGCGCGCTTCCAAGTATTTGACCGCGACGTAAAAAATCACGTTGAGCTGTTCCGCAAGGAAAATGTCGCGCTGGAAACCGGGGAGGCAAAACTATCGCAGCAATATCAAAAACTCATCGGCGCGCAGACGGTGACTTTTCGCGGCGAGGAAAAAACGCTCGTGGAGATGGGCCGTTATCTCGAAGAGCCGGATCGCGCACTGCGGCAGGAGGCGTGGGAACTTGTCGCCCGGCGCCGCCTGCAGGATGTGGACAAGTGCGAGGAAATTTTTGAGCAGCTCATCAAGCTTCGCCAGCAGATCGCGAAGAATGCGGGCTTCGACAATTATCGCGACTACGCGTTCCGCCAGAAATGCCGATTCGATTACACTCCGGAAAACTGCGTGCAGTTTCACGATGCGGTGGCAAAGGAAATCGTTCCCGCCGTCAGCGAAATCCAGAACGGACGCAGGCGGCAGTTGAAACTGGAAAAGCTGCGGCCCTGGGATCTGGCCGTTGACCCGCAGAACCGCGCAGCGTTGAAACCGTTCGTCGAAGTCGGCGAAATGGTTTCGCGCACGCAGAAGATTTTCAACCATCTCGACGCGGAACTCGCGGCCAATTTCCGGCAGATGCAGGATCTGAAGCTGCTCGACCTCGACAACCGCAAGGGCAAGGCGCCGGGCGGCTACCAGTCCACGCTCAACGAGGCGCGTGTGCCGTTCATTTTCATGAACGCCGTCGGCCTGCAGCGCGATGTGGAGACGCTGCTGCACGAGGCCGGCCACGCCTTCCACGCACAGGCGACGCGCGACGAGGATTTGTATGCGTATCGTGGCGCGCCGATTGAATTCTGCGAAGTCGCCTCGATGAGCATGGAACTGCTCGGCAACGAATTTCTCGAAGAGTTTTATTCTACGCCGGAGGCGAACCGCGCGCGCAAGACGCACCTTGAGGGCATCATCGGATTTTTTCCGTGGATGGCCACGGTGGACGCGTTTCAGCACTGGATTTACACGCACGCCGGCCACACGCGCGCCGAACGCAAGGCGGCGTATCTGCAACTCATGGACCGCTTCGGCGGCGATGTGGACTGGTCGGGCCACGAGGAGATCCGGGCGCATTCGTGGCACCGGCAGCTTCACATTTTCATCCATCCGTTTTACTACGTCGAATATGGCATCGCGCAGCTCGGCGCGTTGCAGGTGTGGGCGAATTCAAAGGCGGACAAGGTGAAGGCGCTGGACGATTACAAAAAATCGCTGGCTCTCGGCGGCTCGCGGCCGCTGCCGGAACTGTTTGCGGCGGCGGGCTGCAAGTTTCAATTCGATGCCGCGACGATCAGGCCGTTGATTCAACTGGCGGGTTCAGAATTGAAGAAGCTTTGGGCAGTGTCCTAATTTGAAATTAGAACGGACTCGGCGATGCCATAATTTTTTGGTGCCCTGAATAACAGGATAATTAAAAACAAGGCACCTGCAATCGGAACGAAGAGAATCAAAAGCCACCACGCGCTCATTCCTACATCTCGAACTCTCGGCAGGATAATGAAAAAAATGCTATAAATCAGGAGAACTATGTAAAAACCCAAAAAGTATCGTGGATGTATCTCTGGATTAATGAAATAAAGACATGCTGGCATGATGTCTGACACGACGAGACGCAGGAAAAAGGCAAGCCGATGTAATCGTTGTGGAAACAAAAATTCTACTAGCCAATTCATTTTTGATTACCGCTTACAATCGCGGCCTGCCCGCTGTTTTTACATCAAACGCTTTCCAGCAGCTTCAGGTTTCGATGCCGTAGGCCTTGATTTTGTTGTAAAGGGTCTGGCGGCCGATGCCGAGTTTTTTGGCGGTTTCGAGCTTGTTACCGTTGGCGGCCTTGAGGGTCTGGATGATGGCGTTGCGTTCCACGCCTTCGAGCAGGGTGTAGCCGGTGTCGTTCTCCCCGGTGTCGCTGGCGGCGGCGGCGCGGACGGTGGTGATGGAGAGGTCGGACAGGCCCACTTCGCCGCCCTCGCTCAAGAGCACGGCGCGCTGAATCTCGTTCTGCAACTGGCGGATGTTGCCGGGCCAGTCAAAGCTGGTGAGCCGTTCGCTGGCGTCGGCCTTGAAGCCGCGGATGTCGCGGTTGGCCTGGGCGGCGAATTTTCTCAAAAACGAACTGGCCAGCGGCAGGATGTCGTCGCGGCGTTCACGCAGCGGTGGCAGGTAGACGGAAAGAGTGCTGATGCGGTAAAACAGGTCTTCGCGGAGCTTGCCATCCTTGATGGCGTCGTCGGTCTTGCGGTTGGTGGCGGCGATGATGCGGCAGTTGGTCTTGTAGCTGGTCTTGCTGCCGACGGGCCGGACTTCCTGGTCTTGCAGGACGCGGAGGAGCTTGCTCTGCGTGTCAATGGGCATCTCGGAAATTTCGTCGAGCAGGAGCGTGCCGCCCTCGGCCTGGCGAAACAGGCCGTCGCGGTCGGTGTTCGCGCCGGTGAACGCACCCTTGACAGAGCCGAAGAGTTCGCTCTCGATGAGTTCGCGGGGCAGGGCGGCGCAGTTGATCTTGATGATGCGGTTTTTGCTGCGCGGGCTCAGGGCGTGGATGAGGTCGGCGATGACTTCCTTGCCGGTGCCGCTCTCGCCGGTGATGAGGACGGTGGCGTCGCTGGGCGCGATGCGTTCGACGGTGCGGACGACCTGCTGCATGGCCTGGCTGCGGAAAATCGGCGAGGCACCGCCGCTCATGGTGGAGATGACGCGACGGAGGGAATTGGTCTCCTCCTGTTGCTGCTTGTGTTCGAGCGCGCGGTCGAGCGTGACCAGCAGGGCCTGCATGGCGAAAGGCTTGTTGATGAAATGAAACGCGCCACTTTTGGTCGCCTGCACGGCGGCTTCAAACGTGGCTTCGCCGGTGATGACAATGACTTCCGTTTCCGGCCAGTTTTTTTTGATCTGCGGCAACAGGTCAAGGCCCTTTTCACCCGGCAGGTTCAAATCCAGCAGGACCAGGTCGGGCGCATCCTTGGAAAAGGATTTTTTGAGCGACGCGCCGTCCCCGGCTTCCGTGACGATGTAATCGGCGTCCTCCAGGTCGGCCTTGAGCAAGTCGCGAAACTGCGCTTCGTCGTCCACGATGAGAATTTTGGCTTTCATGTTTTATTTCCGAATGCACTCCTGGATGAAACGGCGAAAAATCGCGCGGTGCGCGGCGAACCCTGCCGCCAGCCGTTCGGGATGCCATTGCACGCTTAACAAAAACGGCCGCCGCCGCGCCGCCTCCGGTTTCAACGCCATCGCCTCAATGATTCCATCGCGGCTGCGCGCCACGGCCATCAACGGCTCCGCCGGCTCCAAAACCGACTGATGATGCGAACTGTTCACGCCCAAGACCTGCTTGCCCGTAATCTTGGCCAGCAATGAGCCCGGTGTCAACGCTGCTTCGTGCACCAAATCACCCGGCCGGTCTGACCGCTGGTGGTTCAACGCGCCGGGAACCTGCCGCCGGATGTCGGCGATCAAGGCGCCGCCCAGCGCGACGTTGAGCAGTTGATGGCCGCGGCAGATCGCCAGCAGCGGCTTGCGCTGGCGGAAAACTTCATCAATCAAAACCAGTTCGCGCAGGTCGCGCCCGCCGCCGTCGGGAGTTTGCTCGATGGTTTTGCGGACGGTGCGCGGCAGTTTTTTTGCATAGAGACCGGGATTGATGTCGTCGCCGCCGGTCAAAACAACGCCGTCCACGCGTCGGACGACTTCCGCGAGCAGGGCGCGGTCGGTTGTGCTGGGGACAATGAACGGGATGCCGCCCGCCTGCAGGATGGCGTTTTCGTATTTGCACGAGAGGCTGACCGAGACATCGTGAAATTCCACGCCGTGCTTCTCGATGCTTGGTGAAACAAGGATCAAAGGTCGCTTCGCCATTCGCATTGAAGGTAAGGACCCGCCAAAAATTTGTCATGGAAAATTCGCGTCAAACTCCCGCGTCAGGAAAACGCTCGCGAATCTGGCGGCGGAGCAAATCCTCGTCGTCCGGCTGGTAACGGCGGCGCGTGATGAGCCGCTGCACGGCGTCGAGCAGTTCCAGCCAGTCTTCCAGCGGCGGCTCGGCGACAGGCTTCCAGTTATCAAAACGCCTGGGGCGATGGAAAAATTTCCACTCGCGCTTCACGCGCTGGACATAGACCTGCAGCTTCGCGCCGTCCCCGGTCACGCGCTTCCAACTGATTTCAGCTTTGGCGGCCATAAATTATTCCGCCAAATCCACGCCCGCCACGGCCATCGCGGCGATGCCTTCCTCACGGCCAATGAAGCCCATCAGCTCGTTCGTCGTCGCCTTGATGCCGATGTGCTGGAAATTTATTTTCAACGCGTCCGCGATGCAAAGCTTCATTTCCTTGATGTGCGGATGAATTTTCGGCGCCTGCGCGATGACCGTCGCGTCCACGTTCACGATTTTTCCTTTGCGCAAAGCGATGATGCGCGCGGCCTCCGCCAGAAAGATTTTGCTGGGCACATTTTTCCAGCGCGGGTCGGTGTTGGGGAAAAAATGGCCGATGTCCGGTTCGCCTAACGCTCCTAGGAGCGCATCGCAAATGGCGTGCATGAGCGCGTCGGCGTCCGAATGTCCGTCGAGGCCCTTGGTGTGCGGAATCTCGACACCGCCGAGGATGAGTTTGCGCCCCGCGACCAGCGCGTGAACGTCGTAGCCGATGCCAACATGAACCATGCAGACACTGTAACTTTTTTTTGCGGAGGGAAAAAGAAATTTCGGCGGCTCAAAGGACCACCAGCGGCGCTGAATGTGGCAGCCGGATGACCTCGGTTCCTGCGATTTTATCGTGCCAGCCTTGTTTGTCCTTGTCCCAGGCGATCCAAAGAAATCCAAGGAACAAGATGGCCGCGGAAAAAGCCGCCGCCAGACCGCGCACAAGCGCGACCACAAAGGTCAGCGGCCGGCCATCCGTCCTGATTACTTTTAATTTGAGCACGATGCCGCCGACGGTGGTTCCCCGCCAGGTCCACATCCCGGCAAAATACGCCAGCGCAATGATTAGTTTGAACGGCCCGACGTGGGCAATGCCCGACAGGATTCCGATCAGGATGATGTCCAAAAATGCCGCGCACAGGCGTTCCCAGAGATTAGCTTTGGGGAACAATGACGCCACGGGCGAAACCAGCGGTGCAATGGGTGGCACGGTTCCAGGCGCAACCGAAGATTCCAAAGTTGCTCCCGTTCCCGGTGTTGGCGGAGCGCTGGGGTCAATGACCGGCGGAACAATCATCGATGCTGGCGCGGAAGGGGACGGCGGCGCTGGCGGCACCGGTTTGTCCGGCGTTTCCCGGCGCAGCCGGGCGAAAGCGGCGGCGACCCCGCAACCCAATCCCCAAACGCCCAGCAATATGTAGGTCAACAAACCGACGACCGGCACGAGGTAGAGCAAGGTTATGATGACCGTGCCGAGCAAAAATGCCGCCAAGGGTTTTTGCGCGCCGTTTCCAAAACGGCTTCCAACCTTGGTGCCGAGCCATTGAATGAGCGCGACTTTGCCGACGATGGCGCAAAGCAACAACGCCACCCAGATGAACGGGACGACAATCAGGCCCACGCCCGTTGCCGCCAGAATCAAATATACGAACGGAACGAGCAGCTTCGTCAGCAGACCCATCAAAAACAAGGTTGCCGGACGCCGGTTCAGATCGTCCACGCACACTTGCACGGGACGCGGAAACACCGTCGCGATCAACAGATAGATCAGGAAGAACACGGCGGCGATGACCCAGACAAAACCGACCTGTGGAGCCAGCGGACGGAATTCGAGAGCGCAATATTTGATCCAGTTCGTGAACCACTCAAGATTTCCAAACGGCCCCGGCAGGCCCACGCTTACTTTCTGGCCGTTGACGATCGCGCCGTCGGCCAGGTCAAGCGTTCCGCCGATTGAAACGGCGTTGCCGCCGATTTTGGTCCCCGACGCCGCCGACACCGTGCCCATGACCGCCACGGCGTCCTGATGGATGGTGGCACCCGGTTTAATGTGAACATTGCCAAGGATCGCGACCACGGCGTCGCCAACGTCGCCGTCCACCTCCAAATTGCCGCCAATCACAACGACGGCATCATGCACGCGGCCATGCACGACGGCTGAACCGCCGATGACGACCACCGCCTCGGCGGTGTCGTTGGTTTTCAATTCGGCGTTCTGCCCGAACAGCACGATCGGCTGTGCGTTGTCCTGGCTTGCGCTCATCCCGTCGTCGTTTGTTGATTCGGAATCGGGCGTGTTGGAAACCGCATTCGCCAGCGCGGCGGTTTCAGAATTGGTCGCCGCAGTGTTCGTCTGCGCCATCGCCGGCGATGCCAGCAGCAGGGCGCAGATTAAGAGGCATATGACCGGCAGGATGTGTTTGGTTATTTTCATAAATGAGCTTTCGAGGTGATCAACGCTTTGCAAAAGCCAGCCGGAAATAAAAGGTTCCCAAGCCCATGAACACGGCATAGCCCAGCCCGGCGGCGACAAGACAGGCGATGATGAAAGTGCTGCCCAGTTTCTTCGCCACCAGCACTGCTGTGCCGGCCAGAATATTAAAAAGGCTGCCGATCGAATTGAGGCCGGAGAACAATTGCCCGGCCCGGTGCATCGCCGACATGATCGTTTCCGTCCGGGACAGTTCCCATCCGGCGAAGCACAATCCGCCAAACAACGCCAGCATCGCTGCGAGCGAGGCCATCTGCAAAGCCGGCTGCCACGTCGCCCACGAGCGGTGATGCCAAGGGAGATTCGCGCGGCGTTCAAGGGCCGCCATGACGCGGCTGGCCAACGAAGCGGGCGCGGTCAATTCCGGCAGCGACTTCAGTTCGCGGCTGATCGCCAATTTCAGTTGCTCGTTGTCGTTTAAGTTCATGTGAATCACGCCGCGTTTTCGTCCGCACTAAATTTTAGCTTAAGCTTTCTTCGCAAAACTTCGCGGCCGCGAAAAATATCGGTCTTCACCTTGCTGAGCGAGACGCCGAGGCTGGCGGCAATTTCCTCATATCCGAGTTCTTCCAGATGAAACAGCACCAGCGGCACCCGTTGCGCGGGCGGCAGTTCTTGCAAGGTTTGCTCCACCAGCGCGCAGCGCTCCGTTTTCAGCATTGCCTCTTCGACATTATCATCCGCCGGAAAATCCGGTTCGTTCGCTTCCCCGTCCGCACTCCCAAACAGTTCGGAAAAAAAACTCCAGCGCGAGCGGTAGCGCGAAAGGTGGTTCAGGCTCATGTTGGTCGCCACCGTCTTGAGCCAGCCGGCCGCCGCCGGGTTGCCGTCGAGCCGGCCGAAATTTTCGTAGGCCTTCAGGAAAACCTCCTGCGTGACGTCCTCGGCTTCAGATTGGTTGGCGAGCAAACGCATGGATGTGCTAAACACCATGTTTTGGTAGTTTCGCATGAACGTCTCGAACTGTTCCGCATTTGTCATGGCTGAGCCGTGACCGCAACTGTTCGGGGACGATACCAGTTAGAACAGGTTGCTGAACGCAAAATTCTTGCATAACGAAATCAAACCGCCGCAGGACGACGCGTTGGTTGCCGGCGCGCGGTTTTTGTCCAATCCCCCGGCCGGAAAATTTGTCCGGTCACCGCCTTTGCCTTGCAAAGCCATGTTCGGCACCGGCAGCGGCTGGCGGAGTTTGAAGGCCGGATTCACCGTCGGTTTCTTGTAAAGTCTGTTCATATCTTGCCTACATAACCCGGCAGCCCTCGGTTTT
>Ga0302324_100008688_pt1 | contig 21371 bp, 19 predicted proteins | sample Palsa_T0_1_FD_201949 | JGI IMG/M metagenome (GOLD analysis project Ga0302324, IMG submission 201949) | Peat permafrost microbial communities from Stordalen Mire near Abisko, Sweden - Palsa_T0_1 | ecosystem: Environmental > Terrestrial > Soil > Palsa > Peat permafrost | place: Sweden: Abisko...
CCAGTTGGCCGAGGATCGTCCGATGATCGGAGGGCACTCCGTCGGCCAGAGAGATCGTGCTGTGGCTTATTCCGATGTGGAGGCAAAGGACCGAGCCCACATCCGACATTGCCGCGAGCAACGGATCCCAGTGGTCGGTCTGGAAGCTGGGAAGCCCCAGGGCGTGGGGCGCTTCCGGCAGTGAGATGGCACGGCAACCCCTGGCCGCCAGCCGCCGCACCTCCTCGGCCCCGGCGAGGGGGTCCCAGAGCGGGACGACGCCGAGTGGGATGAACCGACCGGGGTAGGTGCCGCACCACTCGTCGATGTGCCAGTCGTTGTACGCCTTCAGCATGATCAACGACAGGTCGCGGTCGGGCGGATCGAGAAAGATCCTTGCGCTGAACCCGGCCATGGTCGGGAAGCACATCGACTGGAACACGCCGTTGACGTTCATGTCACGAACCCGTTCGTGGATGTCGTACGCGCCCGGGCGGATTTCGGCGAACCCGCAGGGATCCCAGCCGTACTCCTCGTGCGGCCACGAAGCCACCGCATTCAGTCCCATGGGGGCGCCCACCGGCTCACCCTGGAAGACCCAGACGTCGGTCCCGTTCTCATTGTGCACCACCCTCGGGGCGGCGTCCCGGTACCGTTCGGGCACATGACCTTCGAAGAGGTCGGGTGGCTCAATGACGTGGTCATCGATGCTGATCAGGATCATGTCGTCGGTGTGCATCGCATCCTCACTGCCCTGGGTTGACAGGGGCGTTCCCCGGGAGAGCTGCGCTCTCGACTCCACGCTACCGCCAACCCGGTGCCCGTGCGTCGACGACCCAAAGGCGCACGCTGGCGAGCCGTGGGCCGAGCGCGCCCGCCGGGTGGGCGAGAACTACGACCCGCAAGACCGGCAGAGTTCGGCGAGCAGATCGGCCAGCTGTCCGGTTTTGGAGAGGAACGGGGAGTGGTCCGCATCGATCTCCAGTCGCGATCGGGCGTTCGCCGCCATCTTCCGTTGGCCATCGGGGCTGATGACCCGGTCATCGGTGCAGACGATGTACGTGCTCGGGACCGTGCGCCAGGCGACGGTCGCGCCGGGTGGTGGAACCAGGCTGGCGATGGACATCGGACGCAGGCGCGACGTCGCCCAGGCGGCGACCTCAGGGTCGCATCGGTTGTAGAAGATCGACGGCGCCACCTCCGGATCGGCGCGGACCTGTTCCCCATGGTGCAGGAGGGCATCGGTCACGTTGAAGGTGCCGTCATCCGGCGGACTCTCGGGGTCCACCATGGTGGCGGTGACATAGACGAGGTGGGTGGCCGAGCGGTGGCCGGCGCCCCCCGCTCCGGCCTCGGTGAGATGCAGTCCACCCATGGAGTGACCCACGGCGACCACTGGCGTGCCGTCCGCGGCGAGGCGATCGATGGCAGTCGACACCGCGGCGACGTCATCGGCGAACGAGGTAAACGGCATGTCGACTGCTTCGACGCGCACCCCCCGCTCGGTCAAGTTGACGATGAGCTTTTCCCAGCACCAGGCGCCATGGAAGCCCCCGTGAACCAACAGCAGGCATGCCTGCCGGGCGCCGGGGAGGAGTCTCAGGCCCTCTCTGTCGGGCACGGGCCGCCGCTCCTCAGTCGGTGATTCGGCTCGAATCCGCTCACGCCGGGGCGACGGCGGTCATCGGGCGCCCCGTGGGCCGCTCGTGGCTCTCGCTGCGGGCTCGTTGTTGGTGGTGATCCGGAACACGGCACGTTCGAGGGTCGGCAGGATCTCCGCAATGTCGATCTCGCCGGCGGCGAAGCGGGCGATGAGGCCGTGGGCGACGCTGGTGAGGACTGCGCCGACGTCGTGGACGTAGACCGGGTCGCCCCGCCGGAGCACGGCGCGCATCACGGGCACGATGGCGTTGGCCCCCTGCAGCTGGAGACGCTCGCCACCGGGCCCGCTCCGGGCCCGGTGGAAGGCCTCGAGCATGCGTGGGCTGCGTTCCCAGGGCTCGTAGACGTCGCGGAACACGCGCATGAGGCCGTCGTACAAGGTCTCGCCCGGAACTGGTTGGGCGAGCTCGGCGTAGGTGTGTATGTCCATCCAGTGCTCGATGGCGGTCACGATGAGGTCGTCACGGGTCGGGAAGAGCTTGTAGATGGTGCCGAGCCCGATACGGGCCCGGCGCGCTACTTCGCGAAGCTGCACTGCGTCGTAGCCGCCGGACTCGAGCATCTCAATGACCACGTCGAGGATGCGCTCGGCCGGATGTGGCTCGGGGTCGGGAAGTTGGAAACGAAGTTTCTTCTCTGATAACACCATTTCTAGGGTACTCGCTCGCCGGACGGCGCGGGGCGGGGGCCCTGCGTCGCCTCGGCGCGCCACCCAGCCCACCTACTCTGCGAGCGCGCCACCCCCGCTGCCGGTGGCCTCGATGAGGGTGCGAACGAACCGCTCCTGCTCCACGCCGTTGAAGGGCCGGCCCTGCATGATGGAGAACAAGTGGTACCCGCCGAGGGCCGCCATGGCCACGGCGTCAACCGCCTCCGCGCCGTTGGGCGTTCCCGGCACCTCCGGCCGCTGGACGGCGGCCCAGATTGCCTCCCTCAGCTCGGGGACCCGGTCGCCTTCGGTGAGCATGAGGCGAATGAGTCGGTCGAAGCGTTGAATGTCGCGAAGGATCTGTTCGTACGCTCTCATGCGCCGCTCCACCGGATCAGCGACGTAGGAAAGTGCCGAACGGGCCTGCTCTATCTCGGCCCGACGGCGAGCCACCTCGTGCTCCACCGCAGCCTGCAAGAGCGCCGCTTTCGTGGGAAAGTGCCGGTAGAGGCTCCCGGTGCCCACCGCCAGCCCGACCCGACGCTCGACCTCGCTGATCGTGGCGCCGGTAAAACCCATTTCGGCGAAGACGTCGAACGCGGCGTCAAGGATGCGCTCGCGCGTGTTCCCTCGACGCAGCTGCTGCGTGGTCACCGGCAAAGAGTAGTGCCCCGAGCGTCGGTACCGACATTGTCGCTTCGACGGACCGTGCCGTCACTCGTGCGACGACAGGACCGGTTGGCTGTCATGACCCCTGAGGCTCCTTCGTGTCGCCCCGCACCGCCGCCATGTCGAGGTAGCGATCACCGGCCGGCCGTAGGGAGTCCAAAGCCTCGAGGTCTTTCGTGTCGAGCGACACATCACCCGCGGCGACGTTCTCTTACAGGAAATGGCGGCGACGGGTGCCCGGAATCGGAACCACGTCGTCACCACGGTCGAGGGCCCAGGCCAGCGCCACCTGTCCGGCAGTGCAACCGTGGCGAGCCGCGACCTCCCTGATCACGTCGACCAGGCGCAGGTTGTGCTCGAGGTTGTCGGTCTGGAATCGGGGCTGTACGCGTCGGCGGAAGTCGTCGTCGGCCAGATCCCCGGCGGAGCTGATGGTGCCGGTGAGGAGGCCTCGACCGAGTGGGCTGTAGGGGACCAGCCCCACGCCCAGCTCCCGACAGGTGGGGACGATCTCGGCCTCGATGTCACGGGCGAAGAGCGACCATTCCGATTGGAGCGCCGTGATCGGGTGAACGGCGACGGCGCGTCTGATGGTGCGGGCGGAGGCCTCGGAAAGGCCGAGGTGGCGTACCTTGCCTTCGCCGACTAGCTCGGCCATAGCGCCGACCGTCTCCTCTATCGGCACCTCGGGGTCGACGCGGTGCAGGTAGTAGAGGTCGATATGGTCGACGCCGAGTCGGCGCAACGACGCGTCACAGGCCTGGTGCACGTAGTCCGGCCGGCCGTTCACGCCGCGGAATGTGGGATCGTCCGCCCGTCGCACGATGCCGAACTTGGTGGCGACGACCACGTCGTCTCGTCGGTCGGCAATCGCCTTGCCCACCAGCTCCTCGTTGGCGCCGTTGCCGTACATGTCGGAGGTGTCCAGAAAGGTCACGCCAACTTCGAGAGCCCGGTGGATCGTGGCGATGGATTCGGGGTCGTCGTCGGGTGTGGCCCCGTAGAAGTCGCTCATGCCCATGCAGCCGAGGCCCATAGCGGAGACCACGAGGCCGTCCGGCCGTCCGAGGGTGCGTCTGGAGAGAGGCATTTCCGCTTCCTTTCGTCGATGGGGTCGGAAAACCACCCTAATTGTCAGACTTCGGCCGCCGCTCGGGGGCCCAGGCCGTGTGCCGGGGTCCTGGGCCCGGATGGGGAGCGCGCTCCTTGCCAAAATGAGCACTCACTCGTATGCTTGCGCCCGGTGATGCCCGACCGGAGATCTCTCTGACCCACGGGGGCACCCTTTTGACAGAGGAGCATCCAACGTGAGTTCCCAACGTTCGGCCACTCGTCAGCGTCTTGACTACGACCTGATCGATGCGGATCACCACTACTACGAGACCTACGACTGCTTCACCCGCCACATCGAGCCTGAATTCGCCGACCGGGCTGTCAACGTCCGGGTCGATGACAAGGGTCGGGGGAAGCTCTTCTTCGGCGATCAACAGTTCCGCTTCCTGAGGGTGATCCAGACCGACTACATCGGCGCGCCCGGCTCGCTGCGGCAGATGCTCGACGATGGCGACAACAAGGAGGGGTTCGTCCATCGGGACGTCATCAGGGGTTGGGACTATCCCGACATGATGCAGCGTGGGCCGCGCCTTGCGAAGATGGACGAGCAGGGAGTGCAGTCCGGCTTGCTGCTGGGGACGATGGCGCTGCAGATGGAGAACGAACTCCACGGTGACATCCCCGCCCTGTACGCCAATATCCATTCGTACAACCGATGGCTCGACGAGGAGTGGGGCTTCAACCGGGATGGCCGAATCATCACGGCCGCCCTGATCTCGTTGATCGATCCCGTGCGAGCCATCGCCGAGCTCGATCGACTCGTCGCGGCGGGTGTCCGTGCAGTCGTCATGAAGCCTGGACCGCTTTGGGGCCATTCACCGGTCGAGCCGATGTACGACGGCTTTTGGTCCCGCTTGCAGGACGCAGACGTGAAGCTCGTCTTCCATAGCAGCGACCCGCGCTACATCTCGATGCTGGGGGTCGAGTTCGGCGAGCTGGCAACGCCGGCGCTGCAGAACCAGACCCCGTTTCAGTGGTATCTCATTTCGGGCAAGCCGGTGGCCGACACATTGGCGTCGTACGTCTTGAACAACCTCTTCGGCCGGTTCCCCCGCCTGACCGTGGTGGCGCTCGAGTGCGGGATCAATTGGGTCGTGCCGCTGCTCCACGACATCGATCACGCCGCCCACATGGGCCGCAAGGGTCACTGGCCTGGTGGCGAGGTGATCGGCCGGCCGAGCGAGGTCCTGCTGGAGCATCTCTACGTGTCGCCCTTCTTCGAGGAGGACGTCGTCGGTCTGGTTGATGCCATCGGACCAGAGCGGGTGCTCTTCGGATCGGACTACCCTCACCCTGAGGGCGTCTCCGACCCCATCGATTGGTTGACGAAGCTCGAAGGGCTCGATGATGCCGCCGTACGCATGATCATGCGAGATAACGCGGCCCGCCTTCTCGGTCTCACGGACTGAGCGGCGCGGTCACCGGGCGAGCGTGCTGTTCGACTGGGCAGGCGGTGGAGCACGGGCCCACTCCCGCCGGGTACGTCGGCAACGTGGGTGAAGCGCTCAATCGGCCCTCGGGGATGCCCGATCCCGTGGTGGCGCCGCTCAACGAAGGGATGTGGAAAGCCGCCGCGGGGGACCAGCTCGCCGTCCAGCGCTGTGCGGAGTGCGGCGCGCATCGCTACCCCCCGACCGAGGGCTGCTATCGGTGCAGCTCGTGTCGGTGGGAGTGGTCGACGTTGCCTGGCACCGGGACCGTCTACTCCTACATCTGGGTCCCCGACCGTACTCGATCAGCCGTCGAGGGCCGTGAGGTGCTCTACAACGTGGTGGTGGTCACCGTGGACGGCACGGAGGGCGAGCCCGTGCGCGTGCTCAGCAACGTGGTGGACGCGTGGGGTCCCGACGACATCTGTGTCGGGCAGGGCGTGACGTTGGCCGCCGTCCCCTTTGCACCCGGCCTCGCACTTCCGTGCTTCCGTACGTTGACCTGATGGCGGACTTCCCTCAGGACGCGGCGTGCATCGTCGGCATCGGGCGCTCGACGTACGGCAGTCGTGGCTCACTGGCCGACTTCGGACTGACGCGCCTTGCTCTCGACGCCATTCACGACGCCTGCAACGACGCCGGACTCGACGTCAAGGCCATAGACGGGTTCGCGGGCTACTGCGACGATCCGACGCTCCCCGCCGACCTCGCCATCTCCCTCGGCACACCGGAGCTGCGCTACTCGGGTCTCGTGTGGGGTGGCCGCGGCTCGGGCATTCCCGGCGCCCTCTCGAATGCCTACATGGCCGTGGCGACCGGCCTGGCGGACTACGTGGTGGTCGTCCGCTCCATTATTCAAGAGAAGCGTCTCGGTCAGTCTGTGGCAGCCGGCGTCGGACTGGGCGAAGCCATTCCCCTGGCGGCTTCCTACACGGCTCCCTTCGGGATGGCGCTTCCGGCGGCGATCTACGCCATGAAGGCCCGGCGGCACATGGCGCTCTACGGCACGACCGTCGACCACCTGGCCGCCGTGGCCATCAATGCCCGGCGCAATGCCGCCCACAACCCCGACGCGCGGTTCCGGACGCAGATCACGGTGGAGGAGCACCACGCGTCGCGGCTGATCGCCGATCCTCTGAGACTCCTCGACTGTTGCATGGAGTCAGATGGGGCGGCCGCGGTGATCGTCACCACGCCCGACCGGGCACCGGATCTGCGCCAGCCTCCCGTGCGGATCCGGGCGGTTGCCATGAGCGGTGAGTACAAGTGGGGGACGGCGTCGTTCAACACGAACGGCGAGGACTTCGTCAGCACGGGCCAACGGCGTGCCGCGCGAGACCTCTACACGCGGTCCGGACTGGGGCCCGGCGACGTCGACGTCGCCCTGTTCTACGATGCGTTCACCCCCTCGGTGATACTGGGCCTCGAGGATTGGGCTTTCTGCGGCATCGGCGAAGGCGGCCCCTTCGTCGCCGACGGCAACATCACGTCGGAAGGCAGCATCCCCGTCAACCCGCACGGTGGCCACCTGGCCGAGGTGTATCTCCAGGGCGTTACCCACATTCTGGAGGCGGTCCGCCAGCTGCGCGGCACGTCGTGCAACCAGGTCGCCGGTGCCGAGGTCGCGCTCTACGGATCCGGGGTTGGGGCGTCACCCGGCGGCGGGGTTCTGCTTCGACGTTGGTGAGCAACCGCGGCGCGACGCCGTTCCGGCCCCTGAGCGAGCGATTGCTACCCTGATCGACAAGACCTTTCGGGACGCGAGAACAGTTCGGGGAAGCACGATGACAGTGGAGAAGGGCTCGCCGTTGACCGGCATCCGCGTCGTGGAGGTCTCGCTCGGCGTGAGTGTGGTCGGGGCGGGCTTGGTGTCCAGCCTTCCCGGTGCCCTGATGCGCGACCTGGGCGCCGATGTGGTTCGGGTGCAGTCGGCGCGCCGCTCGACACTCGACGCGGGAGTGGAGTTTGCCCGCGTGTGGGATCGCGGTAAGGAGATCATCGAGGTCGATGAGGAGCGCGGGCCAGGTCCGGCCCGGACGATCGCTGATCTGGCCGCCGAGGCGGACGTGCTCTTCCTGACCGGATCAGAGCGACACCTCGAAGGGAGCGGTCTCGCTTACAGCGTGCTGAGCGGCGTGAACCACCGCCTCGTCTACGTACGGGTGCGCCCCAGCTACAACGCGATGGGCGTGACGCCGGACTTCGAGCTCTTGGTCTATGCCCGGACCGGCGTGCTCACGCAGATACGCGGCCACCGTTCCGGGCCGATCTTCGGGGATCTCACCGTGGCCGGTGCCGGTGCCGCGCTTTCGGCGACGGCCGGTGCGCTCGCCTGCCTGTATGAGCGGGAGATGACCGGACGGGGTGGATGGGTCGAGACGTCGCTCTACGACGGTCTGCAGGCGATTCTCCCGATGATCATCGGCAGGGTGGAGGCCCCGTCGCCGGCCACTGTGCTGCTCTGGGAGGAGCAGGGCCCCTCTGAGGCGTTGGCCTACCGCTGCGGGGACGGGCAGTACGTCCAGCTCTGGTTCGGTGCCAAGGGTGCGTTCGAAGCGTTCCTCGACAAGATGGGGGACAAGCCGAGCGAGGTCGGGTACATGGCCGAGCTGGTGGGTGGAGGAATGACCGAGCGGAGCGCCCGATGGGAGGAGAAGTTCGCCACCCGCGAGCGGTCATGGTGGCTGACGGAGCTGGCGGGTCAGAAGTTTCGGTGCGAGCCGGTGTTGCTGCCCGGAGAGGCGTTGAGGGAGGAACATCTCCGCCAGGTTGGCCTCAGCGTCGACTTCGAGGACCCAGAACGTGGACAGCTCACCGGGCTCGGCCCGCTCGCCGCAGTCACCGCCGTGCCCCGGGCGGGGACCGACGGGGGTCGGACCGACTCCGGTGGTGCAACGGCAGGGGTGCCGCCGAGGCTGCTCTCCGGAGTCCGCGTGCTGGACCTCTCCGCGTACCTGGCCGGTCCGGTCACCCCCTTGGTGCTGGCCGAGTTGGGCGCAGACGTCGTCAAGGTGGAGCCCATCACCGGCGATGTGCACCGCTCCATGGAACCGATGTTCGCGGCGGGCCAGCGCGGCAAGCGTGCACTCGCACTGGACATGAAGGCTCCGGCCGCCGGTGGGGTGCTGCACAGACTCTTCCGCTGGAGTGATGTGGTGCACCACAACTCACGGCTCGGGCTGGCCGAGCGGCTCGGATACGGCGAGGACCAGGTCCGTGCCGTCAATCCGCACGTGGTCTACAGCTTCGCCAGCGGTTTCGGGACCACTGGACCATGGGCGTCGCTGCCCGCCAACGACCACCTCATGCAGGCCCTGACCGGCGTCGAGGGGTCTCAGGGAAGCCCCGGTCAGCCGCCGACGTTCCTGGTGTGGGGCGCGATCGACGTCACCAGCGGCTGGGTGTCGGCCTGCGCGGTGATCGCCGGTCTGTACGCCCGGCGGCGCACCGGTGCGGGACAGTCGGTGAGCACCTCTCTTCTCGGCTCGGGGATGCTCTTGAAGTCGGGTGCCTTCCTGGCCGGCGAGACGCGCGTCGGGGGCCCGGTCCTCGACGCCGACCAGACCGGTTACGGCGCCACCTACCGCATCTATCAGGCCGGAGACGGCGCGTGGGTGGCCGTAGTGATCCCCGACGGGCCCACCTGGGCACGACTGGGTGCGGTCGTGCAGGCCGAGGGACTACCCGACGCACCTCCGCCTCTGCGACTGCAGGCGGGCGAGCGGCAGCCGGCCGAGGCGCTTCTCGAGGAGGCATTCCGGGCCCACGATGCCAGGTTCTGGGTACGCGAGCTGTCGGCGGGCGGAGTGCCGGTCGAGCTCGTCGCCGAGGTGGACCGGGCCGGATTCGTCGCCACACTACTCGACGACCCGGTAGGGCACCAACTCGGGCGTGTCGTCAGCTTCGACTGGGGGCCGAGGGGGCGTCTGGAGCAGCCGGGCTTCCCCCTCAGGCTCGGCCCAGATCCGCGTCCGGCCGCACGGTTGTCGATCCCCCGCTTGGGCGAGCACACGACCGATGTGCTTATCGGGCTGGGCGTGGACGAGGACGAGCTCGCCACCCTGACCGCCTCGGGCACGATCGCAGGACCGCCCGCTACCGATGGGTAGGGCCTCCGCCCGTCGCCGGCCGACGACGCCTCACGGTTCGGGTATCGCCCGCAGGTAGGGCGCCATCATGAGGGGGGTGACACTGAGGACGCCGGACTCGACGGGAAGGGTGACGCCGGTGATCCAGCGCGCCTCGTCGCTCGCGAGGAATCCGACGGCCCAGCCCACGTCCATTCCGGTACCCGGTGTTCCGAGCAGGCCGGCCTCGGCGCGCAGTGTGTCCATATATTCGGCGCGTGGACCCGGAGCGGTGACCGAGTGGACCATCGGTGTGGTGATATGGCCCGGGGCGATGGCGTTGACGCGGATGCCCTGGCGTCCGTGGGAATAGGCCATGTCGACCGTCATGGCGATCAGCGCGCCCTTGGCGGCCGAGTAGGCGACAGTACCGTCGCCGCGGAGGGCCGAGATCGACGCAATGTTGACGACGGCCCCGGCCCCTTTGTCGGCCATCACCGGAACGGCATACTTGGACGCCAGGAAGGCGGTCCGAAGGTTGACGTCGAAGGTGTTGTCCCATGCCTCCTCGGTGGTGTCGACGACGGTACCGAGGGCGGCGAGCCCGATGTTGTTGACCAGGATGTCCACCGTCCCGAAGTGTTCGACGGCGGCCTTCACCATGGAGGCACAGTCCGATGCCCGTGTGACATCGGCGGCGAAGACCTCGGCCTTGCCTCCCTCCTCCTCAATGATCTGCCGTGTCTCCTCCGCTCGTTCGGGGTGGAGGTCGACGAGCAGAACGCGTGCGCCCTCGCGCGCCAGCACCACGGCGCTCGCCTTTCCCGTGCCGATACCGGCACCAGGTGTCGAGCCGGCTCCGGTGACGATCGCGACCTTGCCCTCGACCCGTCCGGCACGCTCTACCATCCCGCTTCTCCCCACTCTCTTTCACGCGCACCTGAGCGAGTGCTCGCTCATCGTAACCCGGTCCGCAGCGGCTGGCGACTCCCGCAGCGGTTCTAAGTAGGATGCGGCGGCGACAAGGAGGGGCAATGGCCGCGTCGTCCATGAGGGTCGGAATCTTGAACGACATGTCCGAGGGTCCGCCGGACCTTACCGACATGGAACGGTGGCTCCGCGTGGCCGTGGACGACCTGGTGGACGGCGGCCGGCTCGACCGTGGAGTGGAGTTCGTGCACTCCTGGGGGCTGGGTCTTCCCTCCGGGACGGCCGCCGCGGTGGAGCGCGCCTACGCAGACCTCGTCGATCAGGACGTTCTGCTGATCGTCGGGCCGGCGATCGGTGACAACGCCCTTGTCGCCACGCCGCTCGCCGAGCGTTACGGCGTCCCGACGATCAACTGGGCCGGAACCGAGCGCGCCCGAAGTACCTTCATGTTCCATCTTCAGGTCGGATCGCACGAGGACGAGTCGATCGTGCTGGCCCGTTGGCTCTCGTCCATCGGCGCACGCCGGGTCGGCCTCGTCCAGGACCGGTCACCCATCGGGCGCAGATATGCGCAGTTCCTTCAGGCCGAGGCCGACGTGCTGGGGCTACGGATCGCCACGGTCGCTTCCGTCGGCCCGCTGGCCGAAGACGCCGGCGAACAGGTCGGGCAGGTGCTCGACGCCGGTCCCGACTCGCTGGTCTATCTCGGGCTCGGCCTCGCCGCTCCGGCCGTGGCGAGAGCGCTGAGTGCCCGAGACTGGGACGGGCCCCGGGCGATGAACACGGCTGGGATGCGCGGCTACAGCCCCGAGTTCGGCAGGACCATCGACGGCTGGGTCTATGTCGACATGGAGTCCGACCGCAACACGACCCTTGCTGCGTTCCGCGCCCGTCTCAATCTTTCTCCGGATCTTTCTCCGGCAACGGAGTACGGTGCCGCACGGGGGTATGACCTCAGCCGGCTGGTCGCGGAGGGCTTGGCCCGCGCGCCGGAGAGAACGCGCGAGGGGGTCAAGGACGGGCTCGAGCAAGTGAAATGGTTGCGCGCGGCCGAGGGCCACGACGGCACGCTGCTCGGGTTCGGCCATCACGATCGTGGAGCCCTGCACGGGCGCTATCTCGTCCTGCGTCGCTGGCAGGGCGGACGGTCGGTCGAGCTCGTCGAGGCCGGCGCCTGAGCTCGGACGCCGGCGAGTCACAGGCCGAACGAGTAGCCGCCGTTGAGAGGATAGGTCTGGCCGGTGATCCACGACGCCTGGGGGCTGGCCAGGAAGACGGCCAAGGGCGCCACATCGTCCGGTAGACCGGGGCGCCGGACCACGTAGCGCTTCAGGGTCGCCTTGGCACGGGGGTCGTCCGGCTCCGCCCACAGCGCCTCGGTCAGCGGTGTGCGCATCGTGCCGAGTGAGATGTTGTTCACCGTGACGCCCCACCGGCCGGTTTCAATGGCCAGTGTCCGCGTCAGCCCGGCTGCGCCCGCCTTGGCGGCGCTGTAGGCGGCCATGCCGGGGTCGCCGGTCCTGCCCGCGTCGGACACGATGGTGATCACCCGACCCCAGGCGTTGGCGATCATTGCCGGGAGGCACGCCCGGGCACAGTGCATGACGCCGTACAGGTTCACCCGGACGTAGCGATCCCAGTCGGATGGATCGCTGTCCACGAAGTTGACCCTGCCGGCCATATCTTCCGATCCTGCGTTCCCGGCGTTGTTCACGAGGATGTCGACGTCGCCGACAGCCTCTATCGCACTCGTGACGGCGTCGTACCGGGTGACGTCGAAGACCGACACGTCGGCCGAACCGCCGAGCTCCCGGATCTCTTTCACCGTGGCTTCGGCCCGCTCCGGCCGGACATCGTTGACCACCACCCCGGCCCCTGCAGCGGCGAAGCCCTTGGCGATACCGCTGCCGACTCCCTGGCCGCCGCCGGTGACGAGCACCCGCCGGCCCGAGAGATCAAACTCCATGCCCACCGTCCCACTATGCCACCGGCCGACCGACTGCGCTCAGACCAGCGACCGTGGGCCGCACGCTGCGCACCGCGTCTGCGCTGGACGGCTCAGGTGTCCACCGTGGGGAGGACCAGACGCGAGGTGCCACCCCGACCGTGCGCAACGGAGTGGCGGGCGGCGCGCAGCGCCGACCCGGTCCCCGGGTTCTCGTCGGTACCGAGGTTGCGTGCGAACTGCGGGTGGGAGCCGCCCGCGATGAGCAGCCGGATGCGCGAGCCCGCGGTGAACAGGTGGGCGGCGTCGCGGAGCCGGAGGGTCACCATGCCGGCCGCGTCGGCCGGTTCGAGGCGCAGGTAGCCCTCGGTGACGTTGTGCGAGGTACCGTCCCGACCCACCTCCGAGAGACGTGCGAAGACGTCGGCGTGGGGGTTGTCGCTGTCATGGGCCAGCTCGACGACCGGTGAGCCCATCACCTCGACGGCACCGTCCAATGTGGCGCTGGTGAAGGACAGCACATCTGGCCGGACGGCCAGTCCCGTGTCGTCGACGCGGGACTTCGCCGACAGCAGGGGCCCTCCGATCGTCGGTGTCGGGTCAGCGGGGTCGTACGTGAAGGAGGAGGGTGGGCCGTCCGTGGGCGGGGGGTCCAGGGAGAGGCGGCGGCCGGGGTGGAGGAACCAGGTCTGTGCGGAGGTCTGCGGTGGCCAGGTAGGGAGGTCGCGCCATGCATCGGCTCCGGTGACGTAGACGCGGACGGGGCTCGGACGCCGGCGGCCTGCCCGCTTCGCCACGTGCTCTTCGAGCCAGTCCCAGGTCTCCCGCGTGGTGATCGGGAGGCCCTTGGCGACGGTGTCGACGTGGGACCACGCGCCGATCGTCATGGCCACGTCGACACCGCGTTCGTGCAGGCGCTGATACTGATGGACGGTTTGCTCGAGGAAGATGTCCTGCCAACCCCCGAAGAGCAGCACGGGCACCTCGACGCGATCGAGAGCAACGCCGTGCTGCATCGGTGCCCAGAACGGATCGCGCGGGTCGGGCCGGGTGACCCAGTCGGTGTACCACGGGGCCCGGCCGCCGAGAAAGGTCGACGCGGGCGAGACGAGCGGCAGCTCGTTTAGAACGGGGCGGATCCGCCGTCGGTCCCGAGCCGACTGCAGCATGACCTGGAGGGGAGTGCCGTCTTCCTGGTGGACCATCTGGTTGCTCCACCCGAGGAAGTCGAGCCTGAATGCGCCGGTGCCCCAGACGTGCTCGCAGAAGTCGTGGGGCCCGACGGCGACGATCGCGGCAGCCAGCTCGGGCGGCGGGTCCGCCAGGAGCGCCCACTGTGTGTGCCCCAGGTAGGACGGGCCGAGCGTGGCGAAGGAGCCGGTGAACCAGGGCTGGCGGAGCATCCAGGTGACGACATCGTGACCGTCGCCTTCCTCGTTCCTCATGGGATCGAATGTCCCTCCCGAGCCGAAGGTGCCGCGGCTGCTCACGAAGAGGGCGTGGTAGCCGCGGGCGGCGAAGACCCTCGCCAGGGGTAGCGCCAGGGGCAGGTGGCGGCCGTAGGGCCCCCGAATGAGCAGCGTCCCGACGGCGTCCGATCTCGGCTGATAGAGATCCGCGGCGAGCTCGACCCCGTCGCCCATCGGCACCCGGATGTCGCGGCTGACGGTGTAGTCGGTCGTGACCGGCGGGAGGCCGAGCAGGCGGGTGGCAAGTCCGTCTGTGGCGCGGCTCATGGCCGTACGGAGCCTGGTCGAGGCGGGTGATGGCGCGGCAGGCATCGCTCAGACCGCTAGACGGCGGCGCGGGCTCCCCGCTGCGATGCGGGAGTGAAGGTGATCGGCACGGCGAGCGGTGCCCGGGTGAACGTCGAGTGGTAGTGGATCTCGGTGCCTTCCTGCAGCTCCAACGCGTCGAGCCGTCCGAGGAGCTCGTCCAGTGCCACCCGCAGGTTCATTCGCGCCAGGTTGGAGCCGGCACAGCGATGCGGCCCGGCGCCGAAGGCCATATGGCGGTTACTGGTGCGCCCGGGATCGAATCCGTCGGGGTCCGCGAACTCCGTGTCGTCCCGGTTGGCAGAGGCCCAGTAGATGATGACCTTGTCGCCCTCCTTGACCAGATGGCCGCCGAGCTCGACGTCGCGCGTCGCCGTCCGGGTGATCGCGATGAACGGTGTGTCGAGGCGCAGGAGCTCCTCGACGGCACTGGGGAGCAGCTCCGGCTGGTGTCGGAGGAGAGCGGGAATCTCCGGATGACGGCAGAACCGCTCCATCATCATCCCGAGCGCGGATGCGGTGGTCTCCAGCCCGCCCAGAATCAGCAGTTGGACGGTGCCCACGATCTCGTCCTGGGTGATGGGTCGGCCCTCTATCTCCGCGTTGAGCACCCCGTCGATCACGTCTCCACGCGCAGGCTGACGACGCCGCATCTCGAGGAACTCGGCGATCCAGTTCGACAGGCCGAGCCAGCACTCGGCCGCCTCGGGATCGTTGGGGGTCGACGACTTCGATGCCAGGTAGGCGACCTTCTCGACGCTCTCGCGCGGCGCGTCCAGTGCCAGTTCGAAGAACGCCCGAGCCGGGAACGGCCGGGCGAACGAATCCATGAACTCGCAGCGTCCGAGCTCGATGAAGTCATCGATGAGGTGGGTGACCAGCGCGCGGGTCGCCGGCTCCCACGGCGCGACGGCAGCGGGCGTGAAGTAAGAGTTGATCAGGCGTTTGTAGACGCGGTGGAGAGGGGGATCGACCTCCACCGGTATGTTGCGCACGGCTATCGGGCTGGGCGGGACGGTGAGCCCGTGCGCCGAGCTGAACGTCTCCCAGTCCTGGGCCACGCGCAGTACGTCCTCGTACTCGGTCACCACCCAGAAGCCTCCGTAGTTCTCGCTGTGGGTGACCGGGCAGAGCGACCGCATGCGAGCCAGGGTGTCGGGAAGCGTCGCCGCCAGTTCGGGAGACAGATGGTCGAAGTGGTGCACGCACCACTCATCGGTGATTAAATCAGCGGCCGGAGGTGTCGCGTCCATCAGCCCTCCTGGTGTAAAAGCGGCCCTCTATGGACCGCATGGCGCGAGGTAGCCTAACAGAATGAGTAGTCACTCTTTAGGAGGTCTGCGACGTGATCCTGTTCCATGGAGGCGCCCTCTTCGGCGACCTTACGCTGCATTCGACGGACTTTGCCCTGCTCGTACTCCGGCTCGGTCTGGCAGTGGTGTTCCTGGCGCACGGGATCAACCACATCTTCGGCGGCGGCAAGATCGCGGGTACCGCTCGGTGGTTTGAAAGCCTGGGCATGAAGCCCGGGATCCTCCACGGCTGGACCGCCTCCTTGACCGAGATCGGTTCCGGGGTGCTGCTGGCGATCGGCCTCCTCACCCCGATCGCCGCCGCAGGGGTGGTCGGCACCATGCTCGTCGCCCTCATCACCAACCACCTGCACAACGGGTTCTTCATCTTCCGTCCCGGCGAGGGCTGGGAGTACGTGGCGACGCTCACCCTGGTCGCCATCGTCGTCGGGACGTTGGGACCCGGCTACTGGAGCGTCGACGGCCACGTCGGTGCTCTGCAGGATCTGTGGGGCTGGCCCGGATTCGGCATCGCCGCCGGCGTCGGCGCGCTCGGTGCGGCGGGCCTGCTCGTGACGTTTTGGCGTCCGGAGCGCAAATCGGCATGACCGCAGTGAGCCGCCCATGAAGACCAGAGCGGCGTTGCTGTTGGAGCAACCCGGCCGGTGGGAGGTCGTCGAGGTCGACCTGGACGATCCCAAAGACCACGAGGTGCTGGTCCGGCTGGTGGCCTCTGGCCTGTGCCACTCCGACGACCACGTGGCCAAGGCCGACGGCAAGATCGCCCACTTCCCCTACTGCGGCGGGCACGAGGGCGCCGGGGTCGTCGAGGCCGTAGGGCCCGGGGTGCGTTCTCTTGCGCCGGGGGACCACATCGTGACGTCGTTCATTCCGGGGTGCGGTCGCTGCCGCTGGTGTGCCAGCGGGATGCAGAACCTCTGCGAGAACGGCGCCCTCATGATGAAGGGGACACAGCTCGACGGCACGTTCCGCATGCACTACGGCGGTCTGAATGTCGGCCGGTCGTCGTTGATCGGAGCGTTCTCCGAACTCAGCGTCATGCCCGAGTGGTCCTGCGTCAAGATCCCCCGGCACTTCCCCCTCCTCTCGGCTGCTCTCCTCGGCTGCGCGGTGCCCACCGGCTGGGGTTCGGCCGTCCGCGCCGCCCAGGTGCAGCCCGGCGATGTCATCATCGTGATGGGTGTCGGTGGGATCGGGATCAACGCCGTCCAGGGAGCGGCCCATGCCGGCGCCACACGCGTGATCGCCGCCGATCCCGTGGGCCTCAAGCGCGACGCCGCGCTGCGCCTCGGCGCGACGGACGCCGCGGCGTCGATCGACGAGGCTGCCGAGTTGGCCCGTTCACTGACGAACGGCCAGGGGGCCGACGCGACCATCGTCGCCGTGGGCGTGCTCTCCGGCGAGCACATCGCGCAGGCGTTCGACTCGGTCCGCAAGGCCGGCACGGTCGTGGTCACCGCGGTCGCCCCGATGGAGAGCGTCGGAATTCCGATCAGCCCCTTTCTTCTGGCGATGTTCCAGAAGCGGCTGCAGGGCTGCCTGTACGGGATGATGACCCCCTCGAGCGACGTCCCTCGGCTGCTGGCCATGTACGAGCAGGGTCAATTGAAGCTCGACGAGCTCGTCTCACGGACGTACTCGCTCGATGAGATCAACACCGGCTACGACGACCTGCACGCGGGCAGGAACATCCGCGGCGTCATCGACTTCTCGTAGTCCGGGTTCGCGGACCGCGGCCGGGCGTCTCCGCACGACCGGACCGGTCGAAGCACACGTGTCATGCAAACGAGCGGATCTCGGGGAGCACCTTCTCGGACAGCAGGTCGACCTGTTCGAGATAGCCCGCGCCCTGGTCGGTCGGTCCGAGCATGAGCTCGGTGCAGCCGGCCTCCCAGTACCGGTGAAGGTGCTCGACCACCTGTCCGACCGAGCCGGCCACGAACAGTCGCTCGGGGAACGAAGTGTCCTTCTGGGTCAACGCCGCCCAGGCGGCAGCGGCGCGTACCTGGGCGCCGTTGGACGCCGTGTCGACGTGCACCGGCAGCAGCATGCCGGTCGTGAAGGGCTCGGATGCGAGGCGCAGCTCGTCTCGACGATCCGAGAGGAAGGACCGTCGCCGGGCAAAGCCGTCCGGATCCAACAGGTAGCCGATCCACCCGTCTCCGTACCGTGCCGCCCGCCGGAGCGCGACGTCCTTCCACCCGGCGAGCAGGAACGGGATCTCCCCTCCCTGCGGCGCGATGGTGACGGCGGCGCCATCGGGGCTCGACGGGCTGATCCGCCCGGAGAGCAGACCCTGCACGGCGCGCAGTCCTTCCTCCAACCGCCGGCCGCGTTCTGTCAGTGGGACGCCGACTGCCTCGAACTCGGCGGGGTACTCACCGCCGACGCCGACACCCACCCGGAGCCGGCCCGGAGCGAAGCTGGCCAGCGTCCCGAGCTGCTTCGCCAGCACAACGGGGTTTCTCAACGCCAGCAGCACGACGCACGGGCCCAGAGAGACCCGTTGGGTCGATGCCGCGACCACCGACAGCGTGACGATCGATTCGAGCAGCGGCCGGGGGTGCAGGAGGTGGTCCCCGACGTACACGCCGTCGAACCCAGCGGCCTCGGCGCGCCGGGCCGCCTCGACGACCCGTCCGGGGTCGACGTGGCCGTCGTCGGCGTGGGCGGCGGTGGGGAGCATCAGGCCCACTGTCGGGTGGTGCCGGGCGGCCGCTGGCCACGCCGACGACGGCCCGGTCAGGGCGACGGTGCCACCACCACCGTTATCGTCCAAACTGGTGATGGCTAGGCGCGGGCTGCCGTGTTCCGGTCACGAGTGTCCGAGAGCGCCGCTTCGAATCCCCGGTGGAGATGCTGGGGAGCGGGCTCGTTCATCCCGAACACCACGTTGTCGAGCAGGCCGGTTCGGATTCCCGGCTCGGTCCGGCCGGCGACCCAGAAGTCCTCGGCGTCGACCACGGTCTCGCAGATCCACGCGATCTGCTCCAACTCCGCCTCCCGCTCCGATTCGGTGAGATCCGGTGCCATGTACGCCGTGTGGATCACCTCTGAGGTCGCCGCATCGACCGGCAGTATCTGCCACAGCTCGAGATGCCGTTTGGCGACCGTGAAGCTGGTGTTGGGGAAGAGCGCATACTGATACGTGAAGTGCGGCAGCACATCGCCCCACTCCTCCTCGGGCCGCTCCGTGAGCTCGGTGATCGTGCGAATGGCGGAGCAGTTCCGGAGGTGCCGCCCGAAGGGGTCGAAGGTCAGAACGCCGCCGAAGGCGAAGTCCTTGAGCGTCGTCCGGTGCAGGGAGTCGAAGTGGTAGTTCTCTCGGAAGGTGTCGAGCGTCACCTTCCAATTGGCGTTGACCCGGTGAACGTGGGGATCGCTGTACGGCTTCCAGTCCGAGAGCTCCAGCATGGCGAGCTCCTGGGCCAAGCCCGGTCCGAGGTAGTCGTCGATGTCGACCTCCGGGCCGGGGCGGAGACGACCGACGATGAGGCCGTAGCCCTCCGCCACCGGGAGCTCCACGAGGCCCTTTTCTTCACGGCACAGGCTCTCGAATCCCTCGGGCACGGGGACCCAGGTGAGGTGACCTTCGAGGTCGTAGACCCAGGCGTGGAACGGACAGGTGAAGCGTCTCGCTGATCCGGATCCGTCCACAACCCGAACGCCCCGGTGTCGACAGGCGTTCAGCATGGCCCGCACCTGCCCGTCGGTGTCCCGAGTGAGCAGGACCGGCGTACCGCACACGTCGACGGTGCAGTAGCTCCCCGGGGTTGGGAGGGCGCCGGAAAGGCACAGCACGAGCGGGTGCCCGCGGAAGAGGACCTCGAGCTCCTCGGAGTGGCGCTCCGGCGAGGTGTAGGTCGCGGCCGGCACCTCCAGGACCGATTCGGCCATGTCGGTAGTCCCGTTCTCGATGTGGTCCAACAGCCTGCGCACGAGGCTGTGCTCGAGTGCTTCCCTATCCACCTCTCACCCCCTCATCGGCGCGGCGCTGAGGAGTCGCTCAGAACCCCTTCGCTGCTCAGGCGGCACCGCGCCCATATTAGTCAGTAACTGCTCACTCTACAAATATGCCGTGACCGCCGCTCGCCGAGGTCCCGCTGAGCTTGACAGGCACAAGACCAATGCCGATGATGAGAGAGTGAGCGCCCACCAACCATCGTCGTGGCCCACTCGGCCCGCGGGCCACGACGACGAGCGATGAGGGTGACCGTGGAAGCCGAGGTGTGCCAGGGTCATGCCCGGTGCTGGCAGATCTGCCCGGAGGTTTTTTCTCTCGATGACGAAGGCCATGCTCTCGTGCTGGAGTCCGAGGTGCCCGGTGGACTCGAGGGGAAAGTCCGGGAAGCGGTTGCGAACTGTCCCGAACGCGCCATCGTGCTGGCCTGACGGCCAGGTGCCCACCGTGCCCGACGGTCGCCGCGCCACGCCGGCCTGAACGGTGTCGATTCCCATCGTCACCTCCGAGCGGGTCCGGCCCTTCGACCTCACCGGCCGAGTGGCGTTGGTGACGGGAGCATCGTCAGGACTGGGGGAGGCCGTAGCCCGCTCCTTGGCCGACGCAGGGGCAAAGGTGGCCGTCACGGCCCGTCGTTACGACCGCCTGGCAAAACTGGCCGACGAGATCGATGGCCTGGCGATCGGCTGCGACCTGCTCGAGGCGGATCAGCTCGATGCGCTGGTGGCCCAGGTAGCCGAGGCCTGGCACGGTCCGGACATTCTGGTCAACGTGGCCGGTGCGGTCGCCGACATCGTTCCGGCCGAACGCGAGTCCCTCGACGCCATCGAGCGCACGCTCAACCTGAACCTGGTGGCGCCGTTCCTCCTCTGCCAGAAGGTCTTCCCCTACATGGCCGACGCCGGGAACGGGGCGATCGTGAACGTCGCATCGATCAGCGGCCGGGTGGGCATTCCAGGAATCCCGCAGGCGGCCTACGCCGCCAGCAAGTCAGGTTTGACGGGGCTCGGCGTGGAGTTGGCCGTCCAGTGGGCCCGCTACTCCATTCGGGTCAACACCCTGACGGCGGGGTTCTTCCGCAGCGAGATCACACAGGGAATGTACGACGACGAACGCACCAGCAGCTGGCTGACGCGTAACACGCCGCTTCCCCGCCTGGGCACCGCCGAGGACCTGGTGGGGGCGGTGCTGTGGCTGGTCAGCGACGCCGGGCGTTACGTGACGGGACAGTCGATCGTCGTTGACGGCGGCTGGACGGCACGCTAGAAGATCGTTGTAGATCATGAACCTGGACTACGACCTGGGCGCCGACGCTGAGAGCCTGCGGCGCGAGTTGCGCCAACTGGTGGAGGAGCACATCCCACCGGACTTTCTCGGGGCGTTCACGGACGATCCGCGCGACCTCGAGGTGGCGCAGCAGTTCTGCCGGACGATGGCTGCCCGGGGGTTGCTGTGCATGGCCTGGCCGCACGAGTTCGGAGGCCGCGCCGCATCCCCATGGGAGCAGACGGTCGTTCGCGAGGAGATGTGGGCGCACCATGAGCCCCGCGGCGCCCAGTACATGGGCGTCAACTGGGTGGGGCCCGCCATCATGCGCTACGGAACGCCCGAACAGCGCCGCACCCACCTGCCGCCCATCGCCAACGGGGAGGTGATCTGGTGCCAGGGTTTCAGTGAGCCGAACGCCGGCTCGGACCTGGCGTCGTTGCAGACCTCGGCTCGGCGGGACGGGGACGGCTGGCGCGTGACGGGTCAGAAGGTGTGGACCTCGTACGCCGGGATGGCACAGTGGTGCTTCCTTCTGGCCCGGACGACGAAGGCGGAGAAGAAACAGCAGGGCATCACCGTCTTCTTGGTGCCGATGGACGACCCGGCGAT
>Ga0302324_100008689_pt1 | contig 21367 bp, 15 predicted proteins | sample Palsa_T0_1_FD_201949 | JGI IMG/M metagenome (GOLD analysis project Ga0302324, IMG submission 201949) | Peat permafrost microbial communities from Stordalen Mire near Abisko, Sweden - Palsa_T0_1 | ecosystem: Environmental > Terrestrial > Soil > Palsa > Peat permafrost | place: Sweden: Abisko...
GCACGAACCGTCCCAAAGCAGGATTTTTCGTGGTAGCCTCGACGGCCACATAACAGCCGAATCGTCGAGCCACCCGTGGCCGGCGAGCGGGGGATCCAATGCGATCGACCAGGTCGCTGGGGCGAATTGCCACATAACCGTGTGGCATAGCGCGAAGCGCGAGCCCGTCAGCTAACTCCGCAGGCTTTCCAGATGTAGGAAGGGAGCCGTTTTGGAGACCACGCGAGATCTTGGTTGCGCTGAGCTGTGGGCGAAGTCGTTGGAGCAGTCGCTTGCCCGTCGTGGCCGGCCCAGACGAGCCTCGGTCGAGCTGTACCGACTGAAGCCGCCGCGTGATCTCTCGAGCCCGAAGCCGCTGAGCGAGTCGCTCGCCTACTGGCACATTCGCCGCACCGCCGCCGAGCGTGCGGAGATGCCGCTCTCGACCGCCGGGGGCGGCGCCATGATCGCGCTGCTCGCCGCCACCGCCCTCCCCAGCCTCCTCGGCGGCCGCGGCCGCGCGGCCGCGATCCACGCCCAGGCCGCCAAGCCCTCGCGCCCCTCAGACAAGCTGACCGCAGCGATCGCCCGCGGGCGCACCGGCGCCGCCCCCACCCCAGCCGTCGCACCCGCCGCGGCCGCCGCCCACGCCGCCAAGACCGCCCCCGCCACCCCGGCGGCACGCCACCACGCCCACACCTATGGCGAGGTGCTCACGGGCTCGGTCGCGAGCGTGCAGCGCCTGCTCGGAGTGACGGTCGACGGCGTACTCGGACCTCAGACAGGCGCCGCGATCCGCAGCTTCCAAGCGAAGCACGGTCTGACCGTCGATGGCATCGTCGGCCCCGCCACGTCTGCCGCGCTGACGCAGGCGGTCAAGCCGGCGGCGACGGCCCACGCGAACCCCACGGGAGCGGTGACGGCGACGGTTGCCGCGGTGCGAGCCTCGGCACGCGCGACGACGTCCGCCCACGCGGCAAGCCCCGCCGCGCCGACGGCAGGGCCGGTGAGCCCGGCGACCCCCGTGACGCGAGCAGCGAGCAGTGGAACCGCCGCGATCCACCACCGGAGCACCGCGACCGCGCGTTCGGTGGTCCCGGCGCGCCACCCCGCCACGACCGCAATACCGACCGCCGGGCCGGTCCTCGCCACGCCCACGGCACCGGTCAAGCCGAAGCCGCACCCGGCTGCCGCCCCCGCACTTACCGGCGTCCAGGCGCTACAACAGCGGCTTGGCCTGACCGCGGACGGCGATTTTGGACCGCTGACCAAGGCCGCGGTTGAGCGCTTTCAGCGGGCGCACGGCCTGACGCCCGACGGGGTGGTCGGGCCGGCGACGCGGGCCGCCCTCGGCCTCGGTGCTGGACCGGTTCTGCGCGAGGTCGGTCCCGCGACGACGGTGACCCAGGCCACCACCGGGACCGACACCACCGCCGCGAGCGGTGGGTCGTCGAGCACGAGCTCGAGTCCGGCGAGCGGTGCGGCGGCCAAGGTCTCGGAGATGGTCGCAGCGGCGGACCAGATCGCCACGCTGCCCTACATCTACGGCGGCGGCCACGCCTCGTTCACCGCCCCCGGCTATGACTGCTCGGGCTCGGTCTCCTACGTGCTGCACGCTGCCGGCCTGCTCAGCTCGCCCGAGGACTCGTCGCAGCTCGAGAGCTACGGCGCTCCCGGGCCCGGCCGCTACGTGACGATCTACGCCACCGACGGGCACGCATGGATGACGATTGACGGCCGTCGCTTCGACACCGTCGCGCTCGCCGAGACCGGCACCCGCTGGGCGAGCGGCGGCGGCGAGTTCGCCGGGTACGTGGAGCGTCACCCGGTCGGGATGTAAGGGGGCGCCCCCGCGCCTAGCCCGCCCCCGCTAAGCGTCCGCCAGCCGCCGTAGCACCGCGACCGCACGCTGGAGCACGTCCTGGTCCTCCTGCGAGAGGTCCTCGGTGATCGCGCGCGCCAGCCAGCCCTCGCGCTTGCGGCGGTCCTGCTCGAGGATCTGGTGACCGGATTCGGTCAGCTCGACGAGGGTGCGGCGTTTATCGGTCAGATCCGGACGTCGGACGATCAGACCGAGCGCTTCGAGGTCGCACACGGTCTGGGCCATCGACTGCGGCCGGACGTGCTCGGCGGTCGCCAAGGCGCCGATGCTGCTCGTCCCCTCGCGATCGAGCCGACCGAGCACGGCACCCTGGGAGAGCGAGAAGCGATGCTCGGCCCGGAGCCGGCGGATCAGCTGACCGATCACCTCACGCAGCTCGCTGGCGAGAAGAGTCGTGTCCACGGTAGCGCCCACGAGCGCCGCAGTATACCCGAAAAACAGGCAGGCAAACTGTTCAGCTTGCCTGTATATTTGCATGGGTGGCGGACACGATAGGAACCAGCGCGGGCTCAAACGGCGGCGCGCCCGTGACGGCGCCGGTACCGGAGTCCGGGGACCCCCGCGGCGACAACTACAAGTGGATCGCGCTCTCGAACTGCACCCTCGGCATCCTGCTCGCCACGCTCGACGCGTCGATCACCCTGATCGCGATGCCCGCCATTTTCCGCGGCCTTCGCCTCGACCCGCTCGTCCCCCAGAACAGCTTCTACCTCCTGTGGATGATCCTCGGCTTCCTCGTCGTCTCGAGCGTGCTGATCGTCAGCCTCGGCCGGCTCGGCGACATGTTCGGCCGGGTCCGGATCTACAACCTGGGCTTTGTCATCTACACGGTGGCGTCGCTGTTCTTGACCGTGGACTGGCTGACCGGGCGAGCCGGCGCCACGTTCCTGATCGTGTTCCGCGTGGTCCAGGGAATCGGCGCGGCGTGCCTGCTCGCCAACTCGGCGGCGATCATCACCGATGCCTTCCCCGCCAACCAGCGGGGAATGGCACTCGGGATCAACAACATCGTCGGCGTCAGCGGCATGTTCATCGGTCTCGTGCTCGGCGGTCTGCTCGCGCCCATCAGCTGGCGGCTGGTGTTCCTGATCTCGGTGCCGGTCGGCCTGTTCGGCACCGTCTGGGCGTACCTCAAGCTCGAGGAGCGCTCGCATCCGCGCCGTACCTCGATCGACTGGGCGGGCAACGTCACCTTCGCGCTCGGACTGATCCTGGTGATGATCTCGGTCACCTACGGCATCCGCCCGTACGGCAGCTCCCCCACCGGGTGGGGGAGCCCGCGGGTGATCGCCCTGCTGGTGGCCGGCGCGGCCTCGCTGATCGCCTTCGTGGTGATCGAGCGCCGAGTGGCCAACCCGATGTTCCGCCTGTCGCTGTTCCGCATCCGCGCCTTCACCTTCGGCACCCTCTCGACCTTCCTCTCGGCGGTCGCCCGCGGCGGCCTGATGTTCATCCTGATCATCTGGCTGCAGGGGATCTGGTTGCCCCAGCACGGCTATGACTTCACCAAGACCCCCCTGTACGCGGGGATCTACATCCTGCCGCTGATCTTCGGCATGCTGATCGCGGGGCCCACTTCGGGCTACCTCTCTGACCGCTTCGGCGCGCGCGCGTTCGCGACCGGAGGAATGCTCGGCGCCGCGCTCAGCTTCCTGCTCCTCAGCCTGCTGCCAATCGACTTCCCCTATCCGGTGTTCGCGCTCGTGCTGGCGCTGAACGGAATCTCGATGGGGATGTTCGCCTCCCCCAACCGCGCGGCGGTGATGAACAGCCTCCCGCCCGGGGACCGGGGCGCCGGTGGCGGGATGAACCAGACCTTCCAGAACTCGGCCCAGGTCCTCTCGATCGGAATCTTCTTCACGCTGATGGTGATCGGACTCGCGAGCTCGCTCCCACACACGCTGGCGAGCGGTCTCGAGGCCCATGGCGTACCGGCGGCCAGCGCCCAGAGCGTCGCGCACCTGCCGCCGGTCTCGATCCTGTTCGCCGCCTTCCTCGGCTACAACCCGGTCCAGCACTTCCTCGGCGCGAACGTCCTGCATCACCTGACCGCACACAATCAGGCACTTCTCACCGGTCGCTCATTCTTCCCGAAGCTGATCTCCGCGCCCTTCTCGACCGGCCTGCACGAGGCGTTCGCCTTCGCCATCGCCGCGTGCCTGATCGCCGCCGCGGCGTCGCTGATGCGCGGCGGCAAGTATCACGCCGAGAGCGAGGAATGGGACCCCGGCGCCGGCGCCGGCGCCGTCACCCAGCCGGCGCACGGCGCCCCGAGCCCGCTCGCATGAATCACGAACAGAGAGGGAACAGATGAAAGTGCAGTGGTATGGCCAATCGGCCTTTCACCTCAGCGGTGCAGAGGGCTCGGTGGCGATCGATCCGTTCGCCGACATGTCCGGACTGGCGAGCCGCGGGATCCAGTTCGACTATCCCCCGATCGAGGGCGTGGAGGCCACGCTGCTGCTCGTCACCCACGAGCACGTCGACCACAATGGCGTCGAGTCCATCGGCGGCGACCCGACGATCCTTCGCTCGACCGCCGGCCGCTTGGAGTCTCCGCTCGGCGAGGTGGTCGCGATCGCCTCCGAGCACGACGCACAGGCGGGAACCGAACGCGGTCCCAACACCATCTTCCTGTTCGAGCTCGACGGGCTGCGCATCGCCCACCTCGGCGACTTCGGGCAGCGCGCGCTGCGCCCCGAGCAGGCCGCTGCGCTCGGACAGCCCGACCTGGTGTTCATTCCCGTCGGCGGCGGCCCTACGATCGACGCCGCGGAGGCGGGGGAGATCGTCGCTCGGCTGCACCCGCGGTGGGTCGTGCCGATGCACTACCGCACCCCACGGATCGGGTTTCTCGAAACCGCCGACGCGTTCCTCGAGCGGTCCGACAACGTACAGCGACTGTCGGAGCCCACGTTCGACACCGGCGACTTGCCGTCGAGCGACGGGCCGCTCGTGGTGGTCCCCGCGGCGCCATAGCGACCGGTGGTCCCGGCGGCGCCGCAGGACTTACGAGATCTTCTTCAGCTTCAGCTTCAGCTTCGTCTTGGTCGCGGCGGCGTCGGTGACGCTGACGGTGAAGGTCACCGACTTCGTCTTACCTCGAGCCACCTTTCCGGCGAGACCGCTGCTGACCTTCATCGCCGGGCTCGCGAGCGTGAGCTGAACCTTCTTGGCGCTCGATTTCAGGGTGATCGTCAGCGTGCCCTTGCTCACCTTGGCGGAGAACTTCAGCGGCTTGCCGTTCGAGCCCTTGACGACGATCCCCTTCTTTGAGGAGAAGGTGATCCCGCCCGGCGGCGCGATCGCGATCGTCTTGAACCCCGCCGCGTCCTTCCCCGCGGTCGCGGTGAAGGCGAGCTTCCCGTGCTTGCTCGCGAGACCGTGGATCGACGCGTGCGACAGGCTCGGTTTGCTGACCACCGTGTAGGTCACTCGGACACTCGAGGACTCGCCAAAGGCCGAGCCGTCACTCGCGGCCACCGTGAACGTGTGCTTGCCGTACGCCTTGGTGTTGATCGACTTCCCGCCGGCCACGGTCCCCTTGCACGAGACCAGCTTGAAGCCGGGGGCGGCTACGCACGAGTAGGACGCATGCACCACCTGGCCTCGCGTGTACTCACCACCCGCCTTCGGCGTCTTGATGGTGATCGTCGGCGCGTTCGAGACCACGACGGTCTGCGCCGGAGACGGCGCGGACGCGTTGAAGCTCGCGTCTCCGAGGTACTTCGCGGTGATCGAGTGAGTGTCGGCGGAGCCATAGCTGATCGTGCAGGTCGCCGTCGAGGACGAGCTCCCCGCGGTCAGCGGTTGGCTCGGGCACGCGCCGACCCCGGTGCTGCCGTCGAAGAACTCCACCCCGCCCGAGGGCTCGGTCGGGCCCGCGTCGGCCGGCGTCACGGTTGCCGTGTAGGTAACGGTCTCACCGATCGCCGGCGTGGCGCTGGACACGGCGAGCGCGGTGCTCGTCGCGTCCTTGCCGACGCTCAAGTTGTACGGCGTGTTGAGCGTCGTTCCCGAAGCTGATCCGGTCTGGGTGAAGACCGCGGTCACGGCCACGGGCGAGGACGCGGCGGCGAACGACGCATGGCATGTCGCCACGTCGGGTGAGCCGCCGCTGGCCGTCACGGCCCCGCAACCCGGGATCGTCGCTCCGCCCTGCTCGAAGTCGACCGTCCCGGTCGCGGTATTGCCGTGCGGGGTGATCGTCGCGGTCAGGGTCACGGTTTGGTTGGTGACCGGATTGGTCGGGGAGGCGACCACCGTGGTCGTGGGAGCGGACTTCAGGGTCGCGGTGACCGTGGTCGCGGTGTAGTTGATCACGTACTCGTCCGGCGAGTTGGCGCAGTCGTCCCCGATCGTCTCGCCGTTAGGCGCATTCCCGAACGTGCCGGTGAGCGTTCCCGCCGACACGAGCGTGTACGCGGTGCCCGCGGCCGGCGGCGAGGTGCAACTTGTGCTGCCGGCGATGTTGGAGATGTTGAGGCCCGCGCCGGCGAGGTCGATCGTGCCGGTGGAGACGAGCGCCCCGTAGGTGCTGCCGGCGTTGCCGGCCCCCCCGTCACCGATCACCCGGAAGAGAATCGAGCTGTTCGAGTCGAAGGTCGCGCTCGTGGCCGTCAGCTCGCCCGTGGGCGCCGAGTTGTTGCCCAGCGACATGCAGGTAGTCTTGGCCGTCAGCGCGCCGATCGTGCCGCCTTCGGTCTGCATGCCCGCGTCGGTGATGGCAATCGTGCCGCCGTCCGTGGCATTGAGCGAGCCACCGAAACGGAGGTCGACGCCGCCGTTGCTGCACCCATCCGCCGGGGTGGAGCCGGTGATGGTGACGTTGCCGACCTCGTTGTCGCCGTTCAGCGCCAGCGCGTTGTGATTGGCGAGGCTGATGGCCAGCGTGTCCGCCGTAGCGCCGGACAGTGGATCCACGACGTCGAGGTAGTCGGGTACGTTCGTGGTTGTGGCAGTGAGATTCCACGTGTTGGCAGCGCCCAGCGTGATCGGCACAGCCAGTGTGGCCTGACCCCCCTGATCGGTGCCCGACAGCGTGTTGATCCCGTCCATCAGCGTGATGTGGTTGCCGGTGATGTCGTAGTTGTCGGCCGCGTCGATGTCCAACGTGGTGACGATCGCACTGCTCAGGTCATTGTTGCTGTAGCACACGACGGTCACGCCCGACGGGCAGGCGGTGGCGCTCAGCGGGGGGAAGCTGAGGACCCCGGCGGTCGCCGCGACCGGCGCCACGCCGCCCCAGTTAGCCGGGTCGGACCAGTTGGTGTTGGGCGACACCGCCGCCGAGGCGTCGGTCCCGGTCCAGGTGGAGTCAGCGGCCGCCGGGCCGGCGGCAAAGGCTGCGCCGCACACCGTCAGCGCAACCAGCAACGCCAATCGACAGATTCTGTTCGCCGGCCGATCGCTGCACACACCCGAAATTCGCATACCCATCTCCTCGCTCGAGGCAGCCCACCGCTGCCGCACCTCGGCTCAGCCATCCGGACTCGCCGATGCACCTTCGCCCTGACCCGGCCGACTATACGCATTCCGCCGGGTCAGTGTGATCGGTGGCACACTGCAAACAGGTCCTTCGTCCAGTAGTCGGCTATTCCTACCGCAGGGCGAAGCTGACCTACCGTCTCGTCGAGGCGGACCTACCGCTCGGCGAAGCTGACCTCGCGCTCGGGCGTGACCGACCAGCGGCCCCGGCGCCAGCTCACCCGGGTACCGTCGGCCAGGCGCGCGGTCGCGCTTCCGAGCGGCGGCTCTCCCCACAGCGTCGCCTCGAGCGGCCGCTCCGCCTCGGGCACGTCACCCAGTCCCCGCGCCACATGGTCCGCCGGGTAGGTGACCACGATCGACCCGCTGCGCACCCACACCGGGATCACGTGCAGTGGCGCCGGCGCGACTATCTCTTGGCCTCCGGGCACGCGCCGGCCCGACCACGCCTCGATCCACTCGCCCCGCGGGAGCGCGACCTCGCGTTCCCGCGCGCCTTCGTCGAGCACCGGCGCGATCCACAGCGCGGGCCCGTAGCCGTAGGCGTCGGCCAGCGTCCATCCCCTCGGATCGCCGGGGTCGGTGAGGCACAGCGGGCGGACGATCGGGAGGCCGGTGCGGGCGGCGGTGTCGGCGGCGGCGCGCACGTACGGGACCAGCTGCTCGTGGAGGAGGACGTAGGCGCGGTAGATGTCGAGCAGGGGATCGCCGTAGCGCCACGGCTCCTGGGGCATCTTCGAGTGCGCCTGCATCAGCGGCGTGAAGCAGCCGAACTGAAGCCAGCGCGCGAGCAGCTCCGGCGAGCAGGGCTCGATCAGGCGACGCCCGAGATAGCCGCCGATGTCGTGCGACCAGTTCGAGATCCCGCTGCATGCGGCGGCGAGGGTCGCGACCACCAGCACCCGCAGCGACCAGAAGTCCGACGCCTGGTCCCCCGCCCAGGTGATCCCGGTCGCCTGCTGGCCGGTCCAGCCACTGCGGCCGAACACGACTCCTCGGCCCGGATGCTCCTCGTCCAGGGCCCGCTGGATGCTCTTGCGGTGCAGTCCGCCAAGCGCCCACGCCGCCTGTGCTCCGGTGCGGCCGTCGGCCAGTCTCACCTCATCGGGGATGTAGTAGCCCTCGCCGTCGTCGGCCTTGATCCCCTCGACGCCGAGCGCGAGCACCCGCCGGGCGCTGGCTCGCCACCAGTGCTCGGCGGCCGGGCTCGTGAAGTCGATCGGCGAGCCGTCGCCCATCCACCAGCGGGTGAGGAACGGCTCGCCGCCGGGCGCCCGCACGAAATGCCCGGCGGCCGCGGCGGGGGCGTAGTTGGCGGCCGGCCGCTCGTGCAGATGCTGGGACTCGGGCTGGGGCGGGATCTGGCCGTCGCGGGAGTCGACGTTCACCCAGGGCGTGATCCACAGGACCGTACGCACGCCCTCCGCCCGCAGCTTCGCGACCATGTCGGAGGCGTCGGGGAACTGGTGGGGGTTGAACTCCCAGGTGTTGTATTGGGTCTCCCAGGGCGAGTCGATGACGATCGCGTCGAGCGGGATGCGGTGGCGGCGGAAGCCCTCGAGATCCTCGAGCACGTCGTCGCGATGCTCGTGGAAGTCGCGGCTCTTCCAGAACCCGTAGCCCCATTCCGGGAGGACGGCGGCGAAACCGGTCAGACGGCAGAAGGCCCGCAACCGCGCGGCGGGGGTGGTGGCGCACAGCAGGTCCATCCGCAGCGGTCCGGCCCCGGCGCGGGTCGACACGGCCACGAGCTCGCCGCTGAGATCGAACTGCGTGCCGTTGGCGTCGGTGCGGACCCACACCGCATAGCCTCGACTCGACACCAGCCACGGCACCGGCGCGCAGTCGCCCTGCGGGATGCCGCCCTGTTCGAGCAGTTCGGGGGGGCAATCGGGCCCGGTGTAGCGGCGATCGGCGCCGAGCTGGACCATGCGCCCGGCCTGGTCGAGACGAGTGTTGTGACGGGCGCCGAGGCCGACGAAGCGCTCCTCCGCCCGCTGCTCCCACTCAATCGCCAGTCGCAGCGGCGTTCCGTCCGCGTCGAGCTCGAGCTCGACGCGGTCCTCGGTGGGCACGCCGACGCGCAAGCGCGCGCGCCGGCCTCCCGACAGGCTCAGCGCGAGCTCGACGCCGTCGGGCTCGCGAGCGTTGATCCTGGCTCCCCAGGCGCGCTCCGGCGGCGAGCGCTGCTCGCGCGCGATCACCCCCTCGGTGAAATGGATGAACTGATCTTGGATCTCGCCGTCGGCGACCCATACCCCGCCACCGCGGAGCAGCCGGCGGCCGCCACGCCGCACGGTGAGCGCGAACGGACGCAGCGCGAGCTCGACGCGGAGGGGCCCGCGCTCGATCACCACGTCGGTCACGCTGACGACGACGGACGCCTCAGGGGCGGCGACGATTGCGCTCATCGCCCCATCTTCTAGGTCGCGGCCAGGATGCTTGCCTGCGTTCACAGGAAGATCACGCGGAGGTGGCGATGGATGCGCCTGAAGCTACCGTGAGTGCACCCGGCGCCACCTCCGTGGGAGTTCGCCTGGCGGCGAACATCCCGGCGGAGGTGGCGATGGACGCGCCTGAAGCTACCGTGAGTGCACCTGGCACTAGGATCGACGCCCGCCGTGAAGATCACAGACGCCGTCATCCCCGTCGCCGGCCTCGGCACCCGACTCCTTCCGGCGACCAGGTCGCAGCCGAAGGAGATGCTGCCGGTCGTCGACAAGCCGGTGGTCCAGTACGTGGTCGAGGAGCTGCTGAGCGCCGGCATCGAGCGCGTGCTGTTCGTGACGGGCCGCCGCAAGCGGGCGATCGAGGACCATTTCGACGCCGACCCCGAGCTCGACCGCGCGCTCGGCGTCGATCCGCCGCTCGACCCGCGCGGCGGGTTGAAGGTCTACTACACGCGCCAGCTCCGCCCGGCCGGCCTCGGCGATGCGCTTCGCTACGCGGAGGGCTTCGGCGACCAACTGGGGGTGGTGGTCGCGCTCGGCGACACGATCATCGAGCCTCCGCCGCCACCCCAGCCGGGAATCATCACGCGCCTGATCGAGGCCTACTCTGAGTTCGGGGCCGACGCTGCAATGGCCGTCGAGATGGTGGGGGACGAGGCGGTCTCGAGCTACGGGATTGTGTCCGGGACCCAAATCGGGGACGGGATTCTCGACGTCACGGACGTGATCGAGAAGCCGGACGCGAGCGAGGTGACGAGCCGGCTCGCCGTCGCGGCGAGGTACGTGCTGGGACCGGCCGTGTTCGAGGCGCTGCGCGCCACGCCGCCCGATGCCCGCGGCGAGGTCCAGATCGCCGACGGCTTCCTGGCCGTTCTGCGCGGCGGCGGGCGGATCGTCGCGGTGCCGCTCGCCGCCGGAGAGCGCCGGCACGATATCGGCACGGTCGAGGGCTACTGCCACGCCTTCCTCGAGCTTGCGCTCGCCGACCCGCGCGTCGGGCCGGCGCTGCGCGCCCGGGCGGCCGAGCTGCTCGATGGTTCGAGCTAGCGCGTTCGCGCGGGCCGCTCTCGCAGGCAATCCCTCTGACGCCTACGGGGGAGCAACGCTGGCCGTGGTCGTACGCGACTTTCTCGCCGAGGTCGAGGCGAGCCCCGCGACCGCACCGTCGATCACCCCCGAGAGCACGCTCGTGCGGGCGACCATGCTCCGGTTCGAGCGCGAGCTCGCCCCCGAAGCGCCGCCGGCCGCGGTCCGCCTGCGGACCTCGATTCCGAGGTCGGTGGGCCTCGGCGGCTCCAGCGCGATCGTGATCGCGACCGCGCGTGCGCTGTGCGAGCTGCACCGCGTGCGGCTCCACCCGGACGAGCTCGCGTCCTTCGCCCTCGCGGTCGAGACCGAGGACCTGGGTATCGCAGCGGGCATGCAGGACCGAGTCGCCCAGGCGTACGAGGGGCTCACGTTCATGGATTTCCGCGACGGCGTCTACGAGCCGCTGGATCCGGCGTTGCTGCCGCCGCTGTTCGTGGCCTGGAACGTGCATGCGGCCGAGCCTTCCGGTCTCGTCCATGGGGATCTCCGCGCGCGATTCGAGGTCGGCGACCCGGTCGTGCTCCGCGCTTTGGCCGAGCTGGCAGAGCTCGCGCGGGTGGCGCGCTCGGCGCTGCTCGCCGGGGATGCACGGGCATTCGCCCGCTGCATCGACGCCAGCTTCGATGCGCGACGCCGCATGCTGACCCTCGACGAGCGCCACGTCGCGATGATCGAGCTCGCGCGCGAGCTCGGAGCGAGCGCCAACTACGCCGGCTCGGGTGGGGCGATCGTCGGCTGCTGCCGGGACGAGGGGCATCGTGCGACGGTGACTCAGGCACTCGCCGATGCCGGCCACGGTGCGATCTCGCCCGTGATGGCCCCGATCTAGCCGTCTGGCCGCGCCCGACTAGATTCGTGGATCGGATCGTCCGGTTCCGTCGGCTCGCAGGGCCTACAAGGCGTCCAGGGTGACACCGGCGCCGCTGGTTCGCCAGGGGCCACCGGCTCGCAGGGAGCCACCGGATCCTCCGGCGCTGCGGGCGCCTCAGGAGTCGCTCGCGAACGATTGCGGTCTCCGGGACTCGCCTAAGCGAATCAGTCCAGGTACCGCACCACCTCGCTTACCGGGGCCTTCTCGGGAGTGAGCTGCGGCTGCCGCGGACGGCCGAGGTGGAGCAGGCCGATCGGCTCCTGGTCCTCGGGAAGGTCGATCGCCGCGCGTCCGGCGGGGGTGGAGAGGACGGGAAGGGTGCGCCAGTAGCTCGCGAGCCCGCGGGCATGCGCGCCCAGGAGTACGACGTAACCGGCCATCGCCGTAGCGAGCAGATCGTCGCGGTCCTGGAAGGGATCGTGGTCGCCGACGGTGGCGAGGACGATGAGCGTGGGGGCCCGGCGAAGCTTGATTGCCGAGCCGGGCTTCGCCGCCTCCGAGGCCTCCTCCAGCGCGGCCCGGGCCTGCGGCCCGAGGACGTGGAAGCGCCAAGGGTTGGTCAGGTGGTGGTTGGGCGCCCAGCGCGAGAGCTCGAACAGCTCGTCGAGCGTCGCGCGGTCGACGGGCTCGGGGCCGAACACCTTGTGAGTGCGGCGCGATCGGATCGCGGTGTCTAGTTCCATCCTGGCCAGGATAGGTGCCCGAGCCGATGAGGTAGTCCCGCGACCCGCGAACGCGTCAACCGATGATGAGTTATCCCTGAGGGTGAAGGCTTTCTCATCACGCCCCCCTTCGAAGCCAGAGCTATCATCAATTTCCGACGGGCACCACGCCCCGCGGCGAGGGGCGGCGCCTGCCGAGCCCTGACTCCGCCGGAGCTTTCTCCACCGGTAGCACGTCAGTCCATTGTGAGCATCCGACTCGCCATCGAGCACCGGACGGTCTACCGCTACGAGCGGCGTGTCCGGCTGGGCCCACACGTGGTCAGGCTGCGGCCGGCGCCGCATTGCCGCACCCCCATGCTCGCGTACTCGCTTCGGGTCACACCGGACGATCACTACGTCAACTGGCAGCAGGATCCATTCGGTAACCACCTGGCCCGGTTCGTCTTCCCCAAGCCAACCCGGGAACTGACGGTTACCGTCAGCCTGGTCGCGGACATGACGGCGATCAACCCGTTCGACTTCTTCGTCGACGAGGACGCACGCGAATGGCCGTTCAGCTACGAGACTTCGCTGGCCCACGACCTCGCGCCGTGCCTGACCCTCGACGACGGCGGCCCCCTGCTCGACGCCTGGGTCGCCGCCGTGCCGCGGACAGCGACGCCCGTGATCAACTTCCTCGTCGACCTAAACCGCCGCGTCCGCGACGACATCGACTACTCGGTCCGGATGGAACCGGGCGTCCAGACACCCGACGAGACGCTCGCGAACGCGCTCGGGTCCTGCCGCGACAGCGCCTGGCTGCTCGTGCAGATCCTCAGGCGGCTCGGGGTCGCGGCCCGGTTCGCCTCGGGGTACCTGATCCAGCTCGCCGACTCCGCCGGCCCCCCCGCCGACTCCGTCGACCTCCACGCCTGGGCCGAGGCGTACATCCCCGGCGCCGGCTGGGTCGGCCTCGACCCCACTTCGGGGCTCCTGACCGGCGAGGGCCATATCCCGCTCGCGTGCACCTCGCTACCCGCCGCCGCGATGCCGATCAGCGGGACCGCGGAATCGGCTGGGACGACGTTCGAGTACTCGAACCTGGTCCGCCGGGTACACGAGGACGCCAGCGTGACGCTGCCCTACGCGGCCGAGCAGTGGGAGCGGATCGACGCGCTCGGTCGCGCCGTCGACCTCAAGCTCGAGGCCGGCGATGCCAGGCTGACCATGGGCGGGGAGCCGACGTTCGTGTCGATCGAGGACATCGAGGAGCCCGAATGGAACACCGCGGCGGTCGGCGGACGCAAGGAGGAGCTGGCGAGCACCTTGGCGGAGCGACTGGCGGCCGACTTCGCCCCCGGAGCGATGCTCCATCACGGCCAGGGCAAGTGGTACCCCGGCGAGCCGCTGCCCCGCTGGCAGATCGGCGTGTACTGGCGGACCGACGGGGAGCCGCTGTGGCGCGACCCCGAGCTGCTGGCCGACCCGACGGGCCCGGGGTCGGCCACGGATGCGGACGCGGACGCGATCTCCGCGGCGATCGCGGGATCCCTCGGCCTCCCTGACGACGTCCGCTACCGCGCCTACGAGGACCCCGTCGGGCGGCTGTGGACGGAGGCGAGGCTGCCCGGTGGCGAGCCGCCGAAATCGCCTGGGCCCGATCCCGCCGACCCCGTGCTCGCGGTCGCCGACCGGCGAGCCTGGATCATCGCCGACCTCGACGCCGAGCGGGGCCGGCCTCGCGGATGGGCGATGCCGCTGTACCGCGCTTCCGAAGATCCGACCTGGTCGACGGGACGCTGGCATCTGCGTCGAGGCCACCTGTTCCTGATTCCCGGCGATTCTCCGATCGGCCTGCGTTTGCCGCTCGACTCGCTGACCTGGACGCCGCCGGCGGGCAGTCCGGCTCTATCGCTGTTCCGGGCCGTCAAGGACCTCCCCGTCTCGCAGACCGCGGCGTTCGCCCACCTGACCGAACCGCCACCGATCACCGCCCTGTGCGTCGAGCTGCGCGACGGGCACGTCCATGTCTTCCTGCCCCCGATGACCGACTTCGGCCATGCCGCCGAGCTGATCGGCGTGGTCGAGGACGCCGCGACGGAGACCGGCGTGCGGGTCGTGATCGAGGGCTACCCGCCGCCGGCCGACCTCCGCGGGCGTCACTTCGTGGTCGCCCCGGACCCGGGCGTGATCGAGGTGAACATCCATCCGAGCACGTCCTGGCCGGAGCTGGCCCATCGCACCAAGACGATCGACGAGGAGGCACGCCGCCTCGGTCTCGCAACCGAGAAGTTCAGGCTCGACGGGACGCATACCGGGACCGGCGGCGGCAGCCACCTCACCCTCGGTGGACCCACGCCGGCGGATAGCCCGCTCCTGCGCCGCCCCGACCTGCTGCGGAGCCTGCTCACCTACTGGCAGCATCATCCGTCGCTGTCATACCTGTTCTCCGGGCGCTTCGTGGGCCCTACCAGCCAGTCGCCGCGGATCGACGAGGGCCGACACGAGAGCCTGTACGAGCTCGAGATCGCCTTCGCCGAGCTCGAGCGCCTGAGCGACGACGGCCCCGCCCCACCCTGGCAGGTCGACCGCCTGTTCCGGAACCTGCTGACCGACCTGACCGGCAACACCCATCGCGCCGAGTTCTGCATCGACAAGCTGTTCAATCCCGGCGCCGAGCACGGACGCCTCGGGGTGATCGAGCTGCGGGGATTCGAGATGCCCCCCCATCCGCAGATGGCGCTCGTCCAGGCGCTGCTCGTACGGGCGCTGATCGCCAGGTTCTGGCACCAGCCCTACGCGGCTCCCCTCGTCCGCTGGGGCACCGAGCTACACGACCGCTTCCTGCTGCCGTGGTGGGTGGAGCTCGACATCCGCTCCGTCGTCGAGGACCTCCGCCGGCACGGCTATGCCTTCGAGCACGCGTGGCTGGCGCCGTTCATCGAGTTCCGCTTCCCGCCTCTCGGCGTCGTCAACGTCGACGGGATCTCGCTGGAGCTTCGCGCGGCGATCGAACCGTGGAACGTCCTCGGCGAGCAGGCCGCCGCCACCACCTCGCGCTTCGTCGACTCCTCGCTCGAACGGCTTCAGGTCCGGCTCGACGGCGTGGCGCCGTCGCGGTACGCCGTCACCTGCAACGGCTATCCGGTGCCCGTACAGCCGACCGACACGCCGGGGACCTATGTCGGCGCCGTGCGCTACCGGGCCTGGCAGCCATCGTCGGCGCTGCACCCGACGATCGGTGTCCATGCCCCGCTCGTGTTCGACATCGTCGATCTCTGGAGCAGCCGGTCGATCGGGGGCTGCACTTACCATGTCGTGCATCCGGGGGGCGTCGCCTATGAGCGCCTTCCGATCAACGCCAGGGACGCCGAGGCCCGCCGCGCGAGCCGGTTCGAGCCGACGGGGCCGACCCCCGGCCGGATCGAGGTGGCCGACATCCGCCGCGGAGGAGAATACCCTCGGACGCTCGATCTCCGTCGAGTCGGGGTGTGGCTGACCGGGAGCGAACCAGCCACCGAGAGCCCATGACGAGCACTGCCCCACTCCCCTTGCCCGCCTACCGGCCGCTGGCGGGCTGCTACGACGAGATGGTCGACGGCGCCGGAGCGCCGCGGCCGCATTGGGCACACCTCGCCGAGGCGTTCGCCGAGCTCGGGGTCGGCGAGCTGCTGCGCCGTCAGCAGGAGGCCACCCGCCTGCTCGATCAGGACGGGGTGATCTACCACGCCTACCGCGAGTCCCCGCGGCCGGGCCGGCGCTGGCTGCTCGACCCGATGCCGACGGTGCTCTCGAGCCGGGAGTGGGAGGCCATCGAGACCGGGGTGATCGAGCGCGCCGAGCTGCTCAACCTCGTGCTCGAAGATCTCTACGGGCCGCGCGACCTGCTGCGCCGGCGCCTGCTTCCCGCCGAGGTTGTGCTCGGCCACGCGGGCTTCCTGCGCCAGTGCGACCAGATCCGGCTGCCCGGGACGCAGCAGCTGTTCAGCTACGCGGTCGACATCGGACGCGACGGGGACGGGCGCTGCTTCGTGATCGCCGACCGCACCCAGGCGCCGTCGGGTACGGGCTATGCGCTCGAGAACCGCACGGTGATCTCGCGCGTGCTCCCGAGCCTGTACCGCGATTCACAGGTGCACCGCCTGGCCCCGTTCTTCCGCTCGCTTCGGGTCGCCCTGCAGGAAGTGGCGCCGCCGGGCGTCGAGGACCCGCGGATCGTCGTGCTGACGCCGGGGCCGTGGAACGAGACCGCCTTCGAGCACGCGGTGCTCGCCTCCTCGCTCGGCTACTCCCTGGTCGAGGGATCCGACCTGACCGTGAGGGACGGCCGCGTGTGGATGCGCTCCGTCGGCCAGCTCGAGCCGGTCGACGTGATCCTCCGCCGCGTCGACGCCTGGTTCTGCGACCCGCTCGAGCTCAAGCCCGATTCCCAGCTCGGCGTCCCCGGCCTCGTCGAGGCCACCCGCTGCGGATCGGTCTCGGTCGTCAACACGCTCGGTTCCAGTGTGCTCGAGAGCCCGGCGCTGATGAGCTTTCTCCCGCGCCTCAGCGAGCATCTGCTCGGAACGCCGCTCCGCCTCCCCAGCGTGCCGACCTGGTGGTGCGGAGAGGAGGAGGGCCGCCGTCACGTCCTCGCCAACCTCGGACGCCTGATCCTGCGCCCGGTCTCACGCGAGGCCGGAGTCGGCTCGGTGCTCGGATGGGAGCGGTCCGCAGGCGAGCTCGAGGAGCTGCGGCGGCGGATCGAGCACCGCCCGTTCGCCTGGGTCGGGCAGGAAGCGCTGGCGATGGCCTCGGCCCCGACGCTGACTCCGTCGGGCCTCGAGTCGCGCCGCAGCGTGCTACGCGCGTTCGCGGTCGCGCGCAGCGATTCCTACGTGGTGATGCCGGGCGGGCTGACGCGCGTCGCGCCCAACGCCGGCAACTCCCGCATCTCCAGTCAGGACGGGGCGGTGGCCAAGGATACCTGGGTGCTGGCCTCCGAGCCCGAGCGCCTGACCGGGTTCTGGCTGCATTCCGGGCCCGCGGTCGAGGGGATCGACCCGATGTCCTCGATCCCCTCGCGGGCCGCCGAGAATCTCTGGTGGCTCGGCCGCTACGCCGAGCGCGCGGAAGCGGTGACGCGACTGCTGCGAACGGTCCTCGACCGGCGCAACGACTTCCAGGGCAGCGCGAACCCGGCGGGGATAGCGGCACTGCGCGAGCTGCTCTCGGCGCTGACCCGGATCACCGCCACCTATCCCGGCTTCGTGGGCGAGGGAGCGCAGGAGCGACTGGGCGATCCCGACCACGAGCTGCTCGATCTCGTCGTCAACTACCAGCGTCCGGGGACCCTGGCGCACGCGGTGCGATCCCTGATCGACGCGGCGTATGCGGTGCGCGATCAGCTCTCGCGTGACACGTGGCTGGTCGTCGGGCCCCTCGACCGGGCGATCTCCGAACTGGGAGGTCCCGTCGACGCTCAGCAGGCGCACCTCCAGGCGGCCCTCCAGCAGGTCATGCACAGCCTGCTCGCGCTCGGCGGCCTCGGCGTCGAGAGCATGGTGCGCGACCTCGGTTGGCGCTTCATGGACGCCGGCCGCCGGATCGAGCGGAGCATCCAGCTGCTGGCCTTGCTGCGGGCGACGGTCACGCAGGCCCGCGGCACCGCCACCGACAGCCTCGTGCTCGAATCGGTCCTGACCGCCGCCGAGAGCATCATCACCTATCGCTTCCGCTACCGATCCCAGGCGCAGCTCGAGACGCTGCTCGACCTGCTCCTGCTCGACTCCGGCAACCCGCGCTCGCTGGCCTACCAGCTCGATCGTCTGACCGACGACCTCGACGCGCTACCGATCCCGTCCGAGCGGCGCCTTCGCGAGGAGCAGCGCCTCGTCCTCGAGGCCTCGACGGCCCTGCGCCTGGCCGACCCGTCCGTGCTCGTGATCGAGCAGGATGACGGCGGGCGGCCCGCCCTCGATGCCTTCCTGGCCCATCTGCAAGAGCGGCTCCTGCGTGCCGCGGAGGCCGTCGACCGCGCCCACTTCGCACACCTGGTTCCGGTCTTCTCGCTGGTCGGACCGGCGGGAACCGAACCTTCGATCGGAAGGGCGGCATGAGGTGACCGCGACCTACCGCGTCATGCACCGCACCGAGTACGAGTACGAGCTGGACGTGTCCTCGAGCTACAGCCAGCTCCATCTGCTACCCCGGGACCTGCCGCGCCAGCGCTGCCGGTCGGCGGAGGTGGTGGTGACGCCCTCGCCGGACGACTACCGCGAGCGGGTGGACTACTTCGGCAATCGCGTCGTCTATGTAGCCGTCCACCACGCTCACCGTGCGCTGAGCGTGACCGCGACCAGCATCGTCGAGGTGGAAGAGCGGGCCGAAGGTCTGTCGCTGTTCGGGCAGCGCCCGTGGGAGGAGGCCCGCGACGCCGTGCAAAGCGGAGAGGTCCCGGATCCCGTCGAGGCCGCGCAGTTCGTCCTCGACTCGCCCCTGGTCGAGCTCTCCGAGACCTACCGCGAGTACGCGGCGGCGTCGTTCACGCCGGGGCGCCACCTGCTTGACGCGGTCACCTCATTGTGCTCGCGGATTTACGCGGACTTCGCCTATGCGCCGGGATCGACCTCGGTCACGACCCCGCTGTGCGAGGTGTTCGACCAGCGCGAGGGCGTCTGCCAGGACTTCGCCCACGTCGGCATCGCGTGCCTGCGCTCGATCGGGCTGCCCGCCCGCTACGTCAGCGGATACCTCGAAACCGACCCGCCACCGGGCCGCGCGAAGCTCAGCGGCGTCGACGGCTCGCACGCGTGGTTCTCGGTCCTGGTGCCGGATGCCGGCTGGCTCGACGTCGATCCGACCAATGATCAGCTCGTGAGCAGCCGTTACGTCGTCACCGCCCAGGGCCGCGACTACACCGACGTCCCGCCCCTGAACGGCGTCATCTACACCGAGGGCAAGACCGAGAGCCTGCGTGTCCTCGTCGACGTGGTCGCGCTGCCCGATTAGCCGCCTGCTGAACGAGGTATAGGTCCCCGACATGCGCGCGTTCACCTGCGACACCTGCGGGCAGCTCCTGTTCTTCGAGAACAGCCGCTGCCTGCGCTGCTCGTCCAGGCTCGGCTTCGTGCCCTCGAAGCTCGACATCGTAGTGCTGGACCGGCCCGAGTCCGCGATGCTGCGTCCATGCGCGAACGCGGCCCTGGCCGCATGCAATTGGATGCTCGAAGAGGGCGACCCGGGTCCCCTATGCCGAAGCTGCCGCCCGACGCGCACGCGCCCGGCCGACGACGATCCCGACGGGCTCGCCGCGTTCGCGAAAGCGGAGGCCGCGAAGCGCCGGCTGATCTTCCAGCTGCTCGACCTCGCGCTGCCGATCGGTGAGGACCTCCGCTTCGATCTGCTCTCGAGCCGCGCGGGCCCAGTGGTCACCGGCCACGACGAAGGCGTCATCACCATCGACCTCGCCGAGTCCGACGATGCGCGGCGCGAGCGGCGCCGCGCCGAGCTCGACGAGCCATACCGCACCGTGCTCGGCCACTTCCGCCATGAGATCGGCCACTACTACTGGCCGATCCTGGTCGAGCGCACCGGCGAGCTCGAGCGCGCTCGCGCCCTGTTCGGCGACGACCGGCGCGCTTACGAGGAAGCGATCGAGCGCCACTACGACCAGGGACCGCCGCCCGACTGGAGCGAGCGCTACGTCAGCGCCTACGCGACCATGCATCCCTGGGAGGACTGGGCAGAGACCTTCGCCCACCACCTCCACATCCTCGACACGCTCCAGACCGCCGCGGCGTTCGGGTTGGTTGTGTCGGGTCCCGCCTCGGCGCCCGATCGGTCGCTCTCCTCGGCGCCGTCCCCCGGCGCCGAGGTACGCACCTTCGACGCGGTGGTCGCGGAATGGCTGCCGCTCACCTACGCGCTCAACGCGATCAACCGGAGCATGGGGCACGAGGATCTCTACCCGTTCACCCTGGCCCCGACGGTGATCGAGAAGCTCGCCTTCGTCCACGACCGCGTGCGCGCGGTCGCGACCGCGGCCGTGTAGACCCGGGTCCCCGGCCCACCCGGTGGAAATGTCCACCTCGGCGGTCATCATCCGGACGTGGCGCCGAACCGCGCGCTGTCGCGCCCCTTGTATGCCGATCTTCCTCACCGTCCGCCGAAGCTCGAGGTCTACGCGCTGACCCAGTCTCCCCGCGTCGCCCGCGCGCTGCAGGAGCTCGGCGTGGGGCACACGCTCGCGAGCGACGAGCTGGTCGGCCACACCCTGGCCAAGAGCCTCGAGACCCCGGAGGCCGGCGATCTCCTGCTGCAGCTCGTCGACACCGAGAACTACCGCCTCGGCGAGCGAGAAGTCGATCAGACCCTCGTCTCGCGACCGCTCAGCGAGGCCAGGGCGACCGCGGGCTCACTCGTGCTCGGCATCGCCCGCGACGGCCACGTGGACCTCGGCGTCGGCAACGACCCCGTGCTCTCCGCCGGCGATACGCTGATCGTGCTCGACGCGCTGAAGTGACCGCGGGCGCGGGCACCATGCCCGCCGCAACAGCACCGCGTTATCGTCCATCTCAATGTCCACCCCGCCGCTGTCCCTACTCGAGTTCCCGGCCGACGACTCCGAGCGTGCCCGGCGCTTCTGGGCCGGACTCCTGGGGGTCGAGCTCGAGGCTCGCCGGGACGGCGAGGGGCGCGGCTGGCAGACCCACTCCGCGGGGCCCGAGGTCGGCATCCACGAGCGCGGAACCGGGCCCGGTGACACCTTCTCGCTGCCCTACTTCACGGTCGGCGACGTCCCCGCGACGCTGGCCCAGGTGCGGGCGCTCGGCGGCAGCGTGGTCCATCCGGGCGAGCAGTGGGCAATCTGCAAGGACTCCGAGGGAACCCCGTTCGGCGTGGCGCGCCGGGGCTGAGGACGGGTCACCGTGGCCGAGACGTCGACCAAGGACCCGACGGACCCCGTCGGGGGGCACGCGAGTGC
>Ga0302324_100008690_pt1 | contig 21366 bp, 23 predicted proteins | sample Palsa_T0_1_FD_201949 | JGI IMG/M metagenome (GOLD analysis project Ga0302324, IMG submission 201949) | Peat permafrost microbial communities from Stordalen Mire near Abisko, Sweden - Palsa_T0_1 | ecosystem: Environmental > Terrestrial > Soil > Palsa > Peat permafrost | place: Sweden: Abisko...
GTCCCTGATGGGGTGACCTTCTCAACCAGAGAGTTCTCGTAGTCGGCGATGTAGACGTTCCCGGAGGCGTCGACCGCGACCCCACGAGGTGCTCTCGCAGCTGTGGTCGCGCTGACCCTTACGCCTGCGTTCCGGTCAGAGGATAACTCTAACGTTCTCTCGCTCGAACGTTAGAGACGGTAACCTCGCGCCAATGGATCTCGAGCGGTATCCCCGGACAGCGTTTGGCGAGGGCCGGCGGACGCTCGGACGGCACGGGTACGTCGCCTACTTCCCGGCACCGATCCCCCGCCGGATCGAATTGCCCGCGCCGATCGTGAGGGTTCTCGCCGACGCCGAGGCCTCGCTCGGCCGGCTCGCGGGCGTGGGAGGACTCGTGCCGAATGCCGATCTGCTGATCCGTCCCTACCTGCTTCGCGAGGCGCTGTCGTCGACTCGGATAGAGGGCACGCAGGCGACGATGGCTGACGTGTTCGAGGTCGACGCGACCGGCGGGCGACCGAACGCCGACGTCGAGGAGGTCCTCAACTACATCGACGCGATGCAGTGGGGGCTGTCACAGGTCGAGACGATGCCGCTGAGTGCGCGCCTGATGCGCGATCTTCATCGCCGGCTGACGGCTGGAGTGCGCGGCCGCGAGCGGGCGCCGGGCGAGCTGCGAACGACACAGAACTGGATCGGCTCGGCGAGCTCGACATTCGAGACGGCGGCGTTCGTCCCGCCGCCGCCGACCGAGCTTGCCAGGCTGCTCACGGACTGGGAGCGTTTCGCCAACGAGGAGGCCGAGATGCCGCTCTTGATCCAGAACGCACTCCTCCACGCCCAGTTCGAGACGATCCACCCGTTCCTCGACGGCAACGGACGGCTCGGACGGCTCCTGCTGGTGTTCTTCCTCATCGTCCGTGGGCGATTGGACTCGCCGTTGCTGTACCTCAGTTCGTATCTCGAGCGGGAGCGCCAGGCCTACTATCGCGCGCTGCGGTCGATCCAGGAGGCCGGCGATCCGGTTCCGTGGCTCGAGCTGTTTCTCGCTGCGGTCGATACCGAGGCGCGGGATGCCGTCGGGCGCGCCGCGCGAATCGTGGAGCTACAGCAGCGCTACCGGCAAGCCGCGGCAGACATGGGGACAGCGAACGGCATGGCCCTGGTCGATCTGATCTGCGAGAACCCGCTCGTGACGACGCGACTTGTCGAGGAGCGCCTCGGTGTCACCAGACCGACGGCACTACGGCTGTTGCGCGGACTGGAACAGCGGGGAGTTCTGACCGCGTCCGCGATCGGCGTCCGAGGACAGCGGCGTTACGAAGCGCCCGACATGATCAGCGTGCTTTCCGGTGTCGGCCCTTTATGACGGCGACAAGCTCCTGCCAAGCCGACCGCCGCCCAGCCCCCTCAAGCCGGCGTGATCCCTGACAAGCGCGCGGCGATCTGCTGAACGCCGCCCCCGGTGGTCGCCTCCAGCTGGAGCGAGAGCGTGTCGCTGCGGTAGATCACGCGTGCGACTTCGACGGCTTCGAGACCGTCGCGCAGAAGCGCGATCTCGGTGACGTCGACGAGGAACACGGGGGCGCGGGGCGCGATCCCGAGCCGTTCGGCGTTGTACGGGCTGCATTGACTGGTCGAGACCGAGATCTCCGAGTGGTCGAGCTCGAGCGCGACCGCGAGCGGCTTGCCGCTTCCCAGGCGCGCGCCGCGGATCGCGACGCGCTCGAGGGCGCCGATCGCGGCGGGGCGCAGGAAGGAGTAGGCGATCGCTGTCGGGTGGTCTCTGACTCGGAGTAGCCAGTCGATCCGCAGCACTTCGCTGACGCCGAGCCGAGTGGCGACGATCTCCTCGACCGGCGTGTAATGGGCGTCGAGCACCTCCACATCGCAGGCGCCGCCGTGCTTGGTCGTCAACACGCGCAGCAGCCCGCCCGCGGCCAGATCGAGCTTCGGCTCGGCCACGAACGTGCCCTTCCCTTGCCGCCGGACGATCTCGCCATCGTCCTCGAGCACCTCGAGCGCCTGCCGTACGACGATTCGGCTGACGCCGAAGATCCGGCACAGCTCCCCCTCCGATGGAAGCGCGTCGCCGACCCGAAAGCGGCCCGAGCCGATCTGCTGATGGAGGAGCTCCTGGAGCTGGTAGTAGAGCGGCACGCTGCTGCGGCGGTCCAGTCCCGGCGAGGTCCAGGGCACCGCCTCATCGGCGGGTCCCAGCGATCGGATCTCGGTCATCGCGGCGCTCTCTTCATCGTCTGGGCCCGGCGCGGTCCCGTGACTCCAGGATATATGCCAGACCAGATGTTCGGACGTAGGGACAAGTGAATTTAGACATTTGGCGTCTTGACATCAATAACCACGGCAAATAAAACACACTTGTCCGGACGTCCTGATGAATATTAGGCCTCTGCCAACGCGACAACAAGCTGATCACGAGGAGCAACGATGAGCTCGGGAACGACGTCCATCGACAACAACCCCACCTTCGGGCTCGAGCTGCACGGGTTCGACTTCATCCCGGAGTCAGAGCGCAAGATGAGCCTGCGCGACCTCGCCTACGTTTGGGTCGGCGCCAACGCATACCTGTTCTTCTTCTCCGTCGGCGTAATCTCGTTCGGGCTCGGGCTCAACGTGTGGGAGGCGATCGTCACGGTGGTGGTTGGCAACGCGCTGTTTGCGTACGTTGCCTGGGCGTCGATCGCCGGCGTGCGCTCCGGGCTGCCGACGATGACGCTGACGCGGGCGGCGTTCGGCCTCCAGGGCAACCGGTTCAACGGCTTCTGCGGGTGGATCACCTCAGTCTGCTTCGAGGCGCTCAACACGGTCTTCGGCGTACTCGCGATCACCGCGCTGCTCCCGGTGCTGGGGTGGCATCACAGCGGCACCGCCGGGAAGATCCTCGCGCTCGTGCTCGTGTTCTTCCTCTCGGCGGTGATCGCCGTGCTCGGGCACGCGACGATGGTCTACTTCCAGCGGATCTTCGCGGTCCTGCTGACGATCGTCCTCGCCGTCGTCTTCTTCGACACCGTCGGGAAGGTCCGCTGGGGTGCCGGTCCGGCGCATCCGCTCTCCACCGGCGCGACGATCGCAGCCGTGTTCGTCGGCTGCGCCGTCGTCGGCTCGGGTCCACTGTCCTACCTGTTCAATGCTTCGGACTGGCCGCGGTATCTACCGAGCCGGACCTCGAGCAGGTCGATCTTCTGGACCGCGCTGTGGAGCTCGAGCCTGATCGCGATCTTCCTCGGGTTCATGGGCGTGATCCTCTCCTCGGTCGGCAACATGTCAAACCCGGTCGCGGGTGTGGAGCCGCTGGTTCCCCAGTGGCTGTTCATCATCTACGCGATCGCCGCCGTCGGCGGAGCGATCGCGAACAACGTGATCACGTTCTACGCCTCGGGCCTGACGCTCCAGTCGGTGGGCGTGCCGCTGCGCCGCTATCAGGCGACGATGGTCGACACGACGGTCGCGACAATCCTCGTTGTGTACGTCATCTTCATCTCCTCCAACTTCCTCACCGACGTCAACGACTTCCTCTCGCTCCTGATCGTCTGGATCGCGCCGTTCGGTGGCGTGTGGCTGATGGACGGCATGCTGCGCCGCTGGCAGTACGACCCCGTCGATATCCACGCGGTCGCCGCCGGCAGCAAGGGCCGCTACTGGGGGTGGCACGGGATCAACCTCAAGGGGTTCATCTCGATGCTGATCGGAGCCGGGGTGTGCATGCTGGTCGTCGACTCGCCGATCTACGAGGGTCCGATCAGCAAGGCGCTCAGTGGCGCCGACTTCTCGTGGATCCTTGGCCTGCCCGTCGCGGCGATCGTGTATTACGTGCTGGCGCGCGATGAGGTCAGGGCCACGGCGGCGGTTCCGCAGTCACATCTGGCGCAGGCGCTCACCATGAACGAGGAGGTAGCGATCCACGAGGGGGTGACCCCGGTCAGATGAGCCGGATGGACGGCCGGACCGCTCTCGTCACCGGCGCAAGCTCGGGGATCGGGCGTGCCACCGCGCTGGCGCTCGCCGGCGCCGGCGCGAACGTCGCGCTCGTGGCGCTTCCCGGCGCGGCACTCCACGAGGTGGCCGATCTGTGCCGCGGCGCCGGGGTCGAGGCGATCGCGATCGAGGCCGACGTCGGGGACCACGCCGCGGTCACCGACGCCTTCGCACAGGCCGAAGCGCTCGCTCCGCTCGATGCGGTGTTCAACGGCGCCGGCATCTCGACGGTCGTGCCGGCCCTCGACACAACCGATGAGCAATGGGAGCGGCAGCTCCGCACCAACCTGACGGGGACCTTCTACGTGGTCCGTGAGGCGGCGCGCCTGATGATCCCGCGCCGGCGCGGCGCGATCGTCACGACCGCCTCCGAGCTCGCCCTCACCGGGCAGCCCGGGTACGCCGCCTACACCGCATCGAAGGGCGGTGTACTCGCGATGTCCCGCGTGTTCGCCGCGGAGCTCGCGCCCTACGGGGTGCGGATCAACTCGATCTGCCCCGGGGCCGTCGACACGCCGCTGCTGGCGGCCGAGTTCGAGGTCGCCGGCGATCCGGCCCTCGAGCGCGAGATGCTCGACCGCTCGATCGCGTTCGGGCGGATCGGCAGACCGGAGGAGATCGCAAGCGCCGTCGTGTTCCTGCTCTCGGACGACTCCTCTTATATGACTGGGTCCGAGCTGGTCGTCGACGGTGGCCGCACCGGCTGCTATCCGGCTGCGCCGAGCACCGGCTTCTATCCGGCCGCGCCGCCCACCGGCTCTCCCACCGCGGCGGCCACCGAAGCGGCCACCGAGGCGGCCACCGAAGCGGCCGAGCCCGCCGCATGACCGAGCTCGAGAAACGAGCCATCGGGCGCACCTCGGTCGAGGTCACCTGTCTCGGCCTGGGTGGCGGAGCGCTCGGCGGCCTGTATGAGCCGGTCGCGCCCGATGACGCAGCCCGCGCCGTCGAGCAGGCATACGGGTGTGGCGTCAGGTATTTCGACACGGCGCCGCTGTACGGGCATGGGCGCTCGGAGGAACGGTTGGGGCGGGGCCTCGCGGGCGTCGACCGGTCGAGCGTCGTGCTGTCGACGAAGGTGGGCATGGTGATCGATCCGCTCCCGGCCTCCGAACCTGACGCGGAGCAGCGTTACGCGGATCCTTTCCTCCTCGACGGCCACTACGACTTCAGCTACGACGCCTGCCTTCGGTCGCTCGAGGCCAGCATGCGCCGCCTGCGAACCGACCGGATCGACATCGTCTACATCCACGACCCGGACGAGGGCGATTCGCTGCTCCCGCCACAGAAGCGCACTGGGCGAGATCATCTCGGGGAGGCGATGGACGGGGCCTACCGTGCCCTCGACGAGCTGCGGTCGCAGGGAGTCGTTCGTGCAGTCGGGGTAGGGCTGAACGGCACTGAGATGTTGATCCGATTCGCGCGCGCCGGAGACTTCGACTGCTTCCTGCTCGCAGGCCGCTACACACTGCTCGAGCAGAACGGGCTGGAGGATCTGCTCCCCATGTGCGTCGAGCGCGAGATCTCAGTCGTCGTCGGAGGCGTGTTCAACTCCGGCATCCTCGCCACCGGGACCTCCTCGGGGCACCCGACCTACAATTACGAGCCCGCCGACGCCGCCGCGATCACCCGCGTGAGCGGCATCGAGCAAGCCTGCGCGGAGCGTGGCGTACCACTCGCAGCGGCCGCTCTGCAGTTCCCACTCGGGCATCCGGCCGTCGCCACCGTGATTCCCGGGGCACGGTCCGGTGAGGAAGCGCGAGCGAATGTGGAGGCGGTCGGCACGCCGATACCGCCCGGTCTTTGGGAGACCCTACGCGAGCGGGCGCTGGTAAGTCCGCGCGTTCCGCTTCACAGCGGTTCACGGACCTCGGCCAAGGCCTGACCGGGCAGCTACCGAGGAGAATTTCAATATGGGTCACGTAGATACGAGGTCGGCGCCGACGGTCGGTTCGGACGCGCTGAGACGCAAGCGCACCGTCATCGATCTGAGCAGAGAGGTGCACGAGGGCATGCCGATCTGGCCCGGCCACCAGCCCCCGTACATGATGGTGAACCAGACCCACGCGGGCTTCCGGCAGCGCTACGGGACGGCGGCAGGGTTTGAGTACCACAGCTGGCTGATCAGCGAGCACACCGGAACCCATGCGGACGCGATCCTCGAGTACGCCGACGACGGCCTGCCGATCGATCAGACGCCGCTCGAGTACTACTACGGCGAGGCGACCTGCATCGACGTCAGCCATGTTCGCCACCCCGACTACATCACGGCTGATGACGTGCGCACGGCCGTGGCCGCCGCCGGGCAGGAGATCCGTAAGGGCGACATCCTGCTGATCGAGACGGGCCAGGGAGCGCGGACCTATCCGAGTCAAGAGTTCGCGGAGGTCTACACAGGCCTGAACCGCGAGGCGGCCACCTGGATCGCCGAGCAGGGAGTGGTGAACATCGGGACCGACTCGGTGTCCGTCGATCACAGCGACGACCTCGAGTTCAGCGCTCACATGGTGTGCGCGGAGTACCGCATCGTCGTCACCGAGATCCTCACGAACCTCGCCTCCCTGGTGGGAAAGCGCTTCGAGTTCTACGGCCTGCCGATCAAGCTCCGCGACGGGACCGGGTCTCCGATCCGGGCGATCGCGATCCTCGACAGCGGCGACCAGCGCTGAGCGGAGCCTTTATTCTGGCTCCCCGTGGGACGCGTCTACGACGAGATCGACTCCTGCAGTTACGGCGTTCCGCTGATGAGCGTCGAGGGCCGGCGGCCGCATATGGACGCCTGGGCGGCGAAGAAGCTCCGGGTCGGCGGGCCTGAGGCGATCACCGTCCAGCCTTTGGGCCAGGTGAGCGCAGCCGGTGTGCCGGATGCCCTTGGCTGATGCCGACGCTCGTTCTCGGCCCTAGAGGATCACAGATTCACTGACACAATCCACCCCACGCGGCTGCGATGACCGAGCCGGTCGTGGACGCGCGGGAACCGTCGATCAAAGCGATCCTCAAGCTGAACCCTGCGTGGCCGAAGCTGATCGCCCGTGGTTGGCAAGTACGGCAAGCGTGCTCGACTTCCACCAACGTGATCTACCGCAGATCACTCTGACGCGGAGCTGAGCCGCTCATGCGACGGCAGCGCGGTGCCGATGACTCTTGTATGGGGAATAACACAGACCGGCCGTGGGGCGTCTTCGCTCGCCGGCCGACGGCGCTCGCAACGCTGTGGCGGTCCGAGCGCGAACGTACTGGCCTTGACCAGGCTCGGGTCGAGTACGAGAGCCTCGATGAGGGTCTCGACCCGCTGGCGGAAGCTCCGGCGCCGCGTGAACCGCGTGCCGGCCTCGACTGATCCGCTCAAGTTGCGCCACCGACGAACGCTCGCGGCACGGCGCGCCTGACGTTCCCCGGGCTGATCAGCTCTCGCAGCAGGGTCGCGTGCTGCCCCTCGTTGGCCATGATCTGGGCGGCGGTCTGAATCAGCTGGTCGTCGACGAGCTGCTCGATCGCGAAGTGGTAGATGTTGGCCAGCTCCGCCTCGACCTTGACCAGGAAGCTGAGATACTCGCGTTCGTTGCGGAGGGTTGACGGGCTCTGCTTGATCTGTAGTTCGCGCAGCAGCAGCTCGAACGCCGCGAGGTCGCTCGGCGGAGCCGGCGCCGTTCCGCCGAGGCGCTCCAGATGGACGGTGAGCGCGTCGACGTGCTCGTGCTCCTGACCCAGGAACATCTTCAGGACCTGCGCCGTCGACGCGGAGATCACGCCACTCGCGAGCGTGCCCTCGTAGGCGTAGAGGACCGCCTGCTCGGCGCGGAGCGCGAGCACGAGGACGGCGGCGTCGCCGATCGGGGCGGCGAGCGCGCCGGCGGGACTCAGCAGCGGGGGCAGTAGCGCCGCCGCTGCAGCGGCCGCTCCCGCCGCGAGGCCGCTGCGGACAAGCTCTCGTCGCGTCGACCCGTTCGCGTCCGCGGCGGCGACTTGTGCGGTGGCGTCGAGATCGGGCATCTGGCGTTCGCTCACTCGTTCGGGGTCAGGAACGCGCTTGGCGCGGGCGGCAGTCCACGAGCCGCCCGCAGGATCGAGATGTGCTGGCCCTCGTTGGCGAGGATCGACGCCACGTCGGCGCGCAGCCACCCGGGCGACAGCTTCGGGATCGCGTCGAGGTAGACGTCGATCAGTGTTCCCTCGATCGTGTCTAGCGTCGCGAGCACCTCTGCCTGCCCGCGCGGGCTGCCGAGGTCGTAGCTGGTCCGTGGCGGGTTGGGCTTCCCTCCGGAGCCCTTGATCGCGCCCGCAAGCGCCGCCGCGTGCGTCAGCTCCTGGCCGAGGAAGCGGACCGCACCCGCCCGGGCGCGCCCGTTGAGCAGCGGGATCCCCGCGGTATAGGCAGCGATCGCCATATGCTCGAGGTCGAGAGCGCCGTTCAGGATCTGGACGTCAGACGCCCTGATCGCGAGCGTCACCGACTCCTCCGCCGCCTGCTTCTTGCTTGTGGCCGATCCGCCGCCGCACGCGGTGAGCAGCAGGCTCGAGCCCCCTGCCGCGCCCACGCCGGCGGTACGCAGGAACGCTCTGCGCGATCGGGGGTAACGGAGGATCTCGTCGAAGTCCATCGATGACGGGCAGCTTAGTGCTAGCGGTCGCAAGTTCCGCCGTCACGCCGAGACCGTCACGCCGAGACCGTGCACGCTTCCGCCCAAGCGCACGGCCCGCCGTGTGCCGACGCTACCGTTGTAGATGTGTCAGCTCCATCTCGGGAGCATCGGCTGCTCACCGTGGTCGTGGCTCTGATCGGAGCGCTGTGGGCGCTCGGGGCATTCGTGCCCTTGGCGCGGGCCGCGCGTGTCGTAGTGCTCGCCCGTGACGGGCACGCGTCGCTCCGCAACGATCCGTTCCTGCCGGCTGACGCGCTGACTCCGCTCCCTGCCGTCGCCTCCACCGCCCGGTTCGACCCGCTGGCGCGTGTCGCGGCCGCCCCGACGGCCGCCCCGGCGGCCGCCCGGGCGGCCGCCCCGACGGCCGCCTCGGCGGCCGCCCGGGCGCCCGCCCCGACCGTCCGCGGCGATCTCGCGCGGCTCTACCGCACGCATCAGATCGACCAGGCGTCCTACGCGACCTACAGCGGCGACTTCAATTCAGCGTTGAAAGAGGTCAAGCATCTCTCGCCCGCGCGCGGTGACGAGCTCGAGGCGGTCGTTGAGATTCTTCACGGCATGGCGGTGAGCGGGACGTTCACCGCATCACGCCTTCCGGTGCTGTTCCTGACCCTTGAGCGCAACGCTCAATACTGGAGCAGCGGACCGTTGCTGAGCTACGGCCAGCGGGTCGAGTTCGCAGGCTCCGACCTCGTCTGGGAGTTCTACCCTGGGCAAGGCATCCAGCTTCAGGTGCTCGGCAGCTTCGGCAAGGCGGACTGGTACTGCAAATCCGGCGCGATGTACGGGGCGCAATGCGCCACGATGCTCTCGGAGTTGATCCCACTCGCCGTCCAGCGAGGCGGCGGGCTCGCGTGGGAGTACTACTTCAATTTCGATGGTGGTGTTCCGCCCTGGACGAGCGCGATGGCCCAGGGCACAGCGCTGCAGGCGTTGGCCGACGCCTCCAAGGAGCTCGACAACCAGAACTACCTGACCATCGCCCACGAGGCACTTCCGATATTCAGCACCCCGCCGCCGACGGGCGTGGGCGTCAAGACCCGGCTCGGGATGCGCTACGTCCAGTACTCCTTCGCGTCCGGCGCCGGTGAGGAGGTCATCAACGCCTTCCTGCAGACCCTGGTCGGGCTCGACGACTACGCCCAGGCGAGCGGAGACCCCGTCGCGCAGCACCTGTTCGCGGCCGGAGACGCCGAGGCGGAGGCCGAGCTACCGCAGTTCAACACTGGCGCCTGGTCGCTGTATCAGCCCGGCCTGGAAGACGACCTTTCCTACCACCAGCTTGTAACGACGTTCCTGCATCAGCTCTGCTCGATGACCACGACGCCGCTCTACTGCACGACCGCAGCGGATTTCCAAAGCGACCTGACGACCCCACCCGCACTGCGGTTGATCACCACCAACGTCCGTGCGCATCAGTCGTCCGACGTTTACTTCCAGCTGTCGAAGATCTCACGGGTCGGGATCATCGTGATCCGCAATGGAGCGACTGTTTTCCTCACGAGCGCCGAGTTTCCCTACGGCCGGCACGTGTTCGCGCTTCCGCCACTCAAGCAGGCCGGGACCTACACCGTCCGGCTTGACGCTACCGACCTCGCAGGCAATTACAGCCGGGTCGCTGACACTCTTCACGCGTCGCGCGGTTAGGCCTGGCGCATCAAACCCGCGGCGGTCAAACCCGCCCGGCCCTGCTCACCACCAGACGGTGGAGTCCAGGTTCGCGATCTCGTCGACAGGCCGGGTGTAGATACCCGAGGACAGGTATTTCCAGCCGTCGTCCGCGACGATGAAGACCACGTTGCCCTCGTCGAGCTCACCGGCGATCCGAACAGCGACGCGAGCGATCGCTCCGGTCGAGACACCCGCGAAGATGCCCTCCTCGTCGAGCAGCTTGCGTGTCCACAGGATCGCGTCGCGGTTGGTGACGAAGATCTTCCGGTCGAGCAGGGAGATGTCGATGATCGGCGGGATGAAGCCGTCGTCGAGGGAGCGCAGGCCCTGGACCGGCTCGCCCTGCATCGGCTCGGCGGCGACGATCTTGACCTGGTCGCCGAGCTCCTCCTTCAGACGCCGGCCGTTACCCATCAGCGTGCCGCCGGTGCCGAGGCCGGCCACGAAGGCGGCGATCTCGTCGAGCTCGGCGAGGATCTCGGGCGCGGTGCCGTTGTAGTGGGCGAGCGGATTGGCCTCGTTGCCGTACTGGTAGGGCATGTAGTACTCGGCGTTCTTCTCGGCCAGGTCGAGCGCCATCTCGACGGCTCCGTTGGAGCCCTTGGACCCCTCGGAGTAGACGATCTCGGCCCCGTACATGTGCAGGAGCTGGGTGCGCTCGGGGGTGACATTGTCTGGCATGACGACCTTCAGCCGATAGCCCTTGCGGGAGCAGATCATCGCCAGCGAGATGCCGGTGTTACCTGAAGTGGGCTCGAGAATCGTCTGACCGGGGCGGATCGCGCCCTTCTCCTCGGCGTCCTCGATCAGAGCGCGGGCGACGCGGTCCTTGACCGAACCGGTCGGATTGCGTGATTCGAGCTTCGCCCACAGCCGCACTCCGGGTTTCGGGCTTAGGCGCTTCAGCTCGATCAGCGGCGTATTGCCGATCGACTGGATGAGGTCCCCGTATCGGCCGCCACAAGGCCGGTTCTGAAGAAGCTCGGCGCCCATCGCTCAGGGAGTGTAGCTAGGGCCGGGCATGGGCTGGGCCGATTACGTCGCGACGACGACATAAACACAACACGTGGGGTATACGACGCGGCGGTGTGGGCGGATCATCGGAGGGCGGGAGCCTTCGGCAAGATCCACTATAGCCGAAGCTTATACAATAACCTTCGGTTACGTCCGCTCTAACCGAACGCTCCATGGAACGCGCTCGCGGCCACTTCGTCACCAGATCCTACGCCGGCGTCGCTGGTGCGCAGACCGCAGCACAAAGACGCGGAGGGAAGTACCAGGCCTTCATTCCCGACCCGATCGCCGAATTCGAGCTTCGGCTCTCGAGCCGGCTGGTCGCGGAACTAGACGCCGCTGCGGGCGCGGTGCGAGCCCTCAATGCTTCTCCGCCAAAGCTCGCGTCGCTGGAGGCGGTTGCGCGGCACCTGTTGCGCCAGGAGTCAACTGCCTCGTCACGCATCGAGGGCTTGTCACTCGGACACCGTCGTATTGCGCTCGCCGACTTCGACCTCGAGAACAGCCGAGACGCGAAGGCGGCGGACATCGTCGGCAACATTCACGCCATGCGACAGGCGATTGACCTCGGCGACAGCACGGGCCAAATCACCCCCGAGCACATCAGAGCCATCCACGCGACCCTGTTGCGGTACGGCGGGGATGACCTCATCGCTGGCAAATGGCGCAGTCAGCAGGGTTGGATTGGAGGCAGCGCGCCAACCCAAGCCGTCTACGTCCCGCCGCCTCCCGAAGAGGTGCACCGGCTCGTGAAAGACCTTTGCACCTTCATCAACCGCACCGATGTGCCGATTCTGATGCAGGCCGCCGTCGTGCACGCTCAGTTCGAGACCGTGCATCCATTTGCCGACGGCAACGGCCGCGTGGGTAGATGCCTGATCCACATGGTGCTTCGCCGGAGAGGGCTGGCGCCGAACTTCGTGCCGCCCATCAGCGTCGTACTCGCGGCCCGCCGCGAGGCGTACTTCGGCGGCCTCAAGGAGTACCGCGACAACGAGGTCGAGCAGTGGCTCACGTTCTTTGCTGACGCGACCGGCGTAGCAGCGCTGACGGCCGAGGAGCTGTCAGGAAGCATCGACAAGTTGGAAGCGAATTGGCTTTCGCGGTTTGCACGGCGGCCGCGCAGAGACTCAGCCGTCTACAGGGTTGTCAGGATGCTTCCCGCCCACCCCGTGCTAAACGTCGTCACCGTGCAGGACGAGCTCGGAGTCTCGGATGTCGCCGCTGGGAACGCTCTCAACGAGCTCGCTAACGTCGATGTCATACGCGTGGTCGACGATAGGGTCCGTGGACGTGTCTGGGAGTGCCCGACGATGTACACCCTGATGACCGAGTTCGAGGGAACCCGGAGCTGACGGCCGCACCAGTCGGCGGGAAAGCCCGCGAGTCGCTCAGCGAGGGGTGGGATGCAACGTTGCGACCTGCAGCCCACAAACCTGCAGCCCACAAAGTAGACGAGGTGCTGATCGTCGATCCGCTAGAGCGCTCTGTCAGTACACGACGGGCTAGCTCGAAGCTCATCCGCCGGTGCCGTCCGCCGGCGTCCGGCTACCGCGGCCAATCGATCCGCTCGGCCAGCTCGGCCGGCCCGAGCGGGATCACGCCGCTGATCTCGACCGGGCCGTACTCGCCGCTCGGAGCGAGGGCAAGCCACTGCACCGCGCGCTCCTGTGGATCGACGATCAGAAGCTCGGCGACACGATGGGTGGCGTAGAAGTCGAGCTTCTCCCAGGTCTTGTCATCCGGCGAGACGATTTCCACCACCAGCAACGCGGTGGGGACATACACCTCGTCCGGTCCAGGCTGGAACAGGCCGCCGTCGGGTACGCGGTAATTGTCGGGCTCGCCAAGGTTGAAGATGCTCATCATCGGCAGGAGCCCCACCTCACGTGCGGGCGGTCCGAGTAGCTCCGCTAGCTGCTGGGCTACGTGCGCGTGCCGGCGGTGGGGCGCGGGGTTCATGTGGTACACGCCCTCCCAAATCTCGTCCAGCAGGTCCTGACCGAGCTCTCGGCGCCGCTCGACCAGCGCCCGGAACTCGGCCGGCTGGGGATCGCACACGAGCGTTGGCACAGCATCAAGGTTACCGCCCGCGGCACCGAACGTTTCACCGTTCACCTCCATCAGGCTGCGCCATTGTCGGTCCAGCTCGCGCCGGGGGCTCTGGTCCATCATGCGGAAGCCGATCGCCCCGGGGGGCGGGCGGGGGAGCAGGGCCGCAGCGTGTGCGTGCAGCCGGGGTGGCTTCCGGGTCAGCCCGGCCAGTCGATCCGCTCGGCCAGCTCCGTCGGTCCCAGCTCAATCAGACCGCTGCGCTCGACCTGGCGATACTCGCTGTCACCCAGCGACAGCCAGCTGACCCGCCGCTCGGCTGGGTCGACGATCAGCACCTCGTCGACTTTGTGCTTGGCGCAGAACGGCAGCTTCTGCCAGCTCTCGTCGCCCGGCGAGACGATCTCGAACACCAGCGCGGCGGTTGGATGCCACATCCCGCCCGCGCCGGCGCGATGCAGCCCGCCGTCAGGCACGCGAAAGTCGTGTTCTGACTCGCCGAGATTGAACTGGCCGGTGACCTCCAGGCCAGCGTCCGTAGCCGGCTTGCGCAGCAGCGCAAGCAGATGCGCCTCGATGCGGCCGTGTGCATGGCTGGGGCCGGGAACCATGTGGTAGACACCCTCCCACACCTCGTCGAACCGGTCCGCGCCTGCGCGGCGCCGACGGTCCATGAGAGCTTCAAGCTCCGGCGGAGGCGATCCCAGTACCAGCGTTGCCATCAGGCAAGGGTACCGGCAGACCGCAGCCGTCCGAAGCCCTCACCGCGACGAAGCCAGGTTCCGATCGGCGAGGGCCTCGCGCGCGTGTATAGGCTCCTGGCACCGATGCCTGGACCGCAGGGCCGTGAACAACGCTGCGCCGATCACCCGCCCGAGGTGATCACATGACCGAAGGAATCCTCAGAGGCCTGGCCCTGGTCGAAGGTTCGGCGTTCGTCGCCGCGCCGCTCGGGGGGATGACGCTCGCGCAGCTCGGCGCCGACGTGATCCGCTTCGACCAGATCGGCGGCGGGCTCGATTATCAGCGCTGGCCGCTCGCGGCCGACGGTCAGAGCCTGTTCTGGGCCGGACTCAACAAGGGCAAGCGCTCGATCCTGGTCGACTTGCACTCCCCCGAGGGGCGGGAGCTCGTAACCTCGCTGGTTGCCGCGCGCGGGATCCTCTTGACTAACTTCCCAGCGCGCGGGTGGCTCGACTACAGCTCGCTGCGCGCGCATCGCGAGGACCTGATCATGGTCGCGCTGAGTGGCAATCCGGACGGCAGCTCCGAGGTCGACTACACCGTCAACCCGGCGACAGGATTCCCGTGGGCCACCGGGCCACGCAACCTCGCCGAGCCACTCAACAGCGTGCTCCCGGCATGGGACGTCGCAATGGGTACCCTCGCCGGGATCGGGCTGCTCGCGGCCGAGCGTCGGCGGACGCAGACCGGGGAGGGCGAGCTCGTGCGCCTCGCTCTCTCGGACGTTGCGTTCGCGATGGTCGGCAACCTCGGTCGGATCGCCGAAGCGCAGCTCGGGGCCCGCGACCAGCGCAAGGACGGCAACTACCTCTACGGCGCGTTCGGGCACGACTTCCTGACCCGCGACGACCGCCGCGTGATGATCGTGGCGCTGACCACACGCCAGTGGCGCGCGCTCGTCAAAGCGACCGGGACGGCCGACGCGATCGCAGGCATCGAGCGCGCCACCGGCCACGACTTCGATAGCGAGGGCGGGCGCTACGAGGGCCGCGACCTGATCGCGGCGATCCTGCGCCCATGGTTCGACGCGCGCGACCTCGCCGAGATCCGCGCCACGTTCGAGGGCACCGGCGTGTCCTGGGGCCCCTACCAGACATTCAGCCAGCTGGTCCGAGAAGACTCGCGCGTCTCGACCGCGAACTCGATGTTCGAGGAGATCGAGCACCCGGGCGTCGGTCGCTACCTCGCGCCGCGCTCTCCACTCGACTTCGCCACGGCCGGCCGCCTGCCGGTCCGTCGAGCACCGATCCTCGGCGAGCACACCGAGCAGATCCTCGCCGAGGTACTCGGCCTCGGAGAGGGCGAGATCGGCAGCCTCCATGACCGCGGCGTCGTCAGCGGGCCGGCGGGAGCGTGAGGAGGCCCCCTCATCGACGGCGTGGACCAACCCGACTACCGTAGACACCGGTGTTACACTGCGGTGCTACATCATGCCGACGAAGCACGAACGAATCGGGGTCGTCAAGGACGAGGCCTTGCAGGCGGCCCTTGAGAGCGTGGCGGCGATAGTTGGCGCCACGACGCCGGCCGCGACGATCGTCCATGACCTTGCCATCCGCGGGGCTCGCGCGGTCCAGGACGACGCTGCCCGTCGCGACGAGTTCCTCCGGGATTTAGCTGCGTGGTCGACGGGCGACGCTCCACCGTGGGATCGGGACGTGCTGGCTCGTATCGACGAGCTCTCGGCGGGGTGACGTTCCCCGAAGGTCTGCTTCTGGCCGACAAGTCGGCGTGGGAGCGTGCCGGCGACGCCCGCGTGTGTGAGGAGTGGACGGAGGCGCTCGTGACGGGGAGGATCGTTACGTGCCTGCCGGTCAGGTACGAGCTGCTTTTCTCGGCACGGGATGCCGAGTCCTTTGTCGCATTGGAGACGCGTCTGGCCGCGCTGCGAGATGTCGCGTTGACGGCCTCAGTTCAACGCGCCGCGATGGCAGCGCAGCGCGACCTCGCCAACCTCGGCCCGCTACATCATCGCGTCCCGTTGCCGGATCTGTTGATCGCCGCGGCCGCGCAGGAGCACGGGCTCGTCGTGATCCATGATGATCGGCATTTCGACACGCTTGAGCGTGTGCTCTCGTTCACCGCGCACCGTCTACTGACAAGCTGACCGACAGCGAGGTCCGGAGCGCGCCGAGCGCGATGTCTGCCCCGTACATCATGCAGCGGACGCAGATCTATCTTGACGACGACCAGGCACGCCAGCTCGCCGACCGGGCTCGGCAGGTCGGACTGAGATTACGTCGAGGAGCTCCGGGCAGCCGACCACGAGCGCCAGCGAGCGGTCGAGCAACGCGACTGAGCACCCGTGCCGAAGTTCTCCGTGGGGTTCGCTCGCGTGAACGCTCGCGGACCGATCGATTACTCAGCTCTCTGCGGTGGGTAGCGGTGGATGAGCTGGTCAGCCGCCGCGGCGGCGAGCTGGGGCGGCGGTACCGACGCAGCCATCGGGGTCTGAGCATCGTTGACTTCCTGGTCGCCGCCACCGCCCAACTGGTCGACGCGGAGCTCGCGACCGCGAACCCCCGTCACTACCCGATGTTCCCCGGACTGACCGCGCCCTACGGCACCTGAGCGTCGCTCGCGGCGGCGCGGCGGCGCGCCGGGTGGCCGCTATGCCCGCACCGACGCGACCGAGATCCTGAGTCGCCGGCGGCGAAGGACCCGCGAGATTTCCGGTAGGGGCGATCCCCGGGACGGTCTGGGTCACTCGCGGGGCGGGCGCGTAGGTCGCGTTCCCGGCCTGGTCGGCGTCGATCACACAAGCCCCGGGGCCGGTGAAACTGACGGTGGCACCCGACACCGAGCATGCGCCGGCGGTGCTGGTGGAGTCGATGGAGAAGCTGACCGGGAGCCCCGAGGTGGCGGTCGCGGCAACGTTGTACGTGCCCCCGACGGTCGGCGACGCGGGCGGCGTGGAGGTGAATGAGATCGTCTGCGACTGCTGCGTCCCGGTCCCGGCTTGGAGGATCGACGTCTTGTCCGCGCCGTCGGTGTCGGTCGGGTCGGTGTCGGAGATCGTCTCGACGAGCTGCCCCTGCGGCAGGCTCCCCACCTGGGCTGCCGCCTGGTACACGACCTTGGTATAGAACGCCTGACCGGGAGTGATGATCCCGGTCCAGCTGAGCGTGAGCTGCCCCGCGCTCGACGAGTAGTTCACGCTCTGGCAGCCGTCGGTCGTGTTGTACGAGCTGCACGTCCCGAGGTAGTCCGGGCCCTCGAGCGTGACGCTCGAGGGCACCGTGAGGCTCACGTGGACGGTCCCGTTGAACGTCGTCGACGCGTTGTTCATCCAGTTGACAGCAAGCTGACCGGAGCCGCTGCCGTAGTTGCCGTTGATCAGCGCGGCGGAGAGGTCCGTTCCCGACGCCAACGCGGCGGGCACGGCGACGAGCGGTGCGAACAGCGCGACGGTGAGGATGGCCAGCCGTCGGAACATGCGGCCACCACCATCGCACCGGACCGGCGGCCGCACCATCCCGCCGAGGAGCGAATCGTGTTCAGGCGCCTGATCGGACACCCCGCTTCCAGGCGGAGTGCCATCTGCTGGCCTAGTCCCAGCCCGTGCCGCTGCTATTTGTGCAGTCGGAGGCTGGGCAGCTCAGCTGCGGTCTGTCCGAAGCTCCGCCTCGACCCACACCTTGAACCGCTCGAGATCTGCCCGGGTCCCTCCAGCGTCTGGAAAGCCGACCGATGCGGGGCAACGTGCTCGGTGATCACGTAGGGAAACGACATTTCACGCCCAAACAACCTACGAACCTCGATCCCACGAGTCCCTGGCGCAACATTTGGTCCGCTCGTCAGTTCGGCCCGCAGCAGCCCAGGCTGCCACTCCGGATGCCGGTCGTATTGCACGTACTTGTCGAACACCGACTGGATCGGTGCATCGACGTCCACAGCTGCATGGATCCGGCCCACCCCGCTATCCAACCAGAAAGGGGCATAGCGGTGCGCCCGGCAACCTCCCACCGCGGGCGCGAGTCGGTGCCCGGACTCAGGGTTGGGGCGGCTCGTGCTTCGCTGCGCGGCGCTCAGGGGTGCGCGAGCGCCCGATCGCCGGACCGTCGGCGGATCGAGCGCCCAATCGGCTCACGCGGGGAGCGGTACCGCGCCGACCTGCTGGAGTAGTCCGAGCGCGTCCCAGACTGTCCATTCCTCGGAGATCTTGCCGTCGGTGATCCCGAAGATCGTTGTCGCGTCGCAGGCGATCGTCGCGCCTGTCGCGGGGATGCCCATCAGCTCACCGGTGTGTGTGCCACGGCCGATCCAGCGGACGACGACGCGGTCCTTTCCGGCTGAGAGGATCTCCTGCACGTCCCAGTAGCCATCGAGTGCGTCTTGATAGACAGCGATCCGTGCGCGTACCCCGTCGGGGCCTTCGGCCGGCGGTGCCTGTGGTCCGTGGGAGACGTAGTCGTCGCTGACGATCTCGTCGGCGACGGCGCCGTTGCGCTGGTTACAGAGTTCCTCGAAGAAGCGGCGGGCAAGCGCCTCGTTCTCGACTGACATCCGGTCCTCCTCCTGGTGAAGGGTTGTTACTCTCGACTCGTCAATCGTCGCCTGTCACCGCGCCGGGCCGCATCGGCCATTCGGCCTATTCGCGGGCTGAGCGGAGTTCCAGGAGCCCGTGCTCCATCGCGAACAGCGCCGTGCCGGCGCGCGTACGGCGGCCCGTCTTGTCGTACACGTGCGCGAGATGATGCTGAACCGTCCGGGGTGAGATCACAAGCTCGGAGGCGATCTCCTTGTTCGACAGGCCGCGGGCGGCGAAGCGGATCACCTCCACCTCGCGATCGGTGAGGTCGGCCGGCCAGCTGCTGCGGGGCCGCGGCGCTCCGGCGGCCTCGATCACGGCACCGACGGCGTCGGGGTCGAGCCGTCCGGCTCGGGCTTCGTCGGTAAGAACGCGCGCGGCGGCGTCGAGGTCGCGCGCGGGCCGGTGCGGGCGATCCTCCCGCAATGCGTGCATCACGTCCGCGGCCGCGAGGATCCGCGACTCACGGCTAAGGGCGGCCGAGACGACGCCGCGGTGATAGCCCGAGCCATCGAGCCGCTCGTGGTGGCCGCCGGCGAGTGGCGCCAGTTCGGCCAGCACGTCGGTCCTGGCGAGCACGCGCTCGGACCAATAGGCGTGCAGTCGAACCTGGTCGACCTCGCCCGCGCTGAGCGGTCCGTCCCGCTCCCAGATCGCGCTCGAAACGCTCGTCCGGCCGACGTCGTGAACCAGCCCCGCCCGCCGCACCCGCATCTGCGCCTCGGCAGGCAGACCCGCGAGCGCACACGCCGCGGCGGCGAGCCACGCAACCCCACGCGAATGGCCGAGCGTGAACCGGCACTTTAGGTCGGCAAGGTCGGCGAACGCCTCACCGAGCCGATCGAGCTCGTCGAGCGAGACCCGCGCCTTCGGCGGCGGCTCGGCCGCGATCACAGCACTCAACGGGTCGCGGACCTCGAGCGCGGACGCCAGCGGCTCATGGTCGGCGAGAACAAGCGCAGCGAGCCCCGGATCGAGATGTCCACCCGAGCGCTGCCGGACCGCGGCGAGCGCCGCAGGAACGCCGCCGGACCCGTGCGCGATCACCGCCTGCTCGGCGAGGTGCACGATCCGTGCGCTGAGCGGCAGCGCGTCACCGCTGCACGTTCCCGGGATCCCGAGCCCATCCCAGCGCTCGTGGACGTGGTCAAGCGAGACGATCGCGCCCGCCCGGAGCCCGAGCTGCGCGCCGAGCGCCCGCGAGGCCTCGCACGACGAAGCGGTCGCCATCGGACCGACGGAGGCCGCGATCGCGAAGAAATGATCACGCAGGACAGGGGCGCGCACAGGACCGGCCCACGCTCCGAAATCATCGAACGACGCCGGGTTCGCCGGATCGATTGTATGCACGGCCCGCTGGAACGCGAGGTCGTCCTCGAAATGCCACGCGTTCTCGGTGGCGTACGACGTGCAGCCGAGCGCCTGCAGCAGCGCACCCTGAAAGACGTCGGCCAGCTCCGCGTCGTCAAGCCCGGCCTGACCGGCGACCGCCAGCGCCGCGAGACACGTGCGCAATCCCTTCTCGGGCGGGAACCCCGAACCAAGGTCCGTCACCAGCGACAGCGCCGCCAGCCCTTCTGTCAACCCCGCGGTCGGCATCGCCGACCTACGCTACAGGCACAGAACGCCGGAACGGGAGAACCGGCTCACGGGATGATCCCCGTGACAGCAGAGAGAGCATCGATCGCAAGCCGTACGCGTCCAGGGCCGCTCACGCGCTGTGCGCGGCGCATCGGACGGTAAGGGATGATGGTGCGCACAGCCTTGATGCGCTTGCGCATACTCGGGCTCGGAGTACGATTGATGTCATGCCAGTCAAGGGCCACGGTCGGACGCTCGAATCCCTGCGCGAGATCGAGTCAGCGGTCGCTGACGCTGTTCGCGAGGCTGAGAGCGGCCTGGAGCGCAAGCTCGAAGAGATCGTCGGGCCGCTGCTCGAGGAAATCCGTCGCATGCACGACGTCATTGCGAAGTTTGAGATCTCCGAAGACGCTGTGATCGCATTTCTTCAGACGATCAGCGAACTGCTCGGGGGCAAGCCGCTCGCAATCAAGGATGCACGCCGTGCAGGCATGATCGCGGCGGCCGGGACGACTTGGCGCAATGAGCTTGGGCCGATGCTCACAAGTGTCGACGTCAGGACCCTGCTCGGAGATGTCTCTCGGCAGCGGGTTGACGAATTGTTGCGCGGGCACCGCCTGATCGGCCCGCAGGACAACGCTGGGCGCCGGCAGTTTCCGCTCTTCCAATTCGAAGACGGACAGCCCATGGACGCTCTCGTATCCGCGTTCTGGGCTGTTGCTGACGGAGCGCTAAGCGAGTGGACCGCAGCCTCGTGGTGCGTCACTCCCGATGACGCGCTCGAAGGAATGTCGCCTCTTGAGTGGGTTCGGGCAGGCAAGGATTCCGAGCACCTCCTTGCAGTCGCGCGCCATGACTCGGCTCGATTGGCGCGGTGACTTTGCCGCGCGGGTTTCCGCTGGCGACCCTTCGCGGAGACCAAGAGATCTCTCGAATTCACCGTTCGGCGCGGGACCCGTGGTGGTTCTCCACGGACGGGGGTGGCCGTTTCGATCCTGTGGGTTCGGGCTTCGGTAGTTGCTACTTCGCCAAGGAGTCGATCGCCGCTTGGATCGAAGTCTTCCGCAAGCAGACCCTGTTCGCAGACGACGAGGTGAACCAGCGGTCTCTCTACAAGCTGCGTCTCGGGCGTGATCTCAAACTTGCTGACAT